>ERZ1032549.700-NODE-700-length-8599-cov-8.819171_pt1 | contig 8599 bp, 3 predicted proteins | sample MGYA00516696_ERZ1032549 | MGnify/ENA primary metagenome ERZ1032549 (study PRJEB33719, sample SAMN04261356) | wastewater metagenome | biome: periurban shantytown; feature: human; material: feces | host: Homo sapiens | place: Peru: Lima | collected 2013-01-22 ... | reverse complement strand
ATTATACCATAAGGGGAGAGAAGAAATCAATTTTTAGCGCTCCGATTTGTAGAATTTTTTGAAAAATTCTTGTGCAAAGTGACGAAAAACAAGAAGCACACGGTGGCGTGTATCAAAAAGTTTTTCATTTTGTGGAATTTATATAAAAATAATTGTTGACTTTCCGGGCTTGTTCGTCTATATTATATGCACGATTAAAATGGAAATTTATGCGCACGAGTATATGCGCGCCCCTGCCGGGCCGTGCGAAAAACTTTAGGCCCGCGGCAGCGGATCGGCGCTGGATTTCGACTTTTTTCTGAGAAAAAAAGATTGGAGTGACCCCTTTTATGTTGAACGTGAAAGACGTGCAGCTCGGCACCACAACACGAAAGAGTTTTGCAAAGATCAATGAAGTGATGCAAATGCCCAACCTCATTGAAGTGCAGAAGAAATCGTATCAGTGGTTCCTGGATGAAGGTTTGGAAGAGGTGTTCCGCGACATTGGTTCCATCACGGATTATACAGGCAATCTTGTGCTGGACTTTATCGACTACACCATGGACGAGGACCCCAAGTACACCATTGCCCAGTGTAAGGCAAGGGATGTGACTTACGCCAAACCGCTGAAGGTCCGTGCCCGCTTGCAGAACAAAGAGACCGGTGAGGTAAAGGAGAACATCATCTTCATGGGCGACTTCCCGCTGATGACGGATGCCGGCACTTTTGTAATCAACGGTGCAGAGCGCTGCATTGTGTCTCAGTTGGTGCGTTCCCCCGGCGTGTATTACCACATGGACCATGACAAGACCGGTAAGGAATTGTATACCAACACCGTGATCCCCAACCGGGGCGCATGGCTGGAGTATGAGACAGACGCCAACGACCTGTTCTATGTGCGCATTGATAAAAACCGCAAGATCTTTATCACCACTTTCCTGCGTGCGTTGGGTCTGGGTCTCGATCATGAGATCATTGACTATTTCGGTGAGGATGAGCGCCTGGTGGCCACCATTGAGAAGGACACCACCAAGAACCAGGAGGAGGCACTCCTGGAGGTGTACAAGCGCCTGCGTCCCGGCGAGCCGCCCACTTTGGAGACGGCACAGGCGCACTTGGACGGCCTGTTCTTTGACCCGCACCGGTACGATCTGTCCCGAGTGGGTCGCTACAAGTATAACAAAAAGCTGGGTATGGCTGACCGCCTGAACGGCCAGATCCTGGCAGAACCGGTGATCTCTCCCCAGGGTGAGTTCCTGGCAGACGCCGGTGAGAAGATCGACAAGATCAAGGCCATGGAGATCGAGGATGCAGGTGTTATGTTTGCATTTGTCGATGTGGACGGCAACAAGGTAAAAGTTGTGTCCAACGGCATGGTCGATATCAAGAAATATGTAGACTTTGACTGCACCCCTCTGGGTATCCGCGAAAAGGTCAGCTATGCTGTGCTGGCAGAGATCCTGGAGAAGTGCGGCGATGATGAAGAGGCACTGAAAGAGGAGATCCGCATTAAGCAGGACGACCTGGTGCCCAAGCACATTACCACAGACGATATTTTTGCTACCGTGTCTTATCTCTGCAACCTGGCTTGCGGTGTAGGCACCACAGACGACATTGACCACCTGGGCAATCGTCGTATCCGCGCAGTAGGCGAGTTGCTGCAAAACCAGTTCCGTATCGGCTTTACCCGTATGGAGCGCGTGATTCGTGAGCGTATGACCTTGCAGGCACAGGACGACGAGGACGCCATTACCCCCCAGGCACTGATTAACATTCGCCCGGTGGTGGCTGCCATTCGTGAGTTCTTCGGCTCCTCTCCCTTGTCCCAGTTTATGGACCAGAACAACCCCTTGGCGGAGCTGACGCATAAGCGCCGTCTGTCCGCACTGGGCCCCGGCGGTCTGTCCCGTGACCGCGCCGGGTTTGAGGTGCGAGATGTACACTATACCCATTACGGCAGAATGTGCCCCATTGAGACTCCCGAAGGGCCCAACATCGGCCTGATCTCTTATTTGGCTTGCTATAGCCGGCTGAATGAGTACGGCTTCATTGAGGCACCGTACCGTAAGGTGGACAAAGAGACCGGTGTGGTCACCGATGAGGTGGTCTACATGACCGCCGATGTGGAGGACGAGTTCGTTGTGGCCCAGGCCAATGAGCCCCTGGACGAGGAAGGTCACTTCACCAACCGCCGCGTTACCTGCCGCCATCGGGACGAGTTCCTGACTCTGCCCCCGGAGCGGGTGGATTACATGGATGTATCCCCCAAGATGGTTGTATCCGTAGCTACGGCTATGATTCCGTTTTTGGAGAACGACGACGCCAACCGTGCACTGATGGGCGCCAACATGCAGCGCCAGGCTGTGCCGCTGCTGAAGACCGAGGCCCCGGTGGTGGGTACCGGTATGGAGTATAAGGCAGCTTACGACTCCGGCGTGGTGGTCATTGCCAAGCGTGGCGGCACCGTGTGCGCCGTAGACGCGCGTACCATTGATATTAAGACCGCTTCCGGTGAGATCGACCATTACGAGTTGGTAAAGTTCTGCGGCTCCAACCAGGGCACCTGTATCAACCAGCGGCCCATCGTCTCCCTGCACCAGCAGGTAGAGGACGGCCAGGTGATCGCCGACGGTCCTGCCACTTGCAATGGTGAGGTTTCTCTGGGTAAGAATGCCCTGATCGGCTTTATGACCTGGGAAGGCTACAACTACGAGGACGCCGTATTGATCAACGAGAAGATCGTGCGGGACGATGTTTATACTTCCATTCACATTGAGGAGCACGAGGTGGAGTCCAGAGACACCAAGCTGGGTCCGGAAGAAATCACCCGTGATATTCCCAATGTGGGCGAGGACGCGCTGAAGGATCTGGACGAGGACGGTATTATCCGCATCGGCGCCGAGGTGCACAGCGGCGATATTTTGGTGGGTAAAGTGACCCCCAAGGGCGAGACGGAGCTGACCGCAGAGGAGCGTCTGCTGCGTGCCATCTTCGGTGAGAAGGCCCGCGAGGTGCGTGACACCTCTATGCGTGTGCCCCACGGCGAGTATGGTATTGTGGTGGATGTTAAGGTGTTCACCCGTGCCAACAGCGACGAAATGAGCCCCGGCGTGAACAAAGTGGTTCGCGTTTATATCGCCCAGAAGCGTAAGATCCAGGCCGGTGATAAGATGGCCGGTCGTCACGGTAACAAGGGCGTTGTGTCCCGGGTACTGCCCCAGGAGGATATGCCGTTCCTGCCGGACGGTCGCCCGTTGGATATTGTATTGAACCCCTTGGGCGTACCTTCTCGTATGAACATCGGGCAGGTGCTGGAGGTGCATCTGGGCTATGCCGCTATGGCACTGGGCTGGAAGATGATGACCCCCGTATTTGACGGTGCCCATGAGGACGATATTCGTGAGTGCCTGAAATTGGCCGGCCTGCGTGAGGACGGTAAGACTACCCTGACCGACGGCCGTACAGGCGAAAAGTTTGATAACCCGGTGACCGTGGGCTACATGTATTACCTGAAGCTCCATCACCTGGTAGATGATAAGATTCATGCCCGTTCCACCGGCCCGTACAGCCTGGTTACCCAGCAGCCTTTGGGTGGTAAAGCCCAGTTCGGCGGCCAGCGTTTCGGTGAGATGGAGGTTTGGGCACTGGAGGCATACGGCGCTGCTTACACCCTGCAAGAGATCATGACGGTGAAGTCCGATGATGTTGTGGGTCGTGTGAAGGCTTATGAGGCCATTGTTAAGGGCGAGAATATCCCCAAGGCAGGCACGCCGGAATCCTTCAAGGTTCTGTTTAAAGAGCTGCAGGCACTGGGTCTGGATACTCGTGTGTATGACGCCAACGGCGAGGAAGTAGAGCTCAAGCAGGATCTGGACGATGGCACCGGTATTCAGCCTATTGATGACAAGGCGTTCACCACCGTCAATGACTTTGACGAGGGCAGCGAGGGCTTTGGCATTGAGAATGCGGAAGAAGCCGGCGAGGAAGCAGGCGCAGACGCAGCGGATTCGTTTGCAGATTTGTTTGCAAACGCCCTGGACGACGATTCGGACGACGGGGCCGACGCGTAAACGCCATTCCGACACTACATTATATATAAAGGAGTGCTTCCATGATGGAGAATAAAGAAAACGAATTCAGCTCGATCAAAATCGGTCTGGCGTCTCCCGAGCAGATTCGGGAGTGGTCCTACGGCGAGGTCACCAAGCCGGAGACCATTAATTACAGAACGCTGAAGCCGGAGCGGGACGGTTTGTTCTGCGAGCGCATTTTCGGCCCCATGAAGGACTGGGAGTGCCACTGCGGCAAATATAAGAGAGTACGCTATAAGGGCAAGGTCTGCGAGCGCTGCGGTGTAGAGATCACCCGGGCCAAGGTACGCCGTGAGCGTATGGGTCACATTGAACTTGCGGCTCCCGTGTCTCACATTTGGTATTTTAAGGGCATTCCCAGCCGCCTTGGGCTGGTACTGGATCTGAGCCCCCGTTATTTGGAGAAGGTGCTGTACTTTGCACTGTATATCGTAACGGATCCCGGCGACACCCCGCTGGAGAAAATGCAGATCCTGAACGAAAAAGAATATGCAGAAATGCGCGAGCGCTATGAGGACGACTTTGAGGCCGGCATGGGCGCCGAGGCCATCAAAAAGCTGCTGCAAGACATTGATGTGAAAGCCCTGCGGGATGAGCTGACCGAGGAGCTGGAGACTGCTACCGGTCAAAAGCGTGTGCGTCTGCTCAAGCGCCTGGATGTGGTCAATGCATTCTATCAGAGCGGCAATAAGCTGGAGTGGATGATCCTGGATGCCATCCCGGTAATCCCCCCGGATATTCGCCCCATGGTTCAGCTGGACGGCGGCCGTTTTGCCACCTCTGATCTGAACGACCTGTATCGCCGCGTGATTAACCGAAACAACCGTTTGAAGAAGCTGCTGGAGTTGGGCGCACCGGATATTATCGTGCGCAACGAAAAGCGTATGCTCCAGGAGTCTGTGGACGCCCTGATCGACAATGGCCGCCGCGGCCGTCCGGTCACCGGCCCCAACAACCGTCCGCTGAAGTCCCTGTCCGATATGCTGAAAGGTAAGCAGGGTCGCTTCCGTCAGAACCTGCTGGGTAAGCGTGTTGACTACTCCGGCCGTTCCGTAATCGTGGTTGGCCCGGAATTGAAGATGCACCAGTGCGGTCTGCCGAAGGAAATGGCGATCGAGCTGTTTAAGCCCTTTGTGATGAAGCGGCTGGTAGAGACCGGCGTGGCCTCTAACATTAAATCTGCCCGTAAGATGGTGGAGCGTGCCAACAACCCGGCCGTTTGGGACTCTCTGGAAGTGGTCATTAAGGATCACCCGGTGATGCTTAACCGTGCACCTACCCTGCACCGTTTGGGTATTCAGGCTTTTGAGCCGGTGCTGGTAGAGGGTCGCGCAATTAAGTTGCACCCGCTGGCTTGTACCGCATTTAACGCAGACTTCGACGGCGACCAGATGGCTGTGCACGTGCCCCTTTCCGCAGAGGCACAGGCAGAGGCCAGAATGTTGATGCTGGCTGCCAACAACCTGCTGAAACCCTCTGACGGTAAGCCGGTAACCGTGCCTACCCAGGATATGGTGATCGGTTCCTATTACCTGACCATGATTAAGGGCGGCGAGCCGGGCTGCCCCACGGTGGAGAAAGACGCCCAGGGCAACGAATATACCCGCTATAATATTTACAGAGATAAGGACGAGGCCATGATGGCCTACCAGGAAGGCTCTTTGGGCCTGCACTCCGAGTGCCTGATCCGTTTCTCCAAGGAAGTGGACGGGGAAGTGCACGAGCACCTGGTTAAGACGACCATCGGTCGTGTGATCTTTAACGCCCCGGTGCCTCAGGACCTGGGTTTTGTGGATCGTTCCGATCCGGAGAATGAGTTTGTACCGGAGATCAGCTTTGTTGTAAAGAAGAAGCAGCTGGGCCAAATCGTCGAGAAGTGCATTCGCGTGCACGGCGTTGCCGTGGCATCCAAAGTGCTGGACGCTTTGAAGGCGCAGGGCTATAAGTATTCCACCATTTCCGGCACCACCGTAGCCGTTGTGGACGCCCTGATCCCGGAGAAGAAGAAGGAGTACCTGGACGAGGCCGAGAAGCGGGTGGACGAGATTACCACCAACTACAACTACGGCCTGATTACCAACGAGGAGCGTTCGTCCGCCGTTATCAAGGCTTGGGAGGACTGTACCAACAAGGTATCTCACGAGCTGACCAGTAACTTTGACGGCGCCCATAACCCCATTCACATGATGGTAGACTCCGGTGCCCGTGGTAGTACCTCTCAGCTGCGTCAGCTGGCCGGTATGCGTGGTTTGATCGCCAATACCGCCGGTAAGACCATTGAGGTTCCCATTCGTGCCAACTACCGTGAGGGTCTGAATATTCTGGAATACTTCATTTCCTCCCGTGGTGCCCGTAAAGGTTTGGCCGATACCGCACTGCGTACCGCAGACTCCGGTTACTTGACCCGCCGTCTGGTAGATGTATCCCAGGATGTAATCATTCGCGACCAGGATTGCGGCTGCCACGATGGTATTATCGTAAGCAAGATCATGGACGGCAACCGTGTACTGGAGCCGTTGGAGGAGCGTCTTACCGGTCGTTTCGTTGTAGACCCGGTGATTGATCCTAACTCCGGCGAAGTGCTGATGGAGCCGGATCGTATGATGACAGAGGAAGATGCCAAGCGTATTGTGGACGCCGGTATCGAGTCCGTAAAGATCCGTTCTCTGATCACCTGTAAGTCCCACCACGGCGTGTGCTGCAAGTGCTATGGTGCCAACCTGGCCTTTAATGAGCCGGTTCAGGTAGGTGAGGCCGTGGGTATCATCGCCGCCCAGTCCATCGGTGAGCCGGGTACACAGCTGACCATGCGTACCTTCCATACCGGCGGTGTTGCCGGTGGTGCCGATATTACACAGGGTCTGCCCCGTGTAGAGGAGCTGTTTGAGGCCAGAAAACCCAAGCAGCTGGCCATTCTGTCTGAGATCGACGGTGTGGTTCATTTTGAGGAGATCAAGAAGAGCCGTCACGCCATTGTGACCGGAGAGGACGGGGAAGAGAAGAAGTATCTGATCCCCTACGGTGCCCGTCTGTGCGAGCACATTGTTGAGGGCGCCCATGTGAAGAAGGGCGAGGAGCTGACGCTCGGCGCCGTGAACCCCCACGATGTTTTGGCTATCTTGGGCGAAGAGGCTGTTTATAACTATCTAATTAAGGAAGTGCAGTTCGCTTACCGTACCCAGGGTGTTGATATTAACGACAAGCACATTGAGGTTATCGTTCGTCAGATGCTTAAGAAGTGCACCGTGGACGATGCCGGTGATACCGATCTGGTGTCCGGCACCATGGTGGATGTGGCTCAGGTAGACGAGGCCAATGAGGCCATTGACAAGCGGATCGCTTTGGGCGAGACCACTTTGAAGCACGCCACTTATATCCCGATCCTGATGGGTATTACCAAGGCGTCCTTGGCCACCGACTCCTTCCTGTCCGCCGCCTCCTTCCAGGAGACCACCCGCGTGCTCACCGATGCTGCCATCAAGGGCAAGGTGGATCCGCTGATCGGTCTGAAGGAAAATGTAATCATCGGTAAGCTGGTGCCCGCCGGTACCGGTATGCAGGTGTTTGATAAGGTGGATGTGGTGCCCAGCTATTTCTCTGCTGAGGGCAGCGAGGAAATTTTGAACCTGGAACAGCTGCAAGAGCTCTTGACAAGCAGTATGTCCGAGTGATATAATGCTAAATTGTCGGTGTGCGATTTGCGCTAAATCGGCCCAAATCCCATCGAATTTAGCCGAAAATTGACCATTTACCGGGGCAGAACCGTAAAGTTCTACCCCAGTAGGTGCGTTTTTGAGCAGAAAATGCAAATTTGCTTTGCCAAATTTGTGTTTTGTGCGCAAAAGCGTACAAAATAATTTGAAAGGAGATAAACGATTGCCTACCTTTAACCAACTTGTAAGAACAGGTCGTAAGACGCTGGAGAAAAAGTCCAAAACACCGGCTCTGCTGAAGGGGCTGAACACCAAGAAGAATGTTATGACCGATAACAATTCTCCCCAGAAGCGCGGCGTTTGCACCGCAGTCAAGACTGCAACTCCGAAAAAGCCGAACTCTGCACTGCGTAAGATTGCCAGAGTGCGTCTGTCTAACGGCATTGAAGTGTCCGCTTACATTCCCGGCGTAGGTCACAACCTGCAGGAGCACTCTGTAGTTATGATCCGCGGCGGCCGTGTAAAGGATCTTCCCGGTGTGCGTTACCACATCATTCGCGGTACTCTTGATACCCAGGGCGTGAACGGCAGAATGCAGGGCCGCTCTAAGTACGGCGCCAAGAGACCGAAGGCTGCTAAGAAATAAGAGCAGCGCCGATCCGTTAAGGATCCACCAAGCTCAGCCCGGCTGAGTTTGATCTTCTTGTTTGGAAATCCGGCAAAAGTTTATATACTTTATATTGCTATACAGTGTATGACCTTTTTGTTGGCTCCACGGGAAAACTCGAGTACCTATGAACTCATCAATGATAATGAAGGAGGGAAGCGAAGATGCCAAGAAGAGGCCAGATCGCTAAGCGTGACGTTCTGCCTGAT
>ERZ1032549.672-NODE-672-length-8928-cov-7.028063_pt1 | contig 8928 bp, 6 predicted proteins | sample MGYA00516696_ERZ1032549 | MGnify/ENA primary metagenome ERZ1032549 (study PRJEB33719, sample SAMN04261356) | wastewater metagenome | biome: periurban shantytown; feature: human; material: feces | host: Homo sapiens | place: Peru: Lima | collected 2013-01-22 ... | reverse complement strand
ACAACCCAGCATTTTATAATAGGTAGAGATTTCTTCTGTTTCCAGATCCTTATACTTGGCGGTTTCTTTCTTTGTGGCATTATATGCCTTAACGTAGTAGCGCACCGCGTCCGCCGTGGTGTTCAGCTGCACGCCGGCGTACTTGCCCTTCTTAAACGGATCCTTGGCGGTAGTAACCGTCTTGGCTGCGCTGTACGCACCGGAATAAGACTTCTTACCCTGATTCACATAAGCCTGCACCCGCACATAATACTTTTTGCCGCCTTTCAGGCCGGTGATGGTGGCAGAGGTGGCGTTGCCGTTGGTGACTTTCAGCGCTTTGGTCACCTTTTTGTCAAATTTAGAAGAGGTGCTGTACTGCACCCGGTATCCGGAAACAGAAGGCGCCTTACTCCATTTGACAGTAAAGCCCAAACGCTCCCCGGAAACAGATTTAACCGTCACCTTCGCCACCTTGGTGGTAACGGATTTGGCGCCGCTCCAGCTGCTGTACTTTGTCTTTTTGCCGCTGGTTTTATAGGTGCGCACACGCACATAATACTTGGTTTTGCTTTTCAGACCGCTGACCGTCTTGGCCGTGGTCTTATCTTTCTTAGCCGTAGCGGTTTTGCTGGTTTTGGAAGTAAACTTGGAAGAGGTGCTGTACTGCACCTGGTATCCGGTCACGCCGCTGACCTTCTTCCACTTGACGGTAAAGGCAGCTGCACCGGCGCTGACGGAGGACACCGTAGTTTTTTTTGGCGCAGCGGCAAAGGCGGTGGTAGGCACGGCAAAGCAGCAAAGCAGCATCAGCAATGCCAGGCATACGGACAAAGTCTTTTTCATCATTTCTCTCCTTCTAAAATCATTAAAAAGTGTGTGAACTTACAACTTGATTATAGCATACGACTTTGCCCCTTGCAATAGACAGGGCAGACATTTTATCTAAAAGCAAAAAAGAGACTCCTGCGAGTCTCCTTTTTCATTTCTATTAATAAGTATCACCAGCGCCAGGTTGCCCTCGCCACGGCTGACGATATGCAGCGGCTGATACACCGGAACCTTGTCCTCCTGGTCAGTGCCCACCAGGCGCACCTGATCCACAGTTAAGAAACCGTTGGTATGCCAGCTAATCAACTGACGGTTGCGCCGGGCAAATGGACTTAAATCACATACTCAATGGTATTGTCCGGAGTGAGCATGGTCTCCGTATTATATAGCACCACCGCTTCCCTGCCCTCCTGCTCTGCAAAGGCATACAAAGTCTGCGCCTCTCCGTTGAGCATAGACTGGGGCAAAATGCGATTATACGCAAAGGGGTGGTCCACATCCGTCACAATGGACGAATCTTCAAAGCCATCCGTCACATAATATGGATCAAACAGGTAGACCCTGCCGTCCCGCTCGCCGGTAAGCAGCACATAGTGCCACTCGTCTAAAAACAAGCGCACCACCACAGCGCCGCCCCGATGGAGGGCGTCTGTTATAAGGCTTTGCTGACCCATATATACCCGATCGCCGGTGTAATACTCGGTGGTGATCGGCAGCCGTCCCGCTTGTCCAAAGCCGGACAGCCAGTTGCTCAGGAACATCATCGCCGTGCAGGAGGTGCCGCTTTTGCCAAAGGCGCCGTCCGGGCTGAATGCGTCCAGAGAAAACAGCATAATATTTCGGATCAGCTCCGGCGGGATCTGCTCCCGCTCAAAAAGGAAGCTCACCGCATTGAGCATAGAGGTAGGGCCGCAATCATAATCGGAAATTTGATAACGCAAAGGGCTCTTCATCAGTCTTGCTTCTCCATTAATGCCTGCGCCAGCCGGGCTGCCTTGCACAGTTCCTCCACAGTGGTGTATTCGCTCACAGCGTGGCAGTTATTCATAGCCGTAGCCACCACCAAACCCTGTATGCCGTAAGCAGACAGAATGTTACAGTCACTGCCGCCGTAAGTGTCTGTAAACCGAGGCGCAACTCCCACAGCTTCGCAGGCCCGTTTGAACCGCTGGGCAACAGGTGCGTCCGTGTCTACTCGATAACCGGTAATATGTATGGTATGGTTAAAATTCAGTTTGGCGTCCACCGCCTGTGCCTGCTCCACAAACTCACTGTGAATTTCGTTGAGTCGATCCAGGGCGTCCTGATGGCACAGGGCACGAATTTCGCCGGTGACGGTGCAAGTGTCCGGCACAATGTTGGTGGCGCGACCGCCGGAAATGGTGCCCACGTTTACCGTCACATCACCCCATCGTCCACTGGGAAGATTGGCAACTGCGGCAGCAGCCACCTGAATGGCGTGCACGCCGTCCTCCGGCGCAAAGCCGGCGTGGGCTGCCTTGCCCACCACCTCTGCAGAAAAAGTAATCAGCGTAGGCGCTGCCACAGCACAGTCCCCGACCGGACCGGACAAATCCATCACATACGCTGTCTTGGACTGCAGGCGCTCCGCATCAAATGCCTTGGCACCCACGCAAAAATGCTCCTCTCCGGTGGTAAACAGCAGTTCCAGCGTCGGATGAGTTGCGCCGCTCTCTAACAGAGAAGCCACACCCTCTAAGATTGCTGATACACCGGCAAAATCATCAGCACCTAATACCGTATCACCACAGGAGGTAATGTGACCGTTCTCGTCCGTGACCGCCTGCTTGCCCCGGGACGGCTCCACCGTGTCCATATGGGCAGCAAAGAGCACCGGCTCCAGCGACGGATCACCGGGAATGGTTGCCAGCAAGTTGCCGCAGGTACTGCCGGTGGCAGCGGCAGAGTCGTCTTCCGCCACCTGCACGCCCAGCCCCGTCAATCGTTCCTGAATGTAACGGCAAACCGCCTGCTCGTCAAAGGAGGGGCTGTCCAGTGCTACCAGATCCGTAAATGTCTTCACCAATCGTTCTTTGTTCATCCTATATCACCATTTCCTACAAATGTTCTATGATTTAATGATACAACCCTGTGGGCTGCCTGTCAATATAAAAAGAGCAGAAAGACAAACTCTCTGCTCTTACCGTTTCCATTTACGGATTGATTTGCAGCTGCACGCCATCGTCACCTGCAGTCAATGCAATTGCCTGTATGTCCTGATCCTGATGGAACACCAATGCACTTGCCAGCTGATCCTCCACCTGGCGGCGCACCGCGTCACGCAAACCGCGGGCGTTCTTCTTGGAACCATAGGCGATCTTAGCCAAATACACCGGCACACTGTCGTCATAGGTTAGGGTAATGCCCTTGTCCTGCATGCCGGGCACCAGTTCATCCACCATCAAGCGGGCGATCCGCTGGAAGTTCTCAAAGGTCAGCTTGTTAAAGACGATCACCTCGTCCACACGACCCAGGAATTCCGGACGCAGGAAGCGCTCCAGGGCTTTCATGGTCACATCCCGGTTCATATCCGCCTGGGACTTGCCAAAGCCCACAGTGGCAGCGTCGGTAGATCCGGCATTAGAGGTCATCACAATAATGGTATTTTCAAAATTCACCGTGCGGCCCTGTGCATCTGTGATCCGACCCTCGTCCAGAATTTGCAGCAAAATGTTCAGCACATCTTTATGGGCCTTTTCAATCTCGTCAAACAGAATCACGCTGTAAGGCTTGCGCCGTACTTTCTCTGTCAACTGCCCGGCATCGTCATAGCCCACATAGCCGGGAGGCGAGCCGATGATTCGAGAGACAGAAAACTTCTCCATATACTCGCTCATATCCAGGCGGATCAGGGCGTCCGGGGTGTCAAACATATAGGCGGCCAACTGCTTGACCAGCTCCGTCTTGCCTACGCCGGTGGGACCCACAAAAATAAAGGACTGGGGCCGCTTGCGGGGACTGATTTGTACGCGACCTCGGCGCACGGCTGCGGCAACTTTTTCAATTGCTTCATCTTGGCCGATGATATGGGCTTTCAGCTCCGGCTCCAAACCGGCCAGTTTTTGAATATCCCCCTGCTCGATTTTTGCAGCAGGGATCCCTGTCCACATGGAGATCGCGCTGGCAATATCCGACTCCAGCACCTGATTGTCTTTGGCCTTTTCCTGCAAGGCAGGCAGCTTTTCGTCAATAGCCATCACTTCGGTTTTCAGTTTGGAGATCAGCTCATAGTCGATCTGCTGGTCCTCCTCTGTAGGTTCAGACAGATTTTCAATATTCTCCTGCAAATTTCGTTTTTTGTCTTCCAGGATCTGCGCCTGGCTGATAGCCGGGTTGCGCAAATTGGCGCAGGTGCAGCTTTCATCCAGCAAGTCAATGGCTTTATCCGGCAGGTAACGGTCTGTTACATACCGCTCGCTCATCAGCACCGCTTTATAAACCAAGGTGTCGGAAATCTGCACCTTGTGGTACTGCTCGTAGTAGCCCTTAATGCCCAGCAGCATTTTGTAGGCGTCCTCCACAGATGGCTCCTCGATCTTCACCGGTTGGAAACGGCGCTCCAGGGCGGCATCCTTCTCTATAAACTTACGATACTCGGTAAAGGTGGTAGCGCCGATCACCTGAATTTCGCCGCGAGAGAGCGCAGGCTTCAGGATATTCGCCGCGTTCATGGTGCCCTCACTGTCGCCGGTGCCCACCAAATTATGCACCTCGTCAATGAACAGAATAATATTGCCCTGGGCCTTCACCTCGTCCACCAGACCCTTGATCCGGCCCTCAAACTGGCCACGAAACTGGGTACCGGCAACCAGTGCGGTCAGGTCCAGCAAATAGATCTCTTTGTCTGCCAGGCGCGCAGGCACCTGTCCCTTAGCAATGCGAATGGCCAGCCCCTCGGCAATGGCAGTCTTACCCACGCCCGGCTCGCCGATCAGGCAGGGGTTATTCTTGGTACGGCGGCACAGGATTTGTACCGTGCGGGAGATCTCCTGCTCTCTGCCGATAATGGCGTCCAGCTTGCCGTCCCGGGCTTTGCCGGTCAGGTTGGTGCAGTAGGTGTTTAGGTACTTTTTGCCGTCGTCTTTTTGCCGTTTGTTGCCTTTTTTCCCACGCTTCTTGCCCTGCTTTTGACCGCTTTCATTCTCATCTACAGCCAGTTCTCCGGCGTCGCCAAAAAGATTGGCAAAGGGCATGGTCTGGGCGCCGTCCATATTCTCCGAGTTGAACATCCCACTCATATCGCCGAAGTTAAAATCGCCCATATTCTCCATAAACTGGCTCATCTGCTCAGACGCCTGCTCCAGTTCTTCGTCAGAGATGCCCAGCTTGTCAATCATCTGGTTAATAGAGCCGATGTTCAGCTCCCGGGCGCACTGAATACAAAGCCCCTCCGGCTTTACCTCATCGCCCTCCATTTTTTGAATATAGATCACCGCCGGGCGTTCACCGCAGCGGGCACACATCTGTTGTTTCATAAATCGATCTCCTGATGAATATTGCTTATTTAGCAGTGTTTTGTGCCTTGTTCTCTTTCAGCTGCTTCAAAAATCCCGGCACATAGCCCAGGAGAGATACCAAGGCAGACACGGCGGACAGTGCCACCAGCACCCAGGTCACCACGGACGGCAGCGTAAAGTGGGTCACATTACACAAAGCGCCGTTTTCGCCAAAGGCTAAAATAATAATCATAGCAATGTAAAACACATTGGTGGCTACCTTGCCCCAGATCTCTGCTGCGGTGGGTCGCATACCCTTGGACAGCAGCAGCGCGCCGCCCAGCAACATCAGCACCTCTTTCACAATAAAGAAGAAGAACAGATACTTAATGGGGTTCTCCCAGTAGGTGTACAACAGCACGATTACAATCGCCATTTGGGACAGCTTATCCGCAATGGGGTCTAAGATCTTTCCCAGATTACTCACTTGATTAAACTTGCGGGCAATCTTGCCGTCAAACAAGTCAGTTAACGCAGCGCAAATCATCACGATCACCGCTACCAGTTGATGGCCCTGAACAAACAGCACAGCAAACACCGGGATCAGTGCAATGCGGATAAAGGACAGCCAGTTGGGAATGGTATTCCAGCCGTCAAACAGGTCGTGCACATTTTCTTTTAATGTAGACATAACAGGTCCTCCTATAGTGTGGGAAGCAAAGTTTCCATATATTCTAAAATGGCGCTGTCTGCAAAGAACGCATATACGCCGTTATCTTTCGGCAGCCAGTTGTTACCGGCCAGATACGCCCAAACGCCGCTGACCAGCACCAAAAACAGACACCCCTTAACCAGCCCAAAGGCACCGCCCAATAAGCTGTTGGTCCGGGTAAATACCGTATTTTTGCCCTGCTTCTTTCTTAGCATAGCGGAAAGCAGCCAACAAATCAAGGCAATAATTATGAACGATAATAAAAATAATGCGATTTTTACCAGTAAGCAAGCCACCGGTTCCACCAACTGCTGCATTACAAAATCTGCAGCAGTTTTGGCACTGCCTTTTTTCAGTGCGGCGAAGTCAAAATCCCCTTGCAACGCCTGGGGCAGAGCCTGCATTTTCTCCTGCAAGGCAGCCATAAAGGTGTCTACGCCGGAGGCGCCGGCGATTTTCTCCTGCACCTTGGCAAGGGCCTTTGGCTCCACCAGATTGTCATACACCGCTTGGTAATACTGATGGCTGACGAACAGAGACACCGGCACGCCAACAGCGTACTTGGCTGTGCCGATCAAACCGGACAGCAGCCCCCGTCGAAAGCCCCATACCGCCATAAGTACCACCAGGGCGATCAATATATAATCCAAAATACTCAAGACTTGGTCTCTTCTTTCTCAATCACAGACTGGCGCTGCACAAACACATTGGAGGACATCATGGTGATGGACCGGACTGCGTCCGTACAATTCGCCGTATGTACGACACTGCCGTCTGACAGCTTATAAATTTTGAATTTATCGGCAAAAAGCACGGCTACCCGACTGCCGGAGGCAGACAGATCCTTGATCGCGCCCTGCACGGTAAAGGGCTTTTGCACCTTGCCTCTGGCGGTGATCCGCGCTAAGGTATTTTGCGTGGCATTGCTATAAGAACTGTACGCCACCACCAAATCGCCGCTGGCGCTATAATCATAGGCCACCGTTTGCACTTCGCCGTTTTTCAGCACCGTCTCCAGCTTATCTCCGTTTACCACGCTCACAAAGCTGCCGCCCACCACATACAGGCTGCTGCCCCGATAGGCTATGTCCAGCACCTGGGTGCCGGGCAGGTCAAAGCTGGCATAAGGCTCCGTGTCCTTTACACGCATCAAATAGAGCTTTGGCTGTAAGCGTGCGTCCTTACTGTTCATGGCTACAAAAGCGACTTGACTGCCGTTGTCCCGAATGGCAATGTTGGTCACAAAGCCATAGGACAGGCTGTATTTCATCTTATCCCCGCGGGTCTTGGTGATCACCTGAACATCGCTGCGTTTATCCGCAGACTGAGTGGCGTAGACCACCTTGCCGTCGTCCGCCACATCGGCGCACAACAGGCCGGTCTTGCTCTCAATCTCATACAAATTCTCGCCACTGTAATCCAGCCGCAGCTTGGAGCCGCCTTGGTCATACGTAACCAGATACGAGTCAGAAGCGGCGGTAATCGGATTGGCATAACCGTGTACAGCAGTGAATTCCTCCTTGCCGTCTGATGGGTTCAGTACAGTTATGGAGCCGCCGGTGAGCACCGCCAGCTTAGCGCCCTGCTTATGAACCGTAACGCCATCGGAGCCGTCCAGCGCATAAGGAAAATTGCCGGTGAGCACGGACGATGTATCGCTGCCGCCGCGCAGGCTGCCAAAATCCACCTCGCACAGCTTTAGGATCACAATTGCCGCCAGCAGCACAGCCAGCACAATCCATACGATCCTGCGTACTTTTTTATCTTTTTGGCGCTTGCGTTCCCGCCGAAGCGCCTGCCGGTCTTCCGCTTCCACAAAAGCACCGCCTTTCTGTTTACATCTTAAAGTCTGCCGGGTCGTACTCAACCCGGTTCAGGTACAGCCCCTGGGGCGGCGCCGTTTTACCGGCGCGAATGCGCTCCCCACTTTCAATGATCGCCGGCAAATCCGCCGGGTCAATCTTGCCCTCACTGACAAAAAGCAGCGTGCCAACGAGAATGCGCACCATATTGTAAAGGAAGCCGTCTGCGCTAACCTTAAACAGTACCATATCCCCCTGTCGCTCTACGGTAAAAGCGGTAATGGTGCGCACTGTGTCCTCCACATCGCTGCGCGCACTGCAAAAACCGCGAAAATCGTGGGTGCCCAGGAACGCCTTGGCCCCCTGCTGCATACGCTCCAAATGAATTGGGTAGCGGTACTGGTACGCATAGCGCAGCAAAAACGGATCCCGAATGGCACCGTTGTACAGTTTATATACATATTCTTTCTCTCGGCAGCAGTACCTGGGGTGAAAATCAAGGGGAACCTCTCGGCAGTCCAGTACCGCAATGTCTTTTGGCAGCACCGTATTCAGCGCCCGCACCACACCGTCACAGGCAATGGACAGTTCTGTTTGAAAACTGACAAAATAACAATTTGCGTGCACACCGCTGTCTGTGCGGGAGCAGCCCTTTACCGGCAGCCGCGCGCCAAACACCTTTTCCACCGCATTTTGGAACACTTCCTGCACGGTAACGGCATTTTTTTGCACCTGCCAGCCGTGATAGTCTGCGCCGTCATATCCAATGTTTAACAACAAATTCCGCATAACTTAAAGTACCGAACCTAAAAAGTGATTCACCACAAAAATGCCTGCAATATACAGCACCACCGCCGCCAGCGCAAAAAAGTCACCGGTATGCAGGTGCATTTCTTTCATCTTGGTACGCCCGGCACCACCACGATAGCAGCGGCACTCCATAGCGTCCGCCAGCTCATTGGCGCGGCGAAAAGAGGAGATGAACAAAGGAATCAAGATGGGCACCAATCCTTTGGCTCTGCGAATCAGTCCCCCACTCTCCATATCGGCGCCCCGAGATTTCTGCGCTGCCATAATTTTGTCGATTTCCTCGATCAAAGTGGGAATAAACCGCAGGGCGATTGTCATAGTCATAGCAATCACATGC
>ERZ1032549.631-NODE-631-length-9227-cov-5.821522_pt1 | contig 9227 bp, 7 predicted proteins | sample MGYA00516696_ERZ1032549 | MGnify/ENA primary metagenome ERZ1032549 (study PRJEB33719, sample SAMN04261356) | wastewater metagenome | biome: periurban shantytown; feature: human; material: feces | host: Homo sapiens | place: Peru: Lima | collected 2013-01-22 ... | reverse complement strand
GTTTCGACAAGATTTTCAGACAGCATAAGGAGAACACATGCGGTTGGAAATGACGGGAAGCTTTGATGCCGATGGGAGTGCGGCATCATCCAATGACCTGCTGTTCCTTGGATTCCACGGATACAGCAACGATGAATCGGGAATGGTGCGCATCATCAACGCGATCTGTGCAACCGGCAGTCCCGACAACACGCATCACGCCAACGCCAACGGAAACGGCAACGTCAATAGCAATACCAACCGCAATCCCGCTGCCGACCCACCCATCAAGCCCAACTACATCTCATTCCGCGGCGCATATACGCGCCCATACATCGGCAGCCACTACTGGTATCCCGACGGATGCTCCGTCAGCGAGCGCCAACATGAGTGCAGCCAGGTCGGCGCCGAAGTGGTGTGCATGCTGCAATCGCCGGTATTCCAGCGTTTCCGCAAGGTGTTGATCGGTTTTTCACAGGGCGGATACCTGTCGTATCGCATGACTACGGAGTATCCGGACGTGTTCGATATGGCGGTGTTGCTCAGCCCGTCATTCAAGGGGGAAACAGCGGACACGATCCCTGCCGGCCGCACACGATTCGCGCTTTGCTACGGCAGTGATGACCGTACGATTCCAATCGCCGACCAGCAGTGTGCCCGTGAGCAACTTGGCTCGACCGGTCGTTGCACGTATTTCGAATATCCCGGCATGGCGCACAACATATGTGATCAGGAAATTGCCGACGTGCGCGCCTGGCTGGGATTGTGAGCCATGGCGAGTACTCACATACCATGCGTAATTGGAATCTTGCCAAAGAACGCTCACTAGAGCTGATAAGTGTAGCTTATTTTTGCGTTAGCTACATGCAATCGGATAAGTGTAGCTTAATTCCGCATTAGCTACATGTATTTGCCTATAGAAAAAGCCGGACGGTGGATTCCTGGATTCGCCCGTATGGGCGAACCCGTTGAATCCGCCGTCCGGCGGCGCGACTGTTTCTCAAGAATGTGTGCTTGACTCACATGGATGGTACTGAGAACCATTCGCTTAACGATCTGCTTCCATGCGCGCCAACCGTGTACAAAACGCGGCTGCGCGGCACGGACACAAATCAAGTCTTGCGTGGCTCGAGCCGCGGTGGGCAACGCCACGGCGGCTCGAAAGCCAAGGGATTACTCTAGCCGCAGCTTGGAATAATCGCAAGCCGACCAAACTTCGGTTCAGGCTTTGGCGACTTCCACGCTGAGCTCGGTGCCTTCCTTCACGTCGAAGGAGGTGGCGAGCGTCTCGGAGGTGATGAGATCCTTGAACTGCTCGACCTTCGCCACGTCGCCGGCCGGAACGGTCAGCTTCAGCGCGATATGGTCGGAAACCTCGAGACCGGCGGCCTTACGGGCGTCCTGCACGGCGCGGATCGCGTCGCGGGCGTAGCCTTCGGCAACCAGATCGTCGTTCAGCTCGGTGTCGAGGATCACGAAGCCGCCGGTCGGCAGGGCCGCGGACACGGAGTTGGCGGCCTCTTCGGCGTTCTGCTCCTCCACGCTGTTGATCAGCTCGTACTCGCCCTCTTCCAGGGTAATGTCGCCGTTCGGGGTCTCGCACACCGGAGCGCCGGAAGCGTCCACATGCCATGCGCCGGACTTGGAGGCCTTGATGGCGAACTGCACGTCCTTGCGCAGGCGCTTGCCTGCAACGCGGGCGTTCACGCGCAGCTCGTGGATGATCTTCAGGCCCTGGGAGCCCGCATCCTCAAGCGTGCACAGCTCCACGTTCTTGACGTTGAGCTCGGACTTCAGAATCTCGTCGTACGCGGCCACGGCGGCGGTATCCTCCACCACCACGGTGAGCTTGCTCAGCGGCTGACGCACGCGGATCTGCTTCGCCTTGCGCATGGACAGGGTGCTGGAGACGACCTCGCGCACCTTCTCCATCGCATCGACCAGAGCCGGATCGTCGACGAGCACGCGGCCAAGTTCGGTGGCTTCGCCGGTCTTCTCGTCGGCCAGGAACGGCCAGTCGGCCAGATGCACGGATTCGCCTCCGGTCAGGCCGCGCCACACGGATTCGGCCTCCATCGGGGCAAGCGGCGCAAGGACGCGCATGAACACCTCAAGCACGGTGTACAAGGTGTTGAACGCGTTCTCGTCTTCCTTCCAGAAGCGGTCGCGGTTGTTGCGGATGTACCAGTTGGTGAGCATGTCGATGAAGTCGGACACGGCGTCGCATGCATCGGAGATCAGGAACTGGTCCAGCGAGGACTGGGTCTTTTCGACCAGTCGGTGGGTACGGGCCAGCAGGTAACGGTCCATTTCCGGCAGCGATGCAACTTCGTCGGCGCGAAGCTTGCGCGCGTCGTACCCGGCCGCGTTCGCGTACAGCGTGAAGAAGTAGTAGGAACTCCACACCGGCAGCATGACCTGGCGGACGGTGTCGCGGATGCCATCGGCGGTGACGATAAGGTTGCCGCCGCGCAGGATCGGCGAGCTCATGAGGAACCAGCGCATGGCGTCGGAGCCGAAGTCGTTGAACACGCCGTTCACGTCCGGATAGTTGCGCAGATGCTTCGACATCTTCTGTCCGTCGGAGCCGAGCACGATACCGTGGCAGATCACGTTCTTGAACGCCGGCCTGTCGAACAGGGCGGTCGCCATGACGTGCTGCACGTAGAACCAGCCACGGGTCTGGCCGATGTATTCCACGATGTAGTCGCACGGGAAGTGCTGTTCGAAGGTTTCCTTGTTCTCGAACGGGTAATGATACTGGGCGAAGCTCATCGAACCGGATTCGAACCAGCAGTCCATCACGTCGCTGATGCGGTGCATGTGGCTCTTGCCGGTCGGATCGTCCGGGTTGACGCGGGTCAGCTCGTCGATGTACGGGCGGTGCATGTTGATGTTGCCCTCATGATCGCGCGGGTAGTCACCGAAATCGGCCTTGAGCTCGTCAAGCGAGCCGTACACGTCCACGCGCGGGTACTTCGGATCGTCGGAAACCCACACCGGAATCGGGGAACCCCAGAAACGGTTGCGGGAGATCGACCAATCGCGTGCGTTCGCCAGCCACTTGCCGAACTGGCCGTCCTTCACATTGCCCGGAATCCAGTTGATCTGCTGGTTGAGTTCGAGCAGGCGGTCCTTGATCTTGGTGACGGCCACGAACCAGGAGCTCACCGGCTTGTAGATCAGCGGGGTGGCGCAACGCCAGCAGTGCGGGTAGGAGTGCACGTAGCTCTTCTCCTGGAAGAGGATGGCACGCTGCTCTTCGGGGATGCGGGCCAGCGGGCCATCGCCGGCGCGCAGGTTGCGCAGGATCGGCTTGTTCGCGTCGAACACGTACATGCCCTCGTAATCCGGGCACAGCGACGTGAACTTGCAGCCCGCGTCGAGCACGTCCACGCTCTTGATGCCCTTGGCGTTGAGCGTGTTCATATCGTCCTCGCCGTAGGGGGCCTGATGGACCAGGCCGGTACCTTCAACGGTGTCGACGTAGTCGGCGGTGAAGATCTGGTAGCCTTCCGGCCCCGGCACCTTGCCCTCGGCGGCGTTCTCGTCGCCTGCGAAGTACGGGAAGACCGGGTAGTAGCGCCAGCCCTCCATCTCGGAGCCCTTGAGTTCGCGCACGATCTCGTAGTTCTCGCCAAGTTCCTTCTCGTAGGAGCCAAGCAGTGGCTTGCCGAGGTAGAACTTCTTGCCAGCGAACTTGCCTTCGGTCGGACGCACCTCGACGTAGTCGATGTCAGCGCCGACCACGATGGCGAAGTTGGTCGGAACGGTCCACGGAGTGGTGGTCCAGAAGACGGCGTAGGCATCCTCCTCGTCGCGCAGCTTCACGGCCACGGACACGGTGGTGTCCTGACGGTCCTGATACACGTCGGCGTCCATGCGCAGCTCGTGCGCGGACAGCGGCGTCTGGTCCTTCGGGCAGTACGGCAGCACGCGGTAGCCCTGGTAGGCCAGACCCTTGTCGTACAGCTGCTTGAAGGCCCACATCACGGACTCCATGTACGTGATGTTCAGGGTCTTGTAGCCGTGCTCGAAATCGACCCAACGGGCCTGACGGTGCACGTAGTCCTTCCACTCGTTCGTGTACTTGAGCACGGACGCGCGGCAGGCGTCGTTGAACTTGTCGATGCCCAGTTCCTTGATCTGGTCGACGGAGTCGATGCCCAGTTCCTTCTGGGCTTCAAGCTCGGCCGGCAGACCGTGCGTGTCCCAGCCGAACACGCGGTTGACGCGGTGGCCCTTCATGGTCTGGTAACGCGGGATGACGTCCTTCGCGTAACCGGTCAGCAGGTGGCCATAGTGCGGCAGGCCGTTGGCGAACGGCGGACCGTCGAAGAAGACGAATTCGTTCTGGCTGTGATCGCCGGAAGGACGGCGTTCGATGGACTTCTGGAAGGTGTCGTCCTTCTCCCAGTAGTCAAGCACGGACTCCTCAAGCTTGGGGAAGCTGGGGTTCGGCGCGACATTGGCGCTCTGCTCACCGGCAGCAGCCTTCGGATACACATGATTGGTGGATTCGCTCACCGTATGCTCCTCGTTTGGCGGTTTCATTACTTACTTTACGAGGACGATGATTTTCGTGCGATTGCGCACGTCCGACACCGCGGTACCACCTCGCTTGCCGCACTCCCCTGTTTTCTTACGCAGGCTTCCCTGCACAGGTTTCATACGACCGCTTGACGTTCGGCTGTTCGGGCCGATCCCGCCGGTTCTACTAGGCCGCACCCAAAAGCGCCGACCGTTCTTCCGGAAGCTCCCCGCTGATAACGGATCATTGCTATACGTTTCAAATCGTCAGCCTAGCACTTACCACGAACGTAGGAAACGCGAAAAGCCGCATGGCGTCCACCATGCGGCTCCTTCAGCGCGACGATTGAAATTCAATCGCAATCAAAAGCGAATCAGCCTTCGTTGAGCTGAGTTTCCAGCTGCTCGACAATGTCAGCATGCATCTTCTCGCTGATCTTCACCTTGAGCAGGAACACAACACCGCTCAGGATGATGACAGCCAGCGGCACATAGAAGGCGCAGACCTTGAAAGTGTGGATGTTCGCGGCAGTCATGTCGGCGGCGGTGGCGTCACCAATCATGCCGGCGGCGATGGCGACAGCACCGACGATACCGTTGGAGCAGGCGCCTGCGATCTTATCGAGCATCGGACGCACGGACAGGGTGACGGCCTCGTTACGTTTGCCGTTCTTCAGCTGGCCATATTCGATGGAGTCGGTCAGGGAGAGGATGGCAGTCATCTGGATGAAGGTCTGCGGCAGGTAGAAGAACACCAGGCCGACGGTGACGACAGCGAGGTTGTTGGTGCCGACGATGAACAGCAGGTAGCCGAGGACCATGAGCACCATACCGCCGAGGTACAGGTAGCGACGCGGTATGCGCTTGTTCAGAATCGGGTACAGCGGCGCCATGATGATGCCGGCAATGACCGAGACAACGCCGACGATGGAGTAGGCGGCGGAGTTGTTCAGGATGAACTTGAACATGTACATGAGCACGCCGGTGGTGGCCACGTTGGCGATGGCGTACAGCAGGTAGGACAGGGCGACCCACAGCAGCTGGTCGTTCTGGGCGAGAGCCTTGAACGCGGCGAGTGGACCACCGTTATCTTCGGCCTTGGCGCGCAGGGTGCTGGTGCTTTCCTTGGTGCCGAACGCGACGGAGCACACGGTGAGGACGCCGAGAATAGCCACGATGATGGCGAAGCAGGTCCAGCCACTTTGGCTTTCCTGGTGCTTGCCGGTGAAGACATAGCTGAAGTAGGTGACGATCGGAATGACCACGATGGTCAGGCCGTTGTAGCCGATGGAGCCGCCGAAGGAACCGAGGGCGGTGTAGGTGGAGCGCTCATGGGAGTCGGAGGACAGCGCCGGGATCATGCCCCAATAGGAGATGTCGCGCAGGGAGTAGAACACGTCGAGCACGATGAAGGTGATGACGAACAGCACGATGAACAGCGTGGTGTTGACGTTCACCAAGCCGAACAGGCCGGTGTAGACCAGCACGAGCAGAACGGCGGAAACGGTGCCGCCGATGAGCTGCCATGGCTTGAAACGACCCCACTTGGTCTTGGTGTTATCGATGATGTTGCCCAGCAGCGGATCGATGAAGATCTCCGCGATACGGATGACAACCACAAGGCCGGTGATAACGCCGATGAGCTTGGTAGCGAGCGCCTTGTCAACGCCGGAGAACAGCGAGCTGGTGACGTAGACGATGAAGTAGGTGCTCAGCGCGTTGTAGAAGGCGGATTGGCCGACGTTGCCGAATGAATAGGCCACGCGGGACAGCAGACTGCCTTTCCTGGTTGGCTTCGCAGACTGCTGCGTCTCCTTCGGTGCGGCTGCGACATTGGATTCTGCCATCGTACTTCTCCTTAGAAGTTGTGATTGAAGCTGTAATCGGAAATCATCATTTGATTTCGCATGAGTTAAGTATATCCCTTTACCCCTGTTTAGTAAAATTTAACATCTGCGTTGTGCACTGTTGGGCGTGTCGCATTTTGTGCGATTCTGCACATATACATGTCATATTGTGTGCGATTCGCGGTATTTCGCCGACAGTAGACAAACAAAAGGCGATTGATGACATAGCATCATCAATCGCCTTTCATATTTTTCCGCACATACGTACGCTAAGCAGCCCGTTTCGACCGGGCAGATCGCTTCGATCGGGTCTGCAATTTTGGCCGCGATTCACGTTTCGGCTGCGCCGGCACGAAACTATCTCGCACTTCCAGCGTCGTCGACAGGTACGCATGCTGCCGTACTGTGCGCTTGCTGGCAATCGCATCAGCCAAGGTGAGAATCGCAACGCGCGCAAGCTCGTTCTGATCGATTGCGAAAGTGCTCAACGGCGGCGACGTCAGCTGGGCAATCGTCTGGTTGTTGATGCTGATGACGCTGATGTCGCGGGGCACAATCACACCAACCGCGTTGAACGCCTGCAGCACGCCGACCGCGATGATGTCCGCCGAAACAATAACTGCGTCAGGCAGTGCGCCGTTGTGGTCACGGATAAACTGCTCCCCCAGCTTGCGACCATTCTCCACGGTGAACAAGCCGTCAGAATACACCAGTCCACGCAGGTCGAGACCATAACGGCCCATTTCACGCCGAAAATATGTGACACGCCCCTCTTCGTCCACCTCATAAAAATTCGTCAGCCTCCCCTTGCCGCCGATGAATCCGACACGCTTCATGCCAGCCTTCGCACATGCTTCGACCGCGTCATGCACGGTCTGCTGTAGGTCGGGCTGCACGGAATCAAACAGGTTCGGTGCGGGATTCACATCGATGAACACACCGTATGGCATGACCTCATGCAACTTCTCAAGGTCGCTTTCGGCTATGACATTGGCGCCGATAGCCATGAAACCATCGAATTTCCCCTTCTGATTCAACATCTCGTCAAGACTGTGGAAAACAGTGAGCTCCATACGCTGCTGTTTGGCGTTATATTCCAGCGCCGAACGCAAATCGGCAAAATACGAATCACGCAGCGTTTCGTCGGACTCCTCGTTGTCCAACAAGGCTACTTCGTGCGGAATGACGATACGCTTGGCCTGGGCGCTGTATCCCAAATCCTCGCTGGCGCGGATGATCGCGCGACGCGTCTCCTCACGCACGGACAGCGTCGGATCGCCATTCAACAGACGCGACACCGTGGCCTGCGAATATCCCGTGCGTTTCGCAATCTCCTTGATGGTCGCCATCGCTCCCTCGCCCTCCCATGGATGCCTCATCAGATTTTAGTAAAAGCATTACTAAATCCATCATATTACATTACCGAACGTATTCTTATAGCCATGACACAGCCAGAGCAATCACGGAAACCGCGAATCGCGCATCAGTCCACGGAACGGATGAACGAACTGCGTGCACAACAAAAATCCTTTGCCCTGCAGAACATGCGGAGCAAAGGACTCAGCAACGCCGGTCTGCCTTTCAAAGCGACCGGTCATAAAGGTGGCATCAGTCGGCAGGGTTCCAAACGCGGCTGACACCGTGGAGAAACGCGGTCACCGTCAGCCCCACGGGCCTGCGGCTGGAAGCGCCCGCCCTTCTGCGTGGCCGACTTGCCATGTGAGCCACCCCTCGATGACGCCACGCTCCGCATCGGTTCTACCGGACGCGTATACATCAGGCCTCTCCCCGGTGATGCTGCGGATGGAACCATACACATATCCACATTTTTCACGGAGACGGTTGCGGGGCTGCCGGCTTTCCATATACCGTCAGCGCATGGAAAGCTTTGGACACAATACATTTTTCACATTAGAGCAGGCACGGGAGGAGGCGGCGAGACGGCATCTTGAATGCAGGCAGGTGTTGTCGCGGATAAGGTCACGCTCCTCGCTTCCACTCTATGTAAGCCACGGCACAGCGCTGGAGCTGCATGGCATGATTGCCACCATGAATTATTTACCCGGATATGGTTCGGAGCTCGTTCACGTTTCGGTGTGCCGGCAACGTGACCTGCGGAAAATCCAGGGGATGAAATTCCATTACGCAAGGCATGGCGTAGACGTGGCGCACGCCGACGAATTGGTGTCAAGCGTCTCCGCGATGCAGGCGGTCTGCCAGATTGCGCCCTATGTCGACGAACGGAGTCTGGTGATCGCCATGGATTGGCTCACTTGCGCCAATCCCGATTTACGCGTCTGCACTCACGATGAGCTCTCCGACTACATCCGGAGTGCGCCGCGATTCATTGGGAGCGCCAAATGCAGAAAGGCCTTGCGCCTGTCCAAACCAGGTACCGATTCTCCGCAGGAAACGGTGCTTCGTTTGGAGAGCGATGCCTACGGGCTGCCTGAGGCACATGTCAATTATGAGATCATTGACCACATACGCGGCTCGGGCACGATGAAGGTGGATATCGCCTACCCGGATGACCGCGTCTGCATAGAATACGACGGAAATTACCACTACACCCATGACCGCTGGATGTATGACCTCGATAAGCGGAACCGGCTGAGGGATCTCGGTTTCACTCCTTTTGTCGCCACCCGCGAGCATCTGGCTTCCAAGCAGAAGCTGAACGAGCTGTTCGGCATGGTCGCCCGCGCAATAGCCAGTCACCGTTACGGCTTGGACTAGTTCCGTAGGTGGTTTTTCGCTTCCGTAGGTGGTTGGGTCTGAATACCCGGCATGAAAACGGCCAGAATAAAGCCTTTCTCCAACCCCGATACTCTGACCAACCACCTACGGAAAACCCAAACCGCCTACGGAACC
>ERZ1032549.628-NODE-628-length-9241-cov-10.828870_pt1 | contig 9241 bp, 9 predicted proteins | sample MGYA00516696_ERZ1032549 | MGnify/ENA primary metagenome ERZ1032549 (study PRJEB33719, sample SAMN04261356) | wastewater metagenome | biome: periurban shantytown; feature: human; material: feces | host: Homo sapiens | place: Peru: Lima | collected 2013-01-22 ... | reverse complement strand
CCGCCTAACTGGCGCCCGTCCCCTCTGTCGCTACGCGACATCTCCCCGCACTGCGGGGAGTCACCCTTTACAAGGGAGGCTAATCGGTTACAAAATCTCCGCCCCCCTTGCAAAGGAGGGCGAAAGCGGCGTAGCCGCAAGGGGGATTGCGCCAGAGGTGTTTTATACCCAGTTGACCGTAGGGGCGGCAACCTGCCGCCCGCCTTGAATGTCATCCGTGTAGGGCGCGATGCCTACATCGCACCGCCGGTATCATTCCTACATTATTCCTCTGCGGCGCTGAGTTTGGCTGCCGTGTCGGCGGTGATCAGGGCGTCGATCAATTCGTCCAGATCGCCGTTTAAGATTTGTTCCAGTCGATACAGAGTCAGGTTGATCCGGTGATCGGTAACCCGCCCCTGGGGGTAGTTATAGGTGCGAATCCGCTCGCTGCGGTCGCCGGTGCCTACCTGGCTTTTCCGCTCGCCGGCAATGGCGGCGTCGTGCTTGGCCTTTTCTGCGTCATACAGTCGGGCGCGCAGCACTTTCATGGCCTTGTCTTTGTTTTTATGCTGGCTGCGCTCGTCCTGGCACTCCACCACCGTGCCGGTGGGCAGGTGGGTAATGCGAATGGCGGAGGAGGTTTTGTTGATGTGCTGCCCTCCTGCGCCGGAGGAGCGGAAGGTGTCGATCTGCAAGTCCTTAGGGTCCAGTTCAAAGTCCACTTCCTCCGCTTCCGGAAGCACTGCAACCGTTACGGTGGAGGTGTGAATGCGACCCTGACTCTCCGTTTCCGGCACCCGCTGCACCCGGTGCACCCCGCTTTCAAACTTAAAGCGGGAGTAGGCGCCGTCGCCGTCAATGGAAAAGCTGATTTCCTTGTATCCGCCCAGCTCCGTGGCGTTCTCAGACAGAATTTCGCTCTTAAAGCCCTTTTGCTCCGCGTACATACTGTACATACGGTACAGCACCCCGGCAAACAGGGCACTTTCGTCGCCGCCGGCGCCGCCGCGGATCTCAATAATTACATTTTTGTCGTCGTTGGGATCCCGGGGCAGCAGCAAAATTTTCAACTGCTCTTGCAGCTGTTCCAGCGCTGCCTCGCTGTCTTTCAGTTCTTCTCTTGCCAGATCGCACAGCTCCGGGTCGCTTTCGCTTTGCAGCAGCTCTCGGGCTTCTTCCGCCGCCGTCTTGGCGGTTTTGTAGCGGGCAAAGGTCTCTACCACCGGGGTTAAGTGCTTTTGTTCTTTCATCAGGGCGGTGTAGCGGCTGATGTCTGCCACCACCGCCGGGTCGCACAGGTCTGCGGCGATCTTGTTGTACCGTTCTTCTACACGGCTGAGTTTTTCAAACATAAGCGTCTCCTTTTATATGTATTATATAATGAAAAGGAGACGGGCTACCCGTCCTGTACCACCCCACGGATCAGCTTTTCCGCCTTGATCCGGGGCAGCAGCACCTCGCGCCCGCAGCCGGTGCATTTTAATTTGTAGTCTACGCCCAGGCGGGTCACTTCAAAGATCGCGCACCCGCAAGGGTGTGGCTTTTTCATTTTGACCCGATCGTGCAGTTGTAATTCCATGGGGCTCTCCCCTCGTTTATTCTTGTTTACAGTATAGCACCTTTTGGCCGATTTTACAACATATCCGCCTATTGGCGGGCATATATTTATAGCACAGGCAATTCGGAAAGGCGTGAGAACATGGAATTCTACCCGGAGGGAATGAATGCAGAACTGGACCGGCAATTTACTACACCGGAGGCGCTGCGCCGGGCGATGATGCAGGGATCCATACTGGAGAGTCGGGTGCTGCTTTGTGACCGGGAACATAATCTTCATGTGGACCTGGGTGCCATGCGAGGGATCATTCCCCGGGAGGAGGGCGCCGTAGGAATCGACGACGGCACGGTGCGGGATATTGCCCTGATTTCTAAGGTTGGCAAGCGGGTGTGCTTTTCGATTTTAGGCTTTCAGCGGGAGGACGACGGCCCCTTTACCGCTATCCTTTCCCGCCGGGCGGTGCAGCTGCGGTGCAAGGCAGAGTTTTTGGACACTTTAGAGCCGGGCGACGTGATTCCTGCCCGGGTGACCCATTTGGAGAAGTTTGGCGCGTTTATTGATGTGGGGGCGGGGCTGAACGCCCTGATCCCCATTGATATGCTTTCGGTCAGCCGCATTGACCACCCGCGTGCCCGCCTGCGAGAGGGACAGGAACTACGGGTGGTGCTGCGCAGCCGAGAGCCGGATAAGCTGACTTTTAGTCTAAAAGAGCTGCTGGGCACCTGGCAGCAGAATGCAGCGGGCTTCTCCTCCGGTGAGACGGTGCCCGGCGTGGTGCGCAGCGTAGAGCCCTACGGCGTGTTTGTAGAGTTGACCCCAAATTTGGCGGGTCTGGCAGAGCCCAGCGCCGCTTTGGAGCCGGGTCAGCCGGTGGCTGTGTATGTGAAGTCTATTTTGCCGGAGAAAATGAAGATTAAGCTGGTGGTCGTAGAGGCCTTTGACCCGCCGGCACCGGTAACGCCCTTGACCTACTATATGGACGGCACCCGCATGGACCGTTGGGTGTATTCCACCCCCACTGCCCCTCGCCAAACCGTCACAGACTTTGCCGCCCTGCGAGCACAAGAAAAAAGCACCCTTTAAGGGTGCTTTTTTTGTAGGATGTTCTGTATATAATGCGTTTTGATTTATTTCCTTTCGGCGGGCGGAGATTTGCGCTTATTTGATATACCGAATATCGTTGCCCACCAGTACCAGACGGGAATAGGCGCCGGCAATGCGGGAGGTGATGCGCTGGTCGTATTTTTGCGCCAGCTCATCAAAGCCCAGGTTGGTGCTGATGACGGTGGGGCGGCTGCAAAGAATGCGGGTGTTGATGATATTGTACAGGCAGGCCACGGTATAGGCAGAGGTGTACTCGGTGCCCAAGTCGTCCAGGATCAGCAGGTCCGTATGGAGCACCCGCTCCTCCGTATATTGCAGGTTGCCGGTGCGGCCGAAATTCTCATTTTGCAGGTCGGACAGAATATTATAGGCGGTGCCGTACTCTACGGACAGGCCCCGACCGATGGCAACATTGGCAATGGCCAGGCTCAAGTGGGTTTTGCCCAGGCCGGTCTGACCCATCAGCATCAGGTTAGCCGGCTCCCGCAAAGATACCCGCTGGGCGTAGCGATGGCAGGCCTCGGCGATCTTATCCGCCTTCGCCCGGGGCGAAATGCCGTTGTCCTCCGCCGTCTCCGGGTAATAGTTGGTGTCAAAGCTGTCAAAGGTGCAGCTGTCCAAGGGCGCCAGGCGGCGAATGGCCTCCCGCTGCAAGTCCTTGAGCAATTCGCGCTGGCAGGTGCACATTCGGTCGCCTACATAGCCGGTGTCCTTGCAGGTGGGGCACTGGTAGTGGTGGGCCAGGGCGTCCGGCGCATAACCGGCAGCCACCAGCAGCCGCTCCTTTTCCCCTTGCAGGCGCAGGCTTTCCGCTTGCAGCTTGTCGATCTCCGCCTTTGCGTCTTTGGCAAAGAACGCCTTGGAGATGGAAAAGCCCACTTGCCGCAGCTGATTTTGAATTTCCTCCAGCCGGGGGACCTTGGCGCTGACCTCTGCCAAAGTGGCGGCGGTGCGCAGCTCGTCTTCTTCCCGGCGGCGATCCAGCCGGTTCAGCGCTTTTTGGTAAAGATCGGAACTATACATAGCTTCTCCTTAGAACTTAATATCCGTATTATTCATGGTGTCTCTCTTGATCTGCTCCAGGTCGTAAGAGGGCTTGCCTTGCAGGCGGCCGTCGGCTTTTTTGGCCTTGGCGGCGGTAAAACTCTGTTGCTGTTCCTGCACCTGGGCGGGGGTGGTCAGCCCCTCTTTTTTCCACCGGCGCAGCACGCTGTCCATATACTTCAGCGATGGCTTGTCGGCGTTCTCTTTCATAATATCGCAGGCCAGTTGCAGCATATCTTCGCTAAAATCCCGACCCCAGTCTGCCACCATTTGGCGTTGGCGGGCGGTGGGCGACCGATGGCGAATGCCGGTCATGGCGATCACCTTGTCCCACAGCTTGTCCGTACCGCTTAGGTACAGCAGCTTTTCGTCTGCGTCCGCCACGGTGCGCACCCCGTCCTCGGACCAGGAGTTGGCCATTTTGTTAATGTAGGCCAGGTTGATGGAGCGGCCCTTTTCTTTTTCGCCGCGGTAATAGCCCAGGAGCATCAGGATCACTTCCGGCGGCAGCTCGTAGTAGATGTGCATATTCACCAGCATTTCCTGTTCGGCAGTGCTGATGGTGCGCCCCAGCACGGTTTGCGCCTCGGTCAGCAGATCGGACAGGGCACTGTTTTCCCGGCACAGGGTCACAATATCCCGCGGGGTCAGCCGGGGAGGAGACAGGGTCTCTTTTTTCGGCTTTGGCGGTTCCGCTACCGGCGGGTGCACGGTCAGGCTGGCCGGCGCGCCCATAGTGGGGGGTACTTTTGTCATAACCGGGATCTGTACGGTGCTGGGCTCGGCAGGCGCAGGGGCTGCCGGGCTGTTGCCGCTTTGCAGCAGACCCTCGGCCATCCAAAAATCCATAATACTGTCTGCGTCTCGCTCCGGGATACCCAGCGCGCCGGCCAGCTCCCGGGTGCTGAGACTGCCGCCGTGGCGCAAAAGAAGCAGCAGCGCCTGGAGTTGGTAGGCGCTGGCCAGTTTTAAGTAACGATCGGCCACGCAGGTGGGCACGGTAAACACGCCGTCCGTCCACAGGGGGCCAAAGGGGGGAATGGTGTATTGCATAGGTGGAATTTTCCTCTTTTCTGCGCCGGTGGCGCTCTGCTTTTTATTGTAGCAAATCCGCGCTCCCTTGTAAAGCCGCAAGATATGGCGGTGCCGGTAAATTCGGCCACAAGCGGGGTGGGGTATGGTGTGCAAAATGGGGTGCGCTTCTGCGCGCACCGGCACGCACGCGGGCACCACAACAGTCCCCCGGACTGTTGCTATCCTTGCGGATTGCCCTGTTCGAGTCTCTCAATAATTGTAGAACAAAAAAAGCAAGGCAAAAAGCCTTGCTTTTTTTATTGGAGCGGATTACGAGACTCGCCCGGTGCGCTTCTGCGCGCACCGGCACGCACGCGGGCACCACAACAGTCCCCCGGACTGTTGCTATCCTGGCGGGTTGCCCTGTTCGAGTCTCGCAATATTGTAGAACAAAAAAAGCAAGGCAAAAAGCCTTGCTTTTTTTATTGGAGCGGATTACGAGACTCGCCCGGTGCGCTTCTGCGCGCACCGGCACGCACGCGGGCACCACAACAGTCCCCCGGACTGTTGCTATCCTGGCGGGTTGCCCTGTTCGAGTCTCGCAATATTGTAGAACAAAAAAAGCAAGGCAAAAAGCCTTGCTTTTTTTATTGGAGCGGATTACGAGACTCGAACTCGCTACCTCCACCTTGGCAAGGTGGCGCTCTACCAGATGAGCTAAATCCGCAAACGATAGTGTTATTATACCCAGCAGGGGCTGGTTTGTCAAGCCTTTTTTTGCCGATGGGAATAAAAAGTGCCGCCCTCTTGTGGGCATAACGATCGGCACCACAACATATAGGTAAGAAGTGGGGTTTCTCTAAAGAATTTGCCGATATAGTTGCGCACCGGGGCGATCCGTGTTAAAATGAGGGAAGAACCGGGCAGCATTACCGAAGGGAGGTGGCGCCGTGAAGCCGTATAATTACTTTGACGACGAGGAAGAACAGCCGCAGCCGTCTGCGCAGGCGCGCTTGGCTCAACTGGTTGCTGCCTTGCAAGTGAACGGCGCCAAGCTGCGCCGCACGGTGCGCCGGGACGAAGAAATTGTAGAAGAACTGCGGGACTATCCCAACCTGCGCCGGGCTGCGCTGAAGTGGCTGGCGGTGGCGCTGTTTGTGCTGGCAGTGGTGATTGCCATTATCTCCTTTGCCGTGTCCCTGCACAACCAGAGCAAGTGGAACGAGCGCTTTTGCGATCAGGCGGGGCAGGTGTGCACCGATTATATCGCCAAGTACGGCGCTTGCCGCTGGGAGTCCATGGACGAGCGCTACGGCAAGAAAATGGCGCGAATGACCGGCGTGTCTTATCTGCGGCGGATGGATTTTAACGGCGACGGTCGGGACGAACTGCTGATCTGCTATTTGGAAAAGGGTCTGTACTTTTTTGATATTTGGGGCTTTGACGGCAAGAACTTCAGCAAGTTCTACTCCGCCAACGCCTGCTATGCTACCGGCGATGGCAAGCTGGGCAGCTGGGTGGTACTGTACCACACCGGGCGCCGCTACCAGGTGGGGGTGTGCGACCCGCAAAAACCCACGGAAGTGACCCTGTATGCCATGCGGGGCAAGAAGTTCAAAAAGGCCGGCAGCTGCCAATATAATGTAGATACCGGTGTGTTTTCCCAAAATGACAAGCCCAATACCGAGGATTTTGAGCGGCTGCAGCTGTCCTGTATTCGGGAGACCCGGGCGGAGGTGCTGGTGGATACAGTGACCGCCGCCATGGAGGAATTCAACACCAAGACCACAGCGGAGATTGAGGCCAGCCTGCCGGATGCCACGCTGAAAAAGCAAGCCTACTACGATGTGGTAGACGATCTGAACCGTCAGTACGGCTCCGCCACCTATAAGACCGAGGGCGGTATCGGCTATGTGGACGGCCTGGCTGTGGTGGAAGAGATTGATTTTGACGGCGACGGCAACAAGGAGCTGCTCACCGTCTATCGCCGCCAGGTGAAAAAGACGGAGAAGAACGACTGGACCGGGGAGCAGACCCTGATCAATGTGCCGGTATACAGCCTGCGGGTGTACAACTGGAACGGCAGCATCGCCAAGTGCATTTTTACCCGGGATCAGATTTGCCAGCCCTTTACAGATGATGAGGAAACGGCCCAAAATACCCAATTTTATATTCTGCGTAAAAGCGGCAAAAAGACGGACTTGTGCTTCAATGCCTATCGGCGGGAGAGCCAGTCGGTGTATACGGCGGCCTCTCGGATCTTTCGGCTCAAGGGAGAGCAGTTCTCTGTGGTGTATGACGCGAAGATGGAGTACGAGTACGGCTACAAGACCTATTATCTGGACGGCGAAAGTGTGTACGAATCCACCTTTAACACCAGGGGCTATACTGTGCCGTACTTTATGAACGACGCCGGGTACGATGCGGGCGTGTTTACCGTGGTGTACCTGTCCGGCGACAAGACGCACCAGGACGCCATCCGCAGCCGGGTAAGCACCGTGGAGCAGCATATCCAGTCGCTGAACGACGAGTATGTGCCGGAGCGGCTGCAAAATGTGAATTAACATAGGTTTTGTTATCGCACCGGCGGGCGGCAGATTGCCGCCCCTACGATCGGCGGATACAGACCCTGCCGCAGGATTTGCCAGCGGTGACGACAAAAAAGAGGCTTGAACATTGCGTTCAAGCCTCTTTTTGCGCTCTCTAATCCATCACACGTTCAGGTGCAATTCTTCAATTTTATCCCGCACTTTCAGCCAGTCGCCAAAGGCGGCTTCTTTGTTATTGGGGTTGCGGAGAATGGCCGCCGGGTGGTAAGTGCCCATAAACAGGGTGCCGTTTTTGTCGATAAATTCGCCGTGCTGACGGGTGACCCGGAAGTCCTTGTCAATCAGCCGCTGGGCGGCAATGCGCCCTACGCAGATCACCAGCCGTGGGCGAATGATCTTAAATTGCTCCCGCAGCCAATGCAGGCAGGCCTCCTGCTCCTCCGGCCTGGGGTCCCGGTTTTTAGGCGGGCGGCACTTGACCATATTGGCAATGTACACATTCTTCTCCCGGCTTAGGTCAATGCTCTCCAGAAATTGATCCAGCAGCTTGCCGGAGCGACCCACAAAGGGCTGGCCTTGCAGGTCCTCGTTCTCTCCCGGTCCTTCGCCGATTAGGAGAATGTCTGCCGCCGGGTTGCCTACGCCAAAGACCACCTGGGTGCGGGCTTTGCACAGTTCGCATTCGGTGCAGCTGAGGCAGTGGGTTTTCAGTTCGTCTAATGTCATTTTTATCACCTTGCTCATTGTACCAAAATAATGGTTGAAAAACAATAAAAAAAGGTATAAAATATGTGCGTAAGCGAGAATTACAACTTTTTGGAGGTATTATCATGGACAATCAAGTGACTGTTGAGATTTCTGCCCGCCATGTACATCTGAGCCAGGCAGATCTGGAGACCCTGTTCGGTAAGGGCTATGAGCTGACGGTGAAGAAAATGCTGTCCCAGCCCGGCCAGTATGCCAGCAACGAGCGCGTGCGCGTGGTCGGTACCAAGAGCGAGTTCCCGGCTGTGTCTATCCTGGGCCCGGTGCGTAAGGCCACCCAGGTGGAGTTGAGCCTGACGGACGCCCGCTCCATCGGCGTGACCGCCCCGGTGCGGGAGAGCGGCGATATTGCCGGTTCCGGCGCCTGCAAGCTGGTGGGCCCTGCCGGTGAGGTGGAGCTGACCGAGGGCGTGATCGCTGCCAAGCGCCATATCCACGCCACTACGGCAGACGCAGAGCGTATGGGTCTGGAGAATGGCCAGATCGTTAGCGTAGAGATTCCTTCTGCCAATGGCCGTAACCTGACCTTTGGCGATGTGGTGGTGCGTGTGTCTGACAGCTATGCCCTGGCTATGCACATTGACACGGACGAGGCCAACGCCGCCGGTATGGCACCCAATACCCCCGGCACAATTATTAAATAAGTATAGGTATTCGGTAGTAAAAAAGAGCACCTGTGTGGGTGCTCTTTTTTATATGGAAAATGTGGGCGACGGATCGGCTGCCTTTGTGCCGCCCCTACGATCGGCGGGAGCAAGCCCCCGCCCTACGAAAATCTTGCAACCGCTATGCCTCCCTTGAAAAGGGAGGGGGACCGCCGTTAGGCGGTGGAGGGATTGTGCGCCGTTAGGCGATGCGGGAATGATCACAGCGGCTGCCCTGTGGTTTGATTTCATTTTTTGAGTATTTTATTGGAATTTTTATTTGCTTTTGGTGTGCAAGGCTCCGGGCGTGGTTCGTCCAATTCCCAGGGAAGTTTTATGTTCTTTACGGAAATTGTAAAGTATCTCCCGGTTTGCTCGTTTGGGGAGGCAAAACCGTTGGTGATCACAACGCTTAAAGGAAAATGGTCATTAATTTCAAAATTATGTCCTGTTGATGCGATGCTTCCACAAACGGTATAATCAATGCTGATATAATCTATGGCATTGTCTGTCTCCACAGAAAGCGTTTCATCCGGTTTGGCGATATCTACCCCAAATTCACTTAAAAAAGCAGATAATTT
>ERZ1032549.617-NODE-617-length-9326-cov-28.358753_pt1 | contig 9326 bp, 8 predicted proteins | sample MGYA00516696_ERZ1032549 | MGnify/ENA primary metagenome ERZ1032549 (study PRJEB33719, sample SAMN04261356) | wastewater metagenome | biome: periurban shantytown; feature: human; material: feces | host: Homo sapiens | place: Peru: Lima | collected 2013-01-22 ... | reverse complement strand
CTGTAACGTCGCAATGCTTTGTAGAAAAATTATCAAGCATTGTGGAAAAACGCCCTTGAACGTCTGTCCGCTGCATCCCCATTGCAACCTGGTTGCACCTCCCTTGAAAACGGCTTGAACTGCCCTCTACTCCCCGATCACGTCCCTGGCGGCCAACTCGTCAAATACGCGGATGAACTCTGCTGCGTCCATCTGCTGCCGGGGCATGTGAAGAGTGCCCAGCGTCACCACGTCCAGCCGATCATATTTGGCTACTGCCGGCATCGTTGGCCAGCGGTAGGCCGCCCAGCGCCCCTCCGGCCGTGATGCCGCCCAGGGCCGCTCTATGTGAAGCGGAACCCCTGCGGCCATGGCCAAGCGTCCCGTTGCTATATCCTCCGGATCGTCACCCCCAATGGGCAGACGGTCCAGAACTGCCAGCATGCGGCGCAACGCGGAACCCGTGAACCCGTAGCACAGGCCGCACATGATCCGGCCGTCGCAGCAGCTGCCGAAGCCTTCCGTACCCGCCGCCAGCATCCGGCGCACAGGTCCGTCAGAACGCAATGCCGTGTCGGCATCCAGCTTGATGGCTACATCGTCATCGGCTGTGCCGTCCAGCAACGTTTCCAGGATGCCACGCACGCAGGAACTGCCGTTGAGGTTGCCGCGCCGTGGAAAATCCGTCTGCACATACATGGCGCCCAGGGCTTGCATTTGGGCGGCCACATCTGCCGTGACCGGATCGTGTCCATCATCGGCTACCGTTACAGCGGCATCCGGCAAACGCCGGCGCACGCAACGCAATGCCGCCAGGGATAGCGCCGCATCACGATTGAAGGTTAAAATGGTAATTCTGATCATCGTTATTTCTCTCTTGTTTAGGCGGGGCCGTAGGGATAATTGGAACCGCCATGAACGGGAATCTGGATGGAACCCAGTTCATACTGGATGACTTCATGATCGGCTGTAATGGTGGCCAGATGGAAGGAGTAATAAAACTCTTCCCCGTCCGGTTCCTCCGGTTGGAGACGAAGAGGACTGACAGGCCCTTGTGAATACGCTACCGTGCTGCCCTGGTACTTCCCTTTGCCGCTGAACCTAACATTGAGCCAAATTTCCCCACTGGTAACGGCCCCCTTGTACCAGTCTCCTTCGGTAGGTTCCGGGGCGGCGTTGCAGAACGTCGTCCCGTTGAGCAGCAGCAGCCCCGGCCGCAACCGATAGCCGGTCACGGTAGTATTATCGTCATCCCAATCCAGGACAACCTGGAACCCAAAACCCGCTGGACGGTCGGGCGCCTCGGTCCAGACGACTTCCCCTTCCGGCCCGAAAGTGGGAGCCTCCGGAGATTTACGGGCATCATCGTCATATTGGAGAGTCTGGACCGGGTTGTCCTGCTGGTCATCCTGGTCCAGATCATCTTGGCCGGATTGCAGGGACTTGGCGCGGTCCATCATATCCTGCAACGATAAATGCGCCGGCACCCCTGTGTTAATAGACGTTCTGTTACCGGCTAAATCTACGTTTACCCCTTGCACCACAGTGGACATATCCACCCATTCCGCGCGGCCGCCTGTAATGGATAATTGACGGCCTACCAGCCCGGCAGGAGACAAGGCCCGCAAGGACTGCAACGTCCCCTCCCAGGGAAGCTGCCGGGTAATCTCATAATAATCCCGCAGGACGCCGGTATAATCCGGCCATTCTTGCTCTGTCCCTCCTGTGTCCGGCTTGTCCGGTATTGAGGAACCATCTTCCGGCCCCGTTGTCCCGGACTTGTCGGCCCTGTACCAACGCCTGGGAGTGTTGACCGTGCGCCCCCTCCATGTCAGTTTGCTGTACCAGCGTTTCTGGCCGTTCACGATCTTCTGCTTGCCAAAAAGCAATTCAAACCCCGGACGGGGCGGCACCGTGATATAAACTTCCTGCGTCAGTGATACATAACACCACTTGATCAGTTTGCATGCCGGCGACAAATCCCCTTTGATCAACTCATAAACCTGGGCGCTTTCCGCCGTGCTGTAATTGCTGGCGTCGCTGGCCTTGTTTTTCAGAACGGTTTTCTTCACAGCCCCGAAACGCGCCCCCGGAACTTCCGCCAGCTTGGGAACTTTCCCCTGCCACCACTCGGCCGCGTCATCAGGTCCGGTGGGCAGCTTGTCTCCAAGCACCAGTATCTCGGGCTTTAAGAAAGACCAGATGGGAGATTCGGAGCTGGGCGGTTCGTCTTCCGTTTCCGGTGTGGTTCCGGGCATGGCCAGCTGCACGGTTACGCATCCCTCCTGGCGCAGGGAAGCCCCGCGCGGCCAAACCTGGGATTGACGGGCCATGTTCCCGGCCGTCAGTACCACGCCCACCGCAGGGGGAACCAGGTCATGGCGCGGGTCCAAATCGATGGCCGTCAGCAAATTCCCGGCGCGATCCAGCGTGACCGCAGGAAGGACGGCACCATCCGCAACCCTGATCACGGGAGAAGAACCGGAATAATCAACCCAGCACACCATGCCGGGGCGTGCCCCCAACAGCTTGCGCAACACGCCCGCGTAAGTATCGCATGCCAGGGCCGTGTTCCACACCCAGGCCGCGGGGGAAACGTCCACCTGAATTCCTACATCCGCCCCCAGCAATCCATGCTTGCGGGCATCTTTCAGGATGCGGTTCAGCGTCCCGGCAATAGACACTTTGCGCGGAGCATCCGCACCGCTGCCGCCCTCCACAGCGGCATACAGAGCGCCTTTCAGGCTGCCGGAGGCGTTAAAGCAAAGCGTCCCTTCCAGAGGTTTGAGGATGTCATGCACATCTATTTGCCACGCCCAGCTGTTGCCGGAAAAGGAGGGACGGCAACGCCGGACTGTTCCTTCCATGATGGTGGAGCCGTGCCAGACAATGCGCGCCGGCTCTTTATATAGATAGGGAGGCGGCTCATCGTTGCGGCGGATTATCTGCCGCCAGGAAACGCACATCGGCGTAAAATTCTGCCAGCTGTAAGACGCGTCTTCCAGGGCCTTGTCCGTAAGTTCAACAGTCTTCATCTGCGTGGTCCGAATTTCCCCTGGGAATCAATCTTATCCAGCCGCGCCTTGAGGCGGGCCACTTCTCCGGACAGTTTGCCCTGGGCGGACTGCGCGGAGGAATACCTGGTTAAAATCTGGTCAATCAGTCCGATCATCTCATTAAACTCATTCCCTGCTTCCAGGCGGCGGTCATCATTTTCCAGCCTGCTTTTAAGATGCTCCAGCAGCTTGCGCTCGCCCTGAGTTACAGATGTTCCCCCGTCGCCCTGTTCGGAAAGAACCTTCTTCAACATCTCTTCGGCGTACGGAAGCGCTCCTATCGGCTCCTTGTTGGCGATCTCACCGGAGCGTCCCAGCACCTTACGACGCATTCTGGCCAGCCAGTCATCCAGCTCCAGCACCTTCTCCTGGCCATCGTGCAGCTTGCCGGACAAATTGGCCACATCCTGGGCAGTGCGCTCCAGATCGCGCAACTCCTTATCATTTTTCTTGATGGCCCGTTCTTTCTTGAGGGCATCCTGCCAAGCCTTAATGGCCTGCATAGCCGCCTGGGCAATCCCCTTTTCATCCTGATTGGTTGAATGCTTGGCAGCCTCAGAAAGTTCTTTGGCGAATTTCTCGGCCGCCTTGGCATCCATCAAATCCTTCTTGTTCCAGGCGCTGCGCGGCAGTGCTTTCAACCGCGCGAAAATATCGGAAAACTGCTTGAGCTTGGCGGCCAAGGCGTCATTGCCCTCAAATCTCTCCGCATACTGCTGGAAGCGTCCCATGCTGGCATCCAGCCGTTCATTGGTCTTGGACAGGGCATCCTTCTGTTTTTCCTGGTTCCGTTGCTTGGTTTCAATCTCTTTGCGGAGCCGGTCTTCCAAGGCTGAGGCCATCACATCGGTATGTTTCACGGCATCCTGCTGGGCGTTGGTCTTGGCCGTCTCCTGGTTTACGGCCTCGTTGGCCGCCGTCTGGGCCTGGTGCTCCGTCAGTACCCCCCTCAGCCTGGAACTGGCTTCCGCCGCCTGCTGCCTGGCGTCCTGCATTTCCCGGAGGGCTTCTTCCAGGCGGGATGCGTCATCCTTTATAACTGATTGCGCCAGCTGTAAAATCCGAACATACTCGGCCAGCCGTTCATCGTCATTCATCCCGTTCAAATCTCCTACCAGCCCCGTTTTGCTGATGTGCTCATATGATTTCCCCAGCGCTTGCCGGTGCTGATCCACCTTCTTTTTCAAAAGCTCCTCGTTGCCCTTGTCCGTCTCGTTAAAGCTCATCCCTTTGGATCGCATGAATTCATGCTGGGCAGCCACAGCGGCCTCATAGTCCTGCCGTGCCTGGTCTTCATCCTGTTTGCGTGCCAACGCGATCGGAGCGCCTGCCAGGGGCAGCATGGTAGCGGCGCGTGCCTGGTCTTTAATGGCCTCTTGTATTTTCTTTTGAGCATCCTTCTGGCGTTGCTGGATTGCCTTCCAGCGAGCAAGATCTTCTTCTGCTCTCTTGGTGGCATCGGCCTCTTCCATGACCTGGATCGGCTTCAACCCTTCCACCAGTTGCTTGGATTGAGAAGAACGGGAAAACTCCAATAGTTTACGGTAGCGTTCCTCGGCGGCATCCGCCCTGGCCTGGGCCGTCTGTGCCGCCTGGTCAGCCTGCTTGCGCTCAATATCCATGCGCTCGTTGGCGTCTTTGGCATCAATCCTGGCCAATTCATCCCGCGTCTGGGATTCGGTAATCTCACCCCGGATGCGGCGCTGGTTGACAATGCTGCGGTTCTTCTCGTTTTCAATTTGGAGCAGTTTCTTCTGCATTTCCAGCCCGGCCATGGCCTTGCGGTCAATGGCCTCAATGGTGCGCAGCCGGGCGGCGTAGGCGTTATTGACCTGCTTGACGCCTGCGGCTTCTTGTTTAAGAAAGGCGTCCTCGCGGTGCTGGGCGCGGGCGGAATTGATACTATCCTGCCAGCGGGCCAGCTTGTCCTGGGCAGCCTGGATGATGCCGGCCAGCTTGGCGTCAATCTGCTTGGCCTTGACGCCAAATGCCTCATTGAGCGACTCTCCTATGGACCAGCCAAGGTCCCATGCCTGCTTACCCAATCCGATCACATTTTTGAGGTTTTGCAGGCCGCCGTTGAATTGGTTCCAGGACTGCATTGTACTGCTGCCCCAGGCTTGCAGCTTGCCGGGCAGGGAAGTAAGCGTGCTGATGCTCCGGGACAACAAGGATGCACTCCTGTCTAGGCGCTGGGAGGTCACGGTGAAATTCTTGCCCGCCTGCCTGAGGGCGCCGTCCATCGTCTTGACGGCATTGGACAGTTCCGCCGCTCCCTCCAGCCGCCAGGTCATACCGCCTCCGGTGGCTGCCGCGGTATAAGCCGGGGCAGCAGTACCGCCCACGCCTCCGGAAAGTAAACTATCCGGCACCTGCTTGGCAGCCTTGGCCAAATCCTGCACCGCCTTGTTGGCTTTGGTCAGGTCTCCCAGGTTGGCCGTGGTTCCGATGCTGATGCTTACGTCATAATCCATAGGTCAATCAATGTCTCCTGTTAAAAAAAGTTGAATTTCCAGTACACCCCAAAACGCTGCGGCCCCATATCGTTGATCATTGGTCGGCGGCAAAGGCTGCACATGGTCAAGGGTGGCGTGGTATTCCCGCGTGCGCTGCGGGATGCCGGCATGATAGGCGGTCATCCAGGTGATCATGCCCTCCGGGTACAGCGCCAGCAATTCCGCTATGTCCAGTCCCCATGCCCTGGCGGCGGCGTAAGTGCTGAAAGCCCGCGCCAGGGAAAAAGACATCTGCAACCCGGCATTGCCGCGTGCCGCCTGGTGCATCCAGCGGCTGCCGATAACGGCCTCGCGCTGCACCTGGACGGAGGGAACCACAGTTACCAGGGACGGCATCACATCCCCGTAACTGCACAAGGCCACCGCCTCCGGGGCATCGTCTCCGATTGGGCGGTAGATGACTGTATCCTGCGAGCGGTAAGCGTCCATAATCGTTAAAGATTGCTGGTCGTGAAAAACTTGAAAAACTCCACGGCGGCGGGGTCGGTAATGACGAACTCCGGGTAATCACGGGAAGTGAACACCCTCCGCCCGCCCTGCGGATTGACGGCCTCAACGGTCAGTTCCACGGCTTCCTCCGGAGCGTAAAACTCTTTCAGCCGTGCCCACACCTGCACCGCCTGCCACGGTTCCGCCAGCCCTACCAGCGCGGCAACGACGGCCTGCATGGCCGGGGCCTGCTCCGCGGGTATATCGGCAGGAGTGTAGCGGACTGTCCGGGTGTAACCTCCAGCGTCCTCATAGACGGCTGTCAGGGTGAATTCCTGCCAGTTGCCGGGCTGAGGAAACTGAATTTGTATTTCTGCATTCATATTACTTTTGAAAAATAATCAGTTATCAACATGCCAGGATAAACGCCCAATCCCAAAGCTCTATTCATGGAGGTGATTGTCGGAGCCGTGGTGTTGTTGGCGAAAAAGGGGATCACTTTTTCCGCGCAGGCATAATAATCAACAGCAATTTCCCCCATGCTGTAGATGGTCACCTCCCTGGATGTCACGCCAAGGTTGGATGAGCTGTACACCACTCCTACCGAAATGCGCGCGGACAAATTATTCACTTGCTCGTAAATAAGATACAATCTGTTGATGGATTGAGTTCGTCCGGGTTTTTCAATGACTTGCTCCCCGTCACCAGTATTGTAATAAATGGAAAATGTCGTTTGCGCCCGCGCACGGCTGTACATTTTGAGATAGATATAGGGGGGAGCCACTTCCGAAACGCTTTGCGCGTCAATGGAAGTCTGCCCAAGAGCAAATCCCATGAAAGCATTGTGTTCCCCCGCCTCGAAATTCATGTAGGTTCCCCCCATGCTCAACACCATAGATGACGGGGGAAATGTCCCCCAGGCAAAATTGTACCTATCGAACTTAATAAGAGGATAAGACATGAAGTTATTCCCGGCGGAAACCTCCCTGAAAATAACCAGATCTTTGTCCATCAAGTACGGATATGTCACTTTGCTGACATTAACAGCATTGGCGAATGCGATGTTACGCAAATCGACATATCCCGATAAATCAAAAGCCTCGGCGGCATATCCCGCCCCCAGGGTCGTCATGCTCTGCATGGTTGCTATAGGGGACGGGGAATTGATGCCTCCGTTGGCGTTGACGGCCCCGGCAAACGTGCCTCCCGCGGCGGTGATATTGCCGGGAAGCGTCATGTTGCCGGAAGCGTCCACCTGCGGCATGGCTGCCAAAGCTTGCTGGGCCGCCGTCGCGGAATTGGCCGCGCTAGTGGCAGATGTTGCGGCGTTATCGGCAGCCGTGGACGCGGTAGCGGCTGCCTGGCCAGCCGTCCGCGCCGCAGCCTCGGCGGTCGCGGAAGATTGGCGCACATCCCGCCCCAGGCTATCCAGTTGCCGCGCGGTGGCCAGCTCCATCCCTCCCAGGGTGATGCCGTCGTCATAGTCCACCACCACGGTCATCAAGGGAGCCATCGTACCATTCACGGCGGGCGGGTTGGACACCTCCGTGATCAAACCGCGTCCGGGGACGGAAGGGGTCAGGACAGCGTGCATGCCCAGCGCGTAGGGCGTCATCTCCGTCCCCTCGCACACCTGGATGATGATTTTGTCTCCGCGCTGCAATGTAACGCCCGGCGTAAATACCCACGTGGCCGTCTGGCCGCTGGACAGGTTGGACACATAGGCGGAGGTGCCAATCAGGCTGTAAGCGCCGTCCGTCAGCCGCCAGACACGCAGGCAATACTGATTCAGGGCGGGATCGTCAAAAAAATAAACAGTGGAAATGCTTTTCAGGCGGCAGCTGTCGGGCAGATGCCCGGCCAGTATCTCGTCTCCCCACGTGAACGCGTAGCCACCCACGATGGTCCAGGTGTCGGCGGCATCTCCGCTGGACAAGGTGGATTGCCCGGTCGCGGCTTCCAATTCCACGCCCGCCTCCTTGAGCGCGTCCGGCAGCTGCGCGGCCAGGGCGTCGGCTACCAGTTCGGACCAGTCGGCCAACACCTCTGCGGGCGGCGCATAATCCGCCGGCAGGATGTCCCGGCGCACCGTCACCCGGATCGGGCGGGACGTGTGCTGCGCTCCATCAGGGGCCACCAGCACCACCTCGGCCACCAGGGCCACGCTGTCCGCACTGTCCAGCGCCTCCTGGAGCGGCGCCGTATTGACCACCCAGGACGCTTCTTGCCAGTCATCCTTACGAACAAACCCGGTCACGGTCATGATCAGGTCAGGACTGCCTATCGTCTGCTTGACCGCCAGCGCCGGTGTGCAATTATCCAGGGCATGCTCCACACGGATGCGCACCGGCACCGTATCGCCCAGCACCAGGGACACATCCGTCACCGGCACCCCGGAGGGCCAGCGGAGCGCCATTGTTCTGCCATCAATTACCAGTTCCATGTCTCGTGATTAGGATTGCGGAGGGCGGAGGCTGCGTGCCCCCGCCGCTCCGGGTTTTCATCAGGCCGTCGCCGGAGATGCCAACGCCTTGGGCGTCAGCTTTTGCAAAGGGCTGTATTCAATGCTCAATTCCCATTCAGCGGTTGCCGGGTCGGACGCGAAATTCGGAGTATTAGTCAGCCGCAATCTCCCCATGACGCACCACTCCATCAGTTCCTTGCCGTTTTCCGCGTGGTCCGTCAGGCGTCCATAAAGCCAGACCTTGATTTCTCCGTTGGACACAAACGGCACGGCTTCCTGGTTGTCTTCCAATTCCCCGGCCACGCCAAAAGCCAGCTGAATCACTTCCGGCGCAATGTACTGCGTGGTGAATTTAAGCTTGTACTGCTGCACCATGGTTACATCCTCCATTTCATACATGCCGGTGGCATCATTCACGCCCTCAATCTGGACGTTCTTCTTGACCTGCTCCACCTGGCCGCTCTTGATTTTGCCCAGGTACAGCCAGGGGCCGGGAGCTTCGGAGGTGGGGATTGCCGGACATGCGTCCACTCCTACCGTCTTGCTGCCGTCCGTCACTCCGAATTTGGCAATCCTGACCGGCATGCCGCCAATCAGGTAGTTCACTCGTCTTGTTGCTTCACTCATGATGTTTAGTCTTTTTTCTTTAATAGTTGAGCCTGATGTTAATACACGCGCCTGGCGGCCTTGTCGGCTTCCAGTGCGGCGGCCTGTTTGGCCGTTACCGTCACCAGGGCGCGGGCGGCAAAGCGCCAGCCGTCAATCTCGGTGCCCGTTTTGAGGATGCGCACCTTGACGGCGGCTTCCTGCGTTGCTTCCCCCACGGCTGCTGCCGGGGCCTGTTCCTGTTTGGTTTCTGCTTTTGCCATGGTTTAATTTATG
>ERZ1032549.606-NODE-606-length-9486-cov-8.228078_pt1 | contig 9486 bp, 6 predicted proteins | sample MGYA00516696_ERZ1032549 | MGnify/ENA primary metagenome ERZ1032549 (study PRJEB33719, sample SAMN04261356) | wastewater metagenome | biome: periurban shantytown; feature: human; material: feces | host: Homo sapiens | place: Peru: Lima | collected 2013-01-22 ... | reverse complement strand
ATCGCCGCCGAGAAGGCACGCGAGGAGGAGCGCCGCCAGTTCGCCGCCGCCCAGGCTGCCGAGGAGGCCGCCCGCGCTGAGGCCGAGGCCAAGAAGAAGGCCGAGCAGGAGCGTCTTGCCCGCGAGAAGGAGGAGGCTGCCCGCGAGGCCCAGCGCCGCGCCGTTCCCGCTTCCGACTCCGGTTCGCGCTTCCGTTCGCTGCTCGACCAGATCGCCGCACAGGAGACCGTGCTCAAGGAGAAGAAGGACGCCGAGGAGAAGGCCAAGGCCGAGCGCGCCGCCGAGCGCGGCAACCGTCGTGGCGGCAACAACGACCGCCGCGGTGGCCGTCGTAACGATCGCAACGCCTCCGACAACAACTCCGAGCGCAACGCCTCCGAGAGCCGTCCCCACAGCCATCGCACTAATGCCAGCAACAACGTCGCTGCCGGTATGGACTTCCCCAACCCCGATAAGCAGGGCAAGGGCAAGAAGCGCAAGGGCGGTCACAACAACGAAGAGGACCACTACAGCCGCATGGCTCGCGAGGCCGAGGAGTACAGCCGCGAGAAGGTGCTCGAGGAGGCTCGTGCCGCCGTCGAGGAGGCCTCTCGCGAGTCCACTGGTCGCCGCAAAAAACGCAAGGAGAAGCGCGAGCGCGAGGCCGCAAAGGCTCAGGAAGAGCGCAAGATTGAGGAGGCGCTGGCCCAGGGCGTGAACCCCGAGGACCTCGACGCCATCAAGGTCTCCCAGGGCGTTACCGTCCAGGAGCTCGCCGAGGCGCTCGACGTTCCGGCTAACGACATCATCAAGCGCCTGTTCCTGCTGGGCACGCCGCTTACCATGACGCAGTCCATGTCCGATGACCTCGTCGAGCTCGTTGCCGACGACCTGGGCCGTCAGATCAAGATCATCACCCCCGAGGAGGAGAACACCTTCTCGTTCTACGACGATCCCGCCGACCTCAAGCCGCGCGCCCCGGTCGTCACCGTTATGGGTCACGTCGACCACGGCAAGACGTCGCTGCTCGACGCCATCCGTCACACCGGCGTTGCTGCCGGCGAGGCGGGCGGCATTACGCAGGCCATCGGCGCTTCGCAGGTCATGATCAACGACCGCAAGATCACCTTCATCGATACCCCGGGTCACGCCACCTTTACGGCCATGCGTGCCCGTGGTGCCAAGGTGACCGACATCGTCATCCTGATCGTCGCCGCCGACGACGGCGTCATGCCCCAGACGGTCGAGTCGATCAACCACGCCAAGGCCGCCGGCGTACCCATCGTCGTCGCCGTCAACAAGATCGATAAGCCGGGCGCCAACCCCGACCGTGTTCGTCAGGAGCTCACCGAGTACGGCGTCATCCCCGAGGAGTGGGGCGGACAGAACATGTTCGTCAACATTTCGGCCAAGCAGAAGATCGGTATCGACGACCTTCTGGAGACCGTGCTGCTCCAGGCAGACGTGCTCGAGCTCAAGGCCAACCCGGACACCTTTGCCTCCGGCAACGTTCTCGAGGCCAAGCTCGACAAGGGCCGCGGCTCGGTCGCTACCGTGCTCGTGACCCGCGGTACCCTGCACGTGGGCGATACGCTGGTCGCTGGCCTCACCTACGGCCGCGTTCGCGCCATGCTCGACCCCAAGGGTCGCGCCGTCACCGAGGCTGGTCCCTCCGACGCCGTCGAGATCCTGGGCCTGCAGTCCGTACCCAACGCCGGTGACGAGTTCCGCGTGTTCGAGGACGAGCGCGAGGCCCGTGCGCTGGCCGACGAGCGTTCGCTCAAGGCCCGTATCGAGGAGCAGAGCCGCGTCAAGCACGTCACGCTCGAGAACCTCTTCGAGACCATTGCCGATGCCGAGGTCAAGGAGCTCAACCTGATCATCAAGGCCGACGTCCAAGGTTCCATCGAGGCCCTTCAGGACTCGCTCGACAAGATGGATCAGTCCGAGGTTCGCATCAACACGATCCACTCCGCTGTCGGTGCCATCAACGAGACCGACGTCGTCCTGGCCGACGCCTCCAACGCCATCATCATCGGCTTTGGCGTCCGTCCCGACGGTAAGGCCCGCTCCGCCGCCGAGCGCGAGGGCGTTGAGATCCGTTGCTACGACGTCATCTACAAGTGCCTCGAGGAGCTCGACGCCGCCCGTATCGGCATGCTCAAGCCCACCGAGGTCGAGGTCGCCACGGGTACCGCGACCGTCCTGGACACCTTCAAGGTGCCCAAAGTCGGTATCGCCGCCGGTGTCCGCGTCGAGGAGGGCGAGATCGCCGCGACCGATTCCGTGCGCCTGGTGCGTGACGGCATCGTGGTCTTCAACGGCAAGATCGCCTCGATGCGCCACTACAAGGACGAGGCCAAGAGCCTCAAGAGCGGTTCCGAGGGCGGCATTGGCCTGGAGAACTTCCAGGACATCAAACCCGGCGACCAGATCGAGGGTTACCGTATCGACCAGGTTGCCCGTACCGAGTAAGGGGTAGCGCTATGAAGCAAACGCAGGCAACCCGCCGTCTGGGCGAGCAGCTTCGCGAGAAGCTCGGTTATATCCTGCTCTTTGAGGTTTCCGATCCGCGTCTCGACCTGGTTACTTTGACCGCGGTCGAGGTCGCGGTGGACCGTTCGTTCGCGCGTGTGTACGTGTCGTGCGATGCGAGCCGCTACGACGAGGTCATGGAGGCGCTCGCAAGCGCCAAGGGCCGTATTCGCAGCCTGTTGGCTCGCTCGCTCGATTGGCGTGTCACGCCCGAGCTCGATTTTCGCATCGATCGCTCGACCGATGAGGCCGAGCGCATCACGCGTGCGCTGGAAAACGTTCCCGCCACGCTTGCGATCGAAAAGGACGAGGACGGCTATCCGATAGCGGATGCCGCCCAGGAGGCAGCTTTAGATGACTAATTCCGCCGACCTCGCCTCGTGCGAGTCTGCAGATATTCAGCGACGCATCCTCGAGCTCATCGAGGGTGCGTCCTCCATTGCGATTTCGGGACATACTTCTCCCGATGGCGATGCCTTGGGCTCCGTGTTGGGTCTGGGCCTTTCGCTCATGAAGTTTTTCCCCAACAAGGACATTGCGCTGCTGCTGGCAGATGATGACCCGGTTCCGCGCATCTACCGCTTTATGGAAGGCTCCGATCGCCTGGTGCCGGCATCTGCGTACACCGGCAATCCTGACCTTTTCATCTCGGTGGACGTACCGGTCGTCGAGCGTCTCAACAACTCGGCCGAGGTGCTTCGTCGCTCCAAGCATGTGGTGTGCTTCGACCACCATCCGGCGCGCGAGGAGTTTGCCGAGCTCAGCCTGAGGCTCGTTGAAGCTGCAGCCTGCGCAATGATCATCGACCGTTTCTTGGACAATTGTGGCATTGTCGCACGTGATGGCGTTGCGACTTGCCTGCTGTGTGGCTTGGTTACCGATACCGGCCGTTTTCAGTACCAAAACGCCGATGCCGCCGCGTTCCATGCGGCCTCGCGTCTGGTTGCCCACGGCGCTGATCCGGCGCGCGTCGCGCTCGAGGTCTATCAGAGCATGCGCGTCGAGTTTTTGCACCTCAAGTCCATCGTTATGGGCCGCATTAAGACGGTGGCCCACGGGCGCGTCGCGTATAGTTACGCGTACCAGAGTGACCTTGAGGCTTGCGGTGTCACCTCGGATGAGTGCGACGGCCTGGTCGATGTGGTGCGCTCGGTGATGGGCGTCGAGGTCTGCCTGTTCCTGAAGGGCATTGAGGGCGATACCAAGGTGCGCGGCAACCTGCGCTCAAAGGGCGACCTCAACGTGTCCGAGATTGCTGCTGCCTTTGGCGGAGGCGGGCATTCCGCTGCCGCCGGTTTCTCCAACAACGGAACGATTCTCGAGACGCTCACCGTGGCGCTTCCCATGCTGGCCGAACTGGTAGGGGAGGATCCCGCTTCGGTGACCGTCGAGCTTTAACTTTTTGGATGGTACATGGCTCGTCGTACGCCTTCACAATTGAATATGCTGCTCGCCGTCGATAAGCCGGTGGGCTGCACGTCCCACGACGTGGTCTCGCAGTGCCGACGCGCCCTCCATGAGCGGCGCGTCGGCCATGCTGGCACGCTCGACCCCATGGCATCGGGTGTCATGGTGGTGGGCGTGGGCCAGGCCACTCGTCTGCTGGGCATGCTAACCCTCGACACCAAAAGCTATGTCGCCGACATCTCTTTTGGCGCCGAGACTAATACCGATGACGCTGAGGGCGAAGCCGTTCGTACGGTGGCTATTGCCTCGGAGCTGCGCGATCCCGTCTATGCCCGTGAGCAACTGGCCGCTATGCTGGGTCCGCAGATGCAGGTGCCGCCGGCGTTTTCAGCCATCTCGGTTAACGGCGTCCGCGCCTATAAGTCTGCTCGCGAGGGCAATGCGGTTGACCTGCCTCCGCGCCCGGTCGAGGTCTATGCCGCCGACCTGATCGCCGTGAGCGGCGAGGGCGATACGTGTGTGTGGACCGTGGCGTTTTCGGTAAGCAAGGGCACCTACATCCGTGCGCTTGCCCGCGACCTGGGCCGCGCTTGCGATAGCGCCGCGCATATTTCCGCTTTGCGTCGCACCACGTCCGGTGTTGTTTCCATTGGCACCTGCCATGCGGTGGAGGAGCTTTCTCCCGAGTCCGCCGCTGGCTTTGCCCTGGATCCCATTGCGGCCCTGGGCGCAACGCGTGTTGACTTGCCGGGCAATCTTGCCGACGACCTGCTCTGCGGCCGACGCATTCCCGTTGAGCGTGCGCTTGCCGATTTCGATGCCTCGAAGGCGCCGTTTGCGTTGGTGCTCGATGGGGGACTCAAGGCGCTCGCCCGCATTGAGAGTGGCCGCTTTGTTATGGAGCACGTGTTTCCGCAAGCAATCGGCGGTGTTCGATGATGTTGTCCGCTCGCGAGCTCGCGCGTGTCTTTTTCGCGGGCGAGTCGGACGAGGCTCGCATCGTTACTGCCGATACGTTTGATGAGTGCGAGCACTTGGGTGCCGCATCGATCGCCATCGGCGTGTTCGACGGCGTGCACCGTGGACACCAGGAGCTCATCGAAGCGCTTGTCCGTGATGCCCGTGCCCATGGCTGTAAGGCGGTCGTGGTTACCTTCGATCCTGATCCGGACGTTGTGGTGAGCCTTTCGCCCGCTCAAAAATTGATGACGACGGCCGACCGTCTGCATGCCCTGGCTCAAACCGGGGTCGATGCGGTGGTGGCCGTTCCCTTTACGCCTGAGGTTGCGGCGCTTGACCATGTTGGTTTTCTCTCGCTGGTGTCGCGTCTGGTCGACATTCGATCGATTCGCGTTGGCAGTGACTTTAGGCTGGGTCGTGGCGGAGCTTCTGGTGTTGCCGAGATGCGCGCCTGGGGTTCCGAGCACGGCGTTGACGTGTATGGTCACGACCTGCTTTGCGAGGGCGGTGAGGCCATTTGCGCCACCCGCATTCGCCATGAGCTGGGACAGGGCCATGTGGAGCTTGCTGCTGAGTTACTCGGCCGTCCGTATATGGTGCGCGGCGGTGTTATTCGCGGCCGTCACGAGGGTTCTGGCATGGGCTTTCCCACGGCAAACCTGCAAGTTCCCGACGGCATTCAGGTGCCTGCCGATGGCGTGTATGAGGGCTTGGTGCTCGTCGATGACACCGTGTGGCCCGCTGCTGTTAACGTCGGACTGCCGCCGACGTATGCCGACGATGCGGCATCTGCGCATCTCGAGGCTAATTTAATTGGTTATATGGGTGACCTGTACGGCGCTTCCGTTTCGCTGGCATTTACACGCTGGCTGCGTCCGTCGCGTGTGTTCGATTCGCTGGATGAGTTGATCGCTACCGTCGAGGGTAATATCGAGGACATTCGTCACAACTTGAGTGAGCAGGGGGTGAGCATCCGTGATTAGCGATGAGGAAAAAGACCAGGTACGCGCTGCGTCCGACTTAGTCGCCATCGTGCAGGAAACGGTTGAGCTCAAGCCTCGCGGTCATGAGTTTTGGGGTTGCTGTCCCTTTCATGGCGAAAAGACTCCGTCCTTCCACATTATTCCCGCCACGCAGGTGTGGCATTGCTTTGGCTGCGGCGAGGGTGGCGACGTCTTCACCTATATCATGAAGCGCGAGAACCTGAGCTTTCCCGAGTCAATCCGGTATTTGGCCGACCGCGCGGGTATTGAGCTGCATGACACCGGAGATCGCCGCGAGCGCGGTACCAAGCGTGCCCGCATCTACGATCTGTGCGCCGAGACCGCCCAGTTCTACCACACCATGCTTATGCGCGGTAAGGACGGCCGTCCACGCGAGTACTTTGCCAGCCGCGGCATGGGTGGCGACGTCTGCCGCCGCTACTGCCTGGGCTTTGCGCCGGGTCGCAATGCGCTGGTGTCGCACCTGTCCCAGGCGGGTTTTACCCCGCAGGAGATGATCGACGCCAACGTGGCTGTGAGTCGCGGGCGTGGACAGCTTGCCGACCGCTTCTACGACCGCGTGATGTTTCCCATCTTTGATGAGCAGGGTCACAACATTGCCTTTGGTGGTCGCATCATGGGTGACGGCCAACCCAAGTACCTCAATACCGCCGAGACGAGCGTGTTTCATAAAAAGCGAAACCTCTACGGCTTTAATTGGGCCAAGGAGTTTATCGTCGCGCAGGATACCGCCATCGTGGTGGAGGGCTATACCGACTGCATCGCCTGTTGGGAGGCGGGGATTAAAAACGTTGTCGCCACGCTGGGCACCGCGCTCACGGAGCATCACGTCAAGACGCTCACTCGTTTTGCCAAGCGCATCGTGTATATGTTCGATGGTGACGCCGCCGGTCAAAAGGCCGCTCGCCGCGCGATTCAGTTTATCGAGCAGGATTCGATGGATCTGCGCTGCGTGGTGCTACCCGACGGCAACGATCCCATGGAGTTCATCACGGCGCATGGTGGCGAGGCACTGCAGGCGCGCATCGACGCTGCCGAGCCGCTTATGGACTTTGTTTACCGTTCGCTGCAGGAGTCGAGCGACATCACCACGCCAGGCGGTCGCGCTAAGGCGCTGGAGGATGCTCTCACGCTCATCTATCCGCTGCGCGATAGCTATATGATCGATACGTACTTTATCCAGATTGCCGATCTGCTGGGTTTGGATCTGGAGACAGTGCGTGCGAGCTCGGGCCGCGTGTTTCGCGATGTCGCCAAGCGCGAAGATGCGGAGCGCCGCCGCGAGCAAAACTATGAGCGCCAGAGGGCGCAGGCCGAGCGCTCTGGAAATGCGGGCGGTCGGGCATCGGGTTCTCGCGATGCTGGTCGCGGTGCTTGGGCATCGGGCGCGACGCCGCCGGTGTCCGCGCCGGTCGAGGAAGAGCCGTACGACTATGTCCCGCTCGATGCCTACGGTGCCGCGCCCGTGGAGGTCGTCGACGATCTTCCGCCGATCGATGTGCCTGATGGTATGGGCGCTGTGCCTGTGCCTGATGGTTCGAACGCACCGGCTGCGGCGGCGCCGATGGTTCTTACCGATCTTGAGCGCAAGTCCTTGGCAGGGGAGCGCGAGTTGCTGACCATGCTCACGAGCTACCCCGACCTGTTCCGCACGTATGCCGACCGCATCTGCTCCATCGAGTGGGTTGACCCACGTCACGAGTCCATCGCGTGGGCCGTTCTGGCAACGCCGCCGGGAACCGATCCTGCAGCCTGCATGGATGCGGCGCGCTCGGTGTGTCCCGAGGCGGCAACGCTTGTGAGTGCCGGGCGCATCTCGGCGACGAGCAAGCACCCCACCGAGACGAACATCGTGTTTATGCTCGATACGCTCGAGCTCTACACCATCAAACGCCACATGCGTGCTGCACAGGCCAAGCTGCGCCAGGACCGTTCACTCGATGATGAGGCCCGTCGTGCGCTGACCGTTCAGGCCGCGCAGGATTCGCAGCGTCAACGCGAACTGCAAAAGTCGATCGGCGGCGTGGCGGACCCGTTCCGCTTGATCGGCCTGGAGGCCGCGGGCACCGAACAAGCCTAGATGTTGTGGTCAACCAGCGTATTCTCGCCTATATCCAGTCCTCTTTTTGGGTATAGACGTCAATGTGTGTGCTAAAGTATTGAGTCCTGTGGACTATGAAGGGAGAATCTGTGCCAAAAAAGACTGAGAGCACGGGTACTGGGCTGGAATCCTACGTTGCAAAGCTTATGGGCAACGGCTCAAACAGGACTTCGGTAACCGAGGACGAGATTCAGGTCGCCCTGAAGGATATCGATGTTTCTGACGAGCAGCTCACCGCGGTGTATTCCGCGCTGCGCAACAGCGGCATCCAGATTATCTCCGCGAGCGGTAACGACGACGCCCCCATGGACGTCGACGATGACGATAACGATGCCGAAACCGACGATTTCGATGACGACGACGAGCACGATTCCGGCTCGCTTGACGATCACGAGCTCAAGATGGCCCGTCAGGCCGACGCCGAGATGGGTTCTTCCAAGAGCAAGAAGAAGCGCACCGTGCGCACGTCCCGTTCACGCTCACGCGTGCGTGGCATCGATGCCTCCACGGTGATGCTGACCGGCGATCCGGTCCGTATGTACCTCAAGGAGATCGGCAAGGTCGACCTGCTGACCGCCTCCGAAGAGGTCGATCTGGCCATGAAGATCGAGGCCGGTCTCGAGGCCACCGAGAAGCTCGAGGCTGCCGAGGCAGGCGAGCTCGAGCTCACGCGTGCCGAGATGCGTCGTCTTACGCGCATTGAGAACGTGGGCCTCGAAGCCAAGCAGGCACTCATCAGCGCAAACCTGCGTCTGGTCGTCTCCATCGCCAAGCGCTATGTTGGCCGCGGCATGCTGTTCCTTGACCTGATCCAGGAGGGCAATCTCGGTCTGATTCGCGCCGTCGAGAAGTTCGACTACCAGAAGGGCTTTAAGTTCTCCACGTACGCCACGTGGTGGATCCGTCAGGCCATCACGCGCGCTATCGCCGACCAGGCCCGTACCATCCGTATTCCCGTGCACATGGTCGAGACCATCAACAAGCTCGTCCGCGTGCAGCGCCAGCTTCTCCAGGACCTGGGTCGCGACCCGACCCCCGAGGAGATCGGTGCCGAGATGGACATGAGCGCCGACCGCGTCCGCGAGATCCAGAAGATCTCGCAGGAGCCCGTTTCGCTCGAGACCCCCATCGGCGAGGAAGAGGATTCCCAGCTGGGCGACTTTATCGAGGACTCCCAGGCCATCGTTCCGCCCGATGCCGCCAGCTTCTCCATGCTGCAGGAGCAGCTCACCCAGGTGCTCGACTCGCTTGCCGATCGTGAGCGCAAGGTTATCGAGCTGCGCTTTGGCCTTGTCGACGGACATCCCCGTACGCTCGAGGAAGTCGGTCGTGAGTTTGGCGTCACGCGCGAGCGCATCCGCCAGATCGAGTCCAAGACCCTGGCCAAGCTCCGCCACCCGAGCCGCTCGAGCAAGCTCAAAGACTACATTGAGTCTTAGTAGTTACGGCGTTTTACCAAACGCCGTAACTGCTCGACGCTGCGCGGGCACCAGAGCGACA
>ERZ1032549.565-NODE-565-length-10096-cov-12.036251_pt1 | contig 10096 bp, 10 predicted proteins | sample MGYA00516696_ERZ1032549 | MGnify/ENA primary metagenome ERZ1032549 (study PRJEB33719, sample SAMN04261356) | wastewater metagenome | biome: periurban shantytown; feature: human; material: feces | host: Homo sapiens | place: Peru: Lima | collected 2013-01-22 ... | reverse complement strand
CGCGGCACGGCGTGAAAAGGCCCGCTGTCCGGGTGCGTTGGGAGTTTTCAGATACGCCCTAGGAAATGAACATCGCATCGCCGAACGAGAAAAAGCGATAGCGCTCCTGCACGGCGGTGTTGTAGGCGTTCAGGATATGCTCTCTGCCCGCAAACGCCGAGACCAGCATCACAAGCGTGCTCTCCGGCAGGTGGAAGTTGGTGACCAGTGCGTCCATGGCTTTGAATTTGTAGCCCGGATAGATGAAAATATCCGTCCACGCGGACTTCTCCGTGCAGAAGCCATTCTCGTCTGCAAGCGATTCCAGCGTCCGGCAGGACGTCGTACCGACGCAGATCACGCGGCCGCCGCTGCGCTTTGTCTCATTGATGATCTCGGCGGCATCTTTAGGCATCATACAGAACTCTGCGTGCATATGATGTTCCGTGACCTCCTCGGCCTTGACCGGGCGGAACGTGCCAAGCCCGACATGCAGCGTGATATACGCCAGCTTCACGCCCTTCTCCTCGATCTTCTTGAGAAGCTCGGGCGTAAAATGCAGTCCTGCCGTCGGCGCCGCCGCCGAGCCGCTGATCTTCGAGTAAACGGTCTGATAGCGCTCGCCGTCCGCCAGCTCCTCCTTGATGTAGGGCGGCAGCGGCATCTTTCCGAGCCGCTCCAGCACCTCGAGGAAGATACCCTCATAGTGGAACTGCACCAGCTTGTTGCCGTCGTCTCGCTCTCCCACGACTGTTGCGGTCAGCAGGCCGTCTCCGAACGAAAGCTCCGTCCCGATGTGGGTCTTTCGTCCCGGCTTCGTCAGGCATTCCCAGACGCCGCTGCCTTCATCCTTGAGAAGCAGGACCTCCACCGCGCCTCCGGTCGGCACGCGGTGGCCGAGCAGGCGCGCCGGAAGCACACGTGAGTTGTTGAGCACCAGACAGTCGCCGGGGTTCAGCAGCTCTGGCAGCTCATAAAAATGCCGGTGTCCGACCTCGCCGGTCACGCGGTCGAGCGTCATCAGCCGCGAGGCGTCGCGGCGCTCCAGCGGGGTCTGCGCGATCAGCTCCGGCGGCAATTCATAATAAAAATCATGCGTTTTCACGTAAATGTCCCTCTTTTTTCGGGTAGATTTCAAACACCGGCACGTTGACAGCCAGATTGGACTGTGTTATCATGAAGGCGTCTTGATTTATGGACAAATGTGCGCATTCTGTGTACATTTTCGGTGCATATGCGCATGTGTCACGTTCAATTATAATATATTCCGGAGTTACATTCAACCGTAACTTCTGCCGAAAATGACGCATTTTGGAGGAAATCATATGAATAAGTACAAAGTCGGGATCATCGGCGCAACCGGCATGGTCGGTCAGCGCTTTCTTCTTCTCGTGTCCGGCCACCCGTGGTTCGAGCTGACGGCGCTTGCCGCCAGCGCACACAGCGCGGGCAAGCCATATCGCGATGCCGTTGCCGCGAAGTGGCACATGCCGCAGCCCATCCCGCCCGTGGCGGCGGATATGACCGTTTTCGACGCAGTCGCCGACGCAGAGCGGCTTGCCGCGATGGTCGATTTTGTTTTCTGCGCTGTGGACATGGGGAAGGACGAGATCCGTGAACTGGAGGAGCGCTATGCAAGGCTGGAATGCCCCGTTGTCTCCAACAATTCCGCCCACCGCTGGACGCCGGATGTGCCGATGGTCGTGCCGGAGATCAACCCCGAGCACATCCGCATCCTCGACGCCCAGCGCCGCCGTCTCGGCACAAGGCGCGGTTTCATCGCCGTCAAGTCCAATTGCAGCCTGCAAAGCTACGTTCCGGCGCTGCATCCGCTCATGAAATTCGGCATCGACCGGGCGCTCGTCTGCACCTATCAGGCGATCTCCGGCGCAGGAAAAACGTTTGAAACATGGCCGGAGATGATCGACAACGTCATTCCCTTCATTGGTGGCGAGGAAGAAAAGTCCGAGCAGGAGCCGCTCAAGCTCTGGGGACACATTGAGGGCGACCGCATCGTATGCGCCGCATCCCCGTCCATCACGGCGCAGTGTCTCCGCGTCCCGGTCACCGACGGGCACATGGCTGCCTGCTTTCTGTCCTTTGCGGGCGCGAAGCCTTCGATCCGTGAAATCAAGGACTGCTGGAAGAATTACTCCGGCCGTGCGCAGGCGCTCCGGCTTCCCTCTGCACCGAAGCAGTTTCTCCACTACTTTGAGGAGGACGACCGCCCGCAGACAAAGCTCGACCGGATGCTTGAGGGCGGCATGGCCGTCTCCATCGGCCGTCTGCGTCCGGATACGCAGTATGACTACAAGTTCGTCTGCCTGTCTCATAATACCCTGCGCGGTGCAGCCGGCGGCGCCGTTCTGCTTGCCGAGCTGCTCTGTGCGGAAGGATATATCACCGCAAAATAACGAAATCTGCTGAAAAGGAGTGTCAGGAATTGAAAAAGCCAGTCTTTGAGGGCGTCGCGACCGCGCTGGTCACACCCTTCAAAAACGGTACGATCGATCTTCCAACACTACAAAAGCTCATGGACCGCCAAATTGCCGCCGGGATCGACGCCATCGTCGTCTGCGGCACGACCGGCGAGGCCGCCACGCTCACTGCGCAAGAGCAGCTCACGCTCATTTCCAACGCCATCGACTACGCTGCCGGCCGCTGCAAGATCATCGCCGGGACGGGCAGCAATTCCACCGCGCACGCGCTGGAAATGAGTCAGATGGCAAGCTCCCTCGGCGCGGATGCGCTGCTGCTCGTCACGCCGTACTACAACAAATGCACGCAGGCGGGGCTGATCGAGCACTATACTACAATCGCCGACCGCGTCAAAACGCCGGTGATCGTCTACAATGTTCCCAGCCGCACGGGGCTCGATATTTCGGTCGAAACGTGTCAGATTCTCGCGGAACACCCGAATATCAACGGAATCAAGGAGGCCTCTCCCAGCCTATCCAAGGCGGCGCGCATTCTGGAAGCCTGCGCTGACGCGCTGTTTCTCTGGTCCGGCAATGACGATGCAGCCGTACCGCTTATGGCGCTCGGCGGAAAGGGACTTATTTCGGTGCTGTCCAACGTCCGCCCGGTCGAGACGCTGGACATGATCAAAAGCTGTCTGCGCGGCGACTTTGCCCGCGCTGGCAGGCTTCAGGTCTCGCTTATGCCGCTCATCGACGCGCTTTTCTGCGAGGTCAACCCCATCCCCGTCAAGGAGGCCATGCGCATCGACGGGCTTGACGCAGGCGACCCGCGTCTGCCGCTCACGCGGCTGAGCGAGCCTGCGCGCGAGGCGCTTCAGCGGCTGCTCGTCTCCTGAATATCCGGTGCATATCCCAAAGTGTCCAGTGAAAATGGCGCGCAAACGCTTCATTTTCTGAAAAAATCATGAAAAATGCCTCCGTTTGCGGCGTGCGGTTGCACGCTTTGCATACGGAGGCATAATTTATGCATTTTTATTCATCATTGATCGCCCGCGGGCATCCGCAGCGTCAAGGCTCCGTTTCCGTGCGCACCACGTTCAGGTAGTAGTGCTCCTGCGCGGGATCCAGCGTCACGGTCGTGATGCCGTTTTCAGGCTCAAAGCCAAAATTCTGCTCGACGATCTCGACAAGACCGCGCGTCTCGATGCTCGCCGTCTGGCGCGTGAGGGAAAGTACGCTTCCAAGGCGGGTGGCAAGGTCGTATCCCCTGACGCCGGTGCGGGCGTTCTTCGTTCCCGTTCCGTAGAAATCGTAGCTTGCCTCTTTCCGGAGCGCCGCCGTCACCGTGACGCACTCGCCCGCCGGAACGGTCACCTCAAACGCAGCATAGCAGACGCGATCCACGGCGTATGCGTCCATAAACATGTCATCAAGCCGTCCGCCCCAGCTGTCATAGCGCTCGGCGGGATCGTCCGAGAGCGCGCCGTAGCTCAGCAGGAAATCGACTGCCGCGCGGTAAAAGAGTTCCTGCTGTTCCGGCGTCTGGTCGCTCTCACTGTAATAGTGGCGCGGCATATCCGACAGGATCTCCTTTAGAAACGCGCACAGCGTCATTTCCTCGCGCGTCACGTCGGCTGAGAGGGTGTCGAGCGCCTCTGCCGGGTCGCAGCCGCCGTCCGGATAGCCCTGCACGGTATAGCCCGAAAAGTCCTCGCCGAGCACCGCCAGAACGTGCATACCCTCCTGACAGACAAAGAAGGAGTATTGCAGCGCGCCGGTCTTTTCGTCGTAGTCAAAGCCGTTAAAATTGTAGCTCAGGACGCGCGTGCGCTCCACATCGCACTCCGGCGTGAAGGCGACCGTTGCAGGCGACTGCGTCGGCTCGCCCTTCGGCGTGATGGTGTAGACATAGACCGTCTGCTCCAATTCCGGGAGCGTCTCAAACGCGCTTTTCTGATAGCTGCCGTCTGATAAAAGTGCCCTGTAGTCCTCCCAGTTGTGATAATAGCGCAGATTCCAGCGCTCCTGTGCGGCTGCTCCCGTTCGCTCTACCGGAGAAAACCCGCCGCAGAACGCGCCGAAGGAGAGCTCTGCCGCCACCGGATCGCCGTTTACGGAAAGCTCCGGCGTCTTGTCCGGCAAATCGCGGACGGCGGCGACAAAGGGATAGAGCGCGGTGACGGTCACATCGCGGTCGGAGGTGTTTGTCAGCGTGTAGGCGTCCGTCACGGTGATCGCATCGTCCTGCTCCGTGTAGCTGCGCGTCTCGCCGTTTTCATCCGTGTACGCCACCTCACGCGGCGCGCTGGGCGCGAAATCCAGCGCGACCGCACGCTCGGCGGTCAGCTCCGGTGCTTCCCCGCAGAGCGTCAGCGGAAGAACAGGCCCCTTATAGCACATGAAGGTGCTCGCCTCGGTTCCGGCTCCGTCGCCGGTGGTACTCTCCGCAGGCGCACGCTCGTTTCCGGGCCCGCCCTTTGCGCCGCCCAAAACAAGGCGGAACACCGCGCCGACGACCAGACACAGGCAGGCGGCGACTGCCCACCCGGCCCACGGCCTGCGTCTGCGCTTGGGCGTTTTTTGCTCGCTCTTTTCCAGATGCTCGGGGTCTGCCGCGCCGATGGCGCGCAGAAGCTGCTGTTCATTCATCGAAAAATCCCTCCCGTCTCAGATGCTCGCGCAGTGCCGCCCGCGTTCGGTGGAGGCTGACCGCGACGGCGCCGGGCTTCATGGCGTAGCGCTCCGCGATCTCGGCGGCAGATTCCAGAAAGAAATACCGCCGGAGAAAGACGTTGCGCGCAGTTTCGGAAAGCGTATTCAAAAAGCGGTTCACACTGGCGGAAAGCTCCGCCGCGATGATGGCATCCTCAACCTCCGGTGAGCCAGAAACGCACTCCGAAAGTTCCTCCAGCGCAAGCACCGCCTGCCCGCCGCCGCGTTTGGCCGTCAACGAGGCTCTCACGCGATCCAGCGACAGGTTGCGCGTGATGGCCGCGAAGAACATCCGCAGATAATTCGGCTTCTCCGGCGGCATGGCATACCACGCCCGCAGCCAGGTGTCACTGACGCATTCCTCCGCGTCCTCGCGGTTGTCCACGATGCGGTTTGCGACCGTAAAGCAGTACGCGCCGTAGGCTTCCTCACTTGCGCGGATGGCGTCACTGCTCCGCTGCCAGTAAAGTGCGATGATCTGCGTATCGTCCATGCTGTTTCCTCCCTTCTATACCGTATAGGACGCGATTTTTCAGAAATGATTACACAAGTTTTTCTCATCATACAGAAAACCCTCTGATGCGCGGAGGCATCAGAGGGCGTTTGCGTTCTGGATTACTTTTTCTTCTTCTCAGCCTTGGCGGCCTTTCTGGCCTCGGCTGCGGCAGCGCGCTTCTTGGCGGCTTCCTTTTCCGCGGTGTTGTTGGTGGAAACTGCGAACTTCGCAAATTCCACACGAACGCGGTCGGTGGTCGTCTCGATGACGATGGAATCTTCCTTCACGCTGACGATATCGCCGATGATGCCGCCGATGGTGGTGATGTTATCGCCGACCTTCAGCGCGTTGCGCATGGCCTCCGCTTCCTTCTTCCGCTTGTTTTCCGGGCGGATCATCAGGAAGTAGAAAACGCCGATGAGCGCGACCATCATAATGAGCATGGACGGGCCGCCGGCTGCGGCAGCGTCCGCGCTAGTTGCCAAAAACAGGTGCATAGTCTTTCCTCCGTGTTTTAATCTTTTGTTATTATACCGATACTGCGTATGATTTTCAAGTCGGCTTTCAAAAAATCAGATGAATAATTTGTGAATACTGCGCTCAGATCTTTTGGGCGAGCTTTTCGGAATACTCCGCCCGGAAATCACCGAAGGCATCTGCGTCAATGGCGGCGCGGATTCGCTCGGCCAGCTTGTTGTAGAAGTACAGGTTGTGCATGACGCTCAGACGCATGGCGAGCATTTCCTCGGCCTTGAACAGATGGTGGACGTAGGCGCGGCTGTAGCGGCGGCAGACCGGGCAGTCGCACGCCGGGTCAATGGGGCGCTCGTCCCGCGCGTACTTGGCGTTTTTCATATTGACCGCGCCGCTCCATGTGAACAGCCGCCCGTGGCGGGCGTTGCGCGCGGGCATGACACAGTCAAAGAAGTCCACGCCGCGTGCGACCGCCTCAATGATGTTCGACGGCGTGCCCACGCCCATGAGATAGCGCGGCTTGTCCTGCGGCATGTGCGGCTCGACCGCGTCGATGATCCGGTACATCTCCTCGGTGCTCTCCCCGACGGCAAGGCCGCCGATGGCATAGCCGGGAAGGTCGAGCTTTGCGATCTGCTGCATGTGCCAGACGCGCAGATCGTCAAACGTCGCGCCCTGGTTGATGCCCCAGAGCTGCTGACCGGGGTTGACGGCGTCCGGCTCGGCGTTGTAGGCCTCAAGCGCCTGCTTGCAGCGGACGAGCCAGCGCACGGTGCGCTCACACGAGGCCTTGGCATAGTCATATTTCGCGGGATTCTCCACACACTCGTCAAATGCCATCGCAATGTCGGAGCCGAGATTTGACTGGATGCGCATGCTTTCCTCCGGCCCCATGAAGATGCGGTGCCCGTCGAGATGCGAGGCAAACGTCACGCCCTCCTCCTTGATCTTGCGGAGCTGCGCCAGCGAAAAGACCTGAAATCCGCCCGAATCCGTCAAAATCGGGCCGCTCCATGTCATGAATTTATGAAGGCCGCCCATGGCCTTGACCGTCTCATCGCCGGGACGCAGATGCAGATGGTAGGTATTCGAGAGCTCGACCTGCGTGCCGATGCGCTCGAGATCGGAAGCGCTCAGCGCGCCCTTGATCGCCGCCTGCGTGCCGACGTTCATAAAGACCGGCGTCTGCACCGTCCCATGCGGGCAGGTGAACTCGCCGCGGCGCGCCTTGCCCTCTTTTTTGATGACCTTGAACATAGTATCTCCTTCATGTGCGCCGAAGCGCGCGATTTCTTTCCCTATTCTATCAAATATCCGATGTAAGTCAAGGCACACGTCGAAACGCGGCGACATATGCTGAAATGGGCGGCGGCAAGCCGCCCGGTACATCACTTGGAAGGAGAGTCATATCTTGTCATCTTGTATGCAGAAACAAAAGCTCACCCGTGCTGCCGCGCAGGATACGCCGCAGACGCCATATCTCTGCGCGGACACGGACGGCACGCTTCCGGGCTGCGCGCCGCTTGCCAATCCATACGTTCCGTTCCAGCAGACCGGAAGCGAGCAGTATCCGGCGCCGAAGGCGCTCGTGCGCGGAACGATCTTCCCGGGGCTGGATCTGCCGTTCATGGGCATGGTCAACAGCAAGGAAAAAACCGGCACGGCGCTCGTGCAGGTTCAGGAGCTCGGCTTTGCGCTGCGGGAGCTGGGTCTGTATCTCGACACGCACGCCGCAGACGATGAGGCGGCAGCGCTCTACAACCAGTACGCCGAGCGATACGAGGACGCCATGCAGCAGTATCAGCAGAGCGGCTGCTCGCTCACACAGATGCAGGCGGCGATGAGCGGACGCTATGAATGGCTGCGCGACCCATGGCCGTGGGATTATCGTGAGGAGGGCTGAGTATGTTTGTCTATGAAAAGCGGCTGGAATATCCGGTCAGGATCGCAAATACCAACCCGCGCCTCGCGGCGATCATCATCAGCCAATATGGAGGGCCGGACGGCGAATTGGGTGCATCGCTGCGCTATCTCAGCCAGCGGTACTCGATGCCGTACCCCGAGCTGAAGGGCCTGCTGACCGACATCGGCACAGAGGAGCTCGGGCATCTTGAAATGGTCGGAACGATCGTGCATCAGCTCACGAGAAATCTCACCGAGGAACAGCAGCGCGAGGCGGGCTTTGCGCCCTATTTTGTCGATCACACGGCGGGCGTATATCCGCAGGCGGCATCCGGCGCGCCGTGGAGCGCCGGCTCCATCGCCGTCACCGGCGATCCGATGGCGGATCTTGTTGAGAATCTGGCTGCCGAGCAGAAGGCGCGGCTGACATACGACAACATCCTGCGTCTGTCGGACGATCCCGATGTAAACGACGTGATCAAGTTCCTGCGTGAGCGCGAGATCGTGCATTTCCAGCGCTTCGGCGAGGCCATTGAGCTGCTGCGCCGGAGGCTGGACGAGAAAAACGTCTATTATATGAATCCCGCGCTCAATCTGCAGGCGTAAGCGCCGCGCAGAGGCTAAATTTCAAAAAACTCCACCGCTCGGCCTGGGCGGTGGAGTTTTTTAGTGGAATGCGTTTGCCGGGGCGCGTTATCCTCTCGTTTGCTGAGAGATGGCGCGGATGGCGTTGAGGGCGAAGTCGTGCTCCTCGAGGGTGATGACGCTGCCGCAGTACGGGCACTTGGCGCTGGCGTTGATCTCGACCGGTGCGCCGCAGTTCGGGCAGTTGACGGTCTGCATGGGTTTGTCCTTCTCGGTCTTCGTGCCGGTCGTGCGGACAAGATCCCACTCGTAGACCATGAACTTCTCCTTGTCTCTGCTGCCGGAGATGAGCTTGCCGGTCTTGTCGTCGAGCGTGTAATCGACGATGCGCGTGTTCAGACGGGCGACGAGCACGTCGTTGCCGCCCTCCTGGCACCAGCCGCGCAGCTCCACGGACAGAACCGCGATGCGCTCGATGTAGTTGGTCTGGCCCTGCTGCTTCTTGCGCTGGATCTGATTGTCCATCTGCGTGAAGAACGCGTCGGTGCAGTACGGACGGATGGGCGAGATATCCTTCTTCTGCCAGCAATCCTGCATCTGTACATACAGGTTCGACAGCTTGGAGGTCAGCTCAGCCTTGTCGAAGTTTTCGTCGAGCTGCTCATACTCAGCCATGGGCTTCAGCTTGCGGTTCGCAGCCGCGGACCAGCTGGTGCCGCCGGACGCTCCCTTCTTCTTCTTTGTGCGTGAGGTCGAAACGATCGCGATGAAGACGATGATGGCTCCGACGACGATGGTACTGATCCCGCCGGAGGATTCGGAGCTGCTGGAATAGTCGGAATCGCTGCTGCTCCAGTCCCAATCGGAGTCGGAGCTGCTCCAATCGGACGAATCACCGAAATCGGAATCGCCGGAGTAATCGCCGAAATCGGCCCCGGCGGGCAATACGGCCAGCAGCACGAGACAGGCGCAGAGCGCCAGCACGAACAGCCGCCGCAGAATGGTTTTGGACATAAAGGCTCCCCCTTTTTCTTTCTAATTTCTTATCAGTATATCATACGCCGCCGCATATATGCAAGCAAAACAGCTGCGGGAGCAGGCCGAATTTTCCTTACCCGTGATAGCCGATGGCGCGGGAGATCGTCTCGGCTGCGGCGCAGACGAGGCGGATGGCGCGGAGAAACTCGTCGGACTGCACCTGCCGGAACATTCCGACGCAGCCGATGGCGTAGCGCACCTCGCCGGTCACGTCATGGATCGGCGCGGAGACGGAGCGCAGGCCGATCTTATACTCGCCGTTTTCCACAGCGTAGCCCTGCTCACGGATGCGGGTAAGTTCGGGCACAAACTGCTCTGGCGTGGTAAGTGTATGGGGCGTGAAGGCCTTGAGTTCGGTGTGTGTAAGAATGCGGCGGCACTCCGCCGGGGAACTGTTGGCAAGAAACAGCTTTCCCTGCGACGTACAATAGACCGGAAGCCGTGCGCCGACCTCGGACACGACGCGAAGACTCGCGCGGGACTCCTCCTC
>ERZ1032549.538-NODE-538-length-10495-cov-9.784866_pt1 | contig 10495 bp, 7 predicted proteins | sample MGYA00516696_ERZ1032549 | MGnify/ENA primary metagenome ERZ1032549 (study PRJEB33719, sample SAMN04261356) | wastewater metagenome | biome: periurban shantytown; feature: human; material: feces | host: Homo sapiens | place: Peru: Lima | collected 2013-01-22 ... | reverse complement strand
GTTGGCAAATAGAGGTAAATGACACTCTGTTGTTATTTGCACAACATTTTGTTTTAACCCACTCAATCTGTGAACGGTCGACATTTTGCTGTGAATGGTCACTTGTTCACCGTGTCGATTCGCCTCTGGGCAAAAAAGCGTCCCGGCAATCGGTTGCCGGGACGCCTGATCGAACCACCACAAAGGGACCTGTCCCCTTCGTGGTGGTTTTTGTCCAGCGCGCAGTACTACAGCAGGTGCTCCTGGATAAAGATTGCAATACCGTCTTCGTCGTTGCTCGCGGTTACAAAATCGGCCGCGGCACGGGTGGCGTCGCTGCCGTTTGCCATGGCCACGCCCACGCCGGCGTCGGCCACCATGCCGGCGTCGTTGTCCGCATCGCCGAACACGCAAATGTTCTGGAGCCCCATGTCATTGAGCTCCGCGACGCGCAGCAGGCCGCGCGTCTTGGTCGCGCGCGGATCCATAAACTCGTAGAGCCGCTGCGTGGTCTGCAGGGCAGCCGCCTTAACCGCGTCGTCGGCGAACGTCGATGCCCGCTCGATCACCTGCGGCATCGCCTCGGGTGCCATGGTAAACATCACCTTGGGCTGCGGCTCGCGCAGGAACTCGGCAAAGTCGACCACCTTGTAGGGAGCGCCGTCGACGCGCGACAGGTGCTCGACGCACGCGTTGCTCTGGGGCACGTAGAACACGCCGCCCCGGGGGATGACGGGCGTTGCCGGCAGGCCTGCCATGTGCTCGCAGATCCGCGCGATGGTCTCGCCCGGCAGCGGGTAGCTGAGCTCGTCAACGCCGTGCGCACGGTCGATGACCTCGGCGCCGCCGCAGCCTACCAGCACGTCTACCAGGCCTTCGATGCCCCAAAGCCCGTACATGGCCTCGGTCGCCTGGGCGTCGCGCCCGGTGCACAGGCCAAAAAGCACGCCGCGCTCGCGCAGGGCGCGGATCGCTGCCACAGTGCGCGGAGACACCGTGTGCTCGCTTGTGAGAAGCGTGCCGTCGATATCGCAGAACACGGCTTTGATATGGCTGAATGTGGCGTCCATGGGGCCCTTTCTGGGTAGTGTGGCGGTGTTGGATGTATTCGTGAGCGGCGTACATGGTATACCAAGGCGCGAGCCGTTGGTACCCGACCACCACAAAGGTGCCTGGCCCCTTTGTGGCGGCTTGTGGTGCTCGGGTCTCAGCACAATCCATCACAATATTCGACGTTTTTTGGCAAAATCGCGATTTTCATCGAATGTTGTGACGGTTTTGCCGCTCTGCAGCACGATCCAGATGCCCGCGTCCAAACAGCAGTAGCGACGCGGGAACCGCCGTTACGACCAGGCCCGCGCCTATGAGCGTCTGCTGCACGCCAAATGTTGCCGCCAGCCACGGGGCGATCGCCAGCGGGGCCACGCCGGCGAACATGTTGCCAAAGCCCATGACCGAGTTGACGCGGCCGAGCTGCTCGAGCGGGACCGTCGTTTGCACGATGGTGTTGTGGAGCGGATTGACGACACCCCAGGCAACGCCCAGGGCAATCTGGCCGATGAGGGCCACGCCCACGTACGGCGTCCCCACATAAAGCAGGCTTCCCAGGCCCACGGACATAAGCGCCACGAGCAGCGTTTTAAGACTGACGAGGCGCGACGGCATGCGGAGCGCGACCACGGCGCCCAGCACCGCGCCCACGCCGGAGGCCGACGATAGCCAGCCCATCCATTCGACGCCGACGTGCAGGACATCGCGATAGAAGAACGACTCCAGCGGGTCGAAGGCGCCGTAGCCAAAGTTCGAAAGGAAGATGATGCAGAAAAGCAGGGCGAGGACGCTGTTGGTGAAGACCGTCTTGATGCTGGTCGCGAAGGTGGCGCGGGCGGACGTGTTGGGGTTGGGGCTTTGGCCCGCGTGCTCCCCCTCCCCTGTCGAATCGGCGCCCGCGTGCCCCGCTTGCGGCTTAAATCCCCAGCCGGCAATGAGCGCAAGCAGGGTGAACAGCATCATGAGCACGAACACCGCGCGCGACGATGAAGCCGCCGCGGCAAAGCCGCCCAGCGTGGGTCCGACGATAATGCTCACGTTGGAAAACATGGTGATGGCGGAGTTGATATCTTTGAGCTCGACAGGGTCGTCGGTGAGGTAAGCCGGATAGGATGTGGCGATGGGCTGGGCGAATCCCATCACAAAGCCCAGGAGTACCGCGCCGGCAAGGACTGTTCCGGTCGCGCTGCCAAAGGCGATGATTGCCGCACCCGTCGCCAGCGTGCCGACGATGCTCAGCAAGAAATGGCGTCGCGGGCCCCAGGCATCGAGTGCCGCGCCACCCGCAAAGGATCCCAAGATCACGAAGACGTTCATAAACAGGACGGCCAGCGACGTCGCGACGACCGAAGCGCCGTCCGCATAGGTAAGTGTTCCGATAACGCCGATAAAGTAACTGGTCTGAAAGCCGGTATAGATGAGAAACCGCATCGCCACCAGGCGCTTCGCCTGAGTAGACAACGACGGTAGGGATTTTGAGAATAGCGAAAGGGACATGGGTGCTCCTTGTTGCATACGAATACGGGCCGCGGGAATTGACCGCCGACCATCGACTCAATCTTTCCGTATGCAACGTTAAGGACGCATCGGGCCCCTTCTCTCCGTTTTTGCTAGCACAAACTACTTGGTAGATTTTAAGGCATGTCCCAAAGATCTACCAAAGCAAAAAACCACCACAAAGGTGCCTGTCCCCTTTGTGGTGGAAATGGCGTTTGCCCAGATAAAACCTGCCAAAATAAACCTGTCCCTTTTTGGCAGGTTTTAGGCGAGATAGTCTTGAATCAGATCGCAAATGGCTCGGGCGTCGTTTATGTTGATGGCTCGGGTCGCAAAGCCGGCGTCGAAGGCTTGGCGTGCCAGGGCCTCATTGCAGGCGAGGGCCAGCGTGCGGCCGTCAACCAGATCGAGCGAGCTCTTGCCGCGCAGGCGATCCACGCCGGAGCGCGCAACCACGATATTGTCGAAGCCCTCGGTCTTGTAGCCCTCGATAATCACTACGTCGACGTCGTTGTAGCGCGACAGCAGCTCGCGCGCGGGCATCTCGTCCTCCTCGCGCGTGTCGGCGTACTCCGCCCAGCGCGTGGCGCAAATGAGACCCACGTGTTTGGATCCCGCCTGGTGATGACGCCAGGTGTCCTTGGCGGGCACATCGATATCAAAGCCGTGATGCCCGTGATGTTTGAGCGAACCCACGCGCAGGCCGCGGCGGGTAAGCTCGGCGATGACCTTCTCGACGAGCGTGGTCTTGCCCGAGTTCTGGTAGCCGATAAACGCGATTGCGGGAACGGCCGGGGCGGGAGCTGCGGGAGCAGGTGCAGCGACGGGCACGCTCGCGGGCGCGGCACCATCGGCAGCGGTTGCCTCGGCAGCAGCAGCTTGACGCTCCGCACGATCCCAAATGCCCGAGCGGCCACCCTCCTTGTGCAGCAGGCGCACATCGACGATTTCCATGCCGCGGTCGACCGCCTTGCACATGTCGTAGATGGTCAAGCACGCGGCACTCGCGCCGGTCAACGCCTCCATCTCGATACCCGTCTTGCCCGTCACGCCGGCCGTAACCAGTACGTGAAAGCCAACCTGCCCGTCTGTGCGCGCCGGTGCCCAGTCCTCGGGCACGTCCTCGGCCGGTGTCCCCGCCGGAGCGATGGGTACAATGTCGCACTTACTCTTGGTAATAAGCAGCGGATGGCACATGGGGATGATGTCGCTCGTGCGCTTGATAGCCATAATGCCCGCCACGCGCGCGCAGGCGAGCACGTCGCCCTTTTTGGCGCGGTCTTGCAGCACCATGGCCTGCGTCTCGGGATGCATGAGGATGGTGCCCTCGGCGATGGCGATGCGATGGGTCTCGGCCTTGTCGGACACGTCGACCATGCGCACCTCGCCCTTGGCGTCCACGTGCGTCAGCTCGTCACGGCGGGCATCGCGGACGGGCTCGGTGGCAGCGGTGGTAGTTGGCTGCGCGGACGCGTCGGCGCTGCCAGCATTCGCCGCAGCCGTGGCTTTGTGGGCAGACATCGCGGCCCTGCGAGCGGCCTTGGTGGCATCGGCGTACCTGCTCTTGGCCATATGATCATCCTCCGATTTGGGACATAAATCGTTGCGTGCCCTCAATTATCGCGTGTTCCTGCGGTTTGTGGGCCACGGCATCGCGCCAAATCGAAAGTACCTGCATATCATCACCACGGCGCAGGGCGTCGCGCACCGAATACTCGGCATCGCTAAACAGGCACGGACGCACGTTGCCATCAGCCGTCAGGCGCAGACGGTTGCAATTCGCACAAAAATGGTTGGACATGGCGCTGATAAAGCCGACCGTTCCCGCCGCGCCCGGAAAGTGCCAGTAGCGCGCGGGGCCCGCGCCGGCAGGAGCGTCGTTGATGTCGAGCGGCTCAAGCTCGCCCAGTCCCGCCGCGGTGGCCCCGGCATTGATGCGCGCCCGCAGCTCGTCGCTCGGCACGGTATCGCTCGCGTCCCACAGCTCGGGATTGAGCGCGGGCGCATGCGGATCCACGGCGCAATGCGAGCTCGTGTGCTCGTCTCCGATGGGCATATATTCGATAAAGCGCAGATGGATGGGGCGGTCGAGCGTGAGCCGCGCGAGGGCCGCCACATCCTGGTTGAGCCGACGCACTACAACGCAGTTGACCTTAACGGGCTCAAAGCCCCAAGCCAGCGCCGCGTCGATGCCAGCCATGGTCTGCTCGAGTCGACCTAGACGCGTGATCTTTCCAAACAGCAAGGGGTCGAGCGTATCGAGGGAGATGTTGACGCGGTTAAGCCCGGCATCTTTGAGCTGCGGTGCCAGCTTGGGCAGCAGGGCACCATTGGTGGTAAGTGAGATGTCCTTGATCTGCGGAATCGCGCGGATGTCGCGAATGAGCGGGATGATGCGGCGGCTGACCAGCGGCTCGCCACCCGTCAGGCGCACGCGGCGAATGCCCTCCCCCGCCACCAAGCGCACAAAGCGGGCTATTTCCTCGGCACTGAGCAGCTCGTCGTGCGCGCGGGGTGCCACGCCAACGGCCGGCATGCAGTAAATACAGCGGAAATTGCACTTGTCGGTAACGGCAATGCGCAGGTAGTTGATATCGCGGCCAAAGCCGTCATGTTGCACGCGCCCGTCCACGCAGTCCTCCCCTCGTGCAGCGATTTATTCTTCGGGAAACATAATACCGCACGGGAAGAATGGGTCGACATGCGTACGACAGGACAGGTCGCTTCGAGCAAAACGGACTTCCCAAGCCCATCCTCAACATCCAAACCGTCCCAAAAATCGATGATTTTCTTCAATATCGAGAAAAGCATCGATTATTGAGACGGTTTGCCTGCTCACAATGCCCCGCAGAAGGGTCAGAACGCCCCTAGAGGCCACCATTCCAGTTGCGAATCACGAATTCCCGCAGGTCATTCTGCCGTTTCTGGAACACCTCGCTTCGGTCGCACTTGAGACCCATAGCGAGCGCGATGGCATTCATCGCCCGGTGCAATTGCAGCTGATGGGCAAACTGAGTCCCGGTGAGAACGATCATCCTAAAGCCCAGCGCGCTCAGCACGGTCATACGCTCCGCATCCGACGCGCTGCGCTGTTTATCAAGATGGTCCGAACCGTTGTATTCAATCCCCGTACCGCTTGCAGGCGCATATACATCGATCTCGAAATACCCGGCCTTAGCGAGATATTTGAATTCGTTGGGAACATCGACCCGATGGTTGAGCTCAATCCTGGTGTACCCCAGCCCGCCCTGGGAACGCTTCGCGACGACCATGATTGCGGTGGCCGTCTCCATGGGCGACCGCGCGCCATCGTGCACACGCCTGAGCACGGCAGCCGCACGTGTAGCCCCCTGACGAGATCGATTCTCGCCGCAATAGGCGATCAGGTCGGCAACGGTATACCTCTGCCCCATCTCGATATAATCGCCTGACGCCAAATGATTCAAATGATATCGGGCGCAGATTTCATACCCATATTCCAGCTGCTCGGGCTCACTCATCCACGAGCCCGCCTGGACAAAACACATGGCCTCGTCAACCACCAAGAGACCCTCTGCCACCTCGATAAGATGATCCGAGGATATGGGCGCTCCAAACACATGGCGTCGGAGACCCGCCGGCCGAGAGCGCTCGAAATCGAAGCTAACCAGCGTGTCAATACGATCGAGCTCCTCATACGGAATGCCAAGTGAGACCAGGTAGTCGGCAACAATCCCGACCGCCGCAGATATTCTCAGTCCCTTGGCATCGAGTCCCAATTTGGGCAGGCCCGCAGTCGGCTCCGCCTCGTTAGCAAGCGAGTCCTCATCGTATAGGCTGCTTGCTCGCGAAAGCGGCTCGGACGGGCGCACCACGTTGTGGTACAGCCAGGCGGTCTTATGGGACAGGACGATCGGCAGGTCCATGAGCCCTCCAATGGGTCGGATAACCAACCTTATTCCCCTGCTCGCGGATTCGCACACCTTCGCATGCAAGTTAGTGATTCCACCCGATCGGATGACAGAAAAACAGTCCCAACATTCGATGCTTTTCCCGATATTGGCAAAAAACGTCGAATGTTGGGACGGTTTGAGGCGGGGTGAGGAGCATGGGGAGTCAAAGCACCGTGCCCGAACGGGTTAATCTAGCTCCTTTAAGCCATGCGCTAGCTGCCAGTACTCGCCGTGCTGGGCCAGGAGCTCCTCGTGGGTGCCGCGTTCGATGATGCGGCCGTGTTCGAGGACCATGATGGCGTCGGCGTCGCGGACCGTGGACAGGCGGTGCGCAATCATAAACGTGGTGCGGCCGCGCATGATGCGGTCCATGCCGCGCTCGATGAGCTTTTCGGTGCGCGTGTCGATGGAGCTCGTGGCCTCGTCCAAGATGAGCACCGGCGGATCGGCCACGGCCACGCGCGCGATAGCGAGCAGCTGGCGCTGGCCCTGTGACAGGTTGGCACCGTCCGCGGTCACGAGCGTGTCGTAACCTTGCGGCAAGCGGCGGATAAACGAGTCGGCGCAGGCGGCCTCGGCAGCGGCGTGCACTTCTTCGTCAGTCGCGTCGAGCTTGCCAAAGCGGATGTTCTGCGCAATGGTGCCGCTAAACAGGTGCGTGTCCTGCAGCACAATGCCGAGCGACCCGCGCAAGCTGGCCTTGGCGATATGCTTGACGTCGATACCGTCGTACGTGATCTCGCCGTCATCGACCTCGTAGAAGCGGTTGATGAGGTTGGTGATGGTCGTCTTTCCGGCGCCCGTCGAGCCAACAAAGGCGATCTTCTGTCCCGGCTTGGCGAACAGGTTGAGGTCCATGAGCACGCGCGTGCCCGGCACGTAAGAAAAGTCCACGGTATGGAAGCGCACGTCGCCGGCGAGCGGGACCAGACCGGTAACAAGCTCGGTACCGTCGGCTGCCACCGCACGCCCCGACTCATCAACGGCGGCCACGTCGTGCAGATGCCCGTATGTGCCCACACCCTGGCCCTCGGGAATCTTCCACGCCCACGCCGCGTCTCCCGTCTGCACCAGTTCCACGCGGCCCTCGTCCATCTCGGGCTTAAGGTCCATCGCGGCAAACAGGCGCTCGGCACCGGCCAGCGCGTTGAGTAAGAAGTTGCCCAGCTGCGTAAACTGGTTGATGGGCATGGCCGCCTGGCGCACAAAGACCAGGTAGCTCGCGAGCGAACCCACGTCGGCAAGTCCCTTGATGCAGAGCATGCCGCCCGCCACGGCAACGATGGCGTAGTTGACGTAGCCGATCACCACGGTCATGGGCACCATCGAGTTGGCGTAGGCCTGTGCGGCGCCGCCGGTACGGCGCAGCTCCTGGTTGCGCGTGTCAAAACCAGCAACATTGACCTGCTCGTGGTTAAAGACCTTAATGACCTTTTGGCCCGAGACCATCTCCTCGACGTATCCGTCCAAGTCGCCGAGCGATGCCTGCTGGGCGGCAAAAAAGCGCTTGGAGCGGGCACCCGAGTAGCGCGCGTACAGCACAATGGCAACATCGCACGCGAGCGTGATAATCGTGAGCTGCCAGTTAAGAATGATGAGCATGGCTGTGGTGCCGATCACCTGAATGGTCGCCTGAATCACGTTGGCAAAGCTATTGTTGAGTGCCTCGGAGACCGTGTCGACGTCGTTGGTGAAGAAACTCATGATGTCGCCCGAGCGCGTACTGTCGAAGTAACTGAGCGGCAGCGTCTGGATGTGCGCGAACAAGTCGCGGCGAATATCGGACACCACGCGCTGGGCCGCGCGCACCATAATCTGCGAGTAACCCAAGGCCGAGAGCACGCCCGCGGCGTAGATGACGGCCGTAAAGAGAACCTGCTTGGTAAGCAGCTCCTCCCCACCCGCGGCCAGGCCGTTGACGATGGGGCGCACCATATAGGTGCCGGCGAGGCTCGCGATGGCCGCGACGGAGGCAAGCACGCCCACCGCCAGCAGCGAGAACTTGGCATGCCCCATGTAGGAGAGTAAGCGGCGGAGCGTTCGACGCAAATTGGCCGGACGAGCCTGAGCGGAAGTCTTAGGCATGGCGCTCACCCCCTTCCAGAGATGATCCGTATGCGACGGAGGAAAACGGATCGTTCGCGTCGTCGGCATCACCGTCGTCGCTCACATCACCCGCGAACTCCATCTGCGAGGCGTAAATCTCCTGGTAGATGTTGTCACCCGCCAGCAGCTCCTCATGCGTGCCCACGCCGTGGACACGGCCGTCATCCAGCACCACGATGCGGTCGGCATCCATCACGCTTGCGATACGCTGGGCGATGATGATCACCGTCGTGTCGGGAATCTGAGCGATATGCTCGCGGATCTTGGCGTCGGTCGCCATATCGACCGCACTGGTCGAGTCATCAAAAATGAGCACGCGCGGGTGCTTAAGCAGCGTTCGCGCGATGCACAGGCGCTGCTTCTGGCCGCCCGAAACACCGGCGCCACCCTGGCCCAACTCGCCGTCGAGTCCGCCGATGCGGTCCAGAAACTCGTCCACGCACGCCGCACGGCAGGCATCCAACAACTCCTCGTCGGTGGCATCGGGCGCGCCCCACTGCAGGTTCTCGCGCACGGTCCCCGTAAACAGCACGTTCTTTTGCAGCACAATGCCCACGGCGTCACGCAGGCTGACCAAGTCGTAGTCGCGCACGTCGCGCCCGCCCACGAGCACGGCGCCCTCGGTAGCGTCGTACAGGCGCGCGATGAGCTGCACGAGCGAGCTCTTGCCCGAGCCCGTGCCGCCGAGCACGCCCACCGTGGAGCCCGGCTCAATGCGAAGGTCGATATGCTCGAGCACGTCCTCGGCAGCATCCGCGCGGTACTTAAACGACACATCGCGGAACTCGACACTTCCGTCGGCGACCTCGTGCACGGCAGCATCGGCAGCGGGCGCCTGGATGAGCGACTGCTCGTCGATCACCTGTGAGATGCGCTCCACACTGGCGAGTGCGCGCGTAAGCAGCAAAAATACGTTGGAGATCATCATGAGCGAGTTCATAATCAGCAGGACGTAGCTCATAAAGCCCGTGAGTGAGCCCACGCCCAGCTCGCCGGCGAGAATCATGCGTCCGCCGATCCACAGGATAGAAAGCGCGGCCACGTACATCGACAGCTGAAACACCGGCAGGTTGAGCACGGCATTGCCGAACGTCTTCGTCGCCGTATGCGCGAGCTCGGTATTGACGGTGTCGAACTTGGCCTCCTCGTGCTCGGCGCGCACATACGCCTTGACGGCGCGCACAGCAGTGAGGTCTTCCTGCACTACGCCGTTGAGGTGGTCCATCGAGGTCTGGAGCTGACGGTAGAGCGGGCTCACACGGTAGGTGATAACCCCCAGCACGATCGCCAGCACGGGCAGGATAATCGCAAAGACCGTGGCGAGCGGGCGCGACAGCGCCAGCGCGTAGATAAGGCCGACAACGAGCGTCACCGGGCCGCGCACCATGGGGCGAAAGCCATTACCGATAGCATTTTGGATGACGGTAATATCGGTGGTCATGCGGGTGACGAGCGAGCTGGCATCGTAGTTGTCCAGGTTGCCAAAAGCGAGCGTCTGGATCTTGCGATACTCTGCCTCGCGCAGGTTGGCGCCCAAGCCCGAAGCCACGCGAGCGGATGTGCGGGCATAGCCCAAGCCCAATACCAGCGAAAACGCCGCACACACCAACATGTACGCGCCTTGCAGCAGCATGTAGTTGATGTCGCCCGCAGGCACGCCCACGTCGATGATGTTCGCCATGATAACCGGGATAAACAGCTCGAGCGCTGTCTCGGCCGTCACAAAGAGCACGCCGAGTATGGCGTCGCGACGGTATTCCCCCAAGTAGGAAAACAGGATCTTGAGATTGCGCACGCAGGTTCATCCCCCATCAAACGTTGTTCGCAAACGCACGTATTATTGCGCGACAGGCGATGGTGTCAAGTGACGCGAAACCGATTTCTGCAAGGCCAACGAACGTGCCAAACAGGCATAGTGCGCATCTGTATTT
>ERZ1032549.535-NODE-535-length-10524-cov-25.463177_pt1 | contig 10524 bp, 7 predicted proteins | sample MGYA00516696_ERZ1032549 | MGnify/ENA primary metagenome ERZ1032549 (study PRJEB33719, sample SAMN04261356) | wastewater metagenome | biome: periurban shantytown; feature: human; material: feces | host: Homo sapiens | place: Peru: Lima | collected 2013-01-22 ... | reverse complement strand
TATTGCTCCTCCAGATCGATGTCGGGGACCAAGGCCTCCACGAACGGGACCAACGCGGTCTTTTCGACCACATCCTCGCCCTTGGAATTCTGGCCGGTTACCACCGGCTCGGTCAAACGAATCTTGAGCAGGGATTGGGCGGGGGAGTCGATCACATCCACCACTTTGCCGACCACTTGGCCGGCGGGCAGTCCCAGACCGTTGCCCTCGACTAGACGGGCCTCAAGGCCAATAAGATCCTTGGGATACCATTCGTCGGCCTCGAGCATGTCCTCCGCATCGTCGACCTCGCCGTAGAGTTCGACACCGTTTAGGGCCTCGGCGGCATTGCGGTCGTCGACGCCCTCAAGCTTGAGAATCCAACGATCCTTGAACGTGCGCGAGCCCTCGACGATGTACTCGGTCTCGCCATCCTGGCTGTAGAGCACGGAGTCCGGCTCGAAGCGCCACTCGGGATCATCGGTGTACAGGCGCACGGTGACTTCGCCCTTCAGGCCCTGTGCGCGGCCAATACGAGCGACCCTCAGCAACTCGAGCTGCTGAGGGTCGTCGTGCATGTCTTGCTGTGCCATGCTGTGAATCGTTCCTTATCGGTTATCGACGGACGTCCATGATGTCAACGCGGACCTTGTGGTCAGACAGTGCCTGAATCACGGTGCGAATCGCGTTGGCGGTGCGGCCGCCACGGCCGATCACACGGCCGATGTCTTCCGGGTTCACGCGTACGCGAAGCAGTTCGCCGCGCGCGTTCTCATGAGACTTGACGGAAACATCGTCGGGAAAATCAACGATGTTCTTGATGAGGTGTTCCACAGCTTGTGCAAGCATAGCTAGCCTTTCGTTTCCGCTCAGGCCTCAGCCGGAGCTTCTTCGGCGGCCTCTTCAGCCGGGGCTTCCTCAGCGGCGGCAGCGGCTTCGGCTTCAGCCTTGGCCTTGGCAGCAGCTTCGGACTTGGCGGCCTTCAGCTTCTGAGCCTGGTCCTCAACGGCCGCGATGCGGGCCTCGGCGTCCGGGCCAGCCTCAACGGTCTTCAGGGTGCCTTCGGCACCTTCAAGGCCCTTGTACTTCTGCCAGTCGCCGGTGATGTTCAGCAGCTTGAAGACGGGCTCGGACGGCTGAGCGCCGACGCCGAGCCAGTACTGAGCGCGATCAGACTTGATCTGGATGGTCGAGGGCTGGGTGTTGGGGTTGTAGGTACCGATCTCCTCGATGACCTTGCCGTCACGCTTCTTGCGGGAATCGACGACCACCACACGGTAGAAGGCGTAGAACTTCTTGCCCTGTCGCTTCAGACGAATCTTGGTTGCCAAAATGGCTCTCCTTGTAATGCTAGGTGTGCGGGTTCTCGGTTTGCCATGTGGGGCATGGCCGTCCGGAATCCACGTGTCCTCGCGGCTCGGGGTGTAGAGGGCGCCACGCGCGCGCGAATAACTGGCCTATTATAGCGCACAGGGCCGGACTGGGCGTGGCGCACTGTGGTTGCGGTGTGGTGCGCGTTCCCCGTTGCGCAACATTCCGGGGAATGTATCGCGAAAATGCCGGCTATCGCAGTGCAAGCGTTGCGGTCAGGGCCAGATGATCAGTGCCCTCGACCTCAAACGACTTCACGCCGGACGGTTTGAGCCCGGGAGTGAACAGCACGTGATCCAGCTCGATGCGCGGCCACTTGAGCCAGCTCGGGAAGGTGAGATTCGGGCCGGCGGCTTGAATCAGACTTGCGTCCTTGAATCCGGACTTGAGCAACGCGCGGAAGCTCGGATGGTCGGTGCTCGAGTTGAGATCGCCCATAACGACGACGATATTGCGATTGCTGACGGATTTTGCACGGGCGAGTTCTCGCAGACCCAGAATGCCGGCCGACCAATCCGCGCAGCCGCGCATCGGCGATTTCGGGTGAGCCGAACAAAGCGTCACCGTGCGATTACCGGAGGTTTTGAGGGTGATGGCGGGAACGTCGGCGGCGGGGATGGAGACCACGTTGGGCACCGCTGCGCTCGGCTCGTAGCGGGAATAGATCACGTTGAATCCGCCATTATCGGTCTCTTTGGCGTCTCCGAACTGATGGTAGGGGAGAAGTTCGTTGATGTCGGCTTCGGTAAGACGTGTGATGAGGTCGTCGGTGACTTCCTGCAAGGCCAATACGCTGATATTGCGTTCGCGAATATTGCGAATGATTTCAGCGGCGTCGGCGCGTCCGTATCGACAATTCATCGTCATAACCGAGAACTGGGGCGAGAGTGTTTCACGCGTTGTTTCACAGTGTCCATCGGAGATGGTTTCGGGCCCTTCCTTCGGAGTGTTTGAGGTACCCGATGTATTGCTGTTATGGCTTTTTGACAGCGTCGGCGAAGTTGTTTCACGGGCTGTTTCACGGTGGGATTCTTTGCGTTTCCCGGCCGGGTCGATTGACGTACCCCAGTAGTTGATGCGCTGTGAGCTGGCAATCAGCGCGACCACAATAAGCAACGACATCGCAGTCCATTCATGTTGCCATGCGGCGACCGCGGCCAGAATCATCAAAGGAACCCACAACAGCGGCGTCAGGGCAATCATGTACGGAAGCGGCATACGGGCCTCGAGACCGGCGGGCAGCGCGCTTAAGGTCGTCCATAACAGTGCGATGATTGCCACCGCGCTGAGGATTGTCGTCATGGAAGTTCCTTTCGAAATATAAATTGAACCGAGATATAATTTGGCTCCCCTCTGCGAGGGGAGCCAAGTTGTGAGATCAGCGACCGAACAGTCCGCCAAGGCCTCCGCCGAGGTTCGGCGGCAGTTCAGTGCCACCGTCGACGTTGCCCATCATCTGCTCAAGGCCAGCGGGCAGGGCCGGGTTCTGTGGCTTCTTGGCGAAGGCGGAACCGCCGGTCGAACCGGAGGACTTGCCGGCCAGCTTATCGCGCAATGCCTTCTCCTCGGCCTCGCGCTTCATCGGATTGCCGGACTTGCCGCCCTTCTTCTTGTTCTTGCCCTTCTTCTTGCCGCCGCCCATAGCCGGGCCGCCGAAGCCGGGGATGCCGCCGCCCATGCCGCCACGATTGGACATGCGCTTCATCATCTTTGCGGCCTGCTCGAAACGCTGCAGCAAAGCGTTCACCTGAGAAACCGTCACGCCGGAACCATAGGCGATACGGGCGCGGCGGGAACCATTGATAATCGACGGATCGCGGCGCTCGGCCGGGGTCATCGAGCGAATAATCGCCTCGGTGCGGTCGATTTCCCTCTCATCGAACTGCTCGAGTTCCTTGCGGTGCTGGGCCATGCCCGGAATCATGCCGAGCAGCGACTTCATTGAGCCCAGCTTGCGCACCTGCTGCAGCTGATCGAGGAAGTCGTCCAGGCCGAAGGAACCTTCGGAGATTTTCTCGGCGGCCTTGCGGGCCTCTTCCTCATCGAACTGCTTCTGCGCCTGCTCGATGAGCGTCATGATGTCGCCCATGTCGAGGATACGCGAGGCCATGCGGTCCGGGTGGAAGACCTCGAAGTCCTTCAGGCCCTCACCGTTGGAGGCGAACAGGATCGGCTTGCCGGTCACGGACGCCACGGACAGCGCGGCACCACCGCGGGCGTCGCCATCGAGCTTGGAGAGCACCACGCCGGTGAAGTCCACGCCTTCGTCAAAGGCCTTGGCGGTCTTGACGGCGTCCTGGCCGATCATCGCGTCGATGACGAACAGGATTTCGTTGGGACGCACGGCATCGCGAATGTCGCGAGCCTGCTTCATCAGCTCCTCGTCCACGCCCAGACGACCGGCGGTATCGATGATCACCGTGTCGTAGAGCTTCTGCTTGGCGAGTTCGATGGAATCGCGGGCCACCTTCACCGGGTCGCCGGAGGTCTGGCCCGGAGCTGCGACGGCCTCGCCGCCATCGGATTGGACGCCCTTTTCGGGAGCATAGACGGGCACGCCGGCGCGTTCGCCGACCACCTGCAGCTGCGTCACCGCGTTCGGACGCTGCAAATCGGCCGCCACCAGCAGCGGCGTGTGGCCGGAATCCTTGAGCCAGTAGCCGAGCTTGCCGGCCAGCGTGGTTTTACCGGCACCCTGAAGGCCGGCGAGCATGATGATCGTCGGCGGGTTCTTCGCGAAGTTCAGCGGACGGTCGACGCCTTGGCCGAGCACGTCGGTGAGCTCCTCGTTGACGATTTTCACCACCTGCTGGGCGGGGTTGAGTGCGTCGGACACCTCGGTGCCCAGTGCACGCTCACGCACCTTGCCGGTGAAGGAACGCACCACGTCGAGCGCCACGTCGGCGTCGAGCAGCGCGCGGCGGATTTCACGGATCGTGCCGTCGATATCCGCCTCGGAAAGCTTGCCCTTGCTCTTCAGATGCTTGAACGCATTCGAGAGTCTGTCTGTCAAAGATGAAAAAGCTGCCATAATGGGCAACAGTCTAGCCGCCACGCGGGAAATTGCGGTGTTGGGGACGACGCTTTTCGGGGAATGTGCCGCGTAGTAGTCAGGGATGTTGGGCATTCAGACGGCAAATGCCGTGCCGTCCGCTCGTGGCGAAGCCAATCGAGTGCTTCCGATACCATGGAAACCGTAAAGAATCCTGTGTTTTTTGGAATACTTACGCTGTTTTGAAAATCGCTGGACACCGCTTATACGCAGACTGCCGTGCGCTCCGAACCATGACGTTCGGGCCAACGCAGACATGCCGTGCAATAAGGAAGGCCCACTGATGCCCACCCAAAAACTACTCGAACGCAAAGCCCTGATCGTTGGTATCGTCATCAACGTGCTGCAGGTCTTAGCCGGCATGGCCGTGTTCTTCATGACCGGTCTCAAGGCCATGTTCCTCGACTTCTCCTTCACCGCGATTTCCGTCCTGTCCGGAATGGTGGCGGTGTACCTCTCGTCGCGCACGGTGCGAACCACCGAGCGCTTCCCCAATGGCATGTTCGCACTGGAACCTATCTACGCGATCTGCAAGGCCATTTTCACCATGTCGTTGTTGGTGTATTCGCTGATTGACGTGTGCCGAGTAGCGTACGACTACTTCGTGTTCGGGTCCGGCGAACGCATTGAAACCGGCCCGGTGGTCATCTACGAGATCCTGACCGTAATCGTGTGCTTCAGCCTATACACGTATTACCGGCGCTCCAACCGATCCATCGGCGATTCCAGCACCATGCTCACCGCCGAGTGCAAGAGCACGTTGGTCGACGGATCGATGTCGTTCGGCATCGGCGTAGTTGCCATCTTCCTGATGCTGCTACCGGCCGGCGGTCCGCTTGACTTCCTGCACTACACCGGCGATTTCTTCATCACCGTGGCTTTGGTGGCATTGACCATCAAGGAGCCGTTCAGCGTGCTCAAAGAGGCGTTCGTGGAATTGGTCGGCGGCGTGCATGACGACGATGAAACCAACGCCTACGTGGAGGCCGAGGCACAGCGCCATCTGCCTGCCAACACCGACTACGAGCAGACGCTGATCTTCAAGACCGGTATGAACTACACCGTTGACGTGTATCTGAGCGGCATCGGCGAAACCATTGATGTAGCTGACCTCATCGAATGCAAGCGCTCGCTGGAAAAGGAGCTCAGCAAGCGCCTGCACATCGTGGACGTGGACTTCGTGTTTGACTGATTGATGGGTTTGAAGCGACTACTTCAGACTCCAAGTGGAACCCTGCGGGCCGTCTTCGATGGCGATGCCGGCCTCGGTCAGGGCGTCGCGAATCTGATCGGCCTTGGCGAAATCCTTGGCCTTGCGAGCTTCGGCACGGGCGTTGAGCTGTTCGGCGATCAGTGCCTCCAGCGCTGCATGCTCGGGCGACTCGGCCGTGCCATCAGCGGCACCGCCGGCAGCGCCGGCGGACACCCACGGTTCGGCCAGCGGGTCCAGGCCCAAGGTGTCGAGCATGGCACGCACGGCGAGCAGCGCCTCACGCACCTCGGCCTTGGCGGTTTCGGAATCGGCGCGGTCAGCCAGCTGTGAAAGCAACGTATTGCCGGAACGGATGGCGGTGAAGATCGCGGCGGTTGCACCAGACACATTGACATCGTCATTCATGGCGGCCACGAAATCGGCGGGCAAATCGTCGGCGGAGACGGCAGTGACTTCCTCGCGAGAAGGCTGTCCACCCAGCGCCACACCGGCACGCTCGATGAAGTTCGAGACGCGGTCGTATGCGGCCTGCGCCTCGACCAGCGCCTGATCGGACCATTCGAGCATCGACCGGTACTGCACGGAGCCCAGGGCGTAACGCACCACCCAAGCGGAATGCTCAGCCAACACGCTCGGCACGGACAGGCCGGTGCCCAGCGACTTCGACATCTTCTCGCCCTTGGCGGTCACCCATGCCGAATGCATCCAGCGCGCAGCGGAGGGGTAGCCGGCCGCACGGGTCTGAGCCATTTCGTTTTCGTGGTGGGGGAAGCGCAGATCCAAGCCGCCGCCGTGAATGTCGAAGCCATCGCCCAGGTAACGGTGGGACATGGCGGAGCATTCGATGTGCCAGCCAGGGCGGCCCACGCCAAACGGCGTCGACCAACGGGCGTCCTCGGGATCGGTGTCCTTCGGAGCCTTCCACAGGGCGAAATCACGCGGATCATGCTTGTCGGGGGAGGCATCGGCCGGGTCGACCGGATTGTACTTGTCGGCACCGGTGGCGTCCACGGACGGGCCCATGCGGTCGGCCACGGCGGCGGCCTCATCGACTTCGGAGGTCTGCTTCTGGTGAGTGAGTTCGCCGTAATGCGGCCAGGATGCCACATCGAAGTACACGTTGCCGGTGGGCTTGCCGTCCGCATCCGTGACCACATAGCCGTGACCGTTGTCGAGAATGCGCTGAATCAGGTCGATCATGTCCGACATGTGGCCGGTGGCGCGAGGTTCCACAGTGGGCGGCAGTACGCCGAGCGTGTTGTATGCCTCGGTGAATTCGCGCTCGTAGTAATAGGCGCGGGCCCACCAACGCTGGCCTGCGGCCGCGGCCTTAACGAGAATCTTGTCGTCGATATCGGTCACATTACGCACAAAAGTGACTTTGTAGCCGAGCTTCAAAAACCAGCGGCGCACGATGTCGAACGCCACGGCGGCACGGATATGGCCAATATGCGGTGACGATTGCACAGTCGCGCCACACACATAAATGCCGACTTCGCCCGGCTTGAGCGGCACGAAATGGCTGACCTGGTGCGAGGCGGTGTCATACAGATTCAGGCCTTCTGCGGCCTTGGCAACATGCACCGGCGTCAGGCTTGAAGGCATGACGGAAATGTTGAAATCCTGCGGTTCTTGGCTGTTTCCCATAACACTCAAGCGTAGGGTCCGAACCAGACATGCTGAATCGTTACTCGAAGAGTTTGATGAACGCTTCACAGGTGGGGCCCGAACGAGGTGACAGACGGATGAGAAGCGGGACAACAGTCTCGCGAGAACACGTCTTTGACCGCTGCGGAAACTGCGAGATTCATGGATTTGCCCTGCTCGTTACGCAAACGGGGGAACGCTCGTGCCACAATAGAAGTCATGGCCACACCACAAGTGCTCATTTTGCAACATGTCCCATGGGAACGCCCGGGACGCATATTGTCGAGCCTCGAAGACATCGGTCTTGAGACGGTGACAATGAATATCGTCGACAAAAAGAAACCGGACTTGCCTGATTTCGGCGAACTGGCTGGCGTGGTAATCATGGGTGGGCCTATGGGCGCGCTTGATTACGACAAGTATCCGGGGCTGAAGGCAGAAGCCAAGTTGGCGCGTGCCGCCGTGGCTTCAGGCAAGCCGATTCTCGGTGTATGCCTGGGGCATCAGATTATCGCCACTGCGCTTGGTGCGCAGCTGCGCAAGGGCGATGCGCCGGAGATTGGGTTCGCGCCGATCAAGCGTGTGGACAAGCATGACTTCTTCTCCATGTGGGATAAGCAGCTGACAGTGCTGCACTGGCATAACGACGTGGTGGGCCTGCCCGCGGAAGGCCAGCTGCTGTCGCGTTCGTCTTCCACCAAGGTGCAGGCATTCCGACTGGGATCCGCGCTGGGCATGCAGTTCCACCTGGAAGTGTGCGGCTCGCTGCTGGACGAATGGCTGGATGAGCCGAGCATGGTCAAGGATCTCAAGGCCGCGGGTGGGTCCAAGTCCCAATTGCGCGAGCAGTTCGCCCAATACGACCAGCTACTGCAACCGCTCGCCGAGCAAGTGTTCTCCGGTTTTGCGGCCCGCTGCAACTCCTACGCTCAGACGCTGAACAAATAACGTTTGCGGGCCGCCGCTGGGCAAGCGTGGCGCTACATTGGTGAGTCATGCCGACTTATGACATTGGACTGGAACACGTTTCGCTCGCTTTCGCTACCAAAACCATCTTCACTGATGTAACGCAGGGTGTTTTTGAAGGCGACCGCATCGGCATCGTCGGCAAGAACGGCGACGGCAAATCCACGTTGCTGCACCTGTTCCGCGGTGCTCAGGAGCCGGATTCCGGCCGCGTGACAAAGCGTGGCGGACTCACGTTCGGCATGCTTGACCAGCGTGATCCCCTTGATGACAACGCCACCATTCGCGAAGCCGCACTTGAGGGGCGCGCCGACTACGAATGGGCGTCCGATAACACTTCCCGTGAAATCGTCGAGGCATTGCTCGGCGGCATGAGCCTGGATGCCAAGGTCGGCTCCTTGTCCGGCGGCCAGCGTCGCCGCGCCGATTTGGCCCGACTGCTGCTCAAGGATTGGGATATTCTTGCACTTGACGAGCCCACCAACCATCTCGACGTGGTCACTATCCACTGGCTTGCCGAACATTTGAAGAACCGCTGGTCCAAAGGCCAGGGCGCTCTGTTGCTCGTGACCCACGATCGCTGGTTCTTGGACGAGGTCTGCGAATCGATGTGGGAAGTCCACGATGGCGTGATCGAGCCGTTCGAGGGCGGCTATTCCGCATATATGCTGCAGCGCGTGGAACGCGATCGCCAAGCCGATGTGCGCGAAACCAAGCGCCGCAATCTGGCTCGCAAGGAGCTCGCATGGCTTTCCCGCGGTGCTCGTGCCCGCTCCACCAAGCAGAAGTTCCACGTCAAGGCCGCACGCGAATTGATTGCCGATGTGCCGCCGATGCGTAACACACTTGAACTGAAGCAAATGGCCACCTCCCGTCTCGGCAAACAGGTGGTCGATTTGGTCGACGTGACGCAGATTTTCGAAAAACCGCAGGGCATGGCCGATATCGACCCGGATGTGGCGGCGCTCTCCGCGTCCGCTTCCCGCGTGGATGTGGTCAACGCCATGTACGCCGAGCCGCAGCTGCATGGTTCCGTTGAGGTGGCGGTCACCGACATGACTGACCCGCGCCTGGTGGACGCCGGCGTGCCGGAAGCCGTCGAGGCCGCTGAGGAAGCGCGTAAGAAGGCCGAGGCTGAGAGCGGCAATCCGCAGCTTGCTGACGATCGCGAGGTTCGTCGCATGAACACGGGTGGCGAAACCATCGGCGGTGACACTGCTGCAACGGATTCGGATGATGACACTGCTGCAGCCGGTGTCACCTCGGCTGCACGCAAGGTGACGGTTTCCGGCCGCGAGATTTTGGATGATGTGACTTGGCTGATTGGCCCGGGCGACCGCTTCGGCATCGTCGGTGCGAATGGTGCCGGCAAGTCCACGCTGCTTAAGTTGATTGATGGCACGCTCACCCCGACCGCAGGCCATGTGAACATTGGCAAGACGGTGAAGTTCGCGGTGCTCTCGCAGCGCCTCGATGAGCTGGAGAAGCTCGGCAAGTACAAGATCAAGGAAGTGCTTTCCCGCTATAAGCCGAGCTACATCGTGGATGGCAAGGAAGTGACGCCGGGACAGTTGATGGAGCGTCTCGGCTTCGAATCCGCCCAGCTGATGACACCGATCCGCGACCTCTCCGGCGGACAGAAGCGCCGCATGCAGTTGCTACTCATCCTGCTCGACGAGCCGAACGTGCTCATCATGGACGAGCCCGGCAACGATCTGGACACCGATATGCTCGCCGTCATGGAGGATTTGCTCGATACTTGGCCGGGCACGTTGATTGTGGTCTCCCACGACCGGTACCTGCTGGAGCGCGTCACCGATCAGCAGTTCGCGCTGATTGGCGGCAAAGTACGTCACTTGCCCGGCGGCGTGCAGGACTACCTCGATATGGTTGAGGCTATTAAGAACGGCAAGGGATTGCCGGCTGACACGCCTGGCTTCGCGGGCACCGGTAGCAGCTCGGCGAAGTCTGGTAAGGGTAAGGCGGCCGCCGTCAACGCTGCCGCATCTCTCCCTCAGTCCGCTTCGCGGATAGCTCCCTCGTCAGAGGGAGCCAATAACGGTGAGGACTCCACCTCGAAGCTCACCGGCAAGGCCTTCCACGAGGCATCCAAGCGCGTGAATGCCATCGAACGTAAGCTCGCTAAGCTTGAAGAGCAGAAGGCCGATCTCGAGGCGCAGATGGCCGCCCATGACCCGAGCGACTACGAGGGTCTCAACAAGCTCAATGAACAACTCACCGCCGTCAATACTGAAAGCGATGATCTCGAAGCCGAATGGCTCGAACTCTCCGAACA
>ERZ1032549.529-NODE-529-length-10599-cov-10.213581_pt1 | contig 10599 bp, 9 predicted proteins | sample MGYA00516696_ERZ1032549 | MGnify/ENA primary metagenome ERZ1032549 (study PRJEB33719, sample SAMN04261356) | wastewater metagenome | biome: periurban shantytown; feature: human; material: feces | host: Homo sapiens | place: Peru: Lima | collected 2013-01-22 ... | reverse complement strand
GGCGCACACACCGTCCCCGCTTTCACAAAAATCAAAGCAATACACGTATGAATCCGTCAGCACACAATCCCCCGGATACATTGCCTCCGGGTGCGGATTTTGCACCGTTTTCAGCAGCACAATTTTGTTTTGCCGAATTTCAAACACCGTAGCACCATAGTACCGTTGCTGCGCATCCGCCGTATAAGACGGCAGGGCAAACACCCTTTGCCCCTGCTCTATGGCGGCTCGGTGCGCCACGGTCACATTTTCCAGCTGCAACCGATCCAGCAGTTGAAAATCCCGATCATACAGAGCAAGGCTTTGGGCAGCGGTTTCCAAGTTTTCCTCTATACTTAGCCAACCATCTCCCATCTCATACAGGGTACGCTCGGTAGAATCCGCCGCAAATTCATGGGGCAATTGAAAAAGTGTTTTGGCTTCTCGCCGCGTGATTTTTGCACATTTTTGGCTTTTCAAATTCCATTTTACACCGTACGCCGTACGGTCTGCGTCCCCAGAAGCGCCCACACAAGCCGCTTTTTTTGTCAGCTGCACCTTTGTGCCGCCGCCCAACACAGCCGCCACATCCTCCGCCGCTTTGCCGGTTTGTACATTCACCGTGCCTAAAACCGTGTACTGTGCCTGATTTGCACCGGCAAGGCGCACGATATGCTCCGGCAGCGCCTGGTGTATCGCGCCGTTAACCGTCAAGGCAGGCACTGACTGTTCCGCTTTTGGGTCAAAAACAAAATGAGAAAGCACATACACGTTTTCGCCCACCAATCCGGCCTGCACACAAGCGCCGCTTTGCTCTATGGCAGACAGCAGCACCGGCTTTGTTGGCTCTGCAATCGAATAAATACGTAAATAGGTGCAATTCTCGTCCCGGGCCAAAACCGCTAAGCGCTCCCCGTGGGTTATCACGCCTTGCAGCGTTGCCTGCGCCGGGGCAACATTTTCAATCACCGTCAGCGGTTGCTGTCGGTTAGACGCCGCTTCAAACACATAAACGCAATTGCGCCCTTTTTCTGCCATGCTTGCGCTGTATGCGTAATACATATATCCGTTTTCCGTTTGAACCGTTGCCATCTGCTGTACCCCCGGTTGCTTTTTAATCAGAACCGTTGTGGCCTCTGCGCAACCGGCCTCTCCTGTATCCACAGGGGTCATCGCAGCGGTCGCAGCCGTTAACTGAGCCGCGCTTTGAAATCCGTCCACCGGCACGCCGTACCAGCTTGCACCTGCGCCCACAGCAGCCGCACACACCATTACCAAACAAGCCGCCGTTACTGCCCATGCTTTGTACCGTAAAGTTCGCTTAGGCATTGCAATCACCTTATGGGACTCTTTTTTCAAAATGCGCTGCTTTAGGCATTCTGCACGCAAGCCGTCCGGCAGCGGCGGCTGCGCTTGCTCAAATTTATGCTGAATAAAGTCAAAATCCTTTTGTTTCATAGCACGCACTCCCTTTACGACAAATGGCGCTTCATTTTCGCCAGGCTTCTGCTTCGTCTTTGTCGAACATTTACAGCAGTTAATCCGGTAATCCTTGCCACTTCCTTGCTTTTCAGCCCAACAACCACAGACAGCAAAATAATATTTTGGTCTGTGTCGCTAAGCAGAGCCAACGCCTGTTGCAGCTCAACCCGCGCAAACGCTGCGGTTTGGTCACAGGCAAGGTTGTTGGCATACTGCGCAATATCCGATTGGTTGCGGCGTGTGATCTGCTCTTTAATCGCACCGGCGCAACCGTGATATAAAATGGAAAATAGCCACGACCCGAACGCCTCCGGCTTTTTCAGCATACCCAGCTGTTCAAAGGCCGTAAGCATACAATCCTGCACCACATCCTCAGCGTCCTGCACATTGCCCAGCTTGTAATAGGCATAATGAAACAGCTTTTGCTGATACGCGGTATATAAGGCGCAAAAGGCGTCTACATCTCCGGCCTGTGCCTGCCGCACCCGTTCTGCTTGTGTCATAGACTGATCCCCCTTTTCTCTTTTCTTATTCTCTTATCGGCACCGCTTTCTTTGCCAAAGAACAAGGGCAACCGCAGCCAAAGCACAAGCGCCCAGCGCAGCCAAAGGCAATACCGGCCGGCTTCCCTTGGCGGTGCTTTCTTTCTCGCCGTCCACCGCTTCCGTGGCTGCTTTTGTGCTGCCTGCTTCCATTTGCGGTGCTTTTTCCGTCTGTTTCTCCGTGCGCATCTGTGCCTGCGCTTCCGTTTCTCTTTTCGTTGCAGGCGGTACGGCAGCCGCGCCGGAAGTCGTTACCGCAGCCGTAGAGGCAACAGCAGACGGCTGCTGCACCTTGGCATTGATATAGGGCAGACAGCCCTCTTCGTCTAACGCCACAATGGTAATGCTGCGGCCGCTTTGCGACAGAATTTTATAATCCTTGCCCTCCTCCAGCAACGGCACTTCCCATCCGGTCAGCGTCCCCTTGCCGCGGTAGGTGAATTTGCAGCCGCCCAGGTCCCGATCTGCTTGGGCAATAATTTCATCGCTTTGCGCACCGTTTACACAGCCGATGGTGTCCTGGGGATGTTCTCTGGGCGTCCATTGCCCGGCCGTCTGCGCAAACGCCGTGCCGCTGCCCAGCAGCAATGCTGCTGCCAGACAAAGTACCGCTAAAATTGTTCCGATAGTCTTTTTCATACGCACTCACTCCTTATCAGGCTTTTGTTTTTTCTTGCTTTACAACCGCCCCGCTTTCGGGCGTTCACCTGTTTAGAGTCGTTTTTTGCCTGTATTGTGACACCAAAATTTGCCAAAAATTAAAAATGCCGTAACGATGACTTCCGCTTCCGTTAAAATCGTCGTTACAGCACTTTAGCTAAACCGAATGGTTATTCCTTTTTATCTTCCGGCAGCAAAGCTACGCACACGGAACTTGGCGCCGGTGCTTTCGCACACTTGGCGCGACTTCTCAATATCCTCCGGCGAAATCACATCCACCACCGTCATACGCACATCCGGGCAGTGCGCCACACATTCCCGAGTGAACTGCAACATGGCGTCAAACGCCTTGCCACCGTAGCAGTTGCGGGTAATTTTGTCGTACTTCTCTGCCGTAGGCTCGTTGAGAGACACGGAAATGCTGTCAAAATGACGGCACAGCAGCTCTGCGGTAGGCTTGCCGTTGATTAAGTCCGACAGGCCGTTGGTATTCAGCCGCAGGTGAATCTTTGGATTCACCGTGCGCAGATAATCCGCCGCTTGCAGCAGGTGGTCCAGCGCATTGGTAGGCTCGCCGTAGCCACAAAACACCGCCTCGTCCGTGTGGGCAAAATCGTAAGCGTCAATCGCCGCCTTGATTTCCTCCCAAGTAGGCTCCGTGTCAAACCACATTTCCTTCGCATCGCCCACAGCGTCGCCCTTAGAGCGAATGCAAAACGCGCAGTTACAGGGGCACTGATTTGTAATATTCAGATACACACCGTCGTAATAGCGATAAACAATATCAGCCATTGAGATAACCCTTCAATCTTTTGTAAATTCCGGCCTTGTCCAGCGCCAGCGCCAGTACAATAAACACCACTGCGCTGCCTACCGCCTGAATGGCATTGGCCGGTATATCTGCGATGGCGCCATCCCGGTACAGCACCAGATCCGCCACATAGTAGCCGCCAACAGTAATGGCACCGGACAGAATGGTGCACAGCGCCGTCCACACCGTCAGCAATTTATTGCTCTTATTATATAATGCAACAAAGGGAATTGCAATAAGGAATTTGATGATGGCAGAGGGAATGGCGTAGGTGGCAACCCCACTGGCAAGATCAGAAAACGCAGCGCCGATGGAAGCAGCCAAGAATGCCCAAGGCCCCAGCAGCAGCCCACTGAGATAAATCATGGCGTCGCCCACATGAATATAGCCGCCGGCACCGATGGGAACGTGCAGCATGGTCAGGCCGAACACCATAGCGGCGAACAGCGCCGTGAATGAAATCTTTTTTACCGTCTTGTTCATAACAGATCCTCCATAATCTTTTCAAAATCTACGCCGTCTCGGGGGTCTGTACCGTGGGTAACGGCGATGGCGTGGCTGAGAAAATCCACCGCCTGTTTGGCTGCCTGTGCCGGCGCCCGGCCACGAAGCAAGCCGCCGGTGAATACAGAAACAAACAGATCGCCGGTGCCGCTAAAGGAACCGGGGCGCAAGGGCGCTGCCAAGTCTGTGCAGTCCCCGCCTGCAAACACCAGGGTGTGGATCTCCGTTCCCTGCCGATAGCCGGTGACCGCCACCACCCGATGATCCTCTGCCAAGCGGGCGCCCATTTGCCGCACCGCCGCCGGATCCTCGGTATACTCCGCCCCGCACAGCAGCGCCAGTTCGTTTACATTGGGCGTGAGCACATCTGCCTGTGCTGCCAGGCGGCGCACCGCATTACACCGTGCTTCATCAAACCCATCGTACAGGCTGCCGTCGTCCGCCATTATCGGGTCCACCACCAGGAGCGTATCCGCCGTGCGGTGGACAGCCAGAAAGTCCGCAATGCAGTCCCCCTGGGCCGGATTGCTGAGAAAGCCGGTGATGATGCCGTCCGGCTGTACCTCTTGCCAGTCCGCAGTAAATTGGGGCATAAAGCCGGTCAAATCCTCCATAGAGTAACGGTCATAGCCGGTTTGGCAGGTAAGCACCGCCGTAGGCACCGGGTGCACTCGCACGCCCATAGCCGTCAGTACCGGAATGGCCGCCATCAGCGAGCAGTTGCCGTAGCCGGAAAGGTCGTTAAAGACCACGCAGTTTTTCAAGATCTCGCCCCCCTTGCTTTTCTGTTATATATAGTATATACTAAATTTGACAGGAATAAAAGACACAAAAACCCTGATTTTTTAAGGTACAGTTATGCTAAAATACACCCAAGCCTACACTATGTTTAAGGAAATGATCGCCGACGGACGACTGCGCCGAGGGGACCGTATGCCCTCTATTCGCCGGGCGGCGGAGCTTTACCGGATCAGCCGCACCACCGTGCAGAATGCTTACTTTCAATTGGCGGCGGAAGGCTATATTTACGCCAAGCCCCAAAGCGGCTACTTTGTGGCGGGAGGTCCTAAGGCACCGGCGACTCCCATGCCCCGCCCGCAGGTGCAGACACCGCCTCGGCTGGATCTCACCGGCAACAGCGCCGATCTGTCCAGCTTTGACTTCTCCCTATGGCAGCGCTACATCAAGAGTGCCTTGCGCCAGCGGCAGCGGCTGCTCACTTACAGCGAGCCGCAGGGAGAGTACGACTTGCGGTGCGCCTTGGCAGACTATGTGCGGGAGCGGCGCAATGTGGTCACTGCGCCGGAACATATTGTGGTAGGCGCCGGGGTGCAAATGCTGCTGGAGATCCTCTGCGTGCTGCTGAAAGGGCGACGCACCGTGTCCTTCCCGGACGGCAGCTTTGTGCAGGGCAGCACCGTGTTTGCCGCCCACGGCTACACCGTGCGCACCCGGTACAAAGACGCGGACATTATCTATGTATCTCCCTCCCACATGAACCGGCAGGGAGATGTGATGCCCATTCAGCGGCGGCTGGAGCTGTGCGCCCACTCGGCAGATACCGGCGCGGTGGTGATCGAGGACGACTTTGAAAACGACTTTCTGTACAGCAGCACCCCCACCCCCTCGCTGTACGCCCTGGGCAGCGGCAATGTGGTGTATATGGGCGCCTTCTCCGCCCTGCTGCTACCGGGCATTCGCATCAGCTTTATGGTGCTCAGCCCGGCGCTGGCCGCCGCCTACCATCAAATGAAAGACACCTTTGCCCAAACCGCGTCCAAGACGGAGCAGATCGCCCTGTGCGCCTACCTGCGGGACGGGAATATGAAGTCCCGCACCAAAAAAATCCGCCGTCTGTACACCGGCAAAGCCAAGACCCTGTGTGCCCTGCTGGCAAAGGCACTGCCGGACCATCCGGTGCGCGTGGGTGAAAACGGCCTGCAGGTGCAGATTGAAACGCCGATGCTACCGGACAGCGCCCCTTTTGAGCAGGCGGGGCTTGCCTTGTATATTGTAAAAGAGAAAAGCGGCAAAAATATAGTGGTGGTCTCCCCCTCCGCCGTGCCTGCCGATCGGCTGGAAGAAGCCGCCCACGCCGTGGCTGCCGCCCTGTACAAAGCGGAAGAAGCTGCGAAAGCAAAGCGAAGTAAAGATGTTTACTAACAGGGACAAGTTTGGTACTCTGGCTGCCAGTCCCATTGTGCCTACCCTTTGGAATTGCTACAATGAAGTTGCAATTTGAAGGAGGTACAACGCCATGAAAAAATACACTGTAAAACACCTGATCACATCTGCCCTGCTAAGCCTGACCGCCCTGGTGGTGGGCTACGCCCTGCTGAGCCTGCCCTTCCGGCTGATGGACTGGCTGGACCCCACCCAAATGAAGCTGGTGTTCGCCGCCGAATTTGTGCTGTATATCACCGTGCTGGGGCTGGTGATCACCCGCAGGGAAAAGAAATTGGCTGCCAAAAAAGCCGCCTATGCCCGCAGACAGCGCCGCCGCGCCCGGCTGGCACGGCAAGACGCCACCGCCCGCCGCCTGGTTTCCACCACCACTGCAAACGCCGGCCACATTGCCGCTTAAAACAAAATATGCTATAATAGGCCTGTACAAAAACAGGCCTATTTTTTTACCCAAGGAGCAGGCTTATGGAACCTATCAGCCCCAAACACATCACCGTAACCGACCCCTTTTGGGCGCCCCGGATCCGCACAGTAGCTGACATCGTACTGCCCTACCAATGGCAGGTGCTGCACGATCAGGTGCCCGGTGCGCCAAAGAGCAGCTGCATCGCCAACTTCCAAAAGGCCGCTCATGCCATTGCCGCCGCAAAAGCCGGTGGCCCTCGACCCACCTACCCCACGGACAAATGGTATTATGATGACAAGAACAGCCAAGAGAACGCCTTTATGGGATGGGTGTTTCAGGACAGTGACCTGTACAAATGGCTGGAGGCCGCCGCCTATGCCATACCCTACGGCAACCGAGCGTACCTAACTGAAAAGAGCCGGGAAGCGGTGGAGATCATTGCCGCCGCCCAGGAGACGGATGGCTATTTGGACACCCTGTATTCCATCAACGGCCTGCAAAACCGATTTACCAACTTAAAGGACTACCATGAGCTGTACTGCTTCGGCCATCTGGCCCAAGCTGCCTGTGCCCGGTGGACCATGCAGGGAGAGCGGGACCTATTGGATATTGCCTGCCGAGCAGCGGACTGCATTTGCCGCACCTTTGGCAGAGGAAAGCGCCCCGGCTATCCCGGCCACCCGCTGGCAGAGCTGGCACTGGTACAACTGTATGAGGTCACCGGCAAGGCGGACTATTTGCAAACAGCCGACTTTTTTATTCGCACGCGGGGCACCCGACCGCTGTTTTTTGACAGGGAACGAGGCGTTGACACCGACGGCAGCGACTATATTTATAACCAGGCCCACTGCCCGCTGACCGCACAGACAACTGCCGTGGGCCATGCAGTGCGAGGCGTGTACCTATATGCCGGGGCTGCCGCCGTGGCAGAGCATACCGGGAACCGGGCGCTGCAAGCCGCCTGCGAAACGCTGTGGCAAGATCTGTGTCGCACCAAACTGTATGTGACCGGTGCGCTGGGCCAGACGGCTGTGGGCGAGGCTTTTGGCCCGGCCTATTATCTGCCGAACGACCTGGCGTATGGGGAAAGCTGCGCCTCTGCCGGGCTGGTATTCTTTGCGCAGCGGCTGTACCGTTGCCACCCGCACGCTGCGTACGGCGCCGTAGCGGAACTTGCCCTGTGGAACACAATTGCCGGAGCCATGAGCACCGACGGCTGCCACTTCTACTACGCCAATCCACTGGAGGCGGAGCGTGTACTGAACGATACCGTACCGGAGCGCAAACGCCAGGCGTTGCGCCGCCAAAACTGGTTTGACTGCGCCTGCTGTCCACCCAATGTGGCGCGGGTCACTGCCGGGATCGGACAATACGGGTTTTATGCAGACGACAGCACCCTGGCTATTGAGCTGCCCTTGGGTGCGCAGGTGGACGCGCCTTTTGGGCAGCTGCAAATCATCTCTGCCCTACCGGAAAGCGGTGACTTCACCGTAAAGATCACGCAGCTAAAGCGACCCTTTACTCTACGGCTGCGTCTGCCGGACTGGTGCAAATGTCCTACCCTGGACGGCCAACCTGTTACGGCGAAAGACGGCTACTATGTGCAACAAATCACAGCCCCCACCACCCTGCGCTTTTGCTTTACCCCCACGGTTCGACTGTTGTACAGTGACGCTCGGGTAGGCGCCAATGCCGGACGAGTAGCGCTCAGCCGGGGCGGGCTGATCTATGCGCTGGAGACCCAAGGTGCTCCCTCTATCCACGCCCTTGCTTTGGACTCCAAATCACCGATCGTCTATCGGGACGGCTGCCTACTGGCCGCGGGCACCTGTCTGCAAGGCGGCGATCATCTGTACACCACAGCCCCGCCAAAGGCCGTGCCCTGCACCCTGCGGTTCGTCCCCTTCTGCCGCAGACTAAACGGTAAAGAGGACCAAATGGCCGTGTGGGTACGCACAACAGACTGAACAAAAAAGAACGGCACTGCCTGCAACTGCAAGCGGTGCCGTTCTTCGTTTTTTATATGGATTATAACATCATATCCACAATGCTGTCTGCCAGCGCTGTGGGGTTCTGCACATCCAGCCCGCTGATGAGCCGCGCCTGATCGTACAGGATCTTGGTGTATTTCTTCAGCGTTTCCGGATCGTCCTTTAAGAGGGCGAACAACTTCTCTGCCAGCGGGTGCTTATCGTTGATCTCCAGCACCAGCTGGGCCTTGGCGCCTTGACCGCCGCCGGGCATACTGCTGAGCACTTTTTCCATCTCCATGGACAGGTAACCCTCTGCCGACAGGCACACTGCGTGGCTGCCTAAGTTGCCGGAGAATTTCACGGCGCTGACTTCCTCGCCCAACGCCTCTTTCATCGTGTCCAGCAAACCCTTGGCGTCGGCATTCTTTTGCTCCATGGCCTTCTTTTCATCTTCGCTTTCCAAATTCAGGTCGTCCTTCGTAATGTTAGCGAACTTCTTGCCATCGTACTCCATGAGCATTTGCAGGGCAAACTCATCTACATCGTCCGTCAGGTACAGCACTTGGTAACCCTTGCTCAGTACCGCGTCCGTCTGGGGCAGCAAAGCGATCTTCTCCGCTGTGTCGCCACAGGCATAATAAATGGTATCCTGCCCCTCGGCCATACCGTCCACATACTCTTTCAGGGTCATCATACCCTCCCCGGCAGAGGATCTGAACAGCAGCAGGTCTTTCAGGTCGTCCTTCTCGGCGCCGTAGTTGGCATACACGCCGAATTTCAGCTGCACGCCAAAGGTCTTAAAGAATGCCTCGTACTTCTCCCGCTCATTCTTCAGCATGCGGGTCAGCTCATTCTTGATCTTGCGGTTAATGGCCTTGGCAATGATCTTCAGCTGATGATCGTGCTGGAGCATCTCACGAGAAATATTCAGGCTCAGGTCTGCACTGTCAATGAGCCCGCGCACAAAGCTAAAGTGATCCGGCAGCAGATCCGGGCACTTCTCCATGATCAGCACACCGTTGGAGTATAGCGCCAGCCCTTTTTCAAACTCCTTGGTGTAGTAGTCAAAAGGCGGGTTCTTAGGGATATACAGCAGGGCGTCAAAAGTGGCTTGACCCTCGGTCTTAAAGTGCATCACATCCACCGGGTCCTCATAGTCGCCAAAGCGCTGCTTGTAAAACGCATTGTAGTCCTCCGGCTTCAGCTCGCTTTTGGCCTTACGCCACAGAGGCACCATAGAATTTAAGGTCTCGTCCGCCACCTCTGTCACGGTCTCGCCCTCTTTGTCCGGGTTCGGCACCTGGTGGCTCATCTGCATGATAATGGGATAGCGGATATAATCGCTGTATTTCTTCACCAGGCCCTGAATCCGGTACGGCTCCAGGAACTCGTCGTAATTTTCTTCCTCGGTGTTCTCTTTCAAGTGCAGAGTGATCACCGTACCGCAATCCGCCTTGTCGCAAGGCTCTAAGGTGTAGCCGTCTGCGCCGGTAGAGGTCCAGCAGTTGGCTGTATCTGCCCCAAAGGCCTTAGACTCCACGGTCACCTTGTCCGCCACCATAAAGGCAGAGTAGAACCCAACGCCGAACTGGCCGATCACTTCTACATCGTCGGCAGCCTTGGTGTCGTTCTCCTGCTTAAAGTTCAGGGAACCGGACTTGGCGATGGTGCCCAGATTCTGCTCCAGTTCTTCGCCGGTCATACCGATGCCGTTGTCTGTCACGGTCAGGGTGCGGGCATCCTTGTCCACCGCCAGGCGAATGTGAAAATCGCTGCGGTTCATACCCACCGTGTCGTCCGTCAAAGAGCGGAAGTACAGCTTGTCCAGCGCGTCGGAGGCGTTGGAGATCAGCTCCCGCAAAAAGATCTCCTTATGGGTATAAATGGAGTTGATCATCATATCCAGCAGCTTTTTAGACTCTGCCTTGAATTGCTTTTTTCTCATTCAAATCACCTTTGTTATTTCAGAATTAGCACTCTTTGGCTTCGAGTGCTAATTGTTATTATAATCCAATTTTTCCATTTGTCAACCCCGGGGGCAAAAATCCACATTTTGAC
>ERZ1032549.519-NODE-519-length-10806-cov-5.857688_pt1 | contig 10806 bp, 8 predicted proteins | sample MGYA00516696_ERZ1032549 | MGnify/ENA primary metagenome ERZ1032549 (study PRJEB33719, sample SAMN04261356) | wastewater metagenome | biome: periurban shantytown; feature: human; material: feces | host: Homo sapiens | place: Peru: Lima | collected 2013-01-22 ... | reverse complement strand
CCACAGGCAGCAGCTCCACCTCAAAGCCCTCTTTTTCCAGCTTCTTCAGGGTGTGGAGCACCGCATGATGCTCAAAGGCGGTGGAGATGATGTGCTTTTTGCCCTTCAGCGCGCCCCATCGGGCGGCGGAGATAATGGCCTGGTTGTCGGCCTCGCTGCCGCCGGAGGTGAATATGATCTCCTTGGGGTCACAGCCCAGGCACCGGGCCACGGTCTCCCGGGCGCCCTGCAGGGCTTCGGCGGCCCGCTGACCCACGGAGTGCAGGCTGGAGGGATTGCCGTAATTGTCCTGCAGACAGGGGAGCATGGCAGCCAGAGCGGTGTCGCTCATTTTGGTAGTGGCTGCATTGTCGGTATAAATGGTCATACGCTGGTCCTCCTGGTATGAAAAACTAAAGCCTACTTATTAGGTATGTTTACAATACCCCTAAAAGCATACTTTGTCAATAGGTTTTAGTAAAATATTTTTAACTTTCCCTTGTTTTTTTGGCCACGGTGTGCTACGCTGGATAAAATAAACGATGGAGTGTACCAATTATGGAAATTCAAAAATCTTCGGAGGATTACCTGGAGACCATGCTGATGATGCAAAAGAAGCACGGCTATATCCGCTCCATCGACGTGGCGGAGCATTTGGGCGTCACCAAGCCCAGCGTCAGCTATGCCACCAAGCGTCTGCGGGAGAGCGGCTATATCACCATGGACAAAACGGGCCTCATCACTCTGGAGCCCAAGGGGCTGGCTATTGCCCGGGAAATGCTGGACCGCCACCATACCCTCACCAATTTCCTTGTCCGCCTGGGGGTGGATCAGGAGACGGCGGAGGCCGATGCCTGCAAGATCGAGCATGACATCAGCCCACAGACCTTTGCGGCCATCTGCCGCCACGCCCGGGAGCATCAGGGATAAAAAACAAAAAATGCAGCCGTGGGGCAAAGCCCCGCGGCTGCATTCATATTAGCCTGTTAGTCTTGCCGCTGCAGCTTTTCCAGCATCCGGGTGAATTCCTCCGGCAGCGGACAGGTGAGGGAGATCTTCTTCCCCGTGGCCGGGTGAATGAACTCCAGGGCTGTGGCGTGGAGGCACTGGCCCGTCAGCCCCGGCACAGGCTTTTTGGCCCCGTACACGGTGTCTCCCAGGATGGGGTGGCCGATATAGGCCAGGTGTACTCGGATTTGGTGGGTGCGGCCCGTTTCCAGGCGGCAGCGCAGATGGGTGACACCCCGATAGCGGGCGATGACCTCCCAGTGGGTCACGGCCCGGCGTCCATCGGGGACCACGGCCATTTTTTTCCGGTCCGTCCGGTGGCGGCCGATGCTTGCATCCACGGTGCCGCTGTCCTCCTTGAAATTGCCCACAGCCAGGCACTCGTAGGTCCGGGCCAGGGTGTGGTCTGCCAGCTGAGCGGCCAGGAAGGCGTGGGCGGCGTCATTTTTGGCGGCAATGATGAGCCCGCTGGTGTCCCGGTCGATGCGGTGGACGATGCCTGGCCGCATTTGACCGCCGATGCCTGACAGACTCCCGGCGCAGTGGTGCAGCAGGGCGTTGACCAGTGTGCCGTCCGGGTGCCCCGGAGCCGGGTGGACCACCATGCCCACGGGCTTATTCACCACGATCACATCTCCGTCCTCATATACCACATCCAGAGGGATGTCCTCCGGCCGGGCCTCAGACTCCTCTGCCTCCGGCAGAGTGACGGAAACCGTTTCGCCGCCCACAAGCCGGACACTTTTCCCGGCGGGCCTGCCGTCTACGGTGACAAAGCCCCCCTCAATGAGTCGGGCTGCCGCTGAGCGGGTGAGGCCCGGCAGCTGGGCGGCCAGGAAGGCATCCAGCCGGGTCCCGGCGGATTCAGTTGTGGCCGTCAGGGTCCTTGCGTCCATGGCCGCGCTCCTTTTTGTCGTATTTATCGTAGAACCACAGGTAGTACACCGCGCCCAGCACGGCGCCCACCACCACAAAGCAATCCGCCAGATTGAAAACAGGGTACTCAAGCAGCGGTGAAATGTCCAGCATATCCACCACATACCCATGCCACACCCGGTCGATCATGTTGCCCAGGCCACCGCCCAGGATGAAAAGTCCCGCCGTGACACCCAGGGGATGCCGCACGATTTTTTTAATCAGCAGCCATGCCACGGCGATCATCAGCGCCGCCGTGATAACCAGCAGTACAGCCGTTTTTCCTGAGAGGCTCGACCAGGCTGCGCCGTAGTTGTGCAGCCGCGTCAGCTGCAGTACCCCCGGGATTAGCTGTGTCGACTCCCCCAGGGCCAGATGGGATACTGTCCAGTATTTCAGCGCCTGGTCAAGCCCTACGAGGACCGCCAGCAGCGCAATGCTCCATGCCATAGAAAAAACTCCTTCTCCGTTTTTCGCTGCTCCTATCATACACGCAATGACAGAAATTTGCAACGCTAAACGGCTTGTTTTGCACCGGCGAATGTGGTATAATCTCTTAATTAAAGTCGAATCATAGCGCCATTTTGCAAATGGGCGCTTACGGAGGGTTATTTTGGACAGAAAACAAGTGGTTTTATCGGCGGAGGAGACCTTGCGCCAGCGGGATTTTGAGAGGAAGCTGGCGGATATCCACCGCCAGCGCAGCCGCGCACCTCTGGCCCTGGTGGATACCTTCGGCTGCCAGCAGAACGTGGCCGACAGCCAGCACATTATGGGTATGCTTCAGGCTATGGGCTGTGAGTTTACGGACGACGCAGACCGGGCCGACATCATTGTGCTGAACACCTGCGCCATACGGGACCATGCGGAGAAGCGTGTTTTCGGCAACCTGGGTGCCCTGACCCATACCAAGAAGAAAAATCCCGAGCAGATCATCTGCCTGTGCGGCTGCATGGCCCAGCGGCCCGAGATCGCCGAGAAGGTCCGCACAAGCTATCGCCATGTGGATCTGGTGTTCGGCCCCCAGGCCATGTGGAAATTTCCGGAGCTTTTATACCGGGTCTATACCCGGCGGGGCCGGGTATTCTCCGTGGAGGAGGAGCACGGCACCATCGCCGAGGGGATGCCCGTTGTGCGGGAGGGCCGCACCCGGGCGTGGGTCTCCATCATGTACGGGTGCAACAATTTCTGCTCCTACTGCATTGTCCCCTATGTCCGGGGCCGGGAGCGCAGCCGCGACATGGATAAGATCGTGGCCGAGGTGAAGGAGCTGGCCGCCCAGGGCTATAAGGAGATCACCCTCCTGGGCCAGAACGTAAACTCCTACGGCAAGGACTTAGAGCCCCGGCGCGACTTCGCCGACCTGCTGCAGGAGCTGGACAAGATCGACGGGGACTTTCTCCTGCGGTTTATGTCCTCCCAGCCGAAGGACGCCTCCTTCAAGCTCTTTGATGTCATGGCCGGCAGCCGCCATGTGGCCCACCAGCTGCACCTGCCTGTGCAGTCCGGCTGCGACCGGGTGCTCCGGGCCATGAACCGGCCCTATGACCGGGCCCGGTATCTGGAGCTCATCACCTATGCCCGCCAGGTCATGCCCGACCTGGTACTCACCTCCGACGTCATCATCGGCTTTCCCGGCGAGACGGAGGCGGAGGCTATGGAGACGGTGGACCTGGTGCGTCAGGTAGAGTTTGACGCCCTGTTTACCTTTATTTTCTCTCCCCGCCCCGGCACCCCGGCGGCCAAGATGGATGACCCCGTGCCCCGGGCGGAGAAGCAGAAGTGGTTTGATACCCTCTGTGCCGTCCAAAATGAAATTTCCGCTCGCCTCCACGCCTGCTATGTGGGCAAGACTCTCCGATGCCTGGTGGACGGCGAAACGGACGATGCCCGCTGGCCCCTGTCTGCCCGCACTGCCGGAGGCCGCCTGGTGCATCTTGTAGGCGACAAATCCGCCCTGGGCCAGTACCGCGACATAAAAATCACCGACAGCAATACCTGGGCCCTGTTCGGCGAGATGGTGTAACGGATATTTTGGTGTTTTGATATGTCATTGCGAGGGCGCTTTGCGCCCGTGGCAATCCGTAATCCCCATATTCCTCAAAAAAAGGAGGCCGTCTCCATGCCCATCATTCAATGCTTAGACTCTCACGTAGCCGACCTCATTGCCGCCGGCGAGGTGGTGGAGCGCCCGGCCAGCGTGGCCAAGGAGCTGCTGGAAAACGCCCTGGACGCCGGGGCCTCCGCCATTTCTGTGGAGATACAGCACGGGGGTCTCACCTATCTGCGCATCACCGATAACGGCTGCGGCATCGCGCCATCGCAGCTTCCCACGGCCTTTCTGCGCCATGCCACCAGCAAGCTCCGCCGGGCGGAGGATCTGGCCGCCATTGGCACCCTTGGGTTCCGGGGCGAGGCCCTGGCTGCCATTGCCGCCGTGTCCCGGGTGGACATCTTCTCCCGGGAACGGGGGGCGGATCAGGGCGCATCTCTCCACTTAGAGGGGGGCGTGCCCGGGGAAGTCACCGAGACCGGCTGCCCCGAGGGAACTACCCTTTGCGTCCGGGATTTATTTTATAACACCCCCGCCCGCATGAAGTTTATGAAGAAGGATACCGCCGAGGCTGCCGCCGTCACCGGCGTTGTCACCCACCTGGCCCTGAGCCATCCGGAGGTGTCCGTGAAGCTGATCCGGGACGGGGCAGAGGTGCTCCACACCCCCGGCGACGGCCAGCTGCGCTCTGCTGTCTACGCCGCCCTGGGCCGGGATTTTGCCCTGGGCCTGCTGCCTATCAGCGGCTGCGGCGGCGATATTTCCGTGGAGGGCTTTGTCACCAAGCCCCTAAACGGCGGCGGCACCCGTGGCCGGCAGCTGTTTTTCGTAAACGGCCGGTTTGTGAAGAGCCAGCTCCTCACTGCCGCCCTGGAGGAGGCATACCGCAATCGGCTGCTCAAGGGCAAGTTCCCCGGCTGTGTGCTGCACATCACCCTGCCGAAAAATACCGTGGACGTGAATGTCCACCCGGCTAAGACCGTGGTGAAATTTCAAAATGAGCGGGCCGTCTTTGACGCGGTACACTACACCGTCAAGGACCTGCTCACCGCAGGAGAAACCCCCAAGCCCGTCCAGCAGACCTTTTACCAATCCATGACCGTCCGGGAGTACAGGGAGCGGCAGACTCCGCCTCCGGCGGAAAAGCGTCCCCTGGGCAGCTACTCTGCCCGCCCGGCGGTAGACCCCGATGCCAAGCTTCCCATCCGGGACAGCGTCCACCGGCCCGCCCCGCTCCCGACCCGGGACCCCCAGCCTGCACAGGCGCGTCCGGCCCCGGTGAAAGCCCCCGTTCCGGCGGAAACGATTGCCCGGACGGAGCCGTCCGCCCCGGCCCTTGTCCCGGCGGAGGAAAGGCCCGCTCCCGCGGAGGTCCCCGCCTCTGCCCCCCGGCGCAATACCATTGACCTGCCCATCCAGCAGACTCTCACGGAAAAGCCCGCCCCCTGGCGGATGGTGGGTGAGGCACTGGATACCTATATCATATGCCAGGATGAAAGCGAGAATCTCTGGCTCATTGATAAGCACGCCGCCCATGAGCGCCTGCGCTTTAACGCCCTGAAGGAGCGGCAGGAGCCGCCCATGAGCCAGCTGCTGCTCCAGCCCCTGGCGGTGGATTTGGAGGCGGATGCCTACGCCGCCGCCCTGGCAAGCCTGCCCCTTTTGGAGGAGCTTGGCTTCTCCTGTGAGGATTTCGGCGCCGGGACGCTGCTGGTGCGTGAAGTTCCGGCGGATATCTGCCCGGAGGACACCGCCGCCACCATAGAGGAGCTGGCTGAGGGCCTGCGTTTGGGCCGGGCCGACCCCGCCGCTGCCCGGGACCACCTCCTGCAGACCATGGCCTGCAAGTCCGCTATCAAGGCGGGGATGCACACCTCCCCTGCGGAGCTGCGGGCTCTGGTGGACCGGGTGCAATCCGGCGAAATTCAGTACTGCCCCCATGGCCGCCCCGTGGCGGTGAAGCTCACCCGCTACGAGATTGAGAAGATGTTCAAGCGGGCTTAGAACGGTTTTTTTGTTCCTAAATAAGATAATTTTGCACTTTTCCACAAAGTTTTCCACCTTTTCCCAGCGAGACCCGCCGCCCCGGCGGCAGAAAGATGTGACCGATTATGGCTGAACTGACCCCCATGATGAAGCAATACCTGGAAATCAAGGAGCAGAACAAGGACTCCATCCTGTTCTTCCGCTTGGGCGATTTCTACGAGATGTTCGGCGCCGACGCCCGGACGGCTTCCCGGGAGCTGGACCTGACCCTCACCACCCGAGACAAGGATAAGAATAAATCCTTTGACGAGAAGGTGCCTATGTGCGGCGTCCCCTACCACTCCTCTGACGGGTACATTGCCCGACTCATTGCCAAGGGCTATAAGGTGGCCATCTGCGAGCAGACCGAGGACCCGGCTACGGCCAAGGGCCTTGTAAAGCGGGACATTATCCGGGTGGTCACCCCCGGCACCGTCCTGGACGACACCTCCCTGGAGGCCGGCCGCAGCAACTTCTGCGCCGCCGCCTGGCTGGGGGAGGATAAGGCCGGCTTTGCCGCCTGTGATATCTCCACCGGCCAGACCCATGCCACGGCCTTTTCCGGCCCCGACGCCGGTGTCCACCTGCTCAATGAGGTGGCCCGGTTCTCCCCGGCGGAGATCATCCTCAATGATGCCGCTGCCCGGGATGCCGCCCTGCAGGTGCTCACGGAGGATAAGCTCTCCTGCCACCGGGAGATTCGCGAGACCGATGGCCCCGCCGCCCGGACCCGCATCGCCGCTCAATTCGGGGAACAGGCCCTTTCGGACCTCCCTGCCGATAATTACGCTCCTGTCCTGGCTCTGGGCAATCTTCTGAATTATCTCCACGAGACCCAAAGGGGAGATCTGCACCACATTGACACCCTGGATTTTTACCGTCAGGGCCAGTTCATGGAGCTGGATATCTCTGCCCGGCGAAACTTAGAGCTGACGGAGACCCTCCGCAGCAAGGAAAAAAAGGGCAGCCTCCTGTGGGTGCTGGATAAGACCAAGACCGCCATGGGCGCGCGGATGCTGCGCAGCTGGCTGGAAAGGCCGCTTCTCAGCGTCCGGGATATTGACCGCCGGGCGGATTGCGTGGAGCGCCTGGTAAATGACACCGTCACCCGGGAGGAGCTGGTTCTGGCACTCTCCGGTATCAGTGATATGGAGCGGCTTATGAGCCGCATCGTCTACGGCAGCGCCGGGGGCCGGGATGTGGTGGCCCTGCGGACCGCCATGGAAAAGCTCCCCGCTATCAAGGCGCTGCTGGCGGCCTTCCCCAAGGGCCGCCTCCACGAGCTCTACAGCACCCTGGACACCCTGGATGACCTGGCAAAGCGCATTGCCGATACCCTCCGGGACGAGCCCCCCTTCTCCGTCCGGGAGGGCGAGTTCATCCGGGACGGCTTCCACCCGGAGGTGGACCGGCTCCGGGGCATCCTCCACGGGGGCAAGGGCCTCATGACCTCTATGGAGGCCCAGGAGAAAGAGAAAACCGGTATCCGTACCCTGAAAATCGGCTATAACAAGGTGTTTGGCTACTATATCGAGGTGTCCAACTCCTTCAAGGATCAGGTCCCCGACACCTATATCAGAAAGCAGACCCTGGTAAACGGCGAGCGCTATATTACCCAGGAGCTGAAAAACCTGGAGAGCGATATTCTCACCGCCAGCGACCGGGTCTCTGCCCTGGAATATGAGCTTTTCACCGACCTGCGTACGGAGCTTGCCGGCCAGGTGTCCCGGATCCAGGCCAGCGCCTCGGCGGTGGCGGAGCTGGATAGCCTCTGTTCCTTGGCCGCTGTGGCCGTCAGCAACGGCTACTGCCGCCCCACGGTGGACGACTCCGGCGTCCTGGAGATTCACGACGGCCGCCACCCGGTGGTGGAAAAAATGCGGCCGGACGCCCTGTTTGTCCCCAATGACACCTACATGGGCGAAAAAGAGGGCCGGGCCGCCATCATCACCGGCCCCAATATGGCCGGTAAATCCACCTATATGCGCCAGGTGGCCCTCATCGTGCTTTTGGCCCAGATCGGCTCCTTCGTCCCGGCCAAAAGCGCCCGTCTGGGCGTGGTGGACCGTATCTTCACCCGCATCGGCGCCTCCGACGATCTCTCCGCCGGCCAATCCACCTTCATGGTGGAGATGACCGAGGTCAGCGATATTCTCCGCTCTGCCACCAAAAGCAGCCTGCTGATCCTGGATGAGATTGGCCGGGGTACCAGCACCTTTGACGGCATGAGCATTGCCCGGGCGGTGCTGGAATACTGTGCCGACCCCAAAAAGCTGGGGGCCAAGACCCTTTTTGCCACCCATTACCACGAGCTCACTGACATGGAGCACAGCCTCCCCGGTGTGCAGAATTACAACATCGCCGTCCGGGCCCGGGGGGAGGAGATCATCTTCCTGCGCAAGATCGTCCCCGGCGGCGCCGATCGCAGCTACGGTATCGAGGTGGCCCGCTTGGCGGGCCTGCCGGAGGGGGTCATCGCCCGGGCTAAGACCATTCTTCGGGAGTTGGAGACTGAGGCCGGCAAATCTCCGTCCCCTACTCGGGAGGAGACAGACCAGGTTTCCCTCTCCAATTTGGCTGAAAGCGAGGTAATTGACCGCCTCCGCCGGGAGCAGGTGGACACTCTCTCCCCGCTGGAAGCATTGAATCTGCTCTACGAATTAAAGCAAAAGCTGCAGTGACCGCCCTGCCGCAGGGGCGACCCTGGCGGTCACCTGCCCGCTGCACTTCTTATTACGCATCTGTAGGGGGCGGCGGTTGCCCACCGTCGTGCCAACCGATTCCCGGCCACTGTCGTGGCCGCCAATCGGGGCACTTCCTCGAAACCGGCTCGCTTCATCTGCCACTGGCAGCGCTTCGCCGATTTCCCCGACGCCCCGCTTACTGCACTCCTTGAAACGTTTCCGTAGGGCGGGGTGCCCTCACCCCGCCGCCCGCTGCCCACTGTGCCCCTTGCAAAAAAACGTGTCATTGCGAAGCCAGTGCGCACACTGGCTGTGGCAATCCGTAATACCCCTGTGCCCGCCTATGCCTCCGGCGGCTCCCTTTCTTTCTGCGGTGAAAGAAAGGGAGGAAAGAACGCCGTCAAAACCAAGGTTTTGAAATCCTTTCCGCGGCTGAGGTGCCGTTCAAGTCGGCCCTTTCTGCCACGCGAATTGGAATAAGCAAATTTCGCGTCTTGCTTTCGTATCGTCTCTGCGTCTAATGCCGCGACGCGCTCCGCGCTTGTGCTGGCTTGGCCTGGCAGGGGTAAAGCCAGCGTCTACCGTGGGCATCGCCCCATACAAGCTGTTTTGTAGGGCGGGACCCATGTGTCCCGCCGCCCACCGCACTCGCTGCAAGACCCGTCATTGCGAGCCGGTGACCGACGTCACCGGTGCGGCAATCCGTAATCCCGCATCCCCCACGAAAGGAGCTTTTTCCATGGACAACCGTGTTATTTGCGTCGTCGGCCCCACCGCCACCGGCAAAACCAAAATGGGCGTGGCCCTGGCAAAGCGCTTCGGCGGCGAGGTGGTGTCCGTGGACTCCATGCAGATCTACCGGGGCATGACCATCGGCACCGCCGCTCCCACGGCGGAGGAAACAGAGGGCATCCCTCACCACATGGTGGCAGTGGCCGACCCGGCCGAGAGCTGGTCTGTGGCCCGATTCACGGAGCGGGCCGACCGCTGCATCCAGGATATCCTCTGCCGGGGAAGGCGCCCTGTTTTAGTGGGCGGCACGGGCCTTTATCTGGACTCCATCCTCTCCGGCCGGACCTTTGCCGCCGGGCACAGCGGCGGCGAGGTGCGAAGGGCCCTCCAAACGGAGCTGGCACAGGGCGGCATCGAGCCGCTTTACCGCCAATTACAGGCCATTGACCCCACAGCCGCCGCCCGCCTGCACCTGAGCGATGAAAAGCGCATCCTCCGGGCCCTGGAGGTCTTTCGGGAGACCGGCGAGACCATCACCGCCCACGATGCGCGCACCCGCCTCCGTCCCCCCAAGTACCGGGCCTATACCATCGGCCTTACCTTCCGGGACCGGGCCGATCTCTATGAGCGCATTGACTGCCGGGTGGATACCATGGTGGCCCAGGGACTTTTGCAGGAGGTGGAAGCCCTGCTTAAAAGTGGCCTGCCTGAAACCGCCACAGCCCTCCAAGCCATCGGCTATAAGCAGTTTTTGTCCGTCTACCGGGGCGACACCCCAGCCCGGGATGCCGTGGCAGAGGTGAAGCTCCGTTCCCGGCAGTACGCCAAGCGTCAGCTTACCTGGCTGCGCCGCAAGGAGGACATCCACTGGATTCTTTGGGAGAAAACCCCTGATTTCCCGGCGGGCCTCCAAAATGCGACAGAATATCTCCTCGCCCAGGGCTTAGGATAGACCCGGGCGGACAAGCATAGAAAAATCTATCGTCCGCACCGACATATAGAAAAAGGAGCAGACGATATGAAAAAGGCAAATTTACAGGACATTTTTCTCACCAAGGTACGCAAGCAGGCCGTTCCCGTCACGGTATTTCTGATGAACGGCTTCCAGCTTCGAGGCGTAATCACCGGCTTCGACAGCTTTTCCCTGGTGCTTGACAGCGACGGCCGCCAGCAGTTTATCTACAAGCACGCCGTCTCCACTCTTGTGCCCCTGCGCCCTCTCTCCCTGCGGGAGGAGGAAGGGGACGACTGACAGCGAAGGAGCAGCCATGCGATCCACTCCCATTTTCAAAATTCTCTCCCTGGCGGTGCTTGTGGCCGTGGTGACGCTTTTGGGCATAGAGGGCTACCGGTATTTCCACCGGTCCGTGTCCGTCTCCGTGGCCTACACCGGCCAGGTGACCGACAGTC
>ERZ1032549.509-NODE-509-length-10970-cov-6.377829_pt1 | contig 10970 bp, 8 predicted proteins | sample MGYA00516696_ERZ1032549 | MGnify/ENA primary metagenome ERZ1032549 (study PRJEB33719, sample SAMN04261356) | wastewater metagenome | biome: periurban shantytown; feature: human; material: feces | host: Homo sapiens | place: Peru: Lima | collected 2013-01-22 ... | reverse complement strand
TGGACACGAAGCGCAGCGGGCCGTTCTTCACCTCGATGGCCTTGAGGCCGTGGGCGCGGCCCTCCTGGTACTCGATCGGGCGCGTGTAGGCGGCCTGCTGGAGGCTGCCCATATGGGCCAGCATATCGGCACGCGCGCCGCTCACACCGGTTTCATTGGTTTCATTGGTTTCATTGGTTTCATTGACGCTCATTGATTCATTCTCCTTGCGATTATCGGTCCGGCGCCGGGCCTCCGACGCCGATCGTCGGCGGCCCATCGCCCTTCGATGCCGTCCGGCACCGTCATGCCCGCATGTCCTCCAGCGCCACGCCCTTGGTCTCATGCATGCATTTGAGCGCAAAGAAGAACGAGACGAAGGCGAAGAAGGCGAACAGGCCGTAGACCAGCCCCACGTTGATGCCGAGCAGCACCGGGAAAGAGACAGTCACCACGAAGTTGGACAGCCACTGTGTGGCGGTGCCGACCGCCATGCCCGCGCCGCGCATCGTGTTCGGGAACATCTCGGAGAGCATCACCCACGAGGTGGTGCCCCAGGTCACGCCGAACGCGACGACGAACAGATTGGCGCACACCAGCGCCAGAGGCCCGGAGACCGGTCCCAACACGGGAGAGCCGCCGACCATCGGTGCGGTGCCGAAGAGCACCGTGAGCCCGCCCTGAGCCACGACCATGCCGACGGATCCGGCGAGCAGCATGGGCTTGCGGCCCACGCGGTCGATGATCGTCATGCCGATGACGGTGGCCGCGATGTTGATCAGCGAGGTGATGGCGGTGATGGTGAAGGAGTCCTTTTCGCTGAAGCCCACGGCGCTCCACAGCGAGTTCGAATAGTAGAAAATGACGTTGATGCCGGTGAACTGGTTGAGAATCATGAAACCGATGGCAGCCAGGACCACTGGCTTCAGGCGCCCGTTCGAGCCGATGAGATCGCGGAACGAGGGCTTGCGGTCGGCGCTGAGGGACGCGCGGATCGCCGCGAGCTGGCCGTTCACGTCGATTTCGGCGTCGTCGATCTTCGCCAACACCCCGGCCGCCTCGTCCATGCGTCCCTGCGCCACCAGATAACGGGGCGACTCGGGGATGGTGAACGCGAGCACTCCGTAGATCAGAGCGGGCACGCACATGCACAGGAACATCCACTGCCAGGTCATCATGGGGCCCATCATCGTGCCGGCGCCGCCGCTGACGTGCACGAGCAGCGCGTTGACCAGCAGGGAGACGAAGATGCCGAGCACGATGCCGAGCTGCTGCAGCGAGCCGAGCACGCCACGTTGCCTGGTCGGGGATATTTCGGTGATATACATCGGCGCGACCACGGAGGCGACGCCCGCCGCGAATCCGCCGAACACGCGGAACGCCACGAGGATTTCGATGTTCGGCGCGAACGCGCAGCCGATTCCGCATACCAGGAAGCAAACGGCGGCGATCTTCATCATCGGCACGCGGCCGACCTTGTCGGCGATGCGCCCGGACAGCAGCGCGCCGATGCACCCGGTGATCAGCGCCGAACCGACGGCGAGGCCAAGCACGGCGTCGCCGGTGTGAAAATGTTCCTTGATGACCGCGGTGGCGCCATTGATGACGGCGGTGTCGTAACCGTAGAGCAATCCGCCGAGTGCGGCGCTGGCAGCAAGACGGGGAACGATATTGCGTTGTGACATGATGGGTCCTTCTTCGTTGAAGATGAGATGGGTGGCGGAGGCCCCGGCCTGTGCGAGAACGCCCGCCAAGGCCGGAACCGCAGGATGAGGGACTGCGGGATCACCGTTCCCGCAGCGCCGCAGGGTATTGCGGCCAGGCGCCGGACCGTCCGCACACGAACGCGGAGACCTCGACCGCGCGCTGGTGTGCGGTCGGAATCGAGAAGCCTCGCAGCAGGTAGGCGAGGAACGCTCCGGAAAACGAATCGCCGGCGCCGACCGTATCGACGACATCGACCTTCGGCGTGGGCAGGATCGAGGTCTCGTCACGTCCCATTACGATGCTGTAGGCGTCGCCGGCGGTCAGAATCGTCACGTCCAGATCGAACATGCCGGCGAGCGCCTCCATCACGCGCTGTCGAGAGGCGATGTCGTCCCCGGGCGAGTCAAGTCCGAACAGGTTGGCCACGATGGGCAGCTCCTCGTCGTTGATTTTGAGGATGGTGGCGCCCTCGAGGAATCGGGTGATGACTTCCTTGTTGACGAATCCGGAGCGGATGTTGATGTCGAACAGGCGGATGGCGTCGGGGCTCGCGGCGTCGATCATCCGGTAGATGGTGTCGCGGGTGCCCCACGCCTCGCGGGCGGCGATGGTGCCGTAGCAGATCGCGTCGGCGCCGCGTACGAGGCCGCGCACCTCGTCGGTGAATTCGATGTGGTCCCAGGCGACGCCCTTGACGACGTCGTATTCGGGGATGCCACCGTCATCCAGCCGGACGGCGGTGATGCCGGTGGGATAGTCGTTGACCTGCGCGGCCACGTTGACGTCGTTGTCGGCGAGGATGGAAACGAGGTCGCGCCCGAGTTCGTCGTCGCCCACAGCGGTGACGGCGGTGCCTCTGACGCCGTTCTGGGCGACGTGGTAGATGAAGTTGGCGGGTGCGCCGCCCGGCTTTCTGCCGTCGGGGAGCATATCCCACAGCAGTTCGCCGATGGCGACCACGGATGGCGTGGTGGTATTGGACATGATGGATCCTGGGTTGAAACTGGTTTTGAAACTGGTTTTGGACATAGTGAGCCAAGGCCGGAATGAAAAAGGGAAATGTAGCCTCCGCCGGCGGGAGGCGATGCGCAGCGCTGGAGGGCGGTCTCGCGAAATCGCCGCCGGACCGCCCTCAGGCTCGCCTCGCGGACCGGCGTCTTGCGACGATTGCGGACGGGCTTCGCCGGCTCAGTCCTCTTTGGCCGCCGGGTATTCGTTGCATAGCAGGCGGTAGGCGGGTTCGTCCTCCTCGATTTCGGGGAAGCGGCCGACCGGCTCGTAGAAGCGGTTGTCGATGTTGTCGTCGTTGCACATGGACACCTCGCCGACAAGGGTCGGCACGGAGTCCTCCTTGATGTAGTACTCGTGGTAGGTGTACGGGTAGAAGGTCAGGGACTCGCCTTCGCTGAGTTCGATGTCCTCGCCGGCGGGCACGTAGTAGCGGCGGCCGTCACGGCACACGAGCACCGGGGTGTCGAGACGCTCCTCGGTCTTCGGATCAGCGTTGTACAGGTGGAAGACAGCGGTGCCGCCGCCGCGCACGATGATATCCTCCATCTTGTTCCAGTGGAAATGCATCGGGGAGACCTGTCCGGGCATGCTCATCATGATCTTCTCGGCGTATACCTTGGTGTACTTCGGGTCCTTCACGTTGCCGTTGCGCAGGGTGATGAGCGCCAGCCCCTTGTGTTCGAAGTCGCCTTCGCCGTAGTCGGTGATGTCCCAGCCGAGCATGTTGTCGCGGATCTCGTCCCACTCATGGTTTTTGTCGGCCCATTCCTCCGGGGTAAAGGACAGGTAGGGCGGGATGCGGAACCGGTACTGATCAAGCAGGGCCTCGAACTGCTTGATGGTGGCGTTGATTTCGGAGCGCTTCATGGTGTACTTCCTTGTCTGAACTGCTGTGTTCGGTTGTTTTCATTATGGGGTTATCGGCCAGCGTTTCGCCGTCAAGCGATCAGCGTGTCGACAAACCATCCAAGCATTTCGAAATTTTTCGTTTTAGTTCTGAAGTCTTTCGCTTTGCTTGTTGACAAAGTTATAACACAAGGTTACGATAGTTGTCAACGCAGAAACGAAAGGAATCGAAATGAAAATGTACTCATAATCGATAAATAACGAAAACTCTCTGTTATGATGAGACACGGAAGCCGACACGCCGAATGCGATCATCGCCCGGCCACCGCATACACCAGCCGAAGGAGCCCAGCATGATGAAGGCAGAACGTCAGGAGCTCATCCTCAAGCGCGTCGCCGACAGCGGCCGCGTGGTCGTCACCGACCTCGCCAAGGAGATGGGCGTCACCGAGACCACCCTGCGCAAGGACCTTCAGGAACTGGACGACAGGGGCGCCGTGCAGCGCGTGCACGGCGGCGCGATCAAGCCGGACACGGAACTGAGCCGTTTCGAAAACCGCGTCGACCTTGGCGCGGACGTCAAAAAGCGGCTCGCTGAACTGGCCATGGATGAGATCTGCGAGAACCGCGTGATCTTCATCGACGGCGGCTCGACCAACTATCTGGCCGCCCAGGCCTTCCCGCGCGACTGGGAGGGCACGGTGATCACCAACAGCCCGGCCGTCGCGCTGTGGATGTCCGACTACGACCATGTCGAAGTGAACATGCTGCCCGGTATCATAAACCACAAATCCAAGGAGACCGTGGGATCGGCCGCCCTGACGGCGCTGCAGCAGCTGCATTGCGATCTGGTGCTGCTCGGCGTCTCCTCCATCGACCCGGAGCACGGCATCACCACCCCGTATCTGGAATCCGCGGAGACCAAGCGCGTGATCATCAAGGCCGGCGCCAAGGTCATGAGCCTCATCACACCGGAGAAATTCGGCCGCATCTCCACCTATCGAATCGCCGGCTGCAACGAGCTGGACGTCATCGTGACCGAAGGCACGCCGGACTGCGCCGGCGCGCTCGCCGCCATGGGCGTGGCCGTGCGCACCGACAGGCAGTAGCGACTCCATTCCCTGAAACAGCCAGGTGGGCGAAGGACGATTCGCCGCACCCTTGGCCAGTCGCGCCCAAAACGCGACCAACAACACATTCATCTTTTTCCCGTACCCCAAAGGAACACCAATGACGGCTCCATTCTCAGCACCCCATTTCGCGATTTCGCTCTATTGCAGCGATTTCCGCAATCCCGCCCCGCAGGTCGAATACCTTAACACGGTGGCTGACTCCTACCATGTGGATATCATGGACGGCCACTTCTCTCCCAGTATGGGTCTGTGCACCTCCTGGATCGAGCAGATGCTGCCGCTGAGCACACTGCGCAACGAAGTGCACATGATGGTCACCGACCCCGACCATTGGATCGACCAGTTGGTCGTCGCCGGCGCCACGATGCTCACCCCGCACGTCGAATCGCTGGGCGCGCACGCCTTCCGCACGCTGCGCATCATCCACGAGAACGGCTGCGGCGCGGGCGTGGCCATCAACCCGCTCACCCCGTTCGCCGACGTGGAGAACCTGCTGGAACGCATCGACCTCATCACCGTGATGACCGTCGAAATCGGCTACAGCGGTGAGCCGCTCATCCCCGAGATCCTGAAGAAAATCGAACGGCTTGCACGATTCCGCGACGAGCAAGGACTGAACTACGAGATCCAGATCGACGGATCCTGCAACGAAAAGAACTTCAAGGCCATGCGCGAGGCCGGCGCGAACACCTTCGTGCTCGGCAACACTGGCATCTTCAAGCGCTCCCCCGATATCCGCGAGGCCTGGCGCCTCACCATGGACGCCTACGAACACTCCACCGGCGAGACCACGGCCAACCCTCGCTGATTTTTCTTCTCAGTCCCCCTCGAAGCCATCGGCCCAGCTCGAAAACACACCCTCCACGCCGAGCCCCGGGCTCCCTTCCCCGAGGAGAGCCGTCAGCGAAGCCGACCGGAGGAGCAATCAACCCACAGGCATCTCCGCCTGCCGCAATCCCACACTCAAGAAAGCATCATCATGACCATCACAACTACCGCCGCAACCGAAGCCGCCACCCAATTCCCCTCATCATTCCGCGACTGCGAGCGGATCATCGTGCAAGAGCTCGCCGACGTGCTCGACCATATGGACGAGACGCAGATCGACGCACTTGTGAATCTCATCGCTAACGCCCGCAAGGTCTTCTTCGTCGGCGTCGGCCGCGTCGAACTCGCATTGGAAGCCATCGCCAAACGTCTCGCCCACCTCGGCGTGGACACGGTGATGGTCGGCCAGATCACCGAACCGGCCATCTGCGGGCAGGACCTGCTTATCGTCGGATCCGGTTCCGGCAAAACCGGATTCCCGCTGTTCATCGCCGGCAAGGCCAAGTCCTTCGGCGCCAAGGTGGCGCGCATCGGCATCGTCGAGGACTGCCCGATGAAGCAGTACACCGATCTGTTTGTCCATGTGCCGGCCGCCGGCAAGCCCGGCAGCGGCACCAAGCCGAGCCAGCAGCCGATGACCAGCCTGTTCGAGCAGTCGTTGCTGCTGGTCGGAGACGCCATCGCCATGTCCATGGTGCGCAAACGCGATATCGACCTCGATTCCCTGTGGGAGTACCACGCGAATCTGGAGTAGAAAAGCGGCGCTATTGCTGTTTTCGTGGGTGCGGGTTCGTTGTTGAACCGTTGTGGGAGTAAGAAAGAGCGCTTTTTGAGTAGGATGTTTAACGACCAAGAAAAACACAGCCAAAAAGCGCCTGATGAACAGCATGTTCAACCAGCTTCTCAACGTCAAAGGCACGGTGGTCGAGGGCGTGCGCATCGCCGACTCCCCATTGCGTCCCGAACCCGTGCTCGAGATCCGCGTGCGTCCGCGCAGGGGCATGCTCAGATGCTCCCGATGCGGTGGACTCGACATACGCCTACCACAGCCGAGAACCTACCCACGAAAACAGCAGAAGCCTCAAAAATAACATATTGGTTTTCTCCGAAATCTTGGCGCATGGCGGCGTTTGCCCTTGTGTATTTCATTCTTGTAATAAAGCGCGGTACTGCCGGACGAGTTCATGTAAACGTCAGAAAAGTCAGGGTAAACGTCGCATGATGCCAGTTTTGGAAGTTCCTCCGTCCGTTGTGCCGCAGATGGTGGTCTGCTCACTGTCCGGCGTCTGGATCCTCGTCATCGCTGGCAGGGCCGAGCAGCATACGCTCGCTCAGGTTCACTAGGCACATGAGCACGCAGGTGATGGCGATGATCACCAGCGTGGCCGAGAAGATAAGCGGCGTGCGGAACGAATTGTAGGCTGCCTGCAGCCAGATGCCGAGGCCCTTGCGTGCGCCCAGGTATTCCGCGGTGGCGGCGGTGGCGAAGATATAGGCGGCGGATACGCGGATACCGCCGTAGATTTGCCGTGCGGCCACGCGCAGCTTCACATGCCATAATGTCCACGCGCGAGTCGCGCCGCATGTCAGCGCGACATCCGAATAGAACTGGGGGACCGCCTCAAGACCACGAATTGTCTGCACCGCGATTGGGAACAGGCCGAAGACGGCCACGATCACGATTTTGCCGGAAATTTCGAAACCGAACCAGATCAGGAACAACGGCGCGATCGAAATCAGCGGCATCGTCTGCGCGGCGGACAGCAGTGGGAACAGCGCCGCGTTCGCAACACGGGAGCAATACAGCAGAATCCCGATCAAGATGCCGCATGCTACGGCAAGCAGGAAACCGACGGTACCTTCCAGCAATGTGACCTGTGTCGCGGGCCAGAGTGTCGGCCAGGTTTCGACGGTCGCCTGAGCAATCTCACTGGGGGAGGCGATCATCGTGGACGGCACATGCCCTATTCGTACCCATGCCTCCCATACCGCCAGCAGCAACACGATGGCGATCACTGTCGGAATACGACGTTTCATCATGTCAAGCAGTTTGCGTTGAACGTGCGATTCCGCCATCGTTCACCTTGCTTTCTGCGTCAAAGTGGACGCGCACGTGACCGACTGCGGGAAATCAGTAAGGTGAGGAGCCTGCCCGCCAATCGGCCAGAAAAGATTGTTACCGGCTCGCCAGTATAGACGGTGGGGCGGAACGTAGGCAAACCCGCACAGCAAGTACGGCAGTAACGAGAGATAACGTGCGTTGGATACCATCCCAGATATCACTTTAGATATAGAGAGACAGATATAGAAAGGCCTCCGCACCCTTCCGATGCGGAGGACTTCCCATATACCCCTTGCTACTGTCTTATGGTTGTTTGCCTGTCAACCATGACAGACGTCTATCATTCCAGTCCGATGGACTTCATGTGGTGAAGCACCAGGGACTTGACCTTGAGCGTGCCGGATTCGGCCACGAGCTTGATGGCGCGCGGACCTTCGGACGCGTAGCTGTACGAGCTGAGCACCTGACGGCCGTCGTTGACGTACACCTCCACGCAGCCACGGTCCACGTACACGCGCAGCTTGAGTTCGCCGGCGGCAAGTTCGGCTTCGGACAGCGGTGCCGTACGGTAGCCGCGATCGCCCTGAGCGTTGGCCTGACGGTCGACCACCACGCGGCCGATCTGATCGTCATACGCAACGGACGTGTAGGCGCCATCCTCGGTGGCGTGGACACGCAGGCCGGCACGCTCGGCGGTGGAGTTGGCCAGGTCGATGGTCATTTCGATTTCCACGGCTTCGGCATCGTCCACAATGGTCTTCTCGCCGCTGACGTCCAGATCGATCGCACCGAAATCGACGGTATCCTCGCGCAGGCCTTCCATTTCGGCCACCGGCGCGGTGTGCAGGTCGCCGTCGGCGCCCAGCGTGATCTCACGCGGCAGGGTGAGGTTGCCGCACCAGCCGTCGTCCTGCATCGGAATCGGCTCGACGAACGGGCTCATCCAACCGTAGACGATCTGACGCTTGCCGTCGTTGAACGACTGCGGCGCGTAGTAATTGTGGCCGCAATCCCACAGACGGAACTCGGTTTCCGGCTTGAACTGCTCACCCGGAGTCCAAGTGCCGATCATGTAGCCGGCGTTGTTGACGTTGCGGTTCATGAAGCCGGACGGCTGAGCGCCCATGGCGGAGAAGCCGATAACCCACTTCTCGTTGCCTTCGACGTCCTTGATCGGGAAGAAGTCCGGGCACTCAAGCATAAACACGTCCGGATCCGGATGCTCGAACAGCACCTGCTCATAGGTCCACTTGACCATGTCATCGGAGGAGAACAGCCACATCTGGCCGCGCTTCTCGGCAGAGGAGACACCGAAGGTCATGTACCACTTGTCGCCGGTCTTCCAGACCTTCGGGTCGCGGTAGTGGTGGTTCACCTTGTCGGTCGGGCAATCAATGACCATACCGCGCTTAGTGGCGCTGGTCAGCTCATCGTTGTCTGGTTCGGCGAGCATCTGCACCTGCCAGTCGCCGCCGGTGTTGTCCTTGCCGTTGGCCCAACGGTGGCCGGTGTAGTAGAACCTGAGCTTGCCATCGTCGCCGATCACTGCGGAGCCAGAGAAGACGCCGTCCTTTTCCTCTTCCAGAGACGGGGCGAACATAATCGGCTCACGCTTCCAATTGACCATGTCGGTGGAGGAGACGTGACCCCAATGCATCGGACCCCACTGGGTGCCATACGGGTGCAGCTGGTAGAAGACGTGCCAACGGCCCTTGTAGAAGCACAGGCCGTTCGGATCGTTGATCCAACCGCCATTGGATGCGATGTGGAACTTCGGATACCAGCGGTTGTTACGCTTGGCTGCGAAGGCCGCGACGCCGGCCTCTGCCTTGGTGAGTTCCTCGCCGTGGTTCTTGATTTCGTGAAGGACAGGTGCGTCCGGAGTAAAGCCAGTCATCGTTGAATGCCTTTCTGAATCTGGGTTATGAATTGTTGGGTAAAAAGCTTTTTGAAGATGGTGCCCAAAGCGGAAAAAGGGAAACGCTTCGGACACCACGATTGTTGTTATGACGCGTACGGTACCGATGATGATCGCGGGAGAAGGGATGTAGGTTGCGACCACCATCGACGCTGTACGCCGACTTAGTACGGGCTGAGACTCAGGCCTTCACTTCCGCACCAGCGGCCTTCATGGCCTTGAGCTGCTTGTCAGTGTAGAACGGATCGCCGCCGACTTCCTGATCATCCTTCTTGATGACGAAGAAGCCGTAGACCAGAGCCGCAAACACGATGGCAGAGATGGTGAAGAAGGTCGGACGGTCGCCCATGGCATCATGCAGAGCACCCATCGGGGTGGAGAAAATCACCTGGCCGACCTGGGAAGCGATCTGGAAACCAACCATGTACAGGGTGGCAGACAGCTTCGTGTCGAAGTGCAGGGTGAAGTAACGGAACGCCGGCAGGCAGAACAGCGGTACCTCGATGGAGTGGAACAGCTTGACGATGGAGACGGAGACCGGGTCATGGAACACGCCGCACAGACCGATACGGGCGAACATCACGGTGGCGCCGAGCAGCAGGGAGTTGCGCACGCCGATCTTCTTCATGATGATCGGGACGACGCCCATCATGGCGGACTCAAGGAACACCTGGAAGGAGTTCAGGGTACCGTAGGTGGCGTTGCCGATTTCAGTGGTCGGGAACAGGGAGGCGTAGTAGTTCGGGAACATCTGCTGATCGAACACGGTGTAGAAGGTGTTGGTGAACAGCATGAAGACGATGAGCACCCACAGGGTCGGCATCTTCAGGACGGAGACCATTTCCTTGAAGGACGGGTTGGTCGGAGCCGCGTTCGGATCGGCCTCCTTCTTGAGTTCTTCCTTTTGCTCGGCCGGAACCCAGAAGGCGTAGACGCACAGCATGCCGAGGCCGCAGATGGAACCAACCCAGAAGTTCAGCATCGGGTTGATGTTGAACAGGAAGCCTGCGCACAGCGCCACGACAGCGTAGCCGAAGGAGCCCCAAGCGCGGGACTGACCATATTCGAAGCCGAACTTACGGGAGTAACGTTCGGTGATGGCTTCGAACAGGGAGCAGCCGGCCATGAAACCCGCGGACAGCACGATGGAGCCGAGAAGCACGCCGATGAATCGGGTGGTGCCGCCGGCGGTCAGCATCGGCTGGTACACGAACTGCACGAACGGGCCAACGCATGCAGCGACCGCAGAGATGAAGATCACGAGCTTGCGCTTGATGCCCAGCTGGTCCTGAATGGTGCCGTAAACGAACATGATGACCAGGGTGGCCAAGGAGTTGATGGAGTAGATCTGGCCCTGTTCCGCGGAGCTCATGCCCAGACCGTGGGTCGGGTCAGTGAGCCAGCGGGAGAAGAAGGACCACCAGATGCCCCAGGAACAGAAGAACATGAAAATGCCGAAGGAGCTCTGCAGATAGGAAGGATTCTT
>ERZ1032549.506-NODE-506-length-10997-cov-7.082069_pt1 | contig 10997 bp, 9 predicted proteins | sample MGYA00516696_ERZ1032549 | MGnify/ENA primary metagenome ERZ1032549 (study PRJEB33719, sample SAMN04261356) | wastewater metagenome | biome: periurban shantytown; feature: human; material: feces | host: Homo sapiens | place: Peru: Lima | collected 2013-01-22 ... | reverse complement strand
GGAAGTGGAAACCTTCATGAAAGATCCGGTAAAAAGTATCTTTCCCGGAGAGGCAAAAGAAACAGCCGCAGAGCCAGACCGTGAAGATACCGCAGAAGAAGCAGAGGAAGAAGACGAAATCGTCGAAAATTCTGCAGTCATCGATCTCGAAAATGAGCCGGATTATCTCGATGATGACAACGACGAAGAAGAGGATGAAATCCCGAATCGCGCGCATGATGAAGAAGATGAGGAAGAGTAACCGGAAGCAATAAGAGTTGTAACCTGCCCCGCTGCTGCATAAAATGACCAAGAAAGGAAATTTGCAGCAGGGGGCTTTTCATTTGGAAAAAGGGAAAAAACTGGAATGGCTGATGGCGGTGATTCTGCTTTCGGCGGCGTATGTTCTGTCCCGCGAGGGCGCACGGCTGGTGGCAGCACAGAAGGCAGCCACAAAAGTAGTGGTGCTGGACAGCGGCCACGGCGGCGACGATCCCGGCAAAATCGGGGCAAACGGTGTCAAAGAAAAGGACATCAACCTTGCGATTGCCCGTCTGCTGAAAAAGAAGCTGGAAAAGCAGGGAATCCTTGTGGTGATGACGCGGGAAGGGGAGGATGATCTCTCCGATCCGGGAGCCGTGAATGCGAAAGTGCAGGATCTGCAGCGGCGCGTGCAGCTGATTCATAAAAAAAAGCCGGACTGTGTGATCAGCATTCACCAGAACAGCTACCCGGATGCGGCGGTCAAAGGGGCGCAGGTGTTTTATTATACGGATTCAAAAGAAGGCGAAAAACTGGCGCTCTGCATGCAGGCTGCACTGGTCGCGGGGCTCGATCCGGCGAATCACAGGAAAGCCAAGGGAAACAAAACGTATTACATGCTGAAGAAGACAGACGCAGTGCTGGTGATCTGCGAGTGCGGATTCCTCTCAAATCCGGAGGAGGAAGCGCTCCTGAACACAAAGGAGTACCAGAAAAAGGTGGCGGATGCACTGTGTGACGGCGTTTTAACGTATCTGGGAGAAAAGAAGAATGGCAAAGAGAAGACACAGACGAAGACGGAAGAGACCGCTGCGGGCGCTGCTTCCGCTTATGCTTGCCCTGCTGGCGGCTTATCTGGTATTCGGAGAATTTGATGAGAGCGATCCCGCGCAGAACGGAAACGGAGCGGACAGCAGCACTGCTTCACAGACGGCAGACGAAAACAATGGTCTGTCAGAAAATGGCGCAACACAGTTTCAGGCGGAAAATACAGATGAGGAGGAGCTGGCGAAGCGGTATTATTACAGCCAGCTCGATGAAAACAGACAGATGATTTACCGCGAACTGGTGCAGGGAATCGCGGAACACCAGGAAACCATCATCACAAAAGGCGGCGATCCCGATGTGACGGCGGAGGTTTATGGATGGGTCTATATGGATTACCCGGAGTACTGCTGGATCAACGGAGCATCACATGTCACGGGATACGGCGAGCCGAAGAACTACTGCGAGGTAGTTCCAGAATACACGATTCCTGCGGAGGAGATTACAGGACGCCAGACCGAGGTCAAAGGGGCGGGAAATGATTTCTTAAGTGATATCGACCGTTTGATGGATGACTATGGGAAGATCAAGGCTGTCTTTGAAAAATGTATCCGGCAGATTGATTATGTGAAAGATGCGCCGGAGAATCAGACACTCTACAGCGGACTTGTGAACAGACAGACGGTCTGCGCAGGCTATGCCAGAACGTTCCAGTATCTGATGAACCGCCTGGACATCCCGGTCATTTATGTGACGGGAACGACAGACACCGGCGAGGCGCACGGCTGGAATATCGTAAAGTGTGGAGACAATTATTACAACGTCGATGTAACCTGGGGCGATCCGGTATTCGCAGAGGGCGAGAGCGGCGAGTACAATCTGCCGGACGACCTGATCTACTACGATTTTCTCTGCGTTTCCGATGCGGAATTTTCGGACACGCATCAGGCGGATGCGAATCTGCCGCTCCCGGCGTGCAATGCAGATGACCTCGAGTATTACCGCCAGATCGGCCGGTACATGGATACATTTGATGCGACGCAGATTCTGTGGGAAATGGAGACGGATATTGAAGAGACAAAAGAGTATTCCGAATTTAAATTTGCCACCGATGATCTGATGGCGCAGGTCATGGAAGCCCGACCGGAGCTTCTCGATAAGGCTTCCGGCTATCTTTGCAGCTATTACGGACTCGGGTCCGTAAAATATACATACAGCGAGGATACGGCGACAAGAAAGCTGATGGTATTCTGGCAATATAAAGGAGAACCGAGTGAATGACGGTTCTCCTTTAAAAATATCCGGAAACAAAATGTCGATCAGCTCGCGCTCGAGAAACTCGATGGTAATCAGGCACGAATAAGGGAGTTCGGAAACCTGGGAAACACTCACAAGATCCTGACGGACGGTGATGGAATGATCCGTGACATCGGTAACCTCTGCGACCCAGGCGGCATGCGGAATCGTCAGATGTTTCGCAATCAAAGGGCCGACCTGCGCGGTATCGCCGTCGGTTGTCTGACGTCCGCAGATAATCAGATCCGCGCCGCCGATCACCTGAATACCCTGCGCCGGCGTTAAGAATATCCCCCGTGGGGGCTTGTGAAAAAGGCCGATTTTTGGTAGAGTAAAGGGATATTTGAGCGGTTGGAGAACGACCGCGCCGGGAAAGTTAAGAAAAAGAAGAAAGAAGCGGAAGATATGGAACAGGAATTATTACAGGAAATTGCCTCCTACTGGGGAACCCGTGCGGAGGGGTATTCTGAGGTCAATGAAAAAGAACTGGCGGGAAGCCAGAGAGAAGCGTGGCTGCATGTATTAGAGGAGCAGTTTCCAGAGAAAAAGAAAGAAGAGATGAAGATTCTCGATATCGGAACCGGCCCGGGATTCTTCCCGATGATTTTGTCGGAGGCAGGTTATACGGTGGCGGCTGTTGACTACACGGAGGAGATGCTGGAAAAGGCGAAAGAGAATCTGGGAAAATATACGAAATACGGTCTGGAGCGCGTGACGCTGCAGCGGATGGATGCACAGAATCTGGAGTTTGCGGATGAGACCTTTGATGTTGTCATTTCCAGAAATCTGACCTGGAATCTGGAAAAGCCGGAGCAGGCATACCAAGAGTGGATGCGTGTCCTGAAACCGGGCGGCGTGTTGCTCAATTTTGATGCGAACTGGTACGGTTATCTCTATGACGAGGAGAAAAAAGAAGCGTACGAGGCAGACCGGAAGAAAGTGGAAGAGCAGCAGCTCGACGACCATTATCTGTGCACGGACATTGACCGCATGGAAAACATTGCGCGCCAGGTGCCGCTCTCTGCGATGGAACGGCCGGCGTGGGATACGAAGGTGCTCGAATCCCTCGGCGTCTGTTCCATCCAGACCGATTCCGAAATCTGGAAGCGCGTCTGGAGCGAGGAAGAGAGACTGAACTATGCATCGACACCGATGTTTCTGGTGCGCGCGGAAAAAAGCGCAGAGCAGTCCTTCCAGCTTGGTGATGTGACCGTCCGCCGCGGCGAAAAATATCAGGCGGCTTCCGAAGACGGTCTCTGGTATCCGGCGGCAAAACCGGGCGATATGGTAACAGAAGGTGGCCCTGTCGTTGCTTACGGAAGAATTGTGCGCGAGCCGGAGTACGACGACCGCAAAGAGCAGATTGTCCATTACTGGGAGAAACGGAGCGAGAGCTTTTTAGAGCAGAGACGCTCCGAACTTGCAAACCCGATTGCGAAGCGCTGGATGAAAGAGATTGAAAAACAGATCCCGGCGGGAAGACGGTTAAAGATCCTTGATGTGGGCTGCGGAGCTGGATTTTTCTCGATCCTGCTGGCAAAAGAGGGCCACGAGGTCTTCGGCATCGACCTGACACCGGAGATGATTGAGAATGCAATCCAGCTTGCCGAAGAAGAGAATGCCGACTGCTGCTTCCAGGTCATGGACGCGGAAAATCCGATGTTTGCGGATGAAACGTTCGATGTTGTCATTTCCCGAAACCTGACGTGGACGTTGCCGAATGCGGAGCATGCTTACGGCGAGTGGATGCGTGTGCTGAAAACGGACGGTGTGCTGCTGAACTTCGATGCCAATTACGGAAAAGAAGATGTTGCCGATACGAAGGGACTTCCGGAGGCGCATGCCCATTTCAAGGTTGGAAACGAGATGCTCGAAGAGTGCGAACGGATCAAATCACAGCTCCCGATCAGCCGCAAAAACCGGCCGGCGTACGATGTGGCGGTGCTGTGCGAAAACACAGCGGGAGAAATCCGCATTGATACGAGCCTTGGAAAACGCATTTATCTGGAAAAAGACGAGTTCTATAACCCGGCACCGATGTTTTCGATTTGTGCCGTGAAGCAGTAAAGGAGTATTTGTGAAAAAATATCTGTTAAAACGACTGCTTCGCCTGATTCCGGTATTCCTCGGCGTGACGATTCTCGCTTTTCTGCTGACGGGACTTTCCTCGGTCGATGCAGTGGATTTAAAAGAGAGCAGCAGCGGCGGCGTGATGTCGGAGGCGGAAAAAGAAGCGATGCGGGAGGAGCTGGGACTGAATGAGCCGAAAGCTGTCCAGTACCTGCAATGGCTGAAAAACGCCCTGCGCGGTGACTTCGGGGAGTCGTACGTTTCCGGCAAACCGGTGCTTGTAAGCTTCTGCGAAAAACTGCCCGCAACGATTGCACTTGCGGCGCTGGCGCTTGCCATGACGGTCTGTCTTTCGTTTCCGCTCGGTATCTTAAGTGCAAAATATCAGAATACGTGGGCGGACCGCAGTATCAGCCTGTTCTGCTTTGCAGGTAATTCGTTTCCGGGGTTTTTCACTGCACTTCTTCTCTTGTATTTCTTTTCGCTGAAATGGAATTTTTTTCCGGTTCTCAGTATGGGAAAGGGATGGAAAAGCTGTGTGCTTCCGGCGGCGACGCTTGCGGTTTCGATGACGGCAAAATACACCCGTCAGGTGCGTTCTGCCGTGCTTTCAGAGCTGGAGCAGGAGTACGTGGCGGGTGCACGGGCACGTGGGTTAAGTGAAAACCGGATTCTGCTCGGAAATGTATTAAAATCCGTGCTGCTTCGGATGGTCACGCTGCTATTCTTATCCGCCGGTTCGCTGCTTGGAGGAACCGCCATCGTTGAGACGATTTTCATGTGGAATGGTGTCGGAAAAATGGCCGTGGATGCCGTTTCCATGCATGATATTCCCGTGATCCAGGCATATCTGGTGTGGATGGCGGCAATCTATCTGCTGCTGCATCTCATTGCTGATCTGATGATGGGTGCACTGGACCCGCGGGCGAAGCTGGAGGGAATGCGATGAAAAAAGAACAGAAAAGAAAGATCCTTTTTTATGGCATCCTCGCCGGTGCGCTGCTGCTGTTTGCCGCGTGTGCGGCCCATCTGGCACCGTACGATCCGTATGAGCAGAATCTGGAACTGTCCCTTCTTCCGCCGTCCGCGGCGCACTGGATGGGGACGGACCGCTATGGAAGAGATCTGTTTTCAAGGATTCTCTCCGGCGCGCGGGTCAGCATTTTTTCAGCACTTCTTGTCGTCGCGGCAAGCGCTCTGATCGGAACACTCGCCGGAATTTTCAGCGGCTGGCTGGAAGGTAAAACGGATACGGTTCTGATGCAGATCTCCGATATTTTTCTGGCCTTTCCGGGTATGGTATTTGCAATCGCATTTTCCGGCGTTCTGCAGAGCGGCATGACGGGAGCCGTTGTGTCGCTGATCCTTGTTTCCTGGCCGAAATATGCACGGCTTGCGCGGAACCGTGTGCTGGCATTGAAACACATGCCGTTCATCGCGGCGGCGCGCCTTACAGGAAACGGAACATGGAAGATGATCGGACGCCATATTCTGCCAAATCTTGCGGGGCAGACGATTGCCACAGCGGTGCTTGATATCGGAACGATGATGCTGGAAATCGCGGGTCTGTCCTTCCTCGGCCTTGGTGCGGAAGCGCCGTCGGCGGAGTGGGGAGCGATGATGAGCAACGGAAGAAGTATGCTGCAGACCGCGCCCTGGGTCATTCTGGCGCCGGGACTGGCGATTTTTCTGACCGTTCTTGTCTGCAATCTGCTTGGTGAGGCGGTACGGAAAACGGTGGATCAGGGATAAGGGGCAAACGAAAATGGAAACAAAGGGAGCAAAAACATGAGCGAAAAACTGCTGGAAATCAGCGGCCTTTCTGTCTGTTATGAGGGGGAGCAAATTTTAAATAACATCTGTTTTTCCGTCGAAAAAGGAGAAACCGTCGGCATCGCCGGGGAGTCGGGCAGTGGAAAAAGTACCTTGCTGCGAGCGATCCTGCGGCTGATGGGAAAGAATGGTTCCATCACCGGCGGGCAGATCACATTTCGCGGAGAGGAGCTGACGGGCATGTCCGAAAAGAAGCTGCGGAGTCTGTGCGGTTCAGAAATTGGTATGATTTTCCAGAATACAGGGGCATCACTCTGTCCGACCCGGAAAATCGGAGCACAGATCTGTGAAAGCGTGCGCGCCCATGAGAAACGCTGCGGATTCATCACCCCGATTTCTGGGGGAATGTCTGGCAGAAAAAGCCGCAGAGAAATCAAAGATATGACGCTCCAGCGATTTGCGGATATGGGGCTTTCGGATGGCGAGACGATCTGGAACAGCTATCCATCGTCGCTCTCCGGCGGCATGAACCAGCGCGTCGGGATTGCGCTCGCAATGCTGCTGCATCCATCGCTTCTTCTGGCGGACGAGCCGACGAGTGCACTCGATGTGGTTTCGCAGGCGCAGGTGCTGCGGGAGCTTCAGGCGTTGCAGCAGAAAGAGCAGACGGGGATGGTGCTGGTGACGCACAATCTTGCGGTTCTCGAGCAGATGGCAGACCGGGTTGCTGTTTTGAAGGATGGAAACATCGTGGAGCAGGGGGAGACAAGGACGGTTTTCGATCACCCCAAGGACGAATATACAAAAAATCTCCTTGCGGCTGTGCCGGGAAGAGGGAAGAACGATGCATAATCATAACATGCTGGAAGTAAACAACTTAAGCAAAAACTTTGCTGGAACCGGCCGGGAAACGGAATTTGCCGCCGTGGACGGCATCAGCTTCACACTGGATGCGGGGGAATGTCTTGGCCTGATCGGGGAGAGCGGATGCGGAAAAAGCACGACGGCCCGTCTGATCACCGGATTGGTCCAGGCGGATGCAGGCAGCGTTCTGTTGGAAGGCGAGGAAATCCTCGGAAGAAAAGGCAGGCGGCAGCGCGAAGTTTACCGGAAAATACAGATGGTCTTCCAGACCCCGCAGGATTCCTTCGATCCAATGCAGACGCTCGAAACCGGGATTCTGGAAGCTTTTCGGAATCAGGGAATGAGCCGGAAAGAGGCGTGTCTTCATCTGCCGGAGCTGCTGAAAAAAGTGGAACTTAGTTCGGAAACGGCGATGCGCTATCCCCGCGAGACGAGCGGCGGAGAGTGCCAGAGAGCCGCAATTGCGCGGGCTCTTGCTGTGCAGCCGTCTCTTCTGATCTGCGACGAGGCAACGAGTGCGCTCGATGCGGCGGTACAGGCGCAGATCGTTCAACTGCTGAAAAAACTGCAGCGGGAAGAAGGACTTGCGATGCTGTGGATCGGCCACGACCTTGCGCTGGTGCGGGAACTCTGCAGCCGTGTGATTGTCATGCGGCAGGGAAAAATCGTGGAGCAGGGGGAGACGCGGGAGGTATTGGAGTACCCGAAAGAGGAATACACGAAACTGTTGATGGAGTATAGTCTGTGAGAAAACTGTTGAAACAGAAAATCAGACAGCGGAAATGGTGGTGCCATTTGCGAAAACAGGAGAAGTACAGAATGCAGAGAAAGAACGGCAGAAGGAAAAAAATTGCATATGTTTTGTGCGGCATTCTGGCGGTGGTACTGTTTTCCGGTTGTCAGAGCACAGCGGCAGATGGTACAGATGAAAAAGTTTTCGTATACGGCGACACGACATTCAACGCCGAAAACGACGAGTCCGATGTCAACCCGCACAACGGCTATTCCGGCTGGGCGTGTATCCGCTATGGGATCGGTGAGACGCTGTTTCATTATTCCGATTCTATGGAGATCGAGCCATGGCTGGCAGAAAGCTATGAGTTTGTGGACGATACAACATGGCGGATTACACTGCATGAAGGCATCTCCTTTACGAGTGGGCGCACTCTCGACGCGGAGGCGGTCAAAGAATGTCTCGAGGATCTGATCGCAGTACATGACCGTGCACGCGGGGATCTGAAAATTGAGAGCATCGAGGCAGACGGCCTGATCGTAACGATTCACACCGAACAGCCTGTCCCGGCGCTTCTGAATTATCTGTCTGACCCATATGGATGCATCATTGATATGCAGGCAGGTGTGACGGATGACGGCAATGTCGCCGGAACCGGCCCGTACCGCGCAGTACAGGTGGAGACGGATCAGGGACTGACGCTCGTGAAAAATGACAATTACTGGAACGGAACGCCAAAGCTCGACCGGATCGAAGTAAAAACGATCCGCGACGGCGATACGATGACGATGGCGTTACAGTCAGGCGAGCTCGACGCGGCGTACGGTCTGCCGTATTCCAATCTGATCCTGTTCCGCGATGAACCATACACGATTTCTTCGGCGGATACGTCGCGTACCTTCTTCGGACAGTTCAACGGATCATCCGGGGTGCTGCAGGACGACCGCGTGCGCGAGGCAGTCATCGGAGCGATCGACCGGGAGGGCTTTGTGAATACGCTGATGGAAGGAAACGGAAGCGTGGCGGAAGGCCCGTTCCCCTCTTACTTTGCATTCGGCGACAGCAAAGTGCAGGAGGAGTCCTATGATCTTGAGTATTCCAGAGAACTGCTGGCTGAAGCAGGCTGGACCGATGAGGACGGCGACGGCTACGTGGAAAAAGACGGAAAACGCCTGACCATCTGCTGGCTCACGTATCCGAGCCGCCAGGAACTGCCGCTTCTCGCGGAGAGTGCACAGGCATCGCTGAAGAAAATCGGAATCGAAGTACAGATCCAGTGCACGGCAAATCATCTGGAACTGCTGAAAAAAGGAAACTGGGATGTTTATGTCAGCGCATTTGTCAGCGCACCGACGGGCGATCCCGAGTATTTCTTTACAACGCACTGCCTGCAGGATTCCTCCAAGAACCGCGGCGGTTATTACAGTGAGACACTCGAGATGCTGGAGCAGCAGTTAAGTGGCGAGTTTGATACCGAAAAACGAACCGAACTGGCCATCGAGATGACGCAGACGCTGCTGGATGACCACATGTTTTTCTTCGCATCACACCTCAAAATGTCGATGGTATCCGGCGAGGGCGTGACGGGGCTTACGGCGCATCCGTGTGATTATTATGAAATTACAGTCAATTTGGACAAAAACAAATGATTATTTGGAAAAAGAGCAGAAAATGTGGATTTTCTACTCTTTCTGCGCTATGATAGAAAAAGAACGGCACTGCGACGGTGCCAGAGAAGAGAAAAGGAGAAGTTACGATGCGGAAAGAAGAATTAAGAACATATATTGAAAACCACGAATCCGAGATGATCGAGGATCTGAAAAGCCTGATCCGGATTCCAAGCGAAAAACAGGCGGCAGAGCCAGGCAAACCATTCGGCGCACCGGCGGCAGAAGCACTGGCGCAGGGAATTGAAATTCTGGAAAAATACGGCTTTGCCGTAACCAACTACGACAACTACGCGATTGCAGCTGACTTTAATCAGGAAGAAAAGGGCCTTGATATTCTCGCCCATCTCGATGTCGTACCGGCAGGCGAAGGCTGGCAGGAGACCGATCCATTCACCCCGCTCATCAAAGAAGGAAAAATGTTCGGCCGCGGAACCGCAGACGACAAAGGACCGGCCGTTGCAGCCATCTATGCAATGCGCACTGTCAAAGAACTCGGTTACCCATTAAAGAAAAACGTCCGTCTTGTCCTTGGTTCCGACGAGGAGTGCGGAAGCTCTGACCTCGAATATTATTATAAGAGAGAAGTGGAAGCACCATGCACCTTCTCACCGGATGCCGAATTCCCGGTCATCAACATTGAAAAAGGCGGCATGCGCGGCCACTTCGAAAAAACATCCGATGCCGGAACGACAGGCGTGCGCCTCGTATCCTTACAGGCCGGCACCAAACTGAACGTTGTACCAGGCAAAGCATATGCAGAGCTTGCCGGCATGGCAAAAGAAGACCTGAAAACCTGCGCTGACGAGACTGAGCAGAAGACCGGCGTTTCCTTCGTTCTGGAAGACACCGAAAACGGCAATGTAAAAATCACCGCCTGCGGTGCCTTCGCCCACGCATCCACCCCGGAAATGGGTAACAACGCACTGACCGCACTGCTGCAGCTTCTCGCATCCGTTGGAATGGAAGAGAGTGAACTGAAAAACGACATCAGTTTCCTTGCAAAAGTTTACCCGCACGGCGACGGCAAAGGCGCAGGCCTCGGTGTCGCCATGTCAGATGAAGAGTCCGGCGAGCTCACCTTAAGCCTCGACCTCATGAACTACGACGGCAAAACCTTGACCGGTTCCTACGACTGCCGCGCCCCGATCTGCGCGACAAAAGAAAACCTGTATGATACTGCCGAACAGAATATGAAAAAAGGCGGCTTTTCCATGGAAGGCAGCGCCATGTTCCCGCCACACCACGTTCCGGCAGACAGCCCGTTCGTTCAGACGCTGCTGCAATGCTATACAGACGTCACCGGCAAACCGGGAAAAGCCTTTGCAATCGGCGGCGGAACGTATGTCCATCACCTGAAAAACGGTGTTGCTTTCGGCTGTGCAGACCTTGAAGTTGACAATCGCATGCACGGGGCAGATGAGTTTGTAGAAATCGAATGCCTGAAACAGTGTGTTGTAATCTTTGCAGAGGCGATTCTGCGGATCTGCGGGGAATAAAAATCCCGTCAGTACAAGACGAAATCAGAGTCCTTATGCTGTGAACCATTTTGAGCGGTGTGGGACTCTCTTACCAAAGAAGAAGGAATA
>ERZ1032549.503-NODE-503-length-11061-cov-7.225786_pt1 | contig 11061 bp, 8 predicted proteins | sample MGYA00516696_ERZ1032549 | MGnify/ENA primary metagenome ERZ1032549 (study PRJEB33719, sample SAMN04261356) | wastewater metagenome | biome: periurban shantytown; feature: human; material: feces | host: Homo sapiens | place: Peru: Lima | collected 2013-01-22 ... | reverse complement strand
GCTTTTAGCAGGTCATCCGTGCGAATGCAGCCGACAAGGTCGTACTCGATAGCCCGTGCACAATGGCAGGCAGACGAAAAACGGGAAACAAACGACAGGCAGAGAAAAAGCAGCCACAAGTACGATAGCACAGCGGCTATATCGCTCATGGCTGCTTTTCACATTGCGGAGAATTTTACGCTTCGGAAATCTCACACGGGGGTAGATAGCTCTGTTCCTCATCGCCGGCGATCTGCCAGAAGGGCATATCCTGTACAGCCGTCGCGGCAGCGTTTCCGGCCTTGACTATGCTCTGATGCTTGCCGATGGCCTTAATGTCCTGATACAGCTGCTCCGATACTTCCGGGTCAGCGGAGCTCTTGAACATGAAGTCAATGTCCGAGCGCTTCAAATCGGACACGTTATGGACTATCCACGTCAGGATATAGCTGGAATAGTCGTCGTCTCCGGAGCCAAAGTGACGCAGGTACTGCGTGGACAGGATGGTGCCCACGCCGAACTCGCGGCCCTCCTTCATAATGCGCTTGAGGGCGGGGAAATTCTGCGACATGAAGTTGTCCGCCTCGTCCACCAGAATGAACCGGGTCAACTGGCGGAAATCCCGATCGACCTGGCTGGACCCGGTGTTCTGCATCTGGGAATAGAACAGTTCCAGCGTAATGGCCACGATGAGATTCTGGATATCGGTATCATAACCGGACAGATCTATCACCACAACGCCGCGAAGCAGGCCGAACAGGGAGGATGTGCGGTCGGGATCGCCCTCCAGCACCTGGAATTGAAACAGCTTGTCCATGGCGGCATACAGCGAGTCGTTTTTCTTGATGGATTCATCGTCGGCATACACCTGATATACCTGTTCAAAGGTTGGCGCGGTGCGGTCCCAGGTGGACGGGTCGGAGGATTCGATGCCGCAGCTCTGATAGGCGCTGACGACGCAGCGCAGCAGCGTGGCGCTCTGCTTAGGCCCCAACCCATAGATCCGGGCGATGATATCCGTAAAGGCATTGGCCGTGTGGATGGGAAGCTGGGGCTTGCGGCGCACGCCCTGCAGTGAGAAGGGGTTGAAGGGCAGATGATACGGCTTGAGCACCCGAGCGCCGGCGGCCTGCACAAAATCAGGCTTTGTCTCGTTATAATCCCCCTTGTAGTCAAAGATCAGGATGCCCAGGGGATGGCCGTCGAAGTTGTTGGGCTGCTGGCGGCAAAGTTGGGTTACCAGAGACTTAGTCAGCTGCGTCTTGCCGGTGCCCATGGTGCCGATGATCCCCATATTGGGATGGAAGATACGCGCCGTATCATTGGGATACCAACACACAGGCGCTCCGTCCCCCAGCGCATGCCCGAACAGGATCCGCATGGTCCGAGGGCAGCCGTCCCAGGCAGGAGGCGTATACACAGGCAGCGCATCCTCTGGGGCAGATTTTTCCTCCGGTGCAGCAGGTCCCGCCGCTGGCGCGGCAGCTTCTTCCTCCGGTGCAGCAGGTCCCGCCGCTGGCGCGGCAGCTTCTTCCTCCGGTGCGGCAGACTCCGTCATTGGCAAATCGGGCTCTGTCCCCAGCGCAGCCGGTTCTGCCGCCGGCACAGGGCACTCCATCTCCAGCGCAGAAGCCTCCGATTCCGGCGCGGCGGGCTTGTCCTGTCCCAACACCTGGGTCAGCAGCGCCCTGCAATGGGGGCAAAAGGCGCTGCTTTCAAAAAAGCGATAGCAGTCGCAGGTGTAATCCGTGACTTCACTGGCGCGAAGCCGAAGCCGGGGATGGTGGACAAAGCCGAAGCTGCACAGGACCTTCCCCTGTACGCAGCGCTGTCCCTCGTCGTTTTGCCCGTCCGACAGAACGATCACGCGGTCAGCCGCCGGCTTCTGCTCAAGAGCGGGGTCTGAGCCGCCGGGAAGGCCGGTCTTCTGCTGGTATACCAGCTCGCCTTCGCCAAAGGCCCGCATGGCCAGGGCGGCGCAGTGGCTGCAAAAGTCGGAGTTGTCGTTATACTCATAGCAGTCGCAGGCGTAATCTGTAATGACGGTCTGGTCTCCCAGCAAGACGGCCCGCAGCCGAGGGTGATGGACAAAGCCAAAGCTGCACAGGACTTTACCCTGTACGTTGGAAACGTGGTCCGTGTGCTCCTGGCGTTGGGTAATGCGGACCTTATCATTCTGGCAATACCGTTTCCCGGCTTGCCGCGTTGTATTGGGCAGCGATTTGTGCATCAATACGCACTCCTCTCGTTGGTGAGATAGGGATTTATTGGTTGAGGCAGTTAAGCAAATGCGCTTTGTACTCCGACGCGTCCATATCCTCGGGCTGCTTTTGAACCGGCGTCGTGTTGCCCGAATAGGAGGGTGAGATCACGGGCCCAACTACTTGCTGCACGGGAACGGTCTGTGCGGGTACGGCGGTCTGCCCGTATAGCTCCAGCATGTCCAGAAGAAGGTCCTGAGGCAGCGGGACCTGGACCGATCGGCCCTGCCCCAGGTCAAAGGATACCGCCTCTGACCGCAGCATCAGCAGCAGGGCACGCAGCTCGGCGCAGCTTCGGCCCTCAGTCCGGGCGGTCAACTCCTCCACGGTGATGCCCTCGGGAGAAAGCGTGATGGTCTGCTGAGACGGCGTCGTCCACCGAAGTCCCTCCTCCAGGATCATCCGGCGCTGGCGCGGGCCGGGGTTGGGGCAGCGGCAAAGCATCAGCAGTCCCCGCATAGCAGATGGAATGACGGACTCATCCTCCGTGATGCAGATCACGGCATTCTGTCCCTCCAGGTCGGCTACCTCCCGGGCAACACGGCTCATCAGTATCTGCGCATGGGGATAATGCTCCGGCCGGTCCAGCACGATAACGCCAAATCTGACGTCTTCATCCGGGGTGGAAACCTCCTCAAACAGCTTGCCCATCAGCTCTGCCGACCCAGCGGCGTCCAAGCCCTCCGGAAGCTGATCGGGGGTAAGCCAGAACAGGCTCACCTGGTCGCGTTCAATGTACCGGCTGCGCCACAGCGTGGCCAGCAGCGCACGGGCCAAGGTGTGCTTGCCGTTGCCCGCAGGGCCGGCAAATACCGCGCCCCGAAACGCGGGAAGCCCAAGGGACGACGGGTCCGTCAGGGCGGTCATCCGGGTCAGTGGACGGCACCAGATAAAGCTGTCGGGCAGCTCGTTCAATGCGGCGTCCTCCTCCGGCGGGATCTCTACCAGTTCCTCCAGCCACTGGAGCATATCCGATTCATTCATGGCGTTCTTCCTCCGGCTGAGCTCACAGAGCATTCATCTGCTTCTCGAACTCATTGAGCTGCCGCTCGATATCGTCCTTGGGCGTGGGCGTATAGGAGGCCAGGGCTTGGTCGAACAGCTGTCTGGTGGTGCGGAAGTCGCCGCTTTTCAGCCGCTCCACAGCCATCTGTCCGTCGGCGCAGCCGTCGGCCACGCTGGTGCGGATGAGCTTCTTCAGCTTTGTGACGATGCGGTTGATGTCGCGCTGGTTATAGCCATCGGTGGCCTCGGCCATATCGGACCACCAGAAGCCGTCCTCCAGCTGGGTCACGCAGCCCAGCTTATCCTCGAAGGCTCGGCGGCGGACCTCGTCGTCCGGCAGAGGGATCTGCACCAGCTCCACGCGGTCCAGCATGGCGGCGTCCACATTGGCAGGATAGTTGGTGGCCCCGATAAAGATAACGGACTTGCGCTCCTTATTGGCCCGCTCCAGATCGTTGTAGGCGGTAAGGAATGTGGTGGTCAGCTGCATGTTGAAGTCGGACAGGTTGGGCAGATTGCGGTTCTGGCACACGCCGTCCACCTCGTCCATGAACAGGATGCACGGGGCGTTGTCCACGGCCTCCTTGAAAGCCCGCTCCACGATCTTGTCCGCCTCGCCGGAAAACTTACTGTGGATGTCTGCGCTGGACAGGGACATGAACTTATATCCCTGCTGCATCAGCTCGTGGGCAAAGGCCTTGATGATAAAGGTTTTGCCGCAGCCGGGAGGTCCATAGAAAAAGAAGGACTGCACCGTGGGAACGCCCATATATTCGTTCAGGGCATCCATGCGGATGTCCCGGACGCAGTCAGACAGCAGGTGCTTGACCTCCTCCATGCCGGATACCTGATCGAAGCCATAACCGGGATCGGGCTTATACCAATGGTCTACAGTCCCCTGGGGAACGTCGGTCTTTTTGGCGGCGGGCCTGGCGGCAGGCTTGGCAGCGGGCGTCTCCTTGACCGGCTCCCTGGGGTTCAGCTCGGCCCAGATCTGGCGCATCTTTGCCTCACAGCGGGACTGATTGTCCACCCAATACTGTGCCTCGGAGCCGGTGGTCATGCTGGCCAGCTGGCCGCAGATCTGGGCGGCCCGCTGGTAGCTGAGTCCCTCCTCCCGGCTGGCTACCCCCGCCCGGGTAATGCGGTGAGACTCCGCCTCATAGATATACGCGCGGTATTCGTTGTTCAGACGGTTGATGTTCCGAATATTCATACTACTTCCTCCTGACGCGTGCAGGACTTACCAGTCCTGGCCGGTCTGATCCTGCAGGATCTTCAGGTCCTCGGCTGTGGCCCCGCCGGCAGGCGGCTCAAAATTGATGGGACCCATATCCGACTCCAGCGGCCCTGTGGACCCCACAGGAACCGCCTGCAGGCAATCCGCGATGGATTCCCCCTGGATAATGCGCTCCACAAAGCGCTCATCCACGAGGGCGGCCCGCTCGGAAAAGGCGATGGGCTCCACCGTGTTGTCAAATTGCAGATTCCGGGCCTCCTTCAGGTCCTTCTTGGTCACGGAAACGTTGTGATCCATCCGGTACATCTGGCGCAGGATACCGCCCAGCTTCTTCATAGCGATCTCCATATCCTGGGCCGTGACAATGGAATTTACATCAAACTTGGCCTCCTGCACCGCCAGCTGACCCACCACGGCGTCGCGGATCCGCTCCTTTTCACCGGCGTCGCTCAGGTGCGCCTGGCGGCGGCGCAGGGCATTGATGCGGGAAATGCGGATCGCGTTGTCAAAGGCCCTCTGGCAGTGGTCCAGCTGGCTGGACATCTGGGACACCGTCTTGATCAGGTCGTCGCGCTGGCGGATTTCCTTGAGCACGGACTCAACGTAGATCTGCTCCGGTGTTTTCTTGGAGAATACGTTCTTCATCTCATCCATAAATGACATGGTGCACACTTCCTTTCCTTGTTACAGCACATCGAAGTTCAGCTGGGCGTTTTCATCCTCGGCTGTGTTCTCCTGAACGCTTTCCGCCGTATTGGCCAGCACCTCGTTCAGCTTGGCCTGCTGCGCCAGGCGCTCCTTTTCAGCGGCTTCGTCCTGCTGCCGCTGAAGCTCTTCGCGCTGAAGCCGTTGGCGCTCAGCCTCGATAACAGCCTTGTCCTGCGGTGAAATCTTATTTCCGCGGAGAATGGCAGTCAGGTATGACTGGTCGTCAGCTTGGAGCTCCTGAGCGTCGCTGCTGTTCATGATGGCTTCCATCCGGGAAATGCTGTCGTTCATTTTGGTGTTGATGATCTTTGCCACACTGATGACATGGGCCTGCTCGTCCTCCATTTCCCGGAGGATACCGGCAACCCTCCCCGCCGGCTCCAGGCCAGAGAGATCGGGATTTTTCTTCAGCCTCAGGAGCACAGGCTCCAGCTGCTGCCGGGCGGCGGACAGCTGTGTCCGATCGCTGGCAAACTGATTTTTCAGCATGGCAATGCTCTGCGAATTGATGCGGTTCTCCCGCAGACGAATGCCAAATTCCCGGTCCTCACCATCCAGAATGCCTACATTGCCGATGGCGGCATAGCTTCTTGCAAACCGGGCCTCCCCCTCGGGGGTCTTTGCCATTTCCTTCACCTCTGCGGCAAATGCTTTCTCAGCCTCCCGTTTTTTGTCTATCTCCTGCTGGATGCCAGCAATGCTCCGGTGGAGGCGGTCGATGGTCTCGTTGAGCTGGATGGCGATCTTGTAATTATCTATGTATTGCTCACGCCGCTTCAGGATCGCGTCCCGCTCCTCTTCCTTATCCTCGGGAATGTTGCTCCACAGATGGGTGGCACCAGTGGCAATGGCCTTCATGGCGCAGTCAGCCTTGTTGGGCAGCCCGTCCTGAACGGCCGTTTTCCATGCCTTGGCTGCATATGCCATGGTCTCCCCAATGCCCTCTACCTTGTCAAAAATGGTGGGCGCGTCCATCAAAGCCTTGACCGCTGCGTCGCGGACGAGGCTCATAGTACGATAGCTGTCTTCATCGGCCATGCTCTGCAATCTGCCATGGGCAAAGTCGATGCTGCGCAGGATGCTGATGACCTCGGCTCCGGTCTCGCGGTTGCTGGTGGCCGTCTGCCCTGGGGTGACCTCCGATTTTTTCTTTTTGCCCAGGCCCAGGGCGTCCACAAGGGAACTGCCGGTTTTGCGCGGTTTTTCTTTGGGTTTCATGTACAGTGATCCTCTCTTTCTGTGTGGTTGGTCGTTATATGACAGACGAAACGGCGCCCCGTGCGCCAGGCGTCAGGTAAAGTAGGAGAAGCCCTTCAGCAAAGCGTCGGCTTTGTTATGGCTCTGTTCCTTGGCCCGCTCCACTGCACTCTGAAGATCCAGCGGGTCGGTATCGGCCACAGACCAGAACAGCCGATCCTGCTCCCGCAGCAGGCGGCGGCAGTCCTCCAGTTCCTCAGGGGGCAGACCCGCCTGCTTCCGCTCCATTTCAAAGTACTCCCGGGAACTGGCGAGGTATGCCCCCAGAGCCTCAAAGTTTGTGTCCTTGCCGGGTGCATACAGTCGCCTTCCGCAGCGAAGCAGGACCCGGACGGTGCGCCGGACGGTGCGGCTGTCGCCGTGGGCGCCGGCGGTGTTGAGCACATCCAAAAAGCGATCGATCCAGCCGATACGCTCCTTTGGCGGAGGACATAGGCGGGGACTGCGCAGCCGCCGCCGCATCAGATACCAGTCGCCCGGGTCCACCGGGCAGATCTGAAACACAGGATCCTCTGTCTGGCTGGAGATGTGGGGCAGCTGAAAGCTCAGCAGCTTGTCCAGGCTGGGCTCCCGCACCGAGATCCAGCACTGGTCCAGCACCTCCTGCGGCAGCGGGCCGAACTTCTTCTCCAGCATCTGCGCGGAAGACAGCGTGTCCGGTGCCGTGCGCCGCAGCATAGCGGCGCATTCGCGCAGTTTCTCCGCTCTATCCCGGCACAGCAGCGCATACATTCCGGCACAAGTGACCGGCTTTGGCAGATCGGAAAACAGGCCCTTGCAGTATGATTTTACGGTGCGCATGTGTACCCATCGCAGCAAAAGCAGGGCGTAAAATTCCAAAGTATCCTCGTCCCAGCTTTCACCCAGCGCAAACCGGACGCACCGCAGCATGGACAGCAGCCGCCCGTAGGTGGGACGGCCAAGCTCAATAAACTGATCGCCCAGCCGCTCTTTCAGCTTTTCAAAAAAGCAGACGTCCTGCTCCCGCTGAAGAAGATCGGCAGCAGCCTGGCAAAGGCTTCGCCCCGTGGGCGAGAGATAGGCCAGGATTCCGTGGGGATTCAAATAAGCGTCCAGGTCGGAGGCTTCCATGTCCATGGGCCCGGTCAGAATAAGAGCGTCCGGGCGCTCCTGCCGCGCCATGCGGTCCAGCAGCCCATCCACGTCCTTTGGCCGGCGGACGGAGGCAAGCCGTGAGAATGCCTGCGCGGAAAATACATAGGCACAGTCTCCAGGTCCGTCATATATCCGGTTCCACAGGCGCAGGAACTCCTTATCGCCCATAACCCGGCGCAGCGGCCGCCCCCGGTACTCCTCCATAACGGAGAAAATGCCGCCGGGGTTATACCCCCGCCAGGTGTCCCGGTCCCGAAGAGTCAATACCGGGCGGCCGGTGTCATCCAGATCCACAAAGTAAATATTCGAATAGCCCCTCTTACGCAGCGTCAGCCACAGCCATTCGGAGAAAGTCAGCTGCAGTGTGCTGTCCTGAAAGTAGCGTTCGCTCCGGTCATGAAACACAAAGTACAGGGGCTTACGGGAAGAAAACAACAAGGGGAACCCCTCCCTTACCCCTGAGCGCCGACCAGCGAGACCGGCTGGGACTCGACCGTTTGAATGCCATTGCGCAGCAGCACACGGACATGCAGCTTTTCGCACAGACGCAGACCGATCTGCTGCAGCCGGGGCTGCTTCAGGTTGGGTACGGACACCGGGATGATCCGGCGCTGGTCGGCCTTTTCCACCACCAGGCGGACGTCGACCCTGTCGCCATCCGGCTGGCGCGCCAATTGACGGTCGCACCAAATATCCGCTCCCTGGACGGCAGAGCCGTCCGCGAAGAGCTCGCATCCCTCCCGGTCAGCAGTCAGTGTGTCGCCGTCCGCCTTCCACATAGTGTACATCACGCCAAGACGGATATCGGCCAGGTACTCCTTTCTATAGCCTGCGGCCATCTCATCAAGTACAGCCTTGTCACCCAGCACCGTGATCTCCGGAAAATTGCAGTAGGGGCAGTTGGACTGCGGCTGGAAAGAGCCGCCGCATACGATACATGTATTCATAACTTTTCCTCCTTAATCCGTATGGCTGCCGCCGCAAATCTCTTGATAACTGACAATAGCTTGGCGCAGACCGGAGATGGCGGTTTCCGCCTGCTGGAAGCCCGACTGAAGGACGTCGTCCAGCGCAAAGGGCTTCCGGTCATACATAGGCTCCAGCAGGCCGCTGTCTCCGCGCAGTGCGTCGGCTACGTCCCGCATCTGCTTGAGCCGTTCCGCCACTTCAGCCAGCTGCCGGTCCTGCCGCGACAGCGCGTCGGCCTCCTGCCTGGCCTGGCGATACTCCTGCTCCAGCTGCTGAAGCTGTGCCGTTTTTTGGGCATTTTTCGTCTGCACGGTCTCCAGCTCGGCGGCAGTATCCTTCAGTGCCTCCTCCTTGGCAGCCAGGTCCATTTCCTGTTGGGCCAGCTGATTCCTGCACAGAGCCAGACGACTGCGCTGCTGCTCCAGCACATCCTGCAGATCCTTCTTATTTTCCTCCTCCAGCAGACGGGATATCTGGGCGATCTCTCGCTGGAGGCTTTCCGCGTCGGCGCTGGTGCTGGCCAGTCTCTGTGTGATCTCCGTTTTCTGTCTTTGGGCCTCCTCCCGACGGGCCTTGGCCTCCTGCAGCTGGCCGGTCAGACGACTCAACGTTTCCACAGCTTCTGACTGCTGGTCCTCCGCCTCGTGGATCTGGTCGTTCAGAGACGCGAAACGTCCGATGCAGTCGTTGATCTTGTCTTGAATCTCCCTCAGCCGCGCTTCCAGCTGCGGCTGCTCCACTGTTTGCAGCCGGATCAGCCGCCGCTCCTGCTCCCGGACCTGGTCCTGGAGCTCATTATTTTGCTGCTGCAGCACCTCATTGCTCTGTCGCCGCTGATCCACCTGGCAGCTCTTCTTCCGGTTATCCTCCTCCAGCCGGCTATTCTCCCCTTCCAGCTTCTGTTCTTCCACCGCCAGGTCGCCGGAATGCCTGGCCAGCATCTCGTTCTCGCTGCGCAGGCGCTGGACCTCCGGGTCGAGCTTGGACAGCTGATCCTTCAGCGTCTCATGTCTAAGCTCCAAGGCGCTCTGTTCCTGCTGTAAATTCTGAAGCTGCCTCTGCCTGTCCTCCAGCTCCCGCTGCAAAACGTCATATTTCTCCCGGCTGCTCTCCAGGTCCTCCTGGCACCGGACCAGCTCCGCTTTTTTCGCGGCCATCGTGCCCAACCGTTCCTTCTGCTGGCGGACCTGATCCTCCACCTGTCGAAGCGCCGGTTCGGCGCTGTCGATCTGCTGCTGTAAATCGGTCAGCTGGCTCTGCTGCGCGGCAGTCTGCCGCTGCAAATCTGCCTGGCGGCCCAGCAGCTGCGTTATCTCGGCCTGCCGGGTATTCAGCTGCCCGGACAGCCGCTCGATCTCGGCCTGTATCTGCCGGGGATCGGTCTGCGACGCCACCCTCAGGCGGCGCTCCAGTCCTTCCTTTTGCTCCGTCAGCCGCTGTATCCGGTGCAGGGCTTCCTGCTGCCGCGATGCGTCCTGCTCCAGCTGGTCCACCTGGGTCTGCAGCTGGCGCAGCCTGGTCTCGGTCTGCTGATATGCGCCGGCCTGCTCCTGCAGCGCGGAGAGCTTATTCTGCAGCCGGCCCCAACGGCCCTCGCCGGACAGGGCATCCGCATGGCGGTCAGCGATCTTGGCGGACAAATTGCAGAGCCAGATCAATTTGCTGGTCAGTTCGGACAGGTCCTCCGGCTGACAGTCCTCTATAGCATGGCCGCACTCCCGACGAATATCATCACTCAGATCCTGCACCGTTCCAAGAATATCGTTCAAGGAAAGGGCCGCGGAATGTTCAAACTTGGTGATATCGCTCCGAACTGTCTCCATTCTCATTTTTTCTTCCTCCCGGAATTGTCGACGGTCCGCGCCTCCGCCAGGCCGAACATCTGGCTATAGCTGGCCAACTCAACAGGCGGAAGAGTCAGCAGCGGCTTACCGTTCATATCCACGCTGCGCAGCAGCAGGGACACCACCTCGGACTCGTCCATACTGAAACCGATGTTGTGAAGCGGGATCGGGTAATGGCCGGGGAACCTGGTCCGATAATACTCATCCATCTGTGCGTAGGCCCGGGTGATCCGCTGACACATGGCCGGAAGCAGCGGCAGGATCGTGCCTGCCTGAGGGTTCTCATCGGAGCCGATGAGCAGCTGAGGGATGGTATTCTCGCTGTTCACGAACTTCACCGGCGGCGTATCCGGGCCGCCGACTCGGATCCAGTGCTCCTGACCGGGCTTGAACTCCTGGCGGAACATGATGGCATAGTGCAGCCTGTCATCGGCCTCGGAATAGATACCGATACCGAAGGGCGCGGTGCGCCGGATGGTCATCACGCCGGAAGCCAACAGAGCTGCTCCCTTGGACACGGCGTATTCCCGGTCCTGGCCCAGGCCGTGCTGAAACCGGCGGTCGCCCGTATTGGGGCGGTGGAAAAACCACTCCACCTGCTTCTGCACCAGCAGAAACTTGCCGAACCCTCCCACCAGAACGATATGAAAGGCGTCGGTGTTGGGGTTTTTGTAATCGTATC
>ERZ1032549.502-NODE-502-length-11117-cov-7.371000_pt1 | contig 11117 bp, 10 predicted proteins | sample MGYA00516696_ERZ1032549 | MGnify/ENA primary metagenome ERZ1032549 (study PRJEB33719, sample SAMN04261356) | wastewater metagenome | biome: periurban shantytown; feature: human; material: feces | host: Homo sapiens | place: Peru: Lima | collected 2013-01-22 ... | reverse complement strand
AACTGTACTACGCACCATAATACGGTAAGAACGGCGAATCTTTCGCATATCTTTAGATTTTGTTGCGTTTCTTTTTAGGTTTTTATGATTGAATAATGGCAAGACGATTTGTTAAGTAGGTGAACAAAATGAAAAATGTACTTGAATTACTGGAACGCACTGCGGCGCGTTTGCCAAGGCAGACCGCCTTTGCAGATCAGCAGTGCAGCTATGACTACCAAACGGTGGTGAACATTGCCGAATCCGTGGGCAGTGCGCTGGCCGCTAATGGAGACCGAAATTGCCCGGTAGCGGTGCTGATGGAGCGGGGCGCACCCTGTTTGGTGACCCTGATGGGGGTGCTGTACAGCGGCAACTTCTATGTGGTGCTGGATCCGGAAATGCCCGCCGAGCGGGTGAATAAGATTTTGCACACCTTGCAGTCTACGGCACTGATCTGTGACGAGGCCCACAAGGATGACCCGGCCGGACTGGATTATGACGGCAAGGTGTATAGCGCAGAAGCGCTGGCGGCCGGTCAGGCACAGCCGGAGCTTTTGCAAACGGTACGCCGCCGTATGATCGATACGGATCCGGCCTATGCCATTTTTACCTCCGGCTCTACCGGCAACCCCAAGGGCGTGGTGGTGAACCATCGCAGCGTGCTGGCGTATTCCGCTTGGGCGGCCGATACCTTTGGCATCAGCGAAAAGACGATTTTCGGCAACCAAACGCCCTTTTATTTCAGTATGTCGGTGACGGATATTTACGCTACCATTCGTACCGGAGCGCAGTTACATGTGATCCCCAAGTCGTATTTCTCCTTTCCGGCTCTGCTGATCCGCTACCTGAATGAGCGGCAGATAAACACCATTTATTGGGTGCCCTCCGCCCTGTCCATTGTGGCCAACTTAAAGGTGCTGGACTTTATGATGGCAGAGTATATTGAAAAGGTGCTGTTTGCCGGTGAGGTCATGCCTGCCAAGCAGCTGAATTACTGGCGCAGCAAGTATCCGAACGCCCTGTTTGCCAACCTGTTTGGCCCGACGGAAACCACGGATATTTGCACCTACTACATTGTGGATCGGGAGATCAAAGACACGGAGAGCGTGCCCATCGGCATTGCCTGTGACAATTGCGACAGCTTTGTGGTTACCGAGGACGGGCGGCTGGCCGGAATCGGCGAGGAGGGCGAACTGTACGCCAGAGGTTCGTTCCTGGCTATGGGCTACTATAACGACCCGGACAAAACGGCGGCTGCCTTTGTGCAAAATCCGCTGCAAAGTCACTATCCGGAGCGGGTGTATAAAACCGGCGATCTGGTGCGGTGGAATGAACGGGGCGAGCTGATCTATCTCTCCCGCCGGGACTTCCAAATTAAGCACATGGGCTACCGGATCGAACTGGGCGAGATTGAGGCGGCTGCCACGGCCCAACCGGGAGTGGATGTGTCCGTGTGTTTGTACGACCAGGCGGCGGATCAACTGATTTTGATCTATGTAGGCGCTAAGGCGGAGCAGGAGACCGTGCGGCAGGCATTGCAGGCAGCGCTGCCCGCATATATGCTGCCGGCCAAGGTCATTCAGGCTAAGACCATCCCTTACAATCAAAACGGCAAGACCGACCGGAAGGCGCTGGCTGCCGCATACTTTAACAAGGCTGACTAAAGTCCATTCAAAAATTTATATATAATGAAAAAGGAGAACTAAAAATGGAAGAATTGCTTGAAATCTTGGAAGAAATGAAACCCGGCGTAGACTTTAAGTCTGAGAAGCACTTGATCGACGATAAGGTGTTTGACTCTCTGGCGATTATGGCGCTGGTGGCAAAACTCAGCGATGAGTTTGATGTGGAGATTACCCCGCTGATGATTGTGCCGGAGAACTTTCAGTCCGCCCAGGCGATGTGGCAGATGATTGAAAAATTGCAGGACGAATAAAAATTATACATAAGGTAAGCAAGTTATGTCATTTACATCTGTTACTTACTTTCTCTTTGTAGGGATCAGCCTGCTGATTTATACCATTGTGCCCAAGCGAGCCAAATGGTGCGTGTTGTTGGGTGCCAGCGCCGTTTACTATGTGATGGCAGCGGGGCTGCGCACGCTGTGGCTGGTGGCGGCCATCCTGATCGTATACGGCGGCGGGCTGCTGCTGGGCTACCTGAATGATCAGGGCAAAGCCCGGCGCAAGGCAGCTGCCGACAAAGAGGAAAAGAAACAAATTCGCAAAAAATATGACGCCAAGAAACGCGCGGTGGTCACCGTGGCGGTACTGGGCGTCTTTGGGTTGTTAATAGCCTTAAAATATGTAAATTTCCTGGGAGAGAGCGCCTACGGCATTGCCGGGCTGTTTGGCAGCAAGAGCGCCTATCAGCCGGTGCAAATTCTGCTGCCCCTGGGTATTTCTTACTATACCCTGTGTGCGGTCAGCTATGTGGTGGATGTGTACAGAGGTAAGTACAAGCCGGAGCGTAACTTCTTCAAACTGGCGCTGTTTCTCAGCTTTTTCCCCCAAATGACGGAGGGCCCTATCGGCAAGTATGAGATCATGATGCCCCGGTTGGTGGAGGGCCACAGTTTTGACTTTGAGCGAGACGCCCAAGCGGTGATGCGCATCTTTTGGGGTATGTTTAAGAAGATGGTCATTGCCGACCGAGCCAACCTGTTTGTTACCGGTGTGTTTGACAACGGCGACCAGGCCGGGTCTATGGTGCTGCTGGGCACCCTGCTTTATACTGTGCAGATCTACTGCGAATTCTCCGGCTGTATGGATATTGTGTGCGCCACCGGCCAGCTGTTTGGAGTGGAGATGCAAGAGAACTTCCGTCGCCCTATTTTCTCCAAAACCATCAACGAATTTTGGCAGCGGTGGCACATTACCCTGGGCGCGTGGATCAAGGAGTATGTGTTCTTCTCCGTGTCCCTGTCCAAGGGGCTGATGAATTTAAGTAAGCATACCAGAAAGAAATTAAACGATTATTTTGCCAACCTGGTGCCCATGACCTTTGCACTGTTTTGTGTGTGGTTCTTTAACGGCATTTGGCACGGCGCCAGTTGGAAGTATGTACTCTACGGGCTGTATTATTACATCTTAATGATGATCGGTATGTACCTGCGCCCAGTGTCGGACAAGCTGCTGCACGCATTGCATATTGCGCCGGAGAGTAAGGGCTTTGCCCTGTTCCAGATGGTGCGTACTTTCCTGATCGTCAATGTGGGCATGATGCTGTTCCGCTGCCACACCATTTCCCAGTGGGGCCAGAGCCTGGCGCGTATCTTTACGGATTTTGACGGCGCTTGCTTAACCAACGGCACGGCGCTGTCCCTGGGTAACGACTGGCAGGATTTCCTGATTATGGGTATCGGCGTGCTGGTGGTAGGCATTGTAGAGGTGCTGCAAGAGAAGGGCCACACCATTCGCTCAGAGCTGGCTCGCCGTCCGGTAGTGCTGCGGTATGCGGTGTTCTTGGCGCTGATTTTAGGTGTGATCATCTTTGGCGCCTACGGCACCGGGTATGAGACGGTAGCGCCTATTTACGGTCAATTCTAAGGAGGGGTGCATGATGACTGCAAAGACCAAGTTGATATTGAAAAATTGCACCCGCCTGGTGTCCTTTATTTTGATTTTGCTGCTTTTGCTCTACGGTGTTTCCTTTCTATTGGAGCCGAAGAACAATGATGACGCAGCCGGGTTCGTGAACCCCAACGCCAGCGGCTATCTGTCGCTGGAGAAGGACACGCTGGATGTGTTTATTGTAGGCAACAGTGATGCTTACAGCGGCTTTTCGCCTATGGAAATGTGGAAAAACTACGGCTTTACCTCTTATATCAGCGGTACCGGTAAGCAGCTGATCGGCGAGTCTGTTCGCGCGGTGGAGGAGTGCCTGAAAACCCAAAAGCCCAAGGTGGTGATCCTGGAAACGGATCAGCTGTATACCAACTCCAACTCTGCTCAAGTGATTGCCCGGGATGCGCGTAAGCAGATACTTAACCAGTTCAGCGTGCTGGAGTACCACGATCGGTGGAAGCAGTTTGACCCCAAGGCGGCGGTTAAGCGCAAGTCCTACTCTGCCCGCTTTGCCTCTAAGGGGCAGTTTGTGTCCGGTGCCAAGGTGCCGTATCGGGGCAAGGAATATATCAAAAAGACCAAAAAGCGAGACCAGATCAATCCGCTGTTTGTGCGCAAGCTGGACGAGCTGAATGCGCTGTGCAAAAAGAACGGCGCCCAGCTGATTTTGGTGCAGGTGCCGTCCCAAACCACCTGGACCTATGCCCGCCACAATGCGGTGAATGATTATGCCAAGAAAAACGGCATTCCGTTCCTGGATTTGGACCTGAAACGCAAGGAGATCGGCTTTAGCTGGAAAACGGACAGCCGGGACGCCGGCAACCACCTGAACTGCTACGGCGCCAAAAAAGTATCGCTCTATGTGGGGCAGTACATTAAGAACCATGTGCAGTTGGAGGATAAGCGCCAAAATGCAGCCTACGCCGGGTGGAACGATGACTACACCACCTACATCAAGCACCTGAAAGAGGGCGGCGATGTGGAAAAGCGCAAAGGCCCTACGGCGGGGCAAAACAAAAACCCTGTGCCCAACGACCGGCATAAGAAAGAAAAGCCCCATACCGGCGACCCTTACGATCCCTCCGTTCAAGCTGTTTCTAAGCAATAAAGATACAAAGACTGTCGCAGTGCTTATGCTGCGGCAGCTTTTTTGTTTTGCCGACCAAACTTTACCGGTTCTTTAGATTTCCTTTGCGTGGCTTTTAAGAATGTGTGGTTAAATGTGTACAACGGGTTTTCCGTTGGGGATTTTTGTGGTACAATGGAGCAAGCACTTTGTATCACTTGAGGGAGATGAGAGCAATGTTTACGGTATTGGTGTGCGATGATGACGCGGCGATCTTAGAGTCTCTGCGCATTTATCTTAGCCAGGAGGGCTATCGGGTGCTGTGTGCCCGGGACGGGCTGGAGGCGCTGGAGCAAGTACAGGGGGAGGAGATCCACTGTATGGTGCTGGACATTATGATGCCTCGGCTGGACGGACTGAAAACCACATTAAAGCTGCGGGAGAAGTACAACTTCCCCATTATTCTGCTGTCGGCCAAAAGCGAGGACACGGACAAGATCGCCGGTCTGGGCTTTGGCGCCGATGATTATGTGACCAAGCCCTTCAACCCGCTGGAGTTGACCGCCCGGGTCAAGAGCCAAATTCGCCGCTATGTGCGTCTTGGCAGCCTGGAGGTGCGGGAGAGCCAGCTGGTCACCGGCGGCCTGGTGCTGGATACGGATACCAAGGAAGTGACGGTAGACGGCGATCCGGTACGGCTGACTGCCCGGGAGTATAAGATATTGGAATATCTGATGCACAATATAGGTCGTGTGCTCTCCAGTGCCCAAATCTATGAAGCGGTGTGGAACGAACCGGCCTACGGCACGGAAAAGACCGTGACGGTGCACATTCGCAACATTCGTGAAAAGATTGAGATCAACCCCAAGGAGCCCAAATACTTAAAGGTGGTGTATGGACTTGGATACAAAGTGGAAAAGTGTTAGAGAAAGCAGATGGTTTAAGGCGCTGTGCGTGGTGCTCTCTATGGTGCTGGCCTTTAGCTCGGTGGCACTGCTGAGCGCCGTGATGCGGGTCAGCGGCCTGTATAACGATGATGCATTTACCGATCCGTCCGTAGCGAAAAAGGGAAGTCTGGTACAGACTACGATTTTCAAAGCAGAGCTGGACGAGATCGTCAATGAGATCACGCTGCTGGCGGGGCAAAAGCAGCTGCAACAAAAGGCGGCTGCCCTGAAGAAAGCCAAGGCGGACAGCGTGGCGGCCGCTCTGGAGCAGTATAAGAAGAACCAGGCCACGGCCATTCGCAAAACGCTGGTGTTCTATGCCGGGCTGAAAAATGAAGATATTACAAATATCGGCAAGAATATACCCAACTATAAAGTGCCCACCAAGACCATAAAGAAAGTGGTGGCAGAGGATCGGGACGCACCGGGGGTGATTCGGGATTTGCAACAGATTGTCAACGGCACCCGGGCGGGGGAGGATTATCTGCCCTATTTGCAGCTGGCAAATTGGCTGCGCAGCAGTAACGGCGTGGAGTATTATAGCGATATGTCGGAAGAGCCGGACAATCTAATCCGCTATTACACGTTCGATTTTACGGTGGATGGCCAAACGGTATCGGCAGATATGTATGATGATGACCTGACCTTGGGCGAGACGATCAAATCGGCTGAGACCCACATCAAAAAGCTCTATGACAAAGCGGTGGTGGGGCCGTACCGAACTGCCGCCGACGAGCAGCAGAAGATGCGCCAAAATTTGCAAGAGCTGCAATGCCTGCAATTCTATGCCAAGGACAATACCACCGGTCAGGTGGTCAGCCAGTTGGCAGAGGGCAAATCGCCGGCGTCGCTAAAGAACGCGCCGGTGTACTATTCCAAGACCAAAGCGGGGGAGAACCTGCGGGGCACGGATTACGGTGCCGGCAATGCCAGATCGGACGCTGCACAGTACCTAATGGACGGGGATATGAGCATTTATGTGGGCATTGACCCCACTGTGGCCGGCGGCAACGATATGCTTCCGGATTTTGTGGAATTGAATGCCTTGTGCACCCGTATGCAAAATGTAAATACCGTGGCGATGACCGTGGCGGCTGTTTGCCTGGCGGTGCTGGCTCTTGCCTTTTTGGTGTTGGCGTGCCTGGGCTGCGGGCACCGTGCCGGTACGGACGGTGTGCGCCTGCTGTGGATGGATTATATTCCCTTGGAGTTGCACACGGCGATCATCGCCGCAGCAATTGCTGGGCTGGGTGTGGTGCTGTTCGGTAATTTGTTTAATGACCTGTCCAATTATTATGGCTATCAACTCAGCACTCTGTATTACGGCGGACTGTTCTTAGCGGCCTGCGGCGCTTTGGGCGCGGTGGCCTGGGGACTGTATGCAGAGTTGACCCTGTCTTTTGTGCGCCTTTGCAAGTCTAAGAAACACTTGTATAAGGGCACGCTGCTGTATTATATTTGCTTGGGAATTTGGCGCCTGCTGTGCAAACTGCACCGGTTCAACCGCCGTGTGATCCGGGGACTGGCCTACACCCCGCGGCACTTTAAGCGCAATATGGTCTTTTGCGCCGTAGGCTATCTGCTGATCAATATCGTATTGGCAGTGCTGTTTGGTGCGTACTTGGAGTTTGCGCCCATCAGCGTACCTTGTGCTTTGGTATTCTTAGCCTTTAACGGTTTTTGCGTGGGCTACGCGCTGCGCTTTTTGTTCCAGCTGGATCGGGTGATTGAGGCCGCAGCCAACCGCACGGATGTGGAGGCGGCACATCTCCACCCGGCACTGGCCGCCATGGCCGGCAGCCTGCGTTATACCAATCAGGAACTGCACAACGCCGTGGATCAGGCAGTGCGGGACGAACGGCTGAAAACGGAGCTGATCACCAATGTGTCCCACGACTTAAAGACACCGATTACCTCCATTATTACTTATACGGATTTGCTGTCCAAGTGCCCCCAGTCGGACGAAAAGGCCAAGGAATATATGGCTGTGCTGACGGAAAAAAGCACCAAGCTGGCACGGCTTGTGGAGGATTTGATTGAGGCGTCCAAGCTGTCCTCCGGCAACATCACCCTGCACCCTATGGTGCTGGATCTGGGCGAACTGACCGCCCAGGCGATCGGGGAGTACCAAAAGGAATTTGAGGAGAACCGGCTGCAACTGGTGCTGGATCCGGATTTGCCCCGGGTACAGGCGTTTGCCGACGGTTCCAAAACCTACCGGGTGCTGGAAAATCTGCTGCAAAATGCCAAGAAGTATTCTGCCGCAGACTCCCGGGTGTATGTGCGGGTGTATAAGCAAGGGGATTTCGGCGTGTTTGAAATTAAAAATATTTCTGCCGAACCGCTGAATATTTCACCTCAAGAGCTGACCCAGCGGTTTGTGCGAGGCGATGCTTCCCGCACCAAGGAGGGCAACGGTCTGGGCCTAAGCATTGCCCAGGAGCTGTGCAGTGCCCAGCAAGGGAAGTTAGAGCTGCTCATTGACGGCGATTTGTTTAAGGCTCGGGTGTATTTGCCGCAGCCGAAGAACGCCCTGCCGCAGGACACAGCGGAATAACGCCATAGATAACAAAAGACAGTTACCCGTTTTTGGGTAACTGCCTTTCTTTTTTCGCTTGTATTTACTTTTCGCTTCGACCTTTCGGCTTCATGGCGTTGTAAGAGGTGCGCACCGCGTCATCGCTGATGTTGCAGCCCAGTTCGTACAGGGGCACCTTAGCAAATATGGTCTCCAGCATATCGAACAGCCGCTCCATGGCGTTAGGCCCCAGCTTGCGCACCGTTTGGGAGAAAATGTTGAACACTGCCTTTTTGGTGTCTGCCGGGTGGATAAAATTCTCTTCCGCCCGCTCCAGAAAGCAAATGCCCGCCAGGGGAACCATGCCTGGGGTGGAGTAATCATATTTGCCGCTCCAGGGGGTGCCGCAGGCATACACCCGGTCGCCTACCAGGCGAATGGCCGGTTTGTCGTCATTGAGCATATATGCCCGGTTGCCAAAGTGCTTGAGCCACAGGGCGGTGTGGGTGGATTTGCCGGTGCCGCTGTCTGCGGAAAAAGCGTAGGCTGCGCCGTCCACCACCACGCAGCTGGAGTGGAGCAAAATGCCTCGGAACTTCAGCAGCTGGGTGTAAAAATCCGAGCCGGTGAGCATATAGTACCAGTCGTCCCGGTTCATCTCCGGGTGCTCGGCCATAGCGTCCGTTACCCGCTGCTCCGTCACATCAATGGTCATGTCCGCCGTCTGCCCCTCTTGGTCCTTGCACAGGTAGGGACGGGCTTGCTTTTCTGTTCTGCCGGCGGGGTGCTTGATCTCCACCACCAGCCCGGCAATATCGTAAAACGGCATAGTTGCACCTCAATTCTACCCATTAGTATATAAGAAAAAGCATCTACCGTCAAGGCAAAATCTGCCTGCATTTTTTGCCGCCCCGGCTCTTGACAAACAGTCAAAATCGGTGTATGCTATGTCGTAGAACAAATGTTCGATAACAGGAAAGGAGCCGTAGGGAATGGAGCGCACCGTTTTGCATGTGGATTGCAACAAGTTTTATGCCTCGGTGGAGTGCCTGCACCGCCCGGAGCTGCGAGACAAGCCGGTGGCGGTGGGCGGCAGCACAGAGAGCCGCCATGGAATTATCCTGACGAAAAACGAGATTGCCTCCCGCTACGGCTTGGTGGCAGGGGAGCCACTGTGGCAGGCGCGGCAAAAGTGCCCGCAGTTGGTGGTGGTACCGCCGAACTTTCCGCTGTATATGCGCTTTTCCAAGATGGCACGGCGGATCTATGAGGATTACAGTGACTATATTGAGCCTTTCGGGCTGGACGAGAACTGGCTGGATGTGACCGGCGATGACCGTACCGGGGAACAGATCGCCCAGGAAATTCGCCGTCGGGTAAAGGCGGAACTGGGCATTACCGTCAGCGTGGGGGTCAGTTTTAACAAGATCTTTGCCAAATTGGGTTCAGATTATAAAAAGCCGGACGCGGTGACGGTTATCAGCCGGGAAAACTACCACCGGGTGGTGTGGCCCCTGCCGTGCAGTGATCTTTTGTGCGTCGGCCCGGCCACCACCCGCAAGCTGAACGCTTACGGCGTTTATACCATCGGCGAGTTGGCGGCGGCTCGGTCGGATTTTTTGCAAGGTCTGCTGGGCAAGAACGGGCTGATGCTCCGTGCCTTTGCCCGGGGGGAGGACACTTCGCCGGTGCAGCATATGGACGCCAAGGCGGCGGTCAAGAGTGTGGGCAATTCCACCACCACGCCCCGGGATCTGGTGGATGATACGGATGTAAAGGTGGTCTTTACCGTGCTGGCAGAGAGTGTGGCCCGCCGTATGCGGGAGCAGGGACTGCAAGGGCGCACGGTGTGCATCTCCTTGCGGGATAAGAATTTGCAAACCTTTACCCGGCGACACAAGCTGGCCGCCGCCACCGATGTGAGCACGGAGATTTTGCAGGCGGCCATGGCGCTGTTTTGTGCCAATTATCGCTGGGGCGCCCCCTTGCGCAGCATTGGATTGTCGGTGACGGACTTTGAGCTGGAACCCTGTGTGCAGTTTGATTTGGCCCATACCCAGGAGCAGCGGGAGCGGGCAGCCAAGCTGGAGCGCACGGTGGATGATTTGAAGCGCCGCTTTGGCAACTACTGTATTCAGCGGGCCAGTTTGCTGGGGGATACCGGGCTGTCCCGTTTTAATCCCCACGATGACCATACCATACACCCCGTTGGATTTTTAACCGGAAAGGAACAGGCAGGATGAAAAACTATGTGCGCGTGCTGGCGCTGTATAATGAGGAGGGCGATATTCGCCCGGTAAAGATGGAGTGGGAGGAGCGATGGCTGGATGTGGACCGTGTGCTGGATATTCGCCCGGCGGCGTCTCTGCGTTCCGGGGGCGCCGGACTGCGCTACACCTGCAGCATTGCCGGTGTGCCCACTTATTTGTTTTTAGAGGAGACAAAATGGTTTTTTGAACTTGCAAAATAGAATCGGATAGCGTATAATGTGCCTATGAAGAAGATTAAAGAATTATTTATCAAGTACAAAGAAATCATTATGTATCTCATCTTCGGCGTGGCCACCACAGGTGTGAACTGGGTGGTGTACAGTCTGCTGATGAAGGCGGTGCTGGTGCATGCCCCCGGCAGCGACGATGTGAAGATGACGGTAAGCAATGTGATTGCCTGGATTGCTGCGGTGATCTTTGCCTTTATCACCAACAAACTGTGGGTGTTTGAGAGCAAAAGCTGGGTACCCAAGGTGGCGGCGCGGGAGTTTGTGTCCTTTGTGGTCTCTCGACTGGCGACCGGCGTGATTGAGTGGTTTGGCCCATTGCTGCTGTTTAAGATCGGGCTGGATCAGGACCTGTTTGGGGTCAAGGGCTTTGTAGCCAAGATTGTTTGCTCCGTGCTGGTGGTGATCCTCAACTATGTGTTCTCCAAGCTCTTGGTATTCACCAAAAAGAAAAAGAGTGCGGACGCACCGGCAAATCCAAACGAAAAATAGGCAATGCGTATAAGAAAAGAGTGCTGCGGCGCTCTTTTTTTGTTGGCTT
>ERZ1032549.473-NODE-473-length-11550-cov-9.199652_pt1 | contig 11550 bp, 6 predicted proteins | sample MGYA00516696_ERZ1032549 | MGnify/ENA primary metagenome ERZ1032549 (study PRJEB33719, sample SAMN04261356) | wastewater metagenome | biome: periurban shantytown; feature: human; material: feces | host: Homo sapiens | place: Peru: Lima | collected 2013-01-22 ... | reverse complement strand
ATATGTGGCAGATTGTCCGGTTCCGCAAAATCGATTTGCGCTATATGTGGCAGTTCTCCGCGGGCAAGAGCTGTTAGAGGGTACGAAATCGAAGGTATGGGGGCATCTTCGCGAAGGAAAGTGCCACATATAGCGGAAATCACTTTCTCGGCAGTCTCTTATCTGCCACATATAGCGATTTTGGGAGTCGTCAGCACAGCAAGTATGCGTCCGCAGCAACATCAGTACCGGAAAAGGCTGAAAGCCGGGGCAGGAACCAGCGGCGCGGGAGGCTGTGCGGGCGTCAGCGCGACCCTCTTCTGCGCATGGGGCGTTGCGAATAGTCGCGCGAATATCCACCGGTCGAACCCGCCGAACCCGCCGGACCCGAACCGTACGAATCGTAAGCGGAACCATACTGCGAGCCGAACTGCGGCCCGTCATAACCGCCCTGTCGAATGTCGATCGCGGCAACGCCGGTCGTTGCGTATCCGCCGGCCAGGTAGCCCGACTGCGCGCCCTGCTGCCGCATCTCCTGACCCATCTGCATGAGCCGCGCAATGCGGTCCTGAATCGGCGGATGCGTGGAAAACAGGCGCGAGAAGCCCTCCGCGGAGAACGGACTGGCGATCATCATCGCAGCCACCGACTGCGTGCCGGCGGTCTTCTCCATCGGCATCGCGGCTGCGCCGCCGGAAATCTTGCTCAACGCGGAAGCGAGCGCTTCCGGATCCTCCGTCAACTTGGAACCGTCTTCGTCGGCGTCGTATTCGCGTGTGCGGGAGATTGCCATCTGTATCAGCGACGCTGCGATCGGCGCCAGAATCGCGCTCAGCAGCACACCCAGCAATCCCAAGCCGCCGGACGCCGAATCGTCGCGGTCGTCACGCGAACGGCCGCCGCCGAAATACATGAGCGAGTAGCCGAGGTACGAGATGACGGTGGCCATGGCGGAGGCGATTGCGGACGTCAGAATGTCGTGGTTGTAGACGTGCATGAGTTCGTGTCCGAGCACGCCGCGAATCTCACGTTCGTTAAGCGTCTGTAGGATGCCTTGCGTGCAGCAGACCGCCGCGTGTCGTTCGTTGCGCCCCGTCGCGAACGCGTTGGGGCTCATGGTGGGGGCGATGTAGATGCGCGGCATCGGCTTGCCTGCCTTCGCCGATAGCTCGCGGACGATCTTGTATAGTACGGGGGCTTCCTGCTCGCTCACCTGTCGAGCGTGCATGCTGGCGATCGCCAGTTTGTCGGAAAACCAGTAGGAGACGAACGTGGAGCCCAGGCCGATGAGAATGTAGTAGCCGAGCGTGCTTTGACTGGCGCCGGTCGCCCACCAGATGAGCATGATGACGCCCCACATCAACGCGAACAAAAGCGTCGTTTTCAAGCCATTGCAATGGCCGTGCACCTGCAATTTGCCGTTCATGGCCACCAGCCTAGGAATTCAGGCTGGGATTTTGCTGTATACAAGCTGAAGGGTGGATTTGCAACATCTAGAAACATGCCACGCAACGACGCTACAGCATCGGCCATAGACCTATCTGCGGCACGGCGAGAGTCACCCCAACTTGAAACGTATTACCCTCGCATATCCCCCGAATGCACTGCGTCGAGCGTGCCGATCAGGCTGGTCAGCAAATCGTTGCGGCCGCACGCGTTCGTCAGCACCGCCAGCACGTACGTGCCCGACTGCGACATCACCAGTCCGGCATCGTTCAGCGCGTACAAATCGCCTTCGCCGTTGATCCATCCGGCCTTCGTGTACACGGTGTCCGCATCGCCAAGGGCCGCGTGGATGCAGGAGTTCAGCGAATTCGTCATGTCTCCGGACAGCCATTGCAGCGATTCGGGCGTGATGTTCTGCACCCCCGCCGTTTGCCCGGCGAACAGGAAACCGTATCCGGCGGTCCACAGTTTGGCCATGTCGCGCGCGGAGGTGAACAGGTACCCGCCGCGATCACCCATTCTGGAAGCCGCGCCCGCCTGTTCGGCCCACGTGTTGAAGCAGTCGAGGCCATACGTTTTGTACAGCCAGTCGTAAGACGCGTTGTCGGAATTGCGCAGGATGGCGTCGACCTTCTGGTGGACGGTGGCGGACTGCGCGTCAGCGGATTGGGCCACGCCGTTCAGGTCGACGGTGCCCGTTGAGAACAGCGATATCAGGTATGGCGCCTTCGCCGACGAGGCCGAATAGATCTGCGCATCGGCGTTGTATGCGATCGTGCGGCCGGTCGTGATGTCGGCGAGCACGAATGATGCGGTATATCCGTCGGCTTCGAAAGTGGCGATTTGAGACTGCACGGCGGCCTGCGAATCGGCGCTTAGCGTGAAGCCCTGCGTTGTGATCGTGGCGCTGCCCTCGACTGCGGAAATGCCGTCCAGCGCGACCTGCGTCGGCGACGAGACGGCTTGTGTCTGCGATTGCGGCGCGCTGTTTTGCTTAAGCGCGCCCGACGTGGAGGACGTTTCCGAAGACGTTCCCGAGGACGCCGCTGCGTGGGCTTCCTCTTCGAGATGCACATCGACAAGACCCACGCCCATGGCGAAGCCGATCAGGCAGGCGATCAACAGGCCCACGACGGACACGGAACAGCAGTACAGTGCCTTGCGCTTGACGTGTTTTCCAAAGTTCATGCCGACTTCACAACCTTAGATTTCAATGCCCGCATCCGTTTGCGATGATATTGCGCACCGCGTTTCACTGGGGTCAGCCTAGCGCATGGACCCGAACTTCGGGGGTAATAGGTCAAAACGACCGCGTACGTCCGATTCTGGAGAAACGGGCGGTTGTGCGATCGAAAACGCACGCTACGCGACCAGTCCGCCGAAAATCGACCACTAAAGCGGCAAAAACTAACGCCCTGCACGTCCGATTCAGAGGAATCGGACGTGCAGGGCGTTACTAGATTGCGTTAAAAAGGCTTGGAGTTAGGGTGTCAGGAAGTCAGCACTCCCACCCTAATTCCAGCCGGCCCGATTCAGGCATGCGCCAGCGCGCGCATCTGCTCCGGGTCGATGACCTTCTTGTGCTCGCGGCCTTCCTTCGCGCCCTCGGCACGTTCGAACGCGTCGACCTTCTTCCAGCCGGCGAAGTCGATCGGCTTGACACCGCGGGAAGCCAGCAAACGGTCGATGGATTCCGGATCGCGGTCAGCGGCCACGCGACCGCCTTCGGCGGCTTTGGACAGGTCCTCCAGCATGTTGGTGACGATGAGCAGCGCGTCGGACTTGGTGGATCCAATCAGGCCGACCGGACCACGCTTGGCCCAACCGGTGGCGTACAGACGCTCACGCACCTGCGCGCCCTCGCCGGAGGCCTCCGTGGTGATGCGGCCGTCGCCGTTCGCGTTAGCCAAGTGAGCACGGCGATCGTCGTACGCGATGCCCGGCGCGGAAGCCGGCTTGTAGCCGATTGCGTGATACACGGCCTGCACCGGGTACTCTTCGAATTCGCCGGTGCGAGTCATCTTGCCGTCCGCGGAAGTCGTCGTCTTCTCCACGCGAATCGCCTTGACCTTGCCGTCCTCGCCCAGCACTTCGACCGGAGCGGAATTGAAGTGGATGTAGTACTTGCGATCCGCCGGGTTGCCCTCGAAATCGGTGTCGCCGTCGTCTTCCATGTCCTCGGCCATCTCGCGGATGGTGAACAGCTCCTCGACCATCTGACGGGTCAGCTTGTCCTTGCCGGCCTCCTCGATAGTGTCGTCGTCCAGATCAAAGTCGTCTTCGTTGATGATCAGCTGCACGCCCGGCAGCTTCTCCATTTCGCGCAGCTCCTGCACGGAGAACTTGGCCTGAGCCACGCCACGGCGGATGAACAGATGCAGGGTCTTGGCCTTGTTGGCCTTGATGCCCTCGTACACGTTGTCCGGAATGTCGGTGCGTTCCTTCAGGTCGTCGGCGTTGCGCATCAGCTCGCGCGCCACGTCCATGGCCACGTTGCCGCCGCCGATCACAGCGACTTCCTCGGCATCGAGCGGCCATTCGCGGGCGCCGGTCGGATAGCCGTCATACCATTCCACGAATTTCGCGGCGCCGTACACGCCGTCCAGATCCGATCCCGGCAGGCCGAGCGGCTTGTCCTCCACCGCGCCAGTAGCGAACAGCACCGCGTCGTAACGTTCCAGCAGCTCGTCAAGCGTCACGTCCTTGCCGAATTCCACGTCGCAGTACAGGTGGATGTCTGGGTTGTCGAGCGTCTTCTCGAGAGCGGATGCGATGAATTTGATGGAAGGGTGGTCGGGGGCCACGCCGTAGCGCACCAGGCCGAACGGCACCGGCAGCTTTTCGAACAGGTCGATGCGGGCCTTGGTGCCCAGTCCCAGCTCTTCGCCGAGCTTGCCCAGCTGGCGCAGGAAAATATCGGAAGAGTAGACGCCTGCGGGGCCGGCGCCGATTACAGCAATACGAAGTTCGTTGGTTTCGCTCATATGTTCCAGCCTAATATATTCCCTGCATTTCCAACAGGGGGCATACGGCACTTTCTTGCGATTCCCTTACTTGCCTCGCAACGCGCAGCCCGGCCCATGTGCCGGCGCAGGAGAACGTACAATCGCAGAAGATCACAATCGGTCCCTCACTAAAGAAGGTCCTTATCGTAAGAGGGTGGGCATATGCGCATTCACATCACGTATACCGGCGGCACCATCGGTATGGTCGAGTCACCGAACGGTCTGGTTCCGGGCGCCGATATGCGCGGCTGGCTGCGCCGGCTGATTGAGGACGCGCATCTGGACTCGAGCTTGTTCTCGTTCACCGAGCTGGACCCGCTGATCGATTCGTCGAACGCGACGCCCGACAATTGGCAGACGATGGCGGACGACCTGCGCGCGCACCGCGATGACGCCGATGCATTTGTGGTGTTGCACGGCACCGATACGATGAGCTATTCGAGTGCCGCGCTGTCTTACGCGCTGACCGGTTTCGGCAAGCCTGTGATTTTCACGGGGTCGCAGCATCCGCTCGGCAAAATCGAATCGGACGCCACCGCGAACGTCACGGGTGCGCTGAACGCCGCGATGAGCGGACGTTTTCATGGCGTCGGCCTGTTCTTCGGCCATCATCTGTTCGCCGGCAACCGTGTGAGCAAATCGTCAAGCTGGGCGTTCGAAGGGTTTTCGGCGCCGTCCACCGGCCCGCTGGCACGTACCGGCACGCCGTGGCATTGGTATGCGGGCGATTCGGCCGGCTCCGGTTGCGGTTGGGCGTCGCCGCTGCCCTACTCCCGTCACGATGTGGCCGTGATCGACATGGCTCCCGGCATTTCCGCCGCGCGATTGGCCGCGATGCTCGACCCTCGTCCGGAAGCGGTGCTGTTGCGCGCGTACGGCGTTGGCAATGTGCCGAGCGACGAGTCAGGACTGACCGACGTGATCGCCGACGTGCTGCATGACGGCGTGCCTGTCGTCATCGCATCGCAATGCCAGCAGGCGGAAGTGCTGCTCGGCCATTACGAGACGGGCGACGCGATCGCCCGCGCCGGTGCGATCGGATCGGGCGACATGACGCTGGAAGCCGCATACGCGAAGATCATGTTCCTGCTGTCGCAGGGCGTGGACGCGGCCGATTTCGGCACGTGGATGCGCCGGAACATCGCTGGCGAAATCTCGCCCAGCTCGATGTAGCACGGCGCAACGCGGTTCAGCCTCCGCACGGCTCGTCGCCGCAACCGGCGCTACTCGCGGTCGAGCAGGGCGGTGAGCGCCCACAGGATGCTGACCACGTCGATCGCTTCCTGCATGAACGCGCCGACGACCACCGGAATGAGGTTGAACGCGGCCGCGACCATGCCGATAATCGCCAATCCAAGGCCGACCAGCACCGCCTGCAGCATCACTTTCTTCGTGCGGCGGGCGATGGCGATGGCGCGCGGCACGGAGGCGATGTCGTCGTTCATGATGACCACCTGCGCCGATTCGGACGCGGCGGTGGACGTGCCGTCGGTCATGGCCATACCGATGTCCGCAACCGCCAGTACAGGGGCATCGTTCACGCCGTCGCCGACCATCATCGTCACCTGTCGGGTCATGGATTCGCCGACCACGCGCTGTACGACCTTGTCCCACGCCGGCTGGTTTTGGTGCGCGTCTTCCGTGGCGTTCTTGACGGCCGCGACCTTGCCTTCGGGGAACAGTTCGGACTGCACGTCGTCGATGCCGACCTCGCCTGCGATGATGCGCGCGGAGGCCTCCTTGTCGCCGGTGAGCATGGACAGTTTGCGCACGCCGAGCCGGTGCAGTTTTTCAAGGGACGCCTTGGCGTTTTCGCGCGGCACGTCACGCAGCACAATACGTGCGGCGAGCTTGCCGTCGATCGCCACGTATGCGGCCATTTCGTCCGGTTCGAGAGGTGCGAACAGCGAATTCACCTCCGGCTTCTTGGAAGCGCCGGCAGCGGTCCCGGTCGCCGAATCGCCAACCGCGCTATCGGCCACAGCACCAGCCGCAGTACCGGCCGCCACCCCTGCGCCCAGCACATGCGTGAAGCCGGCCTCGTCGGCCGTCACGTACGCGAAACGACCCACGCGCACGGCATGCCCGTTCACCTCGCCGGACACACCCTTGCCCGACTGTTCCTCGATGTTCTTCACCACGGGGTAATCGCGTCCATGCCCCGGCAAATCGCGTTCGGCGCACAGCCGCTGCCCGTTCTCATAGCGCGCGTACAGTTCCTGCATGGCCTTCTGCCCGGCCGCCGCGATGCCCTTCGACAGAATGTGCACCGAGTAGCCTTCCACCACGCCGGCCATCATCAGAATGTGGTTCTCGTCGTACGGCGAGCTGTTTTCGAACGGCTTCTCGACGCGCACGACCTGCGGCTGCTTGACGGTAAGCGTGCCGGTTTTGTCGAAGAAGATATGCGATACGCGGCCCAGGTTTTCCAGCACGTCCTGCGCTTTGATAAGAATGCCCGCCTTGGCAAGGCGACCGGTGCCGGCCACGTACGCGACGGGAGCGGCGATCAGCAGCGGGCAGGGCGTGGCCAAAACCAGCACCTGCGCGAATCGCAATGGCGTGCCTGCGACGGCCCACGCGATGCCGGCGATCGCCAGCGAAAGAATGGTGAACGGCACCGCCAGCACATCGGCGGTTTTGACGACGGTCGGGCGCGATTCCTGCGCCGACGACACCAGTTCGAGGATCTTCTGATACTGCGAATCCTGCGCCAATTGCGTGGCACGCATCGTCAGCGCGGTCGATCCGTTGACCGCACCCGACAGCACGCGCGCGCCCGCATACACTTCGCGCGGCACCGGCTCGCCGTTGATATTGCTCAGATCCAACGTGGCGACGCCCGACAGCAGTTCGCCGTCGACCGGCACCGTTTCGCCCGGCAGCACGAGGATCACGTCGCCAAGCTTGACCTGGTCGACCGGAACGGTTTCGAAATGCTCGCCGGCCGCGTCGTAAGGCTTCGTTTGGGTGGTGGACTTATTCGTTTCCGCAGCGTTAGGCACATCCACACTGGCGACCTTGCGAAAGCCGTCCGCCGTCATGTCGCCCTCAGCATCACCGGCAGTACCGTCGGCCCCGGCAGCCGCCGCACGTGCACCCACGCCCGGCAACGTCACCACGTGCGCGGTCCGCGGCGCCGCATCAACCAGCGCCGTCAGGTTGCCTTCCGCCTTCGACTGTGCGAATTCCTCAATCGCCTCGCCGGAGGAAATCATCAGCACCACGGCCCACGCAGCCCAGTATTCCTGCACCGCCACCGTCGACGCGATCGCAATAACCGCAAGTAAATCCACACCGACGTGGCCGTGCCGCAAATCGTCAATCATGCCGATGATCGTCACCACAATCGTGTAGACGACCAGCGCGATTACAACCCACTGCCCGACACCCGGATTGAACGGTCCGAAAGCCAGCGAAGCGCCCGCAGCCTCCCACGGACGCCACGAACCCAGCAATGCCAACGGAATCGCGGCAATGATGGCGATCGGCAGCAGAGGAACTTCTTTGCAAATGGAAATGATTCTACGCATGAGAATCTCCTTACGCTCGTATCGGACGCCTTGTTAACCCATCGGCGCCCCGCCTGCGCGGACCATCGATACACGGCGTAAAAAGATATTTCCAGCATAACAGAGCATTGCGATTGCCGCGGTCGTTTGCGTGTGCTTCCGTTCGTCGCGCGCGTTCCGCGCATACGAAAAGGGCCGTGCGATTGCTCGCACAGCCCTTGTTTTCCGCCGTTTTTCGGCTTGTTCAGCGTTTCCGCGATTACGCGGATTGCGGTTGCGACTTCGCCGTCAGCCTATCGGGTGGCAGCCACCCGTATCGCTGTCGGCATGAACGCCGCACACCGTACGTTGCCGTACGATGCCGCGCATCCGGCTTTACCACAGACCGAACGGATCGAACAGGCCACCGCCGTCGCCGTTGTTGCCGTTACCGCCATTCTGGCCGTTCTGGCTGCCGCCATTCTGGCCGTTGCCGTTATCGTCGTTGCCGTTGTTCTGCTGACGCTGTTCCTGCTTGTTGGAGGAGTTCGTCTTGGTCTCTTCCTGGTCGAGCGTCACTTCGAGATCCATGGTGTTGCCGCCGCGCACAACGGTCAGCTTCACCTTGTCTCCCATGGCGGAGGCGCGCACGTAACCGAGCAGCGAGTAGTTGTTGTTCACTGCCTTTCCGTTGAACGCCACGATGGAGTCGCCGGCCTTCACGCCGGCCTTGGACGCCGGGCCACCGTCGGTCACGGCCTGCACCTGGGCGCAGCCGCGGGTCACACCGTCCGCTTCCACCGAGGAGCTCTTGATGGTGATGCCAAGCACCACATGCTTCACGGAACCGTTGTCGATGATCTCGTTGGTCACGCGCTTGACGAGGTTCGACGGAATGGCGAAGCCGATGCCGATGGAACCTGCCGTGCCGGACGAGCTTGCGGTGGAGGCGATGGACGAGTTGATGCCGATCACCTGGCCGGCCGCATTGAAAGTCGGACCGCCGGAGTTGCCCGGGTTGATGGCCGCGTCGATCTGCACGGCGTTGGTGACGATGTCGTTGTTGTCGTCATCGGTCACGGTCACCGGGCGGTTGAGCGCGGACACGATGCCGGTGGTGGCGGTGTCGTCGTAGCCGAGCGGGTTGCCGATCGCCATGACGGCCTCGCCGACGGCGAGATTGTCGGAATCGGCGAATTCCGCGACTTTCAGATCGCTCGGCGGATTGTCAAGCTTGATCACGGCCAAATCGGTGGTGGTGTCGGTGCCGACCACCTTCGCGGAATAGACGGCGCCGCTGGCGAGCGTCACCTGAATCTGCTGCGCGCCGGAAATCACGTGGTTATTGGTGGCGATATAGCCCTTGTCGCTGATCACCACGCCGGAGCCCTTGGCTTCGCCGTCGCTGGTCGCCACGTCGATGGCCACCACGGAATCGGACACTTCCTTGGCCACCGCGGTCCAATCGACCGCCGTACCGGACTTCGCCTTGGCGGAACCGGAACCGGACGTGTTGGACTTGACGTCGGACAGCGAGCTGGAGGTCGGCACATGCACCCAACCGTTGGTGATCGCGGTGAAGCCGACGCCGAGGCACAGCGCGCCGGACACCAGTGCGGCCACAACGGCGGTGACCACATGGCTGGTCATGCCGGACTTTTGCTTGGCAACGACCGGCGTCTGGTTCGGCTGGTTCGGCTGGTTCGGGAAGCCCTGCCCCGGAGCGCCGAACGGATTGCGGTTGCCCGGTCCCGCAGGGGGCATGTTCGCGCCGTACTGCGGCTGCTGCTGATTGTTCTGCTGCGCGCCGTTCTGCGCGGACGAGCCGCCAAATGGATTGCCGAACGGATTGCCATTGTTCCGCTGATTGCCGGTCGTATACGGGTTGCCGAAAGCGCCGAAGAACGACGGACGGTTGTCCTGCGGCTGGCCCTGCTGCTGCGCGCCGTACTGCGGTTGCTGGGCGGTCTGGCCGCTGGCATCGCCAGCCGGCGGCGTCGGCACCGGACCGTACGCGCCGTATTCGGGCGCCGGACGGTACTGTTCGGTCGGCGCATCCTGCGTCGCGTTGTTGATCACCGTGCGTTCACCGGCAGCGGAAGCATAATCCGGCGTATCGTCAGCGGTATTGCCTGCCGTGCCATCCGCCGCGTCCACGGTAGGAAGGGCGGTGGTGGGCTGCTCGCCCGCGTTCGGCACTGCAATCGGTTCGGTAACGGAAGTCTGTGCTTCGTCGGCGACGTTCTCGCTCGGCGTCTGCGGCGCGGTCTGCTGCGTGCCATCCTGCGGCTGGGCGATGTTCTGATCGCTATTATCTTCAGCCATTGTTGCTCCTTATTCGTCTCGCGGCATTCAACATGATCAGCAATCGTGCCGCTCGAACTGCTATCTAAGAGTAAAGATACCTGCTCTGGAAGTTTCCTGAATGTTTGTTGAAAGTAGCAATCGAATCGCTTGGCAGTTTGCTCCATACGATGCCACCGTCGACCGCCGATGGCGCCACCGCGGCAATCGGCGCTATCGCATACAGTTGAGAGCATGACAAGCTTGAACGAACCACAGACCGGCGCGGTGGCGCACGAGACCTCAGCGGCCAACGCGGCAGCCCGCGCAACGCACGACGCAGCAGGCAACACGACCAGCGCGGCATCGACCGAAAACCTTATCGAACATCCCCGCGGCGCGGAACCCGGCAAGCCCGGCCGCCGCGACGCGTTCTACTTCGAGCAGAAAACCCGCCTGCCAGATGCGGCCGATGGCAAGGGCCGCGGCGGCGCGCGATACGGACGCACCGGCATCATCCACACCCCCCACGGCGACATCCACACCCCGGCGTTCGTGCCGGTGGCCACGCAGGCCGCGATGAAGGCCGTGCTGCCCGAAACCATGAAGGATCTTGGCGCGCAATGCCTGCTGTCCAACGCGTTCCACCTGTATGAACGACCCGGAGAACAGGTGCTCGACGAAGCCGGCGGACTCGCCAAATTCATGAACTGGAACGGTCCGACGTTCACCGATTCCGGCGGATTCCAGGTGCTGTCACTCGGCGCGGGCTTCAAGAAGACGCTCGCCATGGACGTCACCGGCATGAAATCGGACGACGTGATCGCGGAAGGCAAGGAGCGGCTCGCGTTCGTGGACGAGGACGGTGTGACGTTCAAGTCGCCGCTCAACGGCTCGCTGCACCGTTTTTCCGCCGAAATTTCAATGGGAATCCAGCATAAGATCGGCGCCGACATCATGTTCGCTTTCGACGAGCTGACCACGCTGATGAACACCCGCGGCTACCAGGAACGTTCCGTGGAACGCACCTACCGTTGGGCGCAACGCTGCGTAGCCGAGCACAAGAGGCTCACCGAAGAGCGTCTTGGCAAGCCGTACCAGGCGCTGTATGGCGTGGTGCAGGGCGCGAATTATGAGGATCTGCGCCGGCATGCGGCCGAACAGATCGCGTCGCTCGATTTCGACGGCGTCGGCATCGGCGGCGCGATCGAAAAACGCATCATCGGCGACACCTGCGCCTGGATCTGCGACGCGATGCCGGAAAGCCGACCACGCCACGTGCTCGGCATCGCCGCGGTCGACGACATCTTCGCCTGCGTGGAGAACGGCGGCGATACGTTCGACTG
>ERZ1032549.462-NODE-462-length-11736-cov-10.140570_pt1 | contig 11736 bp, 10 predicted proteins | sample MGYA00516696_ERZ1032549 | MGnify/ENA primary metagenome ERZ1032549 (study PRJEB33719, sample SAMN04261356) | wastewater metagenome | biome: periurban shantytown; feature: human; material: feces | host: Homo sapiens | place: Peru: Lima | collected 2013-01-22 ... | reverse complement strand
AAGACAGGCAAGTTCACGCACCCGGCATATTCCAGAATAACATCCTATTGTTTTAGATGCTCTACAGGCATGAACAGCCGCGAATCGGAAAGATCTTCTAGTTTCGCCCCGACTGACCGCCAAGGGCCAAAATGGCCCCTCCATCCCCGGACGACCGGCTCTGGAGCGCCAAGGAATGTCCCCAGCCGGCAGAAAAGGAACGTCCCTATCTGCCGGCTAGAGAGCACCGAAGAGGATGGCGTAGGTAGTGGATTCGCCGAGCTTGAGCTCGTCGCCGGGATTGAGTTGGGCGGAACGGCCGGGCTCGACCTGAATGCAGACGCGCGTGGCCCCGTTTACCACCACGGTTCCGTTGGTGGACGACAAGTCCTCGACGTGCCAGATATTTTGAGCATCGCACCAGATATGGGCATGGCGGGCCGAGACATCGTCGCCGACGTCGGTAATATCGCCCTCACCAGTGGCCAGCGCGCCAATCTCAACACCCTGCTCACTCGGCTGAATCCAGCGCGGGGCGCTAACGACAAAACTGTTTTGTACGCGCAGCAAGCCCAAGGGGTGCGCCGGGGCGGGTTCGCGTTCGCCCGCGGTCATCGACATGCCAAGCGAACGCGGCGTGGAGGTGCCTCCGCCACAGGTCGCGTGCGCGTAGTCGATGGCATAGTTCACCGAGGACCGTACATCCGCCGAACAGCCGACGGCGACAAACAGCACCAGCACGGCCTCGGCGCGCTCGGCGGGCATGAGTTCCGCCGCCTGGGACAGGCGATCGAGCGCGTTGCGATAGAGATTCGTGTCCTGGTGGCACTCTTCGAGCGCGCGTACCATCGGTTCGCCTGCAGGACCGCACACCATATTGATCACAGCCGTGGAGTCCATGGGATTGCGCTGGCGCAGGGCAAGTTGCGACATAATACGCGCAGCCGAGGTACCGTATTCGGCAAAGTAGCGCTGCTGAAGCGTGCCGACCGGCGCGCGAACGATAAAGCGGGAAACCCAAGAGCGATCGGTGGCTCGGCTCTGCGGGCTGCGGCCGTCGGCGAGCGGACGGGACGAAAGCACCAAGCCGCACAGCTCGATATGGCTCAGATGCGCCGCGCGCTTAAAGATGTCAAACATGGCCCCGCATGGGGTGAGCTCAACTTGAGATGCCATGACCTAGGCCTCCTTGGTCGTAGAAATAGAATCGGACGATACTTCGACAGGTCCGCCAAAAGTACGGGCAGCTGCGGCTCCACCGGCAAGCGGAGTCGCCATCTGGGCTTTTGTGCGTCGCGGTGCCGAAACGGGAAGTTCAAAGGCAAAGCCCATCGCAAGCAAAAACCACGTAAGCGTATAGGTTGCAACCAGAGCGGCAACAAGGCCGCCCATCACGGCGCGTTGGGAAAATACGCTACATGCAGCCACAACCAACACCGGAACCTCGCAGGCAGAAAGCGCAAGCACACCCTGCAGGAAGCCCGAGCGCCGATCGCGCGCAAGTGCCCCCGCGGCAACGCCGGCTATGCCTGGCAGCGCCAACGCCAGTGCGGCAATAATACCCGGTAGCGACCCAGACCACACGAGCGATCCCAAAGTCGCCGTCACGCGAGCGCCCGACGCCAGCAGCGCGGCCGAGACCACGACCACAGTCCAAACCACGCCACAGACGACCGACGCGCCGACCATCAGCGCGCGACGAACCGCGCGACCGGACGCATCCATGGGGCACGGCGTGAGCGGCTCGCCGCGGAGCGAACGACCGACATTTTGCGCATAGTGGTCACAAAACGCCGAGAGCGCTGCCTCGACCGCCGCCGGCTCGGGACGATCTTTTTGATGGCTGGACAGGCAGGCCATCACCACGTCGAACAGCTGGGCATCGACAAACGCCAGCGCGTCGCGCAGCTCTTCGGAATCCGGCTCAAGCCCTAGCTGCTGGGCCTGCTCGGCCGCGGCGAGCGCCACATCGGGCTCACGACGAAGCAGCTGAGTCAAATCACAACCGGGCGCATGGGCACCAATGGGATAGTCGGGCCGCGTGTCCATCTTGAGACGGTAGGGGCTCGCGATGTCGCGCGTCTTTTTGCGCGAACCCGAGGTGCCCGAAGTGCTCGGCGCGGCTTCGTATGGCGCGACGCCGGCAATGAGCTCGTAAACCGTGCTTGCCGCGGCATAGACGTCGATCGCCGGCGACATACGCAAAGCGCGCAGGTCGGGAATATCGTCGGTGAGCATCTCGGGCGGGGCATAGGCAACCGTCGCGCGACGCAGCGTGGCATAACGCTCCGTAAACGACGCCTTGCCGCCGGTACCGGCCACGGCCGACGCAGGCTCGAGCGCCAGCGACGAGCCAAAGTCGATCAGGCACAGGTCAAAGGTGCCCTCGGCAAGCTGCCGGTCAAGCGGCAGACGTGCCGTACGCACCATAATATTAGCGGGCGAGATATCGCGATGGACAAAGCCCTCACCCACCAGGCTCATACGGCAGAGCAGATCGAACAGGTCGCGACCCAGACGCGCCGCCACAAGTGGCGACAGGCGTCCGGCATCGTCCACGGCGAGTCGCGAACGCAAGCGGGCAAGCGTCTCGCCCTCGACCCATTCCATGACAATTGCAGGCACACCGTCAACCTCGCCCCAGCCATAGAGGCGGGGAAAGCCCTTAAGGCCCGAAAGGGCGCGATGGCATTCGTATTCCTCGCGAAACGCCGCCTTGAACTTGGCGACCAGCGCCTCGTGAGCGGCGGCGTCGTCAAACTCATCGCGCGTCGGCAAGATGAGCTGCTTGAGTGCCACGGCCTCACCCTGGGCGTTGACGGCACGCGTCACGCGGCCGATACCGCCACGGCGCATGGTGGCATCGTCGGCAAACAGCATCGTAAAACGACGCAGATAGGCAGGCAGCTCGTCCTGACCGAGCGCAATGGCCGGCTCAAACCCGTCGACACGCGCCAGGCGCAGGCCGACCATGGGATCGCGACCGAGCGATTGTGGTGTGGTGGATGCAAGATCGGTCATCATAGGGCAAGCGCCGCCACGTTATTGTTGAAGTTACCGAGCGCGACGTCATCATCGCCGTAATGGCCGACCCATTGACATAGGTTGGTATAACAGCCCCACAGATTGGCATACTGCTGATACCACTTTGACCGGGGCGAGAATGTCTGACGACCGAACTCGGCTCGAATGACAAACATCTCCCCGACCAGGCTGTCGCACGGCCTGGGATCTCCCGTAGAGTTATAGGTCGAGACCACGTCATTGGCACGAGAAACGTAACTGTCGAGCATGTTGTACTTGGTCACAAGCCAACTGTGAATGCCCTCTTCCTCAGCAGCGGAAAGGCCACCGGAGTTTGCATCGTTGTCAGTGTTGCCGCCCGTCGAACCGCCGTTTCCAGACCCTCCGGTAGAGGAACCCGACCCAGAGCCGCCGCCCGAACTCGACGAATCCGAGCCGGAGCCAGAAGTATCCGAGCTACCGGGCTTTCCGGACTGCTGGGCGTCCTGCTCCTTCTGCTGCTCGACCTTATTCACCGTTGCCGCCACGCTATTGTTGGACAACCGATCGATAATCTTGGTGTTGGTGAGCACGATGGTTTTGCCATTGGCAAGCGTGACTTCGTTGTCCGGGGCCTCGGCGCCGTCCGCATCGTCGGTGCCAAACACAATATGCCCGACCACACTTGCCCAAGCATATCCAGTCGTGGTGCCCAGATCGCTTTTGACCTCATGCCCCACGCGCGGTTCGCGTGCGGCATGCGCCTGCATCATGGACGGCACGGTCATGCCATAGGCAGAAACGCCAGCTATGACCAGCACCAGCGAGCACGATAGCAGTGCGTACGCCCGCGGCGCCAAGCCCAGTCGGCGTCGTATGCGCACCGCGGCGCCGCGCTTTGTCTGAGTGCCACCGGGCCGCATGCGTTCTCCTCCAACAAAAACACGCCGCTCGGGAGCGGCGCATTCATTCGAATCCATATTTGAGTGTATCAGCGAACCAAAAAGGTTGCGCAACGAATGGACAAATTGAGGATGCGAGCGGAAGCATCCATGCGATAAGCGGATACGAAGCATCTTTGTTGCACAACAAACTCACAGTCGCACGGGGAAATTATGACTACCCCGTGCGTCGCGAGGAAAACATACGGCAGGAGCAGGCTCGCCACCTAAATCGCGCGGCGGGCCTCGATGGCGCGGCCAAGCGTAAGCTCGTCGGCATACTCCAAGTCGCCGCCCACGGGAAGGCCGCTTGCCAGACGCGACACCTCGACGCCCAACGGCTTGATGGTACGGGCCAGATAGCTCGCCGTGGTCTCGCCCTCAATATTGGGGTTGGTGGCGATGATGACCTCGTGGATGTCCTCGTGGCCCAAGCGTGCCAGCAGCTCTCGAATGTGCAGCTGCTCGGGGCCAATCTTGTCCATGGGACTGATCACGCCGCCCAATACGTGGTAGAGGCCGTGGTAGCTGCCCGTGCGCTCAATCGCCTGGACATCGCGCGGCTCGCCCACCACGCAAATGCGAGTGGTATCGCGCATCGGGTCCTGGCAGATGGAGCACTCGTCGGCCGTGGCGTAGTTAAAGCAGCGGCTGCAAAAGTGGACCTCCTGCTTGACCTCCAGGATGGCCTCGGCCAGGCGGCGCGCCTCCTCGGCGTCGGCCTCCAACAGGTAATAGGCGATGCGCTGGGCCGACTTGGGACCAATGCCCGGCAGACGGCCCAGCTCATCGAGCAGTTTTTGCAGACTGTGATTTGCACTCATATATATGCGTGTCTTAGAACGGCATGCCCGGGATGTTGAGGCCGCCGGTGATGGCGCCCATCTGCTTGTTGGCGAGCTCGTTGACGCCGCGGACGGCCTCGTTGACGGCAGCCATGATCATATCCTGCAGCATATCGACGTCCTCGGGATCGAGGGCATCGGGATCGATGGTGAGGTTGACGAGCTCCATCTCGCCGTTAACGGTCACCTTGACCATGCCGCCGCCGGCAGAGGCGTCGACGGTCTGGGACTTGAGGTTCTCCTGCGCGGCGGCAAGCTGCTCCTGCATCTTGCGAGCCTGCTTCATCATCTGCTGCATGTTCATACCGGCCATGATGGCTCCTTTACGTGCGGCCGCACGCCGAGCTGCAAGGGCAGCCGGAGCACGGCGGGACTTTCAAACTCAAAAATCGTACCACGGCGCGAGGCCAGCGAGCGGGGCGGACGTGTTACCTCAGTCGATATACATGTCCTGGAGCGCAAGCCGCACCCAATAATTATGCAAAGTTGAATAATTTGCATCTGCATAATATTGAAAGCTAAGTCTTGTAGAGCCGAAATCCGACATTTTATGCGTCCCACTAAATGGCTAAATGCCGAGCCACTACTCGAGGCGGCGCACATGGCGGTGGGGTATAATTTGATTGCTATAGATAGCAATTTGGAGGTACCCCATGAATGCCCCCGACGTGCTCCAAAACATCCGCTCAAAACACCCCGTTGCATATGTGGTTCTCTATCTCTTTGTCGGCTGGGCATTGCTGGTTGTCATCACCCATGCTATAGCCTTTGGAGCAGAACTGCTGGTAGCCAGCTCGGATAAGCCCGTTGTCAAATGGGAGGCGACCGACGAGTGCGTCGACGGAACCCGAACCGTTTACTACAACAGCCCGTCCCTCTACCAAGAGCTCAAGGTCGAGATTAATAACTCCAAGATTGTCGATGCCGAGCTAGGCGACTATTCGACAATCGGAGCAACCGTCGACGCCGAGCAAGTCGAGCACACAGACAGCCATGCGACGTATCGTATCGACCTCAACATCCTAGGCCGGCCGTCGCGCACCTGTTTGCTCGAATGCGATATACGCGGCACCACACTACACATGTCCGAAATACAAATGCGCCCGGGCAAGGGGTTCTCTTCTTGAGCAGTATACCCGCCCGTACGGCTACTCCACCGGCTTGAAGATGGTGGCCTGACCGAAGACGCTGCGGATGAGGTCTTTGGCCTCGTCCTCGGTCTGCGGGATGCTCGGGGCTGCGCCCTGGTGGCCGAAGGGGCTGCCGGCGCCGGGGTTGGACTCCCAGGGAGCTGCAGGAGCGTCCTCCTCTTTGGGGGCAGCTACAGCGGACTTGGGCGCGGGCGTCGCACCCTGCACGTCGAACGGAGGCAGATCGTCCCCGCTCGCATCGCCAGCGAAGCCGCCGACCATAGCGTCGTCGTAGGGCACCTGCTCGGATTCCCACGACGCGGACTGCGCGACAGGCTGAGCTTTGGGGGCAGCCGAGCGCTCGGGCGCACGGGGTGCGGGCTCGGTCGGGAGCTTACCCGTGGCAGGAGCGCCGGCGGGGTTGTCGGAGCGTAGCCAGGGGGCTTTGCCCAGGTCAGACGACTTGGGCGCGGGCGAGACGGGCTTGGGCGCGGGTGTCGGAGCAGCCGGTTTGGGCGCCGCGGGCTTAGGCGCCGACGGGGTCGATGCCGCTACCGACGCCGCTTGCTGCGCTTGCTGCTGCGGCGCGCTGGCGCTCGAGGATACAGGGGCCGCCGAGGACACGGGTTGCGGGTCCGCAGATGCCGCAGCCCGTGCAGATGGAGAATGCTCCTCATGTTGAGGAGCCGGCGTGCCACCCCCATCCAGGACATAGTCGACGGTACGACGACCGAAGACCGCGCAGACCGTCGGCAGGACCACTGACTGCGTATCGGCGCGACCGAGCATCTTAATGGCAAAAGTCGAACCCGCGGGGAACGAGACCGTGAGCTTGGAGCCGTCGTCGGCCGTGGCGCGGGCGTTGAGCAAAAGCCCTGCGTAGGAGGCCTGACGAGCCTTGACGCGCTCGACGACCTCGGCCCATTTGCGCTGGAGCTCGCCGGCGTCCTCGACCGCGGGGGTCTCGGCAGCACCGGCGGCGGCAACCTGGGCGGCGTTGTTGGGCTTGGACACCGACACGGTCGATGCAGCAGGCGCGGAAGCCGGAGCCGCAACGGGCTGAGGTGCAGGCGTTACAGGTCTGGGCGCCGGCGCAGGAGCCGCGGACTTGGTCGCAGGCTGGGCAGCCGGAACAGCAGCGCCGCGGTCCCAAGGCATACCGCCCTGGCGCGCGGACGTAGCAGCGGGGGCAGCGGATGCCGCCGGAGCGGCAGCACGAGCGCCCGAAATGAGCGTCGGCTGTTGGGCAGCAGCGGGTACGGATGCTGCAGGCGCGGCGGCCTGAGCAGCAGCCACGCTCGCCGGCACGGCGCCGTTGGCAACCATGGCCTCCAGACGCGCCACGCGCTCGGCCAATGCCTCAATCGTTAAATCAGCCTCGGGACGTGCCAGACGCGTGCAGGCAATCTCGAGCACCAGGCGCACGTCGCTCGCGCCCCTCATCTCCAGTGCGGCATCGTCGAGCACCGTCAGCACACGGGCCAGGCGGTCGGCAGGATGCTCGCCAAAGGCAGCGGCCTCGGCAGCAAGCGCCTCGGCCTGCTCGGAGCCGCCCTCAAACAGCTCGGCACGGGCACCGGCAACGCAGGCAACGTACACGTCACGCACATGCGCCACCAGGTCGCGCGTCAGCTCCAGCAGGTCGTTTCCTTCCTCGACCTGCGCACGGATCAGTCCATAGAGCTCGGCAACATCGCGATCGGCAATGGCGCGGGAAAACTCGCCCAGAATCTGGTCCGAAACCTCGCCTAAAAGCGAGCGGGCGTCGTCCGCATGCACAGAACCGTTGCCAAAGACGCTCAGCTGCTCCAGCGTGGACAACGCGTCGCGCATGCCGCCCTTGGCATGGCGCGCCACGATAGCCAGCGCCTCGTCGTCGTAATCGAAGCCCTCCTGCTCGCACACGTATGCCAGGCGATGCTCAATATCCTCGTTGCCGATGCGATGGAAATCGAAACGCTGGCAGCGCGAGAGGATGGTCTCCAGAATCTTTTGCGGGTCGGTGGTGCACAGCACAAAGATCACGTGCGCCGGCGGCTCCTCAAGCGTCTTGAGCAGCGCGTTGAACGCCGCCGTCGTGAGCATGTGGACCTCGTCGATGATATAAATCTTGTACTTGCCGTGCACCGGGGCAAAGTTGACGGAGTTGATAATTTCCTCGCGCACATTGTCCACGCCCGTGCGGGAGGCGGCATCGAGCTCGTAAACATCGGGGTGGTTACCCTCGGCAATGAGCTCGCACTCCTCGCAAGTACCGTCGGGCATGCAGCCGCTTGCACCCTCGGCGCGCGCCGCCTCGGCATTGCGGCACAGCAGCGCCTTGGCCAGAATGCGCGCCATGGTGGTCTTGCCCGTGCCGCGCGGTCCGCAGAACAGGTAGGCGTGGGACAGGCGCCCCTCGGTGATGGCGTGCTCGAGCGTCGAGACGATATGCTGCTGGCCCACCACGGAGTCAAAGGTGAGCGGGCGATACTTTCGGTACAACGATTCCATGGGTGCTCCCCCGGGTATACTGAGTCTTGTTGCCGCGGCGGCCATGCGGTCGCACGGCATACTGCATTCCATAATACCCGTACGGCGAGCCCGCCGCGATAGGAGTCCAAAGAGCATGGCAGACGCAGAGAGCAACCTCGTCCCCTCCGAAGCAGCCGACCAGGTCGAGGTCGCGCTCGAGGAGCAGGCCGCAGCCGACGACGGCATCCTGTACCTCAACGAGTACCAGTACGAAAACGACCTGGTCACCGACTTCGCCCGCCTGGTCGCCTCGCCCAGGCGTCGCGGCTCGCTGTATGTCGCCGCGGCAATTGCCGCGCTCATCGGCATCGGCATGCTGGTGGCCGGCGGCAACTGGATCAAGTTTGGCGTCGTGCTGATCGTATTCGGCGCCTTTTTGGCCTGGTGGAGCAAGAACCTGCACCACACGCTCGCCCGCGACTTTATCGACGCCGTCGAGGCCGACGAGTCCATGGGCGGCCGCTATCGCCGCGTCGCCGCCAACGAGGACGGCCTGGTGGTTTGGGGCAAGAGTGGCAAGTCGCAGTTCTTCCCGTTTGAAAAGCTCGACCACGTGCTCGACGGCGAGCGCATCTTTGTGGCCATGTTCGCCGACCAGGGCGTGACGATCCCCAAGGACACCTTCGTCCGTGGCGATGCCGAACAGTTTGGCCCCTTCCTCAAGGCCCGTATCAACAAAAAACTCCGCATCGAGACCAAGAAGAAGAAAATGAAGGCCGAGAAGGCCGCCGCCGAGGCCAAACAGGGCGACAAGCCCCAGGAGACCAAGCGCAAGCAGCGCAAGCAGAAGAAGAACAAGAAGAAGCGCTAGGCCGGACGCAGGGTCCAGACCCCAGACGGAGCTTAAATTGAATGTCGCCCACCCGCGCGTGCTACACTAGCAGCATCTATGCCACCGCGAACGGCTCGGCTCAGCGCCCGCCGCTCGCAAACGAACTTTAAACGCACGAGGGTTGGCCATGCCGCTTTTCTCGCAACATACCGCCCGGTTCTCGCCGGACGTTCCCTTGGAGGGCACCAGCTCTCGCGAGCTGCTCAAGCGGTACCAGCCGCTCGAGACACTTGCGACTGGCGGTTTTGGCTCCATCGAGATCTGCCGCGACACGCACCTGCGCCGCCGCGTCGCCATTAAGCGCATCCCCCTTATCAACGGCGCCGGCATGCCCGCCAGCGACATCATGGATGTCCTGCGCGAGGCGCACACTGCCGCCATGCTTCAACATCCCAACATCGTGCAGGTCATCGACTTTACGCACGACACAGCCTATGCCTACCTGGTTATGGAATATGTCGATGGCATGTCGCTGGCCGAGTTTTTACATCGCGTGGACGGCCACTCACTTACCTTTGACGAGGCCGCAGCCATTGCCGATGCCCTAGGCCAGGCGCTCACCTTCGCCCATAGTAATGGCGTACTCCACCTGGACATTAAGCCCGCCAACGTGCTCATCGACCACTCGGGCAATGTAAAGCTCACCGACTTTGGCATGGCGCGGCTGTCGTCCGCCGGCGGCTTTGGCGGCTCGCGCGGCGGCACCATCGGCTACATGCCGCCCGAGCAGCTCGATATCGAGACCGGCACGGTCGACGAGCGCGCCGATGTCTTTGCCCTCGCCTGTGTGATCTACGAGGGCCTGTGCGGCAGCGCTCCCTTTATGGCGGCCACGCCCGCCGACTCGCTCGACCGCATCATCGGCGGCGCCACCTATCCCAGCGAGCTGATACCACACTTTCCCCCGGGAGCCGAGAGCGCGCTCATGAGCGCGCTCTCCCCCATGCTGCAGGACCGCCCCAACAGCATCGAGGCATTTTGCGACCAGCTCCTTGCCGGTCTGGGCAGCGTGCGCGAGGGCCGTCGCAGCCTGGAGCAAATGGTTGGCGAGCTTTCGGATGACGAGCAGGAGCTCGACGGTATCGAGCCGTCGCACTACGAGGACGACGCCATCGAGGTCGACCCCGCACTCGGCTGGGCGGGCACGCGCTGGAGCCATGCGCGCGACTACACCATGCGCATTATCTCGGCGCTAACGTGCGGCACCTTTAGCTTTTTGCTGATGCAAACGGCCGGGGTCGCGGCGCTTCCCGGCCTGGTCATTGCGGCTATCGCGATCGGAGCGGCGGCTGGCCTGGCCCCCCAGATTGGCTCGGCCATCTCGGCTGTGGGCTTTTTGGTGCTCATGGCCAACGCCACCATGCAGGCGCAGGGCATCCTGTCGATGTTGCCCGTCGCGGTGATCTTTGCCGCCGCCATGTCCGGTTGGTGGATCGCCTGGGGTCGCACCGAGGCTGCCGCGAGCGCCGCACTCACCTGTGCACTCGCGCTTGGCTGTCTGACCGGCAATACCTTCCTGGCAGCTGGGGTCGCCGCCGGCGTCGCGTCATTTTGGCTCGGCCCGGCAAGCGCCGCCGCGGCAACGGGCGTGGGCGCGCTTTTTGCCCGCCTGGCGACAGTCGCGCTTTCAGCCGGAGGCGTGCTGGGGCTCGGTAACGTTGCCGCAGCGCTGGGAGACCCGCTCCTTTGGGCTGCCTTCGTGCTGGTCGCGACAACTGCCGCAGCGTCATCCGCGCTGCTCAATGCCCATGCCAAGCGTGCCAATCAGGGCTCAAACCTTGCCGCAATCGCCGCCATCGCTGTCACCGGCATCGGCTGCGCAGCGGCGTCCTGTCTTGCACACCATATGGAAATTGCCAGCCTTGCAGCCGCGGTCATCGCCAAGGCGGCGGTTGCGGGAATCCTATCCTCTATAATCGTTGGGATATGCCTATATTTGCTCGGATACCAAAGAACCTATACGGAGAGTGATCTTTCGTGAACTTCCTGAACATCTTCGAGGACCACGTGGCCGGCATCTTCGGTGCCACCCGTGCCCCGTTCTCCTTTAAGAAGCTTGCCAAGCAGGCCGCTCGCGACATGGAGGATCAGACTCTGGTGATCAACGGCGTCAACACGGCGCCGGCACTCTATACCATCCTTATCGCCGCCGACGACGATCCCATGCTCGCCCCGTTCTACCCCGAGCTTTCGCGCGAGGTCCGCGAGTTTGTGAAGGCGCAGGCCGAAAAGCGCCGCTATGTCTTTGTCGGCGAGCCCCTCGTGCGCTTTATGATCGATCCGCAGCTGCGCGCCGGCAAGTTCTCGGTCTTTGCCGAGAACGTCGATGCCCCCACGCTCGGCCGCCTGTACGAAGAAGAGCGCGCCTATCAAAACGGCTTGGGCCAGAACAACTCCGCGGCAAGCCGTGCCGCCAGCGCCCCGCGCGCCGGCCAGCAGCAGTTTGCTGCCCCGCAGCAGCAGCGCCCCGCCGCCATGCCCCAGCAGCAGTC
>ERZ1032549.460-NODE-460-length-11800-cov-7.129502_pt1 | contig 11800 bp, 8 predicted proteins | sample MGYA00516696_ERZ1032549 | MGnify/ENA primary metagenome ERZ1032549 (study PRJEB33719, sample SAMN04261356) | wastewater metagenome | biome: periurban shantytown; feature: human; material: feces | host: Homo sapiens | place: Peru: Lima | collected 2013-01-22 ... | reverse complement strand
TTTTCCGTCGTTCTATTGACATTGCTCTCTATGCGTGTATAATAAATAGAAGTTAAAAAAAGGACGGACTGTATAAAAATGACAAAAATATTCATTGACGGTAAAGCCGGCACCACCGGACTGAAGATTTTTTCCCGGTTTCAGAACCGACCGGAGCTGGAGTTGATTCAAATTGACGAGGACAAGCGGAAGGACCCGGCAGAGCGAGCCAAGTGCATAAACGACTCGGACATTACCTTTCTCTGTCTCCCGGACCCAGCAGCCATTGAAGCGGCAGCACTGGTTACCAACCCTAAGGTGAAGTTGATTGACACCTCCACTGCCCACCGCACCCTGCCGGACTGGGCCTACGGCTTTCCGGAGCTGGCACCCGCCTTTCGAGAGAAGATCGCAAGTTCCAACCGTATTGCGGTGCCCGGCTGCTACGCCAGCGGGTTTAACGCTTTGGTCTATCCCCTGATGTCCGGCGGCATTTTGCCCGCCGACTATCCCATTGTGTGCTACGCCATGAGCGGTTACAGCGGCGCAGGGAACAAAGGCATTGCCCAATATGAAGCGGCAGATCGGGATCCTGAACTGGACAGTCCCCGGCAGTACGCGCTGACCCAGCAGCACAAGCACTTAAAAGAAATGGGCGCCATCAGCCGCTTGGCGCGCACGCCCATTTTTGCTCCCCATATCTGTGACTATCCCTGCGGGATGACCGTATCCGTGCCGCTGTTTGCCGACCTACTGAAAAAGCGAATGACCCCGGCAGATATGCAGGCGTTCTACGCAGAGCACTACGGCGACAGCCGAGTGGTCAAGGTACGCCCCCTGGGTTACAGCGAAAGTATGATCGGCGCCAACAATTTGGCCGGTCGGGATGACATGGAAATTGAGATCAACGGCAACGACGAAAGGCTGCTACTCACTGCTCGGTTCGATAACCTGGGCAAGGGCGCATCCGGCGCTGCCATTCAGTGTATGAACATTGCCCTGGGGCTGGATGAAGTCACCGGGCTGACGATAGGAGAATAAAGTATGACCAAGATTGACGGCGGCATTTGTGCCGCAAAAGGGTTCAAAGCCAGCGGCACCTACTGCGGCATAAAAAAGCCGGCAGTAGAAAACCCGAACCCGGACTATGTACATAAAAACGATATTTGCCTGGTGGCCTGTGATGTGCTGTGCAACACCGCAGCGGTATATACCCAAAACAAAGTGAAGGGTGCACCGATACTTGTAACAAGAGACCACTTGGCAAAAAGCAGTAACAAGGCCAAAGCCATCATTGCCAACTCAAAAAACGCCAACACCTGCAACGCAGACGGCGTAGAAAAAGCAGCCAAAATGTGTCAGCTGGTGGCAGACGAAATGGGTCTGCCTGCTGAACAGGTGCTGGTGGCTTCCACCGGTGTCATCGGCCAGGTGCTGCCCATTGAGCCGATTATTACTGCCGTGCCTACGCTGGTGAAAGAACTGGATTATGGTAAAAACGAAGAAGCGGCTACCGCGATTATGACCACCGATACAGTGAAGAAAGAATATGCAGTAGAGTTTCAGCTGGACGGCAAAACCTGCCGCCTGGGCGGTATGGCCAAAGGCTCCGGTATGATCCACCCCAATATGGCCACTACCCTGAACTTTATCAGCACCGACTGCGCCATCAGCGCGGAAATGCTGCAACAGGCGCTAAGTGAGATCGTAAAAGTCACCTACAATTGCCTGTCCATTGACGGCGATACCTCCACCAACGATATGGTAGAAATCATGGCCTCCGGTCTGGCGGGCAATGCGGAAATCACCGCCCCCGGCCCGGCGCTGGACACCTTTAAGGCTGCCCTTTATGATGTGATGGCCAACCTGACCCGTATGCTGGCCAAGGACGGCGAGGGCGCCAGCAAGCTGCTGGAATGCGTGTGCTCCGGCGCGCCCACCAAGGACACCGCCATTATCGTTGCCAAGGAAGTGATCGGCTCTACCCTGTTCAAATGCGCCATGTTCGGCGAGGATGCCAACTGGGGTCGGGTGCTGTGCGCCATCGGTTACGCCCCGGCGGAATTTGACATTGACAAGGTGGATGTGGCCTTAAAATCCACAGCCGGTACGGTCACCGTGTGCCAAAACGGCGCCGGTGTGGACTTCTCTGAGGAAGAGGCCGCCAAGGTACTGGCAGAGGACGAGATCTATATTTTAGTGGATCTGAACCAGGGGGACGAGAAAGCCACCGCCTGGGGCTGCGACCTGACCTACGACTATGTAAAAATCAACGGCGACTACCGCACCTGATTTTACTAAGAAATACAAGCGAACGGAGTGAGAGAATGGAAATTGCAAATCACCAAAAGGCGGAGATCCTGGCAAGAGCCTTGCCCTACATTCAGATGTACCGCAAGAAAGTCATTGTTGTAAAATACGGCGGCAACGCCATGATCAATGAAGAACTGAAAGAAACCGTCATGAACGATCTGGTACTACTGTCCACCATCGGTATTCATGTGGTGCTGGTGCACGGCGGCGGTCCGGAGATCAACAAGACCTTGGAGCGTATGCACATGGACTCCAAGTTTGTGGACGGTCTGCGGGTTACCGATAAAGAGACCGCAGAAGTGGTGCAAATGGTACTGGCCGGTAAGGTGAACAAAAGCCTGGTGTGCCAGATCGGCAACCTGGGCGGCCACGCCATCGGTCTGTGCGGGCTGGACGGCAATATGCTAAAGTGCAGACCGGTAGACGATGTCCATGGCTATGTAGGTGAGATCACAGACATCAATATGGAAGTGGTGGAAGAAGCCATTTCCAAGAACTTTATCCCGGTGATCTCCACCATCGGCTACGATGAAGACGGCAACTGCTACAACATCAATGCAGACACGGTGGCTGCCGCAGTGGCCGGGGCTTTGCAGGCAGAGGCACTGATCTCCATGACTGATGTGGTGGGTCTGTTGCGAGATAAGGACGACGAAAGCTCGCTGATACACAGAGTCTATATTAGCGACACCCCGGCGCTGATTGCCGACGGCATTATCGGCGGCGGCATGATCCCCAAGATTGACTCCATGACCGAGGCCCTGCGCCGCGGGGTCAAAAAAGCATTTATAATCGACGGCCGCGTGCCCCACTCCATCTTGATGGAGCTGCTTACCGATGAAGGTATGGGCACCATGTTCCGCAGCAGATAAAGAGGAAAACCCATGAACACAAAAGAACTGGATAATCAATATGTAGCCCACGCCTACGGGCGCTTTGATGTGGCGCTGACGAAAGGCCAAGGCTCTACTCTCTACGACGAGGACGGCAAAAAATACATCGACTTCGGATCCGGCATCGGCGTAACTGCATTTGGCATCAACGATCCGGTCTGGACCAAAGCAGTGGAAGAACAGCTGCACCGGGTGCAGCACACCTCCAATCTCTACTACACCGCCCCCTGCGCCAAGCTGGCGCAGCTGCTGTGTGAAAAGAGCGGGATGAAAAAGGTGTTCTTTGGCAACTCCGGGGCAGAGGCCAACGAGGGTGCCATCAAATTTGCCCGCAAGTATAGCTTTGACAAATACGGCGCCGGGCGCAGCACCATCATTACCCTTGTAAACTCATTCCACGGCCGCACCATTACCACCCTGGCGGCCACAGGGCAAGACAGCTTTCACACGGTGTTTGACCCCTTTACACCCGGGTTCAAATACTGCCCGGCCAATGATATAGAGGCACTGCAAGCGGCAGCCACGGACGATGTGTGCGCTGTGCTGTTTGAATGCGTACAGGGCGAAGGCGGCGTGAATAACCTAAGTCCAACATTCGTAAGTGCCATTGCCAAGCTGGCAAAGGAAAAAGACATTCTGATCGCGGTAGATGAAGTGCAGACCGGCAACGGCCGCACCGGCACCTACTTTGCCTACCAGCAATACGGCATTACTCCGGACATTGTAACCACAGCTAAAGGCCTGGGCGGCGGACTTCCCATCGGCGCCGTGCTGTTTGGGAAAAAGCTGCAAGACACCATGACCCCCGGCTCCCACGGCTCTACCTTTGGCGGCAACCCGGTGGTGGCTGCCGGTGCCTGCACCATTGTGGAGCGGATCGACGACGACTTCCTAAGCGAAGTACAGCGCAAGAGCGAGAAGATCCGCACGGCGCTGGCAAAAGTGAAAGGCGTCCAGAGCATCAGCGGTATGGGGCTGATGCTGGGGATCGAAACGGACAAACCCGCAGGAGAAGTGGCCAAGGCTTGCCTGGCAAACGGCCTGCTGATCTTAACGGCAAAAACAAAGCTTCGTCTGCTGCCGGCGCTGAACATCAGCGATGCGGAGCTGGACGAGGGACTGGAGATACTGAAAGGAGTGCTTGAAGCATGAAACATTTACTGAAACTGGCGGACCTGGACAAAGGCGATATTCTGGACATTCTCAACTTGGCAGACCAGCTGAAATATGAGAACCAGCATGGCATTGAACACCACCACTTAAAGGGAAAGACCCTGGGTATGATCTTTCAAAAAAGCTCTACCCGCACCCGGGTCAGCTTTGAGACCGGCATGTACCAGTTGGGCGGCCAGGCACTGTTCCTTTCCAACCGAGATTTGCAGATCGGCCGCGGCGAGCCGGTACAGGACACGGCTCGGGTACTCTCTCGCTATTTGGACGGCATTATGATCCGCACCTTTGCGCAAAAAGAGGTGGAGGACCTAGCAGAGTACGGCTCCATTCCCATCATCAACGGCCTGACCGATTACTGCCACCCCTGCCAGGTGCTGGCGGATCTGATGACCATTCGCGAGTATAAGAAGAGCTTTGACGGGCTGAAATTCTGCTTTATCGGCGACGGCAACAATATGGCAAACTCCCTGATCGTAGGCGCCATCTCCATGGGTATGGAGTGCGCCATCGCCTGCCCCAAGGACTACCAACCGGACGCCCAGATCATGGCCTGGGCCAAGGAGAACGGCACCTTCACTTGCAGCGAGGATATTTTGGCCTGCGCCAAAGACGCAGATGTGGTCTACACGGATGTGTGGGCCTCTATGGGTCAGGAAGAAGAAAAAGCAGAGCGGGAAAAGATCTTTAAGAACTACCAGATCAACGACGAAGTAATGGCCGCCGCCAAGCCGGACGCTATGGTGCTCCACTGCCTGCCCGCACACCGAGAGGAAGAGATCACCGCCAAAGTGTTTGAAGCCCATGCCAACGAGATCTTTGACGAAGCAGAAAACCGCCTGCACGCCCAAAAGGCCGTGCTTGTGAAGCTGTTAGGTTAAACTATGAAGAAACAGAAAGTATATCTCTGTCTGGAAAACGGACAAACCTTTGAGGGCTATCGTTTCGGTGCCGGTGGCGAAATTCAGGGCGAACTGGTATTTACCACCGGTATGGGCGGTTATATCGAGACCCTGACGGACCCCAGCTATTACGGCCAGATCGTGCTGCAAACCTTTCCCCTCATCGGTAACTACGGCTTTATCCCGGAAGATATGGAGAGCCCCAAAAGCTATGTAAGCGCGTACATCGTGCGTGAGTATTGCCAGGCGCCCTCCAACTTCCGCTGCCGGGAGACACTGGACGATTTCTTAAAATCCCAAGGCATTATCGGCGTCTACGGCGTAGATACCAGAGAGATCACAAAGACCATTCGGGAAAGCGGTGTAATGAACGCCGTGATCTGTGACGATCCCCGTGTGGTGGACTATAACAAAGTGCGGGACTATGCGGTCGCAGACGCAGTAAAAAGCGTGTCTGCTCCCAAGCCTCAACTGCTGTCTGCCAACGAGCACAAGCACAATGTGGTGCTGCTGGACTACGGCGCCAAGGCCAACATTGCAAGAGAACTGAACAAGCGTGGCTGCAATGTGGCGGTCATGCCCTACGACACCAAGGCGGAGGACATCTTAGCGCTGCACCCGGACGGCATTATGCTGTCTAACGGTCCCGGAGATCCGGCAGAGAACACCGCTGCCATTGCTCAGCTGAAAAAACTCATCGGCAAAGCGCCTATTTTTGGCATTTGCCTGGGGCACCAACTGCTGGCGCTGGCTATGGGCTGCAAAACGGAAAAGCTGAAATACGGTCACCGTGGCGTGAACCAGCCGGTAAAAGACCTGCAAACCGGGCGCACCTATATCTCCAGTCAAAACCACGGCTACGCGGTAGTGAACGATACCATTGAGGCCAGCGGCGGCACCCTGCGCTGGGTAAATGCCAACGACGGCACCTGCGAAGGGATCGACTACCCTGCCCAGAACGCCTTTACGGTACAGTTCCATCCGGAGGCGTGCAGCGGGCCCCACGACACCCGCTTTTTGTTCGACCGATTTTTACAGATGATGGGAGGCGAGAGCCATGCCGCTGAATAAGAATATCAAAAAGGTACTGGTGATCGGCTCCGGCCCCATCGTTATCGGCCAGGCTGCAGAGTTCGACTATGCCGGCGCCCAGGCCTGCCGGGTGCTGAAAGACGCCGGACTGGAAGTGGTGTTGGTCAACTCCAACCCGGCCACCATTATGACGGACAAGGCGCTGGCGGACCATATTTATTTAGAGCCGCTGACGGAAGAGACCGTGAAGCGCATTATTGAAAAAGAGCACCCGGACTCCATCTTAGGCGGCCTGGGCGGCCAAACCGGCCTGACCATCAGTATGCAGCTGGCAAAGGACGGCTATTTGGACAAAATGGGCGTGACCCTGCTGGGCACAACTGCCCAGGCCATTGACAAAGCCGAGGACCGGCAGCTGTTTCGCGACACCATGATGAAGCTGGGTCAGCCTGTGGTCCCCAGCGACATTGCCACCACCCCGGAGCACGCACGGCAGATTGCCGCAGAGATTGGCTACCCGGTGATTATTCGCCCGGCCTTTACCCTTGGCGGTGCCGGCGGTGGCGTGGCTTATAACGAGCAGCAGCTGGATGTGATCGCCAAAAACGGCCTGATGCTCTCCCCCATTACCCAGGTGCTGGTGGAGCGGTACATTGCCGGTTGGAAAGAAATTGAATTTGAAGTGATGCGGGACAGCGCCGGCAATGTGATTGCCGTGTGCTCTATGGAAAACTTTGACCCGGTGGGCGTTCACACCGGTGACTCCATCGTCATTGCCCCGGCTGTAACCCTGGCGGACAAGGAGTACCAAATGCTCCGTTCCGCATCTCTGGATATTATCACCGAGCTGGGCATTGAGGGCGGCTGCAACTGTCAGTTTGCCCTGAATCCGGAGAGCATGGAGTACAGCGTGATTGAGGTCAATCCCCGGGTCAGCCGTTCCTCCGCCCTGGCGTCCAAGGCCACCGGCTATCCCATTGCCAAGGTGACCACCAAGATCGCTTTGGGTTATACCCTGGACGAGATTAAAAACGATGTAACCGGCAAAACCTGTGCCTGCTTTGAGCCGACCCTGGATTATGTGGTGGTCAAGGTGCCCAAGTGGCCCTTTGACAAGTTCGTCAACGCCTCCCGCAAGCTGGGCACCCAAATGAAAGCCACCGGCGAAGTGATGAGCATTGCACCCTGTTTTGAGGCCGCCATTATGAAGGCAGTGCGCGGCGCAGAAATCGGGCTGGACACACTGAATAACAAGGCTCTGGACGGACTGGATATACACGAGAAGCTGCACGACCAGGACGATCTGCGGCTGTTCTCCGTATTCGCTGCGCTGAAAAAGGGCGTGCGTATAGAGGAGATCCACCAAATCACCATGATCGACGAGTGGTTCCTGGCTAAGCTGAAAAACCTGGCGGATTATGAAAAAGAAATCACCGGGCTGCCCCTATCTCGTGAGCAGTATATGCAGGGCAAGCACTACGGCTATACCGATGAAGCCCTGGCCCGCATCAGCGGCGGCTCCATTCCCTATCATCAGGACTGCGTCTATAAAATGGTAGACACCTGCGGTGCGGAATTCGCTGCAGAGACGCCCTACTTCTATTCCACTTATGACGCCCACTGCGAGGCCCGCAGCCTGCCCCAAAGCGGTAAGCAAAAGATCATTGTACTTGGCTCCGGCCCCATCCGCATTGGGCAGGGCATTGAGTTTGATTACAGCTCCGTGCACTGTGTGTGGACGCTAAAAGAGCTGGGCTATGAAGTCATTCTCATTAACAACAACCCGGAGACGGTCTCCACTGACTTTGACACCGGCGATCGACTGTATTTTGAGCCACTGAGCCCGGAAGATGTGATGCAGGTGATTCAGGTGGAAAAGCCCATTGGGGTGGTGGTGGCCTTTGGCGGCCAAACCGCCATTAAGCTGACCAAATTCCTGGATGAAAAAGGTATTACGATTTTGGGCACCAGCGCCGAGTCCATCGACATTGCCGAGGACCGGGAACGGTTTGACGCATTGCTGGAAAAATTCGGCATTTTCCGTCCCAAGGGCACCAGCGTGATGACCATGCCCCAGGCACTGGTAGCAGCCAACGAACTGGGCTATCCGGTGCTGCTGCGCCCCAGCTATGTGATCGGCGGGCAAAATATGACCATCGCCTACACGGATGATGATGTGCGCCGCTATATGGAGCTGATTCTGGCACAAGGGATTGACAACCCGGTGCTGGTAGACAAGTATATGATGGGCACAGAGTTGGAAGTGGACTGCATCAGCGATGGCAAAGATGTGCTGATCCCCGGCATTATGGAGCATATTGAACGGGCCGGTGTACACTCCGGCGACTCCATTGCCGTGTATCCCCCTTACAACCTGAACGATGTGATGCTCCGCAAGATCTGCGATGTAAGCGAAAAGCTGGCGCTGTCCTTGGGCACCAAGGGACTGGTTAACATTCAGTACCTGATTTATCGCAACGAGTTGTATGTAATCGAGGTCAACCCCAGAGCCTCCCGCACCATTCCCTATATCAGCAAGGTCACCGGCGTGCCCATGGTGGAACTGGCAACAAAAATTATGGTAGGCGAAAAGCTGCAAGACCTGGGCTACGGCACCGGGCTGTATCGCACGCCGCCGTACTTTGCGGTAAAAGTGCCGGTATTCAGCTTTGAAAAGCTCAATGATGTAAACTCCCAGCTGGGACCGGAGATGAAATCCACCGGTGAGGTGCTGGGCGTAGGCAAAAACTTGAACGAAGCGCTGTTTAAGGGGCTGGTATCTGCCGGGTATAAGGTAGAAAGCCAAAAGCAGGGTCGCCACGGGGTACTCATCACCGTAACAAAGCAGGATCGGTTTGAGATCGTGGGTCTGGCGAAAAAGCTGGACGACCTGGGCGCAGAGTTATGGGCAACGCCGGAGACGGCGGCGGCTATTCGCTCTCTGGGTATTGAGGTGCATGTGGTCAACAAGCTGCGCCAGGACAACTCCATTATGGACTTGGTAGAGAGCGGCAAATTGGACTACATTGTCTACACCGGAAAAAGCGATAAGAAGTCCATTGCAGACTATATTAAGCTGCACAACCGGGCCAATCAGCTGGGCATTGCCACCCTGACCAGCCTGGACACCGCCAACGCCTTGGCAGATATTATCGCCTCTCGCTACAATCAAATGAACACCGAGCTGGTGGACATCAACCATATGCGCAGCGAAAAGGGCCTGCTGAAATTCACAAAAATGCAGGGCAGCGGCGACGACTACATTTTCTTCAACAACCAGTGCGGCATCATCACCTGTCCGGAGAGTCTGTCCATTGAATTCTCCGACCGGCACAAGGGTATCGGCGGAGACGGTATTGTACTGATTGAAAAGAGCGTGATTGCCGACGCCAGAATGCGCATTTTCAATATGGACGGCAGCGAGGGCCGTATGGCCGGCAACTCCATTCGCTGTGTGGGCAAGTACCTGTACGATAACGGCATGGTGCCCAAAACCGAGATGACCATTGCCACCGCCTCCGGCGTGCGGCACCTGCAACTGTTTACCCGCAACGGCAAGGTATCTTCTGTAACGGTAGATATGGGCAAGGCAGAGTTGAACCCGATCAAGATCCCGGTTGACCTGCCTGGCGACAAAATCATCTGTCATCCGGTAACCATCGGCAACAAGGAATATAACATCACCTGCGTGGCTACCGGCAACCCCCACTGCGTGGTATTTGTAGACAATGTGGACAAGCTGGACTTACAACAGATCGGTCCGCAATTTGAAAACAGTCCCCTGTTCCCGGAGCGGGTAAACACAGAATTTGTGCGTGTCGTTAATGAGAGCACCATTAAAATGCGGGTTTGGGAGCGCGGCAACGGCGAGACCCCGGCCTGCGGCACCGGCGCCTGTGCAGCCGTTGTAGCTGCGGTGGAGAACGGCTACTGCAAAAAGGGCGTTGATGTTACCGTAAAGGTGCGTGGCGGCGACCTACTGGTAAACTACACCGACGACCGTATTACCCTTACCGGCGACTGCAACACCGTCTATAAGGGAGAAATCGAATATTAAAGCCTAAGAAGGGCAGCAAAAAGCGCGTACAGATTTCTGTACGCGCTTAAATTATGTTTTATTACAGTTTGACGATACCCAGCGTATCTAAAATAGAACTGATGAGAATGGCCAGCAGGCAAGGCGGTGCGATCCACTTAACCATCGCGGAATAAAACTTCTTCATCTTAAAGGGACCGTTCAGCTCAATTTCGTTGACAATCAGCTGGGGTTTCAGCACAAAGCCAACCATAATGCAGGTGAGCATACCCACAACCGGCATCAACAGACTGTTAGACACAAAGTCCAGGAAATCCAAAATGGAGAAACCGAAAATCGTAAAGGAGGACCACTTGCCAAAGCCCAAGGAGCAGCAAATGCCCAATGCCACGGCATATATATAACAGATCACCGTAGCCTTTTTGCGGCCCCAGTGGTAGCGATCGTCCAAACCGGACACAATGGCCTCCATCACGGATACGGAGCTGGTCAGCGCCGCAAACAGCACCAGAATAAAGAACCCGGCGCCGATCAAGCTGCCGATTTTCATCTCGGCAAACACCTTAGGCAGGGTTACAAACATCAGGCTGGGGCCTTTGCCCAAGGCGCTTTCGTCCCCTCCCGAATACACAAACACCGCCGGTACGATCATCAAACCGGCCAGGAACGCCACCAAAGTATCAAACACTTCAATCTGGCGCACGGACTGCTCAATGTGATCCTGCTTACGCAAATAAGAACCATAAGTGATCATAATGCCCATAGCCAGGGACATGGAAAAAAACAACTGCCCCAAAGCAGCCAGCACAGTCATCATGCTCAGCTTACTGAAATCCGGCTTTAAATAATAAGCCACACCGGCGCCGGCGCCCGGACGGGTGACTACAAAGATAGACAGCAGAATCGTCAAAATCAAAAGCGCCGGCATCAATACCCGGCTGAACTTTTCAATTCCCTTTTCTACGCCTAAAAATACGATCACCGCCGTAGCGGTCATAAACAGCAAAAACCACAAAAGCGGCTCGCCTGTACCGGAAATAAAAGTAGAAAAATAGTTGTCGCCGGCCGCGTCCTGAACGGCACCGGAGATCATCGTGGCGGTGTACTTGGTAACCCAACCGCCAATAACGCAGTAATAAGGCAGAATAAGTACCGGCACCAAAGTCACCAACTTGCCCATCCAGCTCCACTTTTTGTTCAGCGAGCCAAAGGCCTCCATAGGACTGAGCCGGGTTTTACGACCAATAGCGATCTCCGTGACCATCAGGGTAAAGCCAAAGGTCACCGCTAAAACAATATACACCAATAGTAAGATACCGCCGCCGTACTTAGCTGCCAAATAGGGAAAGCGCCACAGGTTCCCCAAGCCTACAGCCGAGCCTGCCGCTGCCAGTACAAATCCCACTTTTCCGGAGAATGTACTTCGATTCTTTTTTGTTTCCATCAAACCATCCAATCTATATCTCTTATTTTAC
>ERZ1032549.445-NODE-445-length-12019-cov-9.518723_pt1 | contig 12019 bp, 9 predicted proteins | sample MGYA00516696_ERZ1032549 | MGnify/ENA primary metagenome ERZ1032549 (study PRJEB33719, sample SAMN04261356) | wastewater metagenome | biome: periurban shantytown; feature: human; material: feces | host: Homo sapiens | place: Peru: Lima | collected 2013-01-22 ... | reverse complement strand
TCTGGGGCGCTGCTAATTTATTTGGTTCACTTGATTTTATCGGCAATTGTAGTCTTTGCCTCGCTTGCGAGCAGTCAGCTCGGGGTGTTGTGTTCGCTTGTGGTGGCAGTAATCGTGACGCTTCTTTCCGCGTCGTTCGTATTCGTGTTAATTGAAGATGCGGACGTGGAGCAGAGGGGACTACGAGGCATTCGGTTTGCACCACGCTACATCATGCGTTCGGTCACGGTGCTTCGTTCCTCCTGGAGAGAAATCGCGCGTCCCGCAACGCTGCTGGTGGCATGGAACCTGGTTGCAAGTTGCGCTATCCAGGTTCTTGTTGGATGGGTAGTTTCGAGTGCGGCGCTGCCGTCGGCACTTTCAGTGACGGCGCTTGTGCATGAGGGACTTTATTATGGGGCGTTTGCTTATATGCTGCTTTTGCTAGTTCATTGTGCGGTTGCGAGTTGGCTCGAAATTGACGTGCTCATGGGGGTGTCCTTGTGCGTATCCGAGCAGGCGCGATAGCCCGAAGATGAAGCCACGTTTTCGACATTGAGTTCCTGCGTACCTTGCTTTCTAAGCAGAATTGGCGCGCCGTCTGTTAACAATCGTTTTCCAAGAATTCTTTTGTTGCTCATTTTATAGACTTCTCATTGCTATAATCGCCCACCGCTCAAGATAATCGGAGAGGTTTTCCTATATGGCTCAAACAAAGCAAGACGGCATCACGCTCAAGCAGTGGCTCCCACTCGTCGGGCTCACCTGCTGCGCGTTCGTGTTCAACACGTCGGAGTTCATGCCCATCGGCCTTCTGACTGATATTGCCGCGTCGTTCTCGCTCACCGAGGCCCAAGCTGGCATCATGATCTCGGTCTATGCCTGGGGCGTCATGCTGCTGTCGTTGCCGCTCATGGTGTTCGCTTCGCGTTTCGAGTTCAAGCGGATGCTGCTGGGCGTGCTTGCCGTGTTCTCGCTGGGCCAGTTCCTGTCCGCCTTGGCACCGACCTATCCCATCTTAGTCTGCGCGCGCCTGGTGGTTGCCTGCGCGCACGCCGTGTTCTGGTCGGTCGCTTCGATTATGGCGTCGCGCCTGGTTGACACACGCCACGGGGCGCTCGCCATCAGCATGATCGCCACGGGCTCTTCCATCGCACAGATCTTCGGCCTGCCGCTCGGCCGCGCCATTGGCCTGGCCGTGGGCTGGCGTATGACGTTTGCCGTGGTCGGGGCGCTGTCTGCTGTCGCGGTCGTCTACCAGGCCACGGTGTTCCCCACCATGCCGGCGGGCGAGCGTTTTACGCTCAAGCAGCTGCCCGAGCTGCTCAAGAACCCGTTCCTCATCGCGCTCTATGTGGTCACGGTGTTCATGGCGACCGGCTATTACGCAAGCTACAGCTATATCGAGCCCTTCCTGGCGCAGGTCGCGCACGTCGATGCGGGCGCCATCACCATGACGCTGACGGCGTTTGGCTGCTCTGGTTTGCTCGGAAGCTGGCTGTTTGGCCGTCTGTTCGACGGGCACCGCTTCCCGTTCTTGGCTATTACGCTCTCCGGCGTGCCGGTGGCTCTGCTGCTTATGGCCCCCGCAGCCTCGGCGCTCGTGTTGGTGCTTGCCGTCTGCGCGCTGTGGGGTTGCTGCGCCACGGCCTTTAACGTGGCGTTTCAGGCCGAGCTCATCAAGTACACGCCCGCGGATTCGTCGGCTGTCGCCATGTCGATCTTCTCGGGTCTGTTCAATCTGGGTATCGGCACGGGCACCGCAATCGGCGGCGCCGTGGTTTCGGGTCCCGGTATCGCTTGGATCGGCTTCGTGGGCGGGGCGATTGCCGTCGTGGGCGTCATTCTCGCCATCACGGTGATGTTCCCAGCCATCCGTCGCGCCAAGCCCGTCGCCTAATCACGTCCCCTCATCAGTTGCGGTGGAATAGTTCCTGTTTAAGGCCTCTGAAGGCCCAGGCAGGAACTATTCCACCGCAACTTATTTTGGGGAAGGGGGTGCACGCCGGGCATACAATGGATGTCGTTGTGTTGAGCTTGCCGGGAGGTTGCTATGTGGGCATACGAGACGACGTTCTATCAGATCTATCCGCTGGGCTTTTGCGGAGCTCCGCGCGAGAACGCCGCACCCGTTGCCGAGGACGAACTCTCCCAAGCTGCCAACGCCGCGCCCAACCCCGATGCGCCCATCATGAAGATCGCCCAATGGGCCGACTACCTGCAGGAACTCGGCGTTGGCGCTGTGCTCATTAACCCTCCGCTCGAATCCGATAGCCATGGCTACGACACGCGCAGCTTGCGCCATATCGACCGTCGCTTGGGTGGGGATGCCGACTTTGCCGCCGCATGCGAGACACTGCACGCCCGTGGCATCCGCGTGGTGCTCGATGCGGTCTTCAACCATGTGGGCCGTGGCTTTTGGGCCTTCCGCGATGTGCAGGAGCGCAAGTGGGACTCGCCCTACAAGGACTGGTTCCACATTAGCTTTGATGGCGACTCGTGCTACGGCGACGGCTTTTGGTACGAGGGCTGGGAAGGCCATTTTGAGCTCGTGAAGCTCAACCTGCAAAACCCCGCCGTGGTCGATTACCTGCTCGAGTCCGTGCGCCGCTGGGCCGAGGTCTTTGGCGTCGACGGCCTGCGCCTGGACGTTGCCTATATGCTCGACCGCGACTTTATGCGCCGCCTGCACGCCTTTACCCGTGAGCTCAAGCCCGACTTTGTGCTGATCGGCGAGACGCTCCACGGCGACTACAACCAAATCGTCAACGACGAGATGCTCGATTCCTGCACTAATTACGAGTGCTACAAGGGCCTGTATTCCAGCTTTAACTCGGTCAATATGTTCGAAATCGCGCACTCGCTGCACCGTCAGTTTGGCGGCGACCCTTGGTGCATCTACCGCGGCAAGCACCTGCTGTCGTTTGTCGACAACCACGACGTGCCGCGCCTGGCGAGCATCCTCACCGACAAGTCCTGCCTGCGTCCCGCCTACGGCATGCTCTTTGGCATGCCAGGCATCCCGTGCGTCTACTATGGCAGCGAGTGGGGAATTGCTGGCGAAAAGGGCGGCCCCGATGGCGACTGGGCGCTGCGCCCTGCGCCCGATGAGCCTGCGCCCAACGAGCTGACGGCCTTTATCACGCAACTTGCGCACCTTCGCTCGGCCGACGACGCGGCGGCCCGTGCTCTCAACTACGGTGCCTATCGCAACGTGGTGATCCAGAATAAGCAGCTGCTGTTCGAACGCGCTTGTGACGGTGCGACGGTGCTCGTGGCGGTGAACGCCGTGGGCGAGCCTTACACCTTTGGCACCGGCGAGCTCAACGGGTCCTTTGTCGACCTGCTTGCCGATGGCGTGCCCACGGTCGAGCTAGCTGGCTCCCTTGAGCTTGCGCCCTACGAGGTGCGCTATCTGTTGAGGGCCTAGATCATGACAGCGCCGGACGAGGGCTATCAACATATTGAGCATGGGTTTGAGCCTGTGTTCGACGAGCACTCGCGCGTTTTGGTGCTCGGATCGTTTCCCTCGGTGCTGTCGCGCGCCAATGCCTTTTATTACGGCAACCCGCAAAACCGCTTTTGGCGCGTGATGGCGGCGTGTCTCGGTATGCCCGTGCCGCCCAACGAGGGGGATGCTTTGACGGGCGGCGAGCCCGCGACGCTTGACGCATCGATCGCCGCCAAGCGCGCCATGCTGCTGGACGGCGGCGTGGCCCTGTGGGATGTGATTGAGAGCTGCGACATTAAGGGCTCGAGCGACGCGAGCATTCGCAACGTTGTGCCGGCACATATCGAGTGCATTACCGATGCCGCGCCGATCGAGGTCGTTGTCTGTAACGGCGGTACGGCAGGGCGACTCTACAAACGCTACTTGCAAGATCGGACGGGGCTGACTGCCATCGTCCTGCCCTCGACAAGTCCCGCCAATGCCGCCTGGCGCCCGGAGCGTCTTGTTGAGCGGTGGAGCGGCGCCGCTGATTGGCAGGCTTTTTCGATTTAGCAGTTTGAGTGCTCGGCAAGATGCCTCATAACGGCGTGCCAGATCGGTGTGGGCAGTGCGGGCGTGGCGCGCACCATGCCGTCGGTGTCGACGCCACCCGTTGCAGCGCCACCGAGCTTCTGCGCGTGTTCGACGGAACATCCCATGCGAACAGCGCCCACGAGCTTGTCCATGGCCTCCGAAAAAGGTCGCCGCAAGAGTCCCATGCGCGGGGAGCGACGAAGCGCCGCAATGCCGCTGCCGGCGCAGATGGCAACGCCGCCACACCACAATTGGTCATGGCGCTCACATGCCTTGTGCAGGCGAACGGCGGCTTCACGCGCCTGCTCAGCGCCCTGTCGTGCGGCTCGGATCACGGCATAGACACGCGTTCCCGTACCGCCAAAGCGCTCAAGCGCCTGCTCGATAGCAGTCAACGTCTCATCGTCAGCCATATCTTCAATGGCCAGCACGATGCCATCGGCAACGCCGTCGGCATCATCCGCCTTCAAGTCGACCGGGCGGGGGAGTGCGGTGCCGGAAAGTTGAGCATAGGCGGCGATGGCATCCTTCAGGTCCCAAAGCAAAAACTCAAGATCGGCGCTATTGGGAATGCTGATATACGCAATGGTTTGCAGCGTTTTTGGTACATCGCCGCGCACGGTCGTCTCCATGCCGCCTCCTTTCCGGTTGGTTTCCGTTTAGGTTACACCGTCTGGCGGCGCCCCGCCGCGCTATCCTAGTGCAACCCTTACGAAAGGAACGCCATGCGACTGCCCATGAATACCTCGCTTGCCACGCTCAAGCCCTCCGGTATCCGCCGGATCAACGCACTCGCCGCCCAGCACCCGGGGTGCATCGCGCTTGCGCTTGGCGAGCCCGATTTTCCCACGCCCGGTGTGATTAGCGCCGAGGTAACCGCCGCACTGGACCGCGGCGACACGCACTATCCGCCCAACAACGGTCGCCCCGCCCTGCGCGATGCACTGTCCAGATATATGGATGACGCGGGCCTGGCGTTTTCCGCCGATGAGGTCATCCTGACCGACGGTGCGACCGAGGCGCTGTCGGCAACATTCATGGCTATGCTCAACCCCGGCGACGAGGTCATTATTCCCACGCCGGCCTTTGGCCTGTACGAGAGCATCGTCGTGGCCAATCACGCCAAGGCGGTCTTTTTGGATACGGAGCCTGCGCAATTCCAGATTGACGAGGACGCACTTCGTGCTTGCGTGACGCCGGCGACCAAGGCCATCGTCATCTGCTCGCCCAACAATCCTACGGGTTGCATCCTCAACACGGCGTCGCTCGACGCCGTGGCGCGCGTGGCAGAGCAGGCGGGCATCTACGTGGTCTGCGACGACGTATACAACCGCTTGGTCTACGCGGACGGCTACGAGCGCTTCGCCCAGCGACACCCGGAGCTGCGTGAACAGACGGTCGTCATCGAGAGCTTCTCCAAGCCCTGGGCCATGACCGGCTGGCGCCTGGGCTGGCTCGCAGCGGCAACCCCCGTCATCGCCGAGATCGCAAAGGCTCACCAATACCTAGTATCGAGCGCCGTCTCCTTCGAGATGGACGCCGCAGCGCGAGCCCTGACCGTCGACCCAACCCCCATGCTCAAAGTCTACCGAGCCCGCCGCGAACGCGTACTCGCAGCCTTAGACGCCATGGGCCTCGACGTAGTAGAGCCCGCAGGAGCCTTCTACACTTTCCCGAGCATCAAAAAGTTCGGCCTAACCAGCGAAGACTTCTGCATCAAAGCCATCAAAGAAGCAAGCGTAGCCCTAGTCCCGGGCGACTGCTTCGGCACCGAAGGCCACATCCGCCTCAGCTACTGCGTTTCCGACAAAGATCTGGACGAAGGCCTAAATCGCCTGTCCACCTTCATTTCAACCTTATAGCCCAACGGGACGCAACACATCAGCCCACCGACCCAAGCATTATGAGTGGGGGCGTCAGCCAACGGCAACCCTGGCTGCCCCAAAGTCAACACAGGTCGCGCCGCCAAAGGCCAGGCGCAAGCTTTTCGTAGATTCCGCACGAGCCGAAGGGCACTTAATGTGCTCTTCGTGCGAGCCCAGGACCTGACCGAGCGAAAAGCTTGCGCCTGGCCTTTGGCGGTGCGACCGAGATGGTGGAATTGTGTGCAGCCAGGGTTGCCGTTGACCGACGCCGGGGTCCCCGCCATAATACTTTCGGTTCACGCACGAATCCGCTGCCAGAGACAGCCGGCGCAAACGGGTCTTACCCGCGAGCTTAATGGGACTTCCCGCCAGCCGAGGTGGTCGAGTAGATATGTCTTCTCGCCCCCGTCGCTCATGCAGCGCGGGGGCTTTCTTTTTGGACATGCCCCCGTCACGTCCTTGTGGCGGACCGTGCCCGGAAAGAATTCGAGGAGGTGTAATTCATGCCCCAGCAGTACAAAATCGACAAGGTTGCAGAGATCGAGTCCCGTATCGCCGAGAACGCCGGTCTGTTTGTCGTCAACTACAACGGTCTGACGGTTAAGCAGGCTCAGGAGCTGCGTCATCAGCTTCGCGAGTGCGGCGCCGAGATGAAGGTCTACAAGAACAACCTGGTCAAGATCGCTCTCAAGAACCAGGAGCAGCCCGAGCTCGACGAGATTCTCGCCGGCCCCGTCGCTTATGTGTTCTACGAGTCCGAGCCGGTCGAGGCCGCTAAGGCCCTTAAGGACTTCTCCGCTAAGTCCAAGGGCGTCCTTGAGATCAAGGGCGGTATCTCCGACGGCAAGGCCGTTTCCGCTGATGATGTTAAGGCTATCGCCGAGCTGCCCACCAAGGATCAGCTTCTCGGCCAGATCGCCGGTCTCATCTCCGGTTTCGCTCGCGACATCGCTGTCTGCGTCAACGGCGTTTCCTCTGGTCTCGCTCGTTCGATCCAGCAGGTCTCCGAGCAGAAGGCAGCCTAGTCGCTGTTTTCACCCGCGGCGGCAACGCCGCACCCCTGGCGCATTCGCGCCGTGTTTTAACTGATCTCCGTGCATCCGCACGGAAACCGAAAGGACTTAGAAATGGCTAAGCTTACCACCGATGAGATCATCGATGCTCTTAAGGAAATGACCCTTCTCGAGGCTTCCGAGCTCGTTAAGGCTATCGAGGACACCTTCGGCGTTTCCGCCGCTGCTCCTGCCGCTGTTGTCGCCGCTCCCGCTGCTGGCGCTGCTGAGGCCGAGGAGAAGACCGAGTTTGACGTCGTGCTCGAGGGCTTCGGCGACAACAAGATCCAGGTCATCAAGGCCGTCCGTGAGCTCACCAACCTTGGCCTGAAGGAGGCCAAGGAGGTCGTCGAGGGCGCTCCCAAGGCTGTTCTCGAGGGTGCCAAGAAGGAGGACGCCGAGGCTGCCAAGGAGAAGCTCGAGGCTGCTGGCGCTGCTGTCACCCTCAAGTAATCAGGCTTTCTCGCCAGATTTCTTTGCAGACGGGGTTCGCATTGCGAGCCCCGTCTTTTTTGTTTTTCGGTCCCTCGACATCGGTTGCTCAAACTGCCATGTTCTGTGATTTGCGTCGTATCGGCTGCCTTGCCGTTGGGCAATAAAATTGCACCATTCGAGCAATAATTTGCGTTGACCTGCTGAAGAATTGTCTCTGCCTTGTATCGACATATAGTTCCAGCGGTAAGATGCTTGGGTATCGCAATTTGGTCTGCGGCTGTGTGCCGCACGCATGGGGCGCTTTTGCGCCTGCGAAAGGATCTTTGAATAACATGAAGGCAATCATCCCCGCCGCCGGTCTTGGCACGCGTTTTCTGCCTGGCACCAAGTGCACGCCCAAAGAGATGCTGCCGGTTCTCGACAAGCCGGTCATTCAGTACGTCGTCGAGGAGGCACTCGACCCCGAGGAGGTCGACGACGCCATCATCGTTACCTCGCCCGGCAAGCCCGAGCTGCTGAACTACTTCCAGCCCGATCGCTCGCTCGAGAACCTGCTGCGCGAGCGCGGCAAGAACGCCTATGCCGATGCCGTCGCCCACGCTGGCGGTATGCCGGTCGACTTCCGTTATCAGTACGAGCCCAAGGGCCTCGGCCATGCTATTCGCTCTGCTGCCGACGCCGTGGCAGGGGAGAACTTCCTGGTTCTTCTGGGCGACTACGTTGTGCCTAACCGCGACATCTGCGACAAGATGCTCGCCGTTTCCAAGGAGCACGGTGGCGCTTCGGTTATCGCCGTCGCTGCTTGCTCGCCCGAGGAAGTCAGCCGCTACGGCGTTATCGCCGGCGAGCGCGTCGGTTCGCTCGAGGGCGCCGAGGGCGTTGCCGATGCAGAGCCGGGCGCTGTCTGGCGTATCGGCGGTCTGGTCGAGAAGCCCGCTCCCGAGGCGGCTCCGTCTAATCTGTACATCGTCGGTCGCTACCTGCTGAGCCCGCTGGTCATGGACCTGCTGGCAGATCAGCAGGCCGGCAAGGGCGGCGAGATCCAGCTCACCGACGCCATGGCCCGTTCGCTCGACCGCGAGGCTATGTATGCCGTCGTCATTGACCCGCTGTCGGGCTACGACACCGGCACTCCCTCTGGCTGGATGGCCACCAACGCCCTCATGGCCGCAAGCGACCCCCGCTTTGCCGATGCCTTCTGGGATGCCATCGACGAGCGCGGCGGATTGATGCGCAAGTAAGCCTTCGGGCATCGACATTTACGGGCGCGGACCTCGGTTCGCGCCCGTTTTTTATAAGAGCTGCGATTGCCGGCTCTCTGTTCACAGAAAATATATGAACAGATGTTCGATACACATACATCTACCTGCGTGTTTTCTGTCGAAAAACTTTGCTACTCCAAAAACTCAATCGCGTCAAGGCTTTTCTTGCCCAACGGTCGGTACCTGATAAACTATTAGGTTGCGATAACTGGCGAAGCTATGCCTCGCCAACCCACCGAGCATTTCCGTGAAGGAGGAAAAACCTGGTGACCTACGCATACACTGCCACTGAGCGCAAGCGCGTCAGCTTCGGGAAAATCCCGGAGGCCATGGAGCTCCCCAACCTTATCTCTGTTCAAAGGGAATCCTTTGAGCGTTTTAAGGACGAGGGCCTTCGTGAGGCGTTCAAGGAATCCAGCCCCATCCAGAGCCAGAACCATGTTCTCGAGGTTACCTTCGGCGAGCATCAGTTCGGCGACCCCGCGCACACCGTCGAGGAGTGCCGCGAGAAGGACATGACCTATCAGGCCCCGCTTCTGACCGACGTCCGTCTCACCAACAAGGAGACCGGCGAGATCAAGGAGCAGCTCGTCTTTATGGGCGACTTCCCCATGATGACCGATCAGGGCACCTTCATCATCAACGGTACCGAGCGTATCGTCGTCTCGCAGCTCGTCCGTTCCCCGGGCGTGTACTACAGCTCCGAGATGGATTCGGGCAAGCAGATCTACAAGGCCCAGATCATCCCGTCCCGCGGTGCCTGGCTCGAGTTTGAGGTCGACAAGCGCGACCAGCTCATGGTCTCCATCGACCGTAAGCGTAAGCAGAGCGCCACGATGTTCCTGCGCGCCCTTGGCATCGCCGTCACCAATGACGACATCATCGAGCTGCTCGGCAACTCCGATGTGATCAAGCGCACCCTGGAGCGCGACACCGCCCTCACCCGCGAGGACGCCCTCATCGAGATCTACCGTCGCCTGCGCCCGGGCGAGCCTCCCACCGTGGACGCTTCCCGCAGCCTGCTCGAGGGCCTGCTCTTTAACCCGCAGCGCTACGATCTGGCCCGCGTCGGTCGTTACAAGGTCAACAAGAAGCTCAACCTCACCACCGAGGAAGAGGTCACGGTGCTCACCGACGAGGATATCGTCGCGACGCTGCGCTACCTGCTGTCCCTCGCTGCCGGCGAGCAGGGCTTCAAGGTCGACGACATCGACCACTTTGGCAACCGCCGCATCCGTACCGTCGGCGAGCTCGTCGCCAACCAGTTCCGTATCGGCATGAGCCGTATGGAGCGCGTCGTCCGTGAGCGCATGAGCTCCCAGGACATCGACGAGATCACCCCGCAGTCGCTCATCAACATCCGTCCGATCGTGGCCTCCATCAAGGAGTTCTTCGGTTCCTCGCAGCTCTCGCAGTTCATGGACCAGGCGAACCCCCTGACCGGTCTGACCCACAAGCGCCGTCTGTCCGCACTCGGCCCTGGCGGTCTTGCCGGCCACAAGTCGGGCTCCAGCCGCCGCACCAACGTGCCGACGGCCGTCCGCGACGTTCACAACTCGCACTACAGCCGCATGTGCCCGATCGAGACCCCCGAAGGCCCCAACATCGGCCTGATCGGCTCGCTCGCCCTCTATGCCCGCGTCAACGAGTATGGCTTCATCGAGGCCCCGTTCCGTCGCGTCGAGAACGGCGTTGCCACCGACCAGATCGACTGGATGACCGCTGACGAGGAAGAGAAGCACGTCATCGCGCCGGCCAACACGCCGCTCGATCCCAAGACCAACGAGTTCATCACGACCGATGCCGAGGGCAAGATCGTCCGTCCGCACACCGTGATTGCCCGTACCCGCGACTTCGACGGCTCCTTCGGCGCTCCCGCCGACGTGCCCGTCGAGGACGTCGACTACATGGATGTCTCGCCGCGTCAGATGCTCTCCGTCGCAGCCACGCTGATTCCGTTCCTTGAGCACGACGACGCTAAGCGTACGCTCATGGGCGCTAACATGCAGCGTCAGGCCGTGCCGCTGGTTCACCCCGCCGCTCCCTATGTCGGTACCGGCATGGAGCGTCGCGCCGCCCTGGACTCCGGCGAGGTCACCCTGGCCAAGAACGCCGGCGAGGTCATCTTTGCCGACGCCTCCAAGATTATCGTCAAGCATGCCGGCGGCATGGACGAGTATCACCTGGCCAAGTACCAGCGCTCCAACCAGTCCACCTGCATCAACCACCGTCCGCTTGTGCGCGTCGGTGACACCGTTGAGCAGGGCGAGCCTCTGGCCGACGGTCCTTCGACCGATCATGGCGAGCTCGCACTGGGCCAGAACCTCACCGTGGCCTACATGCCGTGGGAAGGCTTCAACTACGAGGACGGTATCGTCGTGTCCGAGCGCCTGGTGGCCGAGGACCTGCTGACGACCATCAATATCACCCGTCACGAGATCGACGCCCGCGACACCAAGCTCGGCCCCGAGGAGATCACCCGCGAGATCCCGAACCTCTCCGAGGACATGCTTGCCAACCTCGACGAGGACGGCATCATCCGCATCGGCGCCGAGGTCGGCCCTGGCGACATCCTGGTCGGCAAGGTCACGCCTAAGGGCGAGAGCGCTTTGACCGCCGAGGAGCGCCTGCTGCGCGCCATCTTCGGTGCCAAGGCTCACGACGTTCGCGACACCTCCCTTAAGATGCCTCACGGCGCTTACGGCCGCGTTATCGACGTTGTCCGCTTTAGCCGCGAGAACGGCGACGACCTGGCCCCCGGCGTCAACGAGCAGGTGCGCGTCTACGTCGCCCAGCGTCGTAAGATCCAGCAGGGCGATAAGATCGCCGGTCGCCACGGCAACAAGGGTGTTATCTGTAACGTTCTGCCGGTCGAGGACATGCCCTACATGGCTGACGGTACCCCGATCGACGTTATCCTCAACCCGCTGGGCGTTCCTTCGCGTATGAACGTCGGCCAGCTGCTCGAGTGCCACCTTGGCTGGGCTGCTGCCTGCGGTTGGGATACTGAGGATGCCGACTCCGACAAGTATGTCCCCGGTCCGTTCTTCACCGCGACGCCCGTCTTCGACGGCGCCAAGGAGGACGAGATCGCCGAAGTCATCCGTCGCGCCAACAAGAACATGCTCAACAAGGCCACCGCTGCCTTTGGCGATCACATGCGCCCCGAGTTTGTCACCCAGCTTGACGAGCGCGGCAAGACCCGCTTGTTCGACGGCCGCACTGGCGAGGAGTTCCGCGAGCCCATTACCGTGGGTACGTCCTACATCCTCAAGCTCGGCCACATGGTCGACGACAAGATCCACGCCCGTTCGACCGGCCCTTACAGCCTGGTTACCCAGCAGCCGCTGGGCGGCAAGGCCCAGTTCGGCGGCCAGCGCTTCGGCGAGATGGAAGTTTGGG
>ERZ1032549.437-NODE-437-length-12106-cov-16.139905_pt1 | contig 12106 bp, 10 predicted proteins | sample MGYA00516696_ERZ1032549 | MGnify/ENA primary metagenome ERZ1032549 (study PRJEB33719, sample SAMN04261356) | wastewater metagenome | biome: periurban shantytown; feature: human; material: feces | host: Homo sapiens | place: Peru: Lima | collected 2013-01-22 ... | reverse complement strand
TCGCAAAGCTGGGTGGTGAGGTAAAGATTGCGTTCCAGGTTGCTGCCGTCAACCAGGTTCAGGATGAGGGAGGGATGGTCCGTGACCAGGTAATTCCGGCTGACGACTTCCTCCAGGGTGTAGGGGGAAAGGGAATAAATGCCCGGAAGGTCTTCAATGATGATGTTCTTGTGGCCTTTCAGGCGGCCTTCCTTTTTTTCCACAGTAACGCCGGGCCAGTTCCCGACGTACTGGCTGGAGCCTGTCAGGGCGTTGAAGAGAGTGGTTTTTCCGCAGTTGGGATTGCCCGCCAGGGCGATGGTAATGTTGCTCATGGATGTTTCCTTGTCTTGATGTATGGGTGCGCCGTCTTGCTGTCAGGTCAGGAAACGTGCGGTAATAAGGGCGGAATCAATGGATATGGATGTTCTCGGCTTCCGATTTGCGGATGGAGAGTTCGTAGCCGCGGACAGTGACTTCAATGGGATCTCCCAAGGGGGCGACTTTGCGGATGAAAATCTGCGTTCCCTTGGTGACTCCCATGTCCATGATGCGCCTTCTGACCGGGCCTTCCCCCGCCAGTTTCCCGACGGTCACGGTTTCCCCGATCAGGGCGTCTCTTAATGTACGGTGTTTGGTCATAGAATGATGGCTGATTGTTGGATGAGAAGGTTCAGGCCACGAATATCTTGCACGCAAGAGCCTTGCTGAGAGCTATCCGGGACCCCTTGACATTGACGATGAAGTTTCCGCCGTTTTCAGAAACGATGGAAACCGTGCTGCCGGCAACGAAGCCCAGGCTTTCCAGAAAACGCCGGGTTTCATCCCTGCCATGAATTTTGTTAACCTGGCGAATATCGCCGATGTTGAGCATGGAGAGTGGCATGGTGTGTGTATGAATCAAATCCGGGAGAAAGTTAGTTTCATCAAACTAGTAAGTCAATGATATTATGCGCCTGTGTTTTCAATTTGGATAAAATTTATTCATCATGAATCATTTACCCATTAGTCTAATCTAAGTATGACGCGGAGGAAAAGCCGGAAACGGGGGTTTTCCGGAAATAAGCCGGAAGGGGGAATACAAAAAAGCCGCGCCATGAAGGTTCATGGCGCGGCTGGAAAAAATGCTTTCCTCTGGCTCAGGAGGCGGGGCAGACTTCGCCCTGGACGGGCTTGCCGTTGTATTCCCCGGTCAGGGTTTTCAGGAAGGCCACCAGCAGGCTCACCTCCTTCTTGTCCAATTTGTCGTAGCCGAGCTGGTAGTGGTACATCTTGGTGATGGCTTCCTCCAGCGTCTGGGCGGAGGCGTCATGCATGTACGGCCAGGTAAGCTCCACGTTGCGGAGGGTGGGAACGCGGAACCTGTGCCTGTCTGATTCCTTCTTGGAAAAGTTCATCAGGCCGTTGTCGTCATTGGTCTTGGCGCGTCCGGCAAAGAAGTCTCCCTTGAGGTCGGCGTATTCAAAGGACTGGCCGCCCATGGCGGGGCCGGTGTGGCAGGTCTGGCAACCGAGCTTGAGGAAGAGCCTGTAGCCCTTCTTGGCATTCTCGCTGATGGCGTTTTCATCACCCTTCAAATAACGGTCGAACGGGCTGTTCGGCGTGATGAGGGTCTTTTCATATTCTGCGATGGCGTTTGTGATGGTTTCTCCGTTGAAGCCCTGGGGATAAACCTTCCTGAATTCCGCGGCAAACGCGGTGTCCTGGTTCAGCTTGGCGGCGATCTGGTTCCAGTCGTCCGGATGTTCGTAACCCATTTCCACCGGGTTCAGGGGAGGTCCGCCCGCCTGTTCCTGGAGGCTGGCGGCGCGTCCGTCCCAGAACTGCTTGGTGTGGAAGGCGGCGTTGAAGACGGTGGGGGCGTTGATGCCTCCCTTCTGGCCGCGGACTCCGGTGGAGGTGGCCAGGTTGTCCGTGCCGGCCTTCTCCAGGGAGTGGCAGGAAGCGCAGGAAACGGTATTGTCCGTGGAGAGGCGCACGTCATGGAACAGCTTATAGCCCAGGGCCACCTTGGCCGGATCCGTGGGAAGGGCGTCTGGAATGGGGGAGATGGCGGTGATGGCGTACTCCTTGCCCACCATGTCGCCGAAGATTTTCAGGCGTTCATCCTTGACCCACTGGAGCATGGCTGCTTTTTCCGGAAGGGTGAGCGTGCTGCCCCAGTGCACCATGGTGTAGGAGGTGGGTGGCATGGAATTGATCTGGAGCACGTGTTCCAGTTTGGAAAGGGTCACGGCAGTGGGCGGTTCATCCATGTTGTAGCTGCGCTGTCCGTCCCGGATGTGGCGCGCCAGCAGGCCGCCGGAAAGGGTGTTCACCAATTCGGAAATGTGGGTGCCGGGCTTATGGCAGTCCGCACACTTGGAGTTCATGGTATGTGCGGTGATTTCCGCCGCCTGGGCGGATGTCAGGGGCTTGATATTCTGGTTCGGCAGGAACAGGGGCGCGACTGCCGCCGTCACGATGACCGTGCCGCCCAGAATGGCCCCGGCCGTGATGAAGGAACGTGTTTTGCTCATGAGATTCTCAATGACGTGGAATTGCCTGTATGGTAAAAGGGAAGGGTTAATATATCAAGATTTATTCTAAAGTTCGCCGGCCTTTCTCAAATCTTCGTTAATGGCCTCCAGCACATCCGCTTCCGGGGTGAAATTGGCGGCATGGTAGGAGCTGCGGACCAGCGGCCCGGACGCCACGTGCCTGAAGCCCTTGGCTCGCGCGACCTCCTCATAACGGACGAAGTCGTCCGGATGAATGTATTTGACCACCGGCAGGTGGTTGCGGGAGGGGCGCAGGTACTGCCCCAGAGTCAGCACCGTGACGCCGTGCTCCAGCAGGTCGTCCATGGACCGGAAAAGCTCGTCTTCCGTCTCTCCCAGGCCCAGCATGATGCCGCTTTTGGTGGAAACCTTGCCGTCTACGCAGTCCAGCGCCATCCGGAGGACGCGCAGGGAGCGCTGGTACTGGGCGCGGAAGCGCACGATGGGCGTCAGGCGTTCCACCGTTTCCAGATTGTGGCCGAAGATGTGGGGGCGTGCCGCCATCAGCGTCCGGATGGAGGAGGGCTTCTCATTCAAGTCCGAGGCCAGCACCTCAATGATGGTGGAGGGACTGGCTTTTCTGACGGCCCGGATTACTTGGGCGAAGTGGGCGGCGGCTCCGTCCGGAAGGTCGTCCCGGGTGACCATGGTAATGACGGCGTGGCGCAGCTTCATGTGCACGACGGCGTCCGCCACGTGCTGCGGCTCCTCCGGGTCCAGCGGAAAGGGCTTGGCGGTTTTTACGGCGCAATAGGCGCAGGCGCGCGTGCACCGCTCCCCGGCGATCATGAAAGTGGCCGTGCCCTGGTTCCAGCATTCGTAGCGGTTGGGGCAGTGGGCTTCTTCACAGACGGTGAACAGGTGCTTGCCTTCCACAAGCTGCTTGACGTCCCAGAATTCCCGGCCGTTGGGCAGGCGCACCTTGATCCAGGACGGCTTGCGTTCCATCCCTTCCGCAGTCTCATTGTCGTTCCGGCGTTCCATAGCTCCGCTAGCTTGCCGTGACTCCGCCGCTTTGGCAAATGCAAAGTGTTTTATTCAGGGCTGTCCTCACCGTTTTCATCCGGGGCTGCGGAGGAATCCGCAGACAGCTTCTTCCGTTCTTTGGCCGCCAGCCGCGCCGCCCGGAAAAATTCCTGGAGGTGGTGCAGGCATTCATCCCCCAGCACGCCGGGCCGCACCTCGCACTTGTGGTTGAGGGGAGGGTTGGAATCCAGCAGGTTGATCCAGCCTCCCGCGGCTCCGGTTTTGGCGTCCGGGCAGCCGAACACCACGCGGTCCGGGCGGCAGTGGACAATCGCCCCCGCGCACATGGGGCACGGTTCCTTGGTGACGTACAGGGTGCAGCCTTCCAGCCGCCAGTCCCCCAGCGCCTCCTGGGCTGCCGTCAGGGCGATCATCTCCGCATGGGCCGTGGCGTCCTTCAAGGTCTCCACCTGGTTCCAGCCCCGGCTGATCACGCGGCCGTCTTTCACCACGATGGCCCCGATGGGCACCTCCCCCTTCACCAGGGCTTTTTTGGATTCTTTCATGGCTTGGCGCATGAACCATTCGTCCGAACCGGGCATTTCCATCATCACGGCGCCTATCATGGACTGGACGGCGCATCCCTGGCAAGCCCTTTCTGGAGGATATTTATTGTATTTTATACAAGAAGTTCGGCATGCCGCGGAAAGGGATGGGTGTGAATGCGTTTTTGCGTTGATTCCAAGGGGTGCGTGGCATAAGTATGAACCATGAGCTTTTCAGAACCCTGCGCATTGGCCGTGGACTTCGGCGGTACGAGCATCAAAATGGGCGTGACGGCGGGGGACCGTATTCTGGCGACGGCGGACCGCATCCCCACCGCCATGTTTGAAAGTCCCCAGGCGATTATTGAGGCCATGATTGCGGCGGCCCTGAACCTGCGCGGACAATTCCCGTCCGCCTGCGTGATGGGCATGGGGATGCCGGGATGGTGCGATTACTACAGGGGGACTCTTTACCAGCTTACCAATGTCCGGGTATGGGACCATGAAGTTCCGGTGAAGGAGCTGATGGAGCAGGCGCTGGGCCTCCCCGTCGTGCTGGACAATGACGCCAACTGCATGGCGTATGCGGAATGGAAGCTGGGCGCCGGTCGCGGCATGTCCAGCCTGGTGTGCCTGACCATGGGGACGGGCATTGGCGGCGGCATTGTGGTGAATGACCGCATCCTCCGGGGGAAACGGCTTTCTACCGGGGAGCTGGGCCAGACGAGCATTCATTACCAGGGCAAGCCCGGCCCGTTCGGCAACCGGGGAGCCATTGAAGAATACATCGGCAACAACGAACTGGCGGCGGAGGCGGTCAAACGGTATGCCGGGGCGGGAATCGTCAAAACCGTGAACGAATGCACGCCCAGGGACCTGGACGAAGCCGCCCGCGCGGGCTGTCCCATCGCCCTTCAGCTATGGGAGGACACGGCGGAAATGCTGGCCTGTCTCATCATGAACCTGATGTACACGCTGGTGCCGGACGCCTTCATCATTGGCGGGGGGGTAGCCAAGGCCGGAGACCTGCTCATGAAGCCCCTGCTGAAGAACCTCAGGGAGCAATTGTTCCCCATGCACATGGAGGAGCTGAAAATCCTGCCCGCCAGATTTGGCGCGGAAGCGGGGCTGCTGGGCGCCGGCGCCATGGCGATGGACGAATTCCTGGGGCAGGGAGTTCTGGAACGTTTTAAGAAAGAAGAAGTAGCAAAAGCTCTTTGTTAGATTGAACTAACATAGGACTTGCCATAGCGTAGACGCAGGCGTACAAGCGGAACAGGTCATGAGTATGGAACATTCCCACGAACATTTTTCACAAGGAGCTTCCTGCTGCGCCGGAGGGTGCTGTTCAGGAAGCTGCTGCGGCTCTGGAGACGCCATCAGGCCCGTTCCCGCCGTGCTGGGCATCGCCCTGTTTGTCGCCGCCCTGGTGATGGGAAGCGATTCCTGGAGCGGCATGGCTGCATATGCGGCGGCCTACCTGCTGATAGGCTGGGATGTATTGAAGGCGGCTTTTTTGGGGTTGAGGCACGGGCGTGCCATGGATGAAAATTTCCTGATGAGCATTGCCTCCCTGGGAGCGATGTTCCTGGGGGATTATTCCGAAGCCGTCGGGGTGATGCTTTTCTACCGCGTGGGAGAATATCTCCAGGAGCGCGCGGTGGGCAGTTCCCGCCGGTCCGTGAGCGAACTGATGAACCTGAGGCCTGAATCCGTCCATGTGAGGGAGGGCGGCACTGTCCGTGACGTTCCTCCCGCGGAGGTCCGGCCCGGTTCCGTGATTGAAGTGCGCCCCGGAGAGCGTGTCCCGCTGGACGGCACGGTGACGGAAGGGAATTCCGTCCTGGATACCTCCGCCATGACCGGTGAATCCCTTCCGGTGGAGGCCGGGGCCGGAAGCACCGTGCTGGCCGGGTACATCAACGGACAGGGCGTGCTGGAGGTGCGCACGGACCGGGACTGGCGGCATTCCGCCCTGGCGAGGGTCCAGGAACTGGTGGAAGCCGCTTCCGGCCATAAATCCCCCCTGGAAGGAAGGCTGTCCACGTTTTCACGCATCTATACGCCGCTGGTGATCTCCATTGCCGTTCTGGTGTTCCTGCTTTATCCCTTCGTCACGGGCGGAAGCTGGACGGACGGCCTGTTCCGCGCGCTGGTGCTGCTGGTGATCTCCTGCCCCTGTGCGCTGGTGCTGTCCATCCCGCTGGGCTTCTTTGCCGGGATAGGGCGGGCGGCGCGGCAGGGAATTCTGCTGAAAGGGAGCAACTACCTGGATGCCCTGCGGAAAGTGAAGACGGTGGTGTTTGACAAGACCGGAACCTTGACGGAGGGCGTCTTTTCCGTGGATGAAGTGCTTCCACGTGACGGAGTAACGCCGGAGGAACTGCTGTACTGGGCGGCGCACGCGGAAAGCTCCGCCTCCCACCCGCTGGGGCGTTCCATCGTAAAGGCGTATGAAGGCAGCCTGTTCCCGGACCGTGTGGCGGAGCTGGTGGAAGTAACGGGGGGTGGCGTTTCCGCCCGTGTGGAAGGGAAGGCTGTGCTGGTGGGGAAAAAGGCTTTTCTCCAGGAGGCGGGAGTAGAGGCAGGGGAGGAAGAGGATCGCGGCGTAACCATTTACGTGGCTCTGGACGGCGTTCCGCTGGGACGTTTGCGTCTGTCTGACCGGATCAAGCCGGGGGCGGAACAGGCGGTGCGGGAATTGAGGGGGCTGGGCGTTTCCAACCTGGTGATGCTGACGGGGGATTCCTCCTCCGCCGGTGCGGAGGTGGGGCGCAAGCTGGGGCTGGACGAGGTGTTCAGCGGGCTGATGCCGGCCGGCAAGCTGGAGCACGTGCGCCGGCTGAAGCCGGAAGAAGGCCTGCTCGCCTTTGTGGGGGACGGCATGAATGACGCTCCTTCCCTGGCTGCCGCGGACATCGGCATAGCCATGGGCGGCGTAGGGTCTGATACGGCTCTCCAGGCTGCGGACGTGGTGGTGATGAAAGGAGACCCCGTTGCCGTTCCGCAGGGAATGGTTCTGTCACGGGCGACGGAGCGCATTATCGTGCAGAACATTGTTCTCATCCTAGGCGTCAAACTGCTGGTGATGGTGCTGGGTATTCTGGGGCTGGCCGGTATGTGGGCCGCCGTCATGGCGGATGTAGGCGTCTGCCTGCTTGCGGTGGGCAACTCCATGCGTATTTTCCGGGTAAAACTGGACGCGTGACGGAGGAGAATCCGTTCACTCCACCCCCTTGTTCCGGGCGGAGCGGCTCCCGGCAAACATGCTATCCATGATGTCCATGATGTCCATGATGTCCATGATGTCCATGATGTCCATGATGTCCATGATATTGCCGCGGAACCCGGAAATGACGGGGAACATCCCCATAAAAAACCTCCGTCCCGGTGAGGGAACGGAGGCGGTAAAGACGGAAAAAGGGAGGTGAACCTTAACGCAGCCCTGTCAGCAGGAGTTCCGCATTGTTCTGTGTCTTGGAGATATTTTGCAGGAGGGCCTGGAGGCCTTCCCAGCCCGGCTTCATGGCGAGCTGGCGGCGAAGCTGCATGATCTTGACGAACTCCTGTTCGTTGTACAGCCTGTCGTCATTGCGGGTGCCGCTCTGGGAAAGGGAGATGGCCGGATAAATGCGCCGTTCGGAAAGCTCCCGGTCCAGCCGGATTTCCAAATTGCCCGTTCCCTTGAATTCTTCAAAAATCACTTCATCCATTCTGGACTCCGTATCCACCAAGCACGTGGCGATGATGGTCAGGCTGCCGCCTTCCTCCACGTTGCGCGCGGCGGAAAAGAACTTGCGCGGTTTTTCCAGCGCATTGGAACCCAGGCCGCCGGACATGATGCGTCCCCCCGTCTGGTTGGCGTTGTAGCCGCGGGCCAGCCGGGTAAGGGAGTCCAGCAGGATGACGACATCCTTGCCCATTTCCACCAGCCGCTTGGCTCTCTCAATGACCAGGTCGGAAACCTGGGCGTGGCGGCGGGAAGGCTCGTCAAAGGTGGAGGCGTACACCGGAGCATCCACGGTTTCTTCAAAATCCGTTACTTCCTCCGGGCGTTCGTCCAGCAGCAGCACGATCAATTCCACTTCCGGATAATTGGCCCTGATGGAACGGGCGATTGTTTTCAGAAGAACGGTTTTGCCGCCGCGCGGGGGCGCCACGATCAGGCCGCGCTGGCCTTTGCCGAAGGGGGTCATGAGGTCCAGCACGCGCATGGCGGCAGAATTGACCTCCTTGTTTTCCAGAAGGAGGCGTTCCTTCGGGAAGAGGGGGGTGAGGCGTTCAAAGTCACTGCGCGCCCGGTACTCTTCTGCGGGGATGCCTTCCACGCTGATGACGGAAGAGGCGGAAAGGTACTTGTCATGGGGACGCAGCTTGCGCAGCCTGACCTTGATCTGCTGGCCTACGCGGAGGTGCAGGGGCTTAATGAGGTTGCCGCCCAGGTAAATATCATCCGGAGAGGTGCGGAAGCTTTTGACCGGATCCCTCAGCATGGCGTAATTGTCCTTGGCCTGTTCCATGACTCCGGAGACGACTACTTCATGGCCCTTTGCCAGAAGCTGCTTTCCCAGCTCAAAAATCAGTTGGGACTTGGTGAGGGAGGCCGCGTTCCGGATAGGGAGGCTTTCCGCCATCTCCTGAAGATCGTTCAGGGGGCGTTCCCGCAGTTCATTGATGTCAATCTGTTCCGGAACGGGAGCGGAGGCTTCCTCCGACCGGGCCGGGACTGCCGGAGTGCAGGCCGTATCCCCTGCGTTTTCCTCCGGAGCGGCAGCCGGATGTTCCTCAGAAATCCCTTCCGGTGCGGGAAGGGGCTTGGGGGGAGCCGCCTGCGGATCCTCTCCGGAGGGGAGGGGCTTGTTGTCGAGTTCTTCAGTCATGAAAAAAATGTTGGTAGAGTCTTTGGATTTGCTGGCGGAGCAGGTCCGGCGGTCCTTCGTTCCAGAGGACGAAATCGGCCGCGGCCACTTTTTCCATGATAGGACGCTGGGCCGCCAGAATGGCTTCAATCATGTCCTCACGGAATCCGTTCCTGAGAGCCAGGCGGGTCTTCTGCGTTTCCCGGGAAACGGCCACCACGCACACGGCATCCTGGTGGTAGCGCGCCGATGTTTCAAAAAACAGGGGCACGTCAATGACAAACCCGGTTACCGCCGCATTCTGACGCGCCGCCCGCATTTGCGCAAGACATTCTTGGTGCAGCAGGGGGTGAATGATTCCTTCCAGCGTCCTGCGGCTTTCCGGATTCCGGAAGACAAGCTCCCGCAGGAAGTTCCTGTCCGCGCGGCCGTCTTCATCCACGCTGGCGGGTCCGAAGGCGCGGGAGAGCCTCTCCCTGAGCCTGCCGCCGTCCAGCAGCCTGCCTGCCTCCGCATCACAGTCAAAAAGGCGCAGGCGCGGCCCCCCCTTCTCCATCAGCAGGCGGATAGAGGTAGATTTTCCGGTGGCGATTCCGCCGGTCACGATCAGCGTCTTCATGAGGGAAGGGAAAAACCGGGTATGTATGGGACATAAAGAGCGGGTGAAAGGTTCACCCTTTCACCCGCTCCAATATGGACGTTATGCACGCCGCCTACATGGGAGGCAGCAGGCCTTCGGAAGCAGGCAGTGCGCTTTCCGGAGCGGCCGCGGTGGGAAGGGCGTTGCCGCGTACGGGCTGGCCCGTGGCGTCAATGATCTGTCCCGTCACGAAGATCATCAGATTCTTCTTGATGTGGTTGTCGGAGTTGCTGCGGAAGAAGCGGCCGATGAGAGGCAGGTCACCGAAGATCGGCACTTTGTCTTCCACCGTCTGCACGTTTTCCGTGATCAAACCACCGATTGCCACGGTATGGCCGTCGTAGATGAACAGGGACGTTTCAACGGACCTCTTGGAGAAGATCGGCTGCTCGATGCGGTTTTCCGTCAGCGTCAGGGACATCGGCTTGCCGTCGGAACCAACGCCGGTGGACTGGATCGGGCTGCCGTAGTTCACGAAGCCTTCAAATTCCACGATGCTGGGCTTGAAGTTGAGGTCAATGATGTACTTGTTGTCACCAATGGTGGGCACAACTTCCAGGGTCACGCCGACGGGCTTCATTTCAAACACGCCGGGAGTGGCGGGAGTGACGGGGAAGCTGGTGACCTGGGCCTGGTTTTTGGTGCCTACAAGGTCATCCAGAACGTTGTTCCGGTTATTGTAGTTGCCGCTGCCCCAGCTGCTTACGTTGTTGGGAAGTTCCGGGGGTTCGTATTCGGTGGGGTACCAGAATTCGCGGATGATTTCAATCTTGGCGGTTTCACCGGACTTGGCGGTCACGCTGGGAGCGGTGAGAACGTCGGAACCCTTCTTCTGGGACAGGCCGCGCATCAGCATCTGGAAGGCGCCTTCGTCATAGATGCCCGTCAGGGACATGATGCCGGGAGCCGGATTCTTCTTGGTGGCTTCAGTGCGGTTGGTGCTGTTCAGCAGGTTGTCCACGGAGTTCTTGGCAATGGCGTAGTCGCCCGTGCGGTTGCCGCCGGTGGCGAGGCCGTTGATCAGGCCGTTGCCGTCCGTATTGGTGCTGTTGTTGTTCACGGGCCAGCCGCTTACGCCGCCAGGGGACTGGGTGAAGTCATCGGGAACGAGGCCGGTGCCGTAGTTCGTGCCGCCGCCCAGGAAGGTGCTGCGGTCGTTGCTGACGGAGAACGGAGTAACGATCCAGTCAAAGCCGAGTTCTTCCGTGTTTTCCTGGGTCACTTCCACGAACTTGGTCATGATGCGCACCTGCTGGGATTCGCCGCGGGTGTTTTCAATGAGCTGTTCGATCAGGTCCAGGTTGCCGGAAGTGTTGCGGACGACCAGGGAGGAATTGCCGTTGACAAGGAATGCCGTGGCGCCTTCCGGGAAGCTGATGCCGCTCTTTTGCAGCAGGCTGCGGATGGAGGGCATGGGCTTGAGGCCGGAGGAGCTTTCACCGCCGCCGCCGAAGGGGTCTTCGCTGACGTCGCCGCCGCCGTCGCCGACGGTGGTGCGGAGAGCGGACTGGAAGCCCGGAGGCACGGAGAAGGTGCGCTGGTAGAGATCCACGTCATTGCCGCCGGCAGGAAGGATGGTGACGGCATAGTCTTCCACCTTCTGGCGCAGGCCGGCGTTGCTGCAGATGAAGCGGAGCACTTCCAGCATGGGAACGTTGGTCAGCTTGAGCTGGCCGATCTTGCGGGTGCGGATGCTTTCCTGCGGAGCGGCAACCGGAGCGACTTCCGTGACGTCCGTTGATTCCTCGCCGAAGCCGCCGTCGTCAGCTGCGGGAGCTGTCGGAGTAACGGCTGCGGGCTGGGAGTCGTTGATAACAAAGTTGATGCCGCGTTCGCCGTTCGGGCCTACCGTACGGTCCAGTTCGATGGACTTCTTGCGCAGGTAGTCGATGGCGTCTTCCACGGTGGTGTCTTCAAAGGAGACGGAGGGGATGATGATGCTCTTGAGCTTCATCAGGTTGGCCGTGGCGCCGTTGACATCCGTGATCGGGGCGTTGTCCGCTCCGTCGGCTCCCGTCGGGACTTCCATCGGAATGGGGCGTTCCCACATTTTGTCTACTTCCGCAAGCATGGTGCTGCGGGTCTCGTCGTAGGCGGCCGCATAATAGGCCATTCTGCGGCGGTTGACCGTTTCCTGTCCGCGGCGGGCTGCCACGTTGTACGGGTCAATGGAAAGAACCTTGTTGAATTCGGCGATGGCTTTGTCGTAGTCGCCGAGGTCATAGTAACCATAGGCCATGTGAAGGAGGGTGTTCACCTTTTCCACGTTCTTGACGTGTTCGGGGGTAAGCGCCGGATTCGTGCGAATTGGATCCTTCATGTATTCGAGCGTCTGCTTGGCAAGCTTGGCGCTCCGGGGATTGAGCTTGATGGCGTCCTGGAGAAGCTTGTCGGCTTCGTCATAGCGGCCCACTTTGATGTATTCCTGAGCAACGGCGATGCTGGCGTCGCCAATGTGGTTGGCGATGGCTTCCTTGCGCTGGTCGTTGATCGGCGCGGAGGGCAGCATGTTGTAAGCGGCATTGTATTTGTCCAGGGCTTCCTTGTACTTGCCTTCGCGGTACAGGTTGCGGCCTT
>ERZ1032549.435-NODE-435-length-12197-cov-9.378521_pt1 | contig 12197 bp, 7 predicted proteins | sample MGYA00516696_ERZ1032549 | MGnify/ENA primary metagenome ERZ1032549 (study PRJEB33719, sample SAMN04261356) | wastewater metagenome | biome: periurban shantytown; feature: human; material: feces | host: Homo sapiens | place: Peru: Lima | collected 2013-01-22 ... | reverse complement strand
ATGTGCTCAGCATCGAATGGTTATATATGAACTGTCAGCACAACGAGCCGACCAGGAACACAAGAGTTCCCGACAATTGAACCCTTTCTTCTTCTCTCTCCTTTCTCTCCCCGGCGGCCGATCCCACCGGGGTCTTCTTTTTTCGCCGCTTGCTTCGCCTCCCTTTCCCAGCTTGTTTCACGGCTTGTTTCACGTCCCTTTTCACGGATCTTTTCGCACTGCGAGCGTACGCCACAATCGCACGCTATATTGGAAATCATGAGCGACGCAATCGAAAACACAACAGGCAGCGCAGACAGCAATGATAAGACCAAGCTGATCGGCCGCGAATCGGACGTGGTGCCGGGACGTTTCGGTGAACCGCTGCAAATCACGCATGTGCAGTATTCGCGCGGCGGCGGCAACACCGCGCCGAAACGACCGTTGTTCCTGTGCCTGCACGGCTGGGGGTCGAACGAGACGGACTTGGCCGACATGATGCGCTACGTCGCGCCATACAACGATTTCGCCTCGTTGCGCGCGCCGCTGACGTTGCAGCCGGCTGGCCGCTTTGCACCCGGCGCGTACTCGTGGCTGCATGATTGTGTGGATACCGGCAAGGATTTGGACCGTGACGCATTCGCCGCAGCGAAAGCAATCGACGATTGGGTTTCGGCGAACATTCCCGACGACCGTGCCGTGGTGCCGATTGGTTTTTCGCAGGGCGGTCTGCTGGCGATTCACTTGCTGCGCGTGCACCCGGAACGCTACGCGGCGACGATTTCGTTGTCCGGTTTTCTTGCGCCCGGCACTGTTACGGGAACCGCGCCGGCGGACGATCGCGTGGCTGACCTCAACATTCCGACGTTCTTCGGCTATGGCAAGAACGATACCGTGATCCCCATGCCGGAACTGTTCGCGACCGCCGCGTGGCTGGACGAGCACACGTTCCTTACGGAGAAAAGCTATCGTGGGCTCGACCATTCCGTAAGTATGGAGGAGTTCAGCGATTTGCGCGATTGGCTTGCCGCGCACAACATCGCGCCGGGCATCCTGTAGATTCGGGTCAGTTAGAACAGTCGGATTAGTCGGTGATGTCGGCCTTGTAGAAGTTCACGTAGGAACGGCTCGGGGTCGGACCGCGCTGGCCCTGATAGTGCGAACCGGTCGTGGCGGAACCGTACGGATGCTCGGCCGGCGAGCTCAGCTGGAAGAAGCACATCTGGCCGATCTTCATGCCCGGCCACAGCTTCACCGGCAGTGTCGACACGTTGGACAATTCCAGCGTGATATGACCTTCAAAGCCAGGGTCGATGAAGCCCGCGGTGGAGTGGGTAAGGATGCCGAGACGACCGAGCGAGCTTTTGCCTTCAAGACGAGCCGCGATGGATGCATCGAGCTTCACATACTCCCATGTGGACCCGAGCGCGAACTCGCCCGGGTGCAGGATCCACGGTTCGTCCGGTTTGACTTCGAACTGTTCGGTCAGTTCGCCCTGATTCTCAGCCGGATCCACGTACGTGTACGCATGATTGTTAAACAAACGGAAGAAACGGTCCAATCGCACGTCAATCGATGCCGGCTGCACCATCTCCGGGGTCCACGGATCGAGTGAGATATGACCGTCGGCCTGTGCGGCGAGAATGTCGCGATCGGACAGCAGCATCGAAATTCCTCCAAAAAACGCCGGAACAATCGTCATACGAACGGACGCGCAACCAATGCGCGCCCGCCAATCGCAATCCAGTCTAGCGCGGCGGCGCTATAAGACGGACGCAACGAGCACCCATCCGCATTTTGCCGCTGCAACGGCTCACGACACAGCAAAATGCGGATTGGAGGCCGGAAAACGACAGGCTACTCACGCATCGCACGTAGAACGCACTTACGCAACTCGGACGCGACGAGCACGATCATCGCAAGGCCCAGACATTCGGCCCATGCGCCGGCGGACAGAGGCATCGTGCCGAACGCGGTGTTGAGGAACGGCACGTAAATCACCACCACCTGCAACAGCGCAGACAACGCAATCGCACCCCACAGCCATTTGTTAGCGAACAGTCCAACGAACACCGATTGGTCGTGCGAGCGAGAGCACAGCGCGTTGAGCATCTGCGCAAACACAAGGATGGTGAAGCCCATCGTGCGCGCCTCAGTCATTTGCGCATCATGTCCGACAGCATCCACGGAACGGTCCGTGAACAGACCTCCGGCGAGGTGCATGTCCATGCCAATCAGCGTGACGGCGGCCATGATGATGCCGATGAAGATGATGTCTCCCCACATCTGCCCGTCGATCACGCGATCGGTGAGTTTGCGCGGCTTGCGGGCCATCACGTCGTCGGTGGACGGGTCGACACCCATGGCGAGCGCCGGAGCTGCGTCGGTAAGCAGGTTGATCCACAGCAGTTGCGTGGCGAGCAGCGGCACGGTGACACCTTGGCTGCCAGGCTGGGTGATGCCGAGGAAGCCGGCCAGCATCACACCGCCGAAAACCGTGAAGACCTCGCCCACGTTGGAGCTGAGCAGGTATCGCAGGAACTTACGGATGTTGTCGAAAATGCCACGGCCTTCGCGCACCGCCTCGACGATGGTGCTGAAGTTGTCGTCGGCGAGGATCATCTTGGCACTCTGCTTGGTCACTTCGGTACCGGTGATGCCCATCGCGACGCCGATATCCGCGGTTTTGACGGCGGGAGCATCGTTTACGCCGTCGCCGGTCATAGCCACGATATTGCCTTGCCGTTGCAGCGATTCGACGATTTTCAGCTTGTGTTCCGGCGCAACGCGCGCGTACACGGAGATTTCGCGGGTGGCCTTGTCGAACGCTTGCTCGTCCGGCAGCTCGTCGAGTTGAACGCCGGTGAGCACTTTGCTACTAAGGTCGGCGCTGCCGACCGAGCTGCCGTCTCCGTCCGTTTCAATAATGCCCAGATCGCTGGCGATGCGTGCCGCGGTAAGCGGATGGTCACCGGTAATCATGACGGTGCGGATGCCGGCGCGATGCGCTTCGGCGACGGAATCGCGCACTTCGGTACGCGGCGGATCGATGATGCCGACCATGCCGACCCAGATCAAGTCGCTTTCCAGCACATCGCTTTGGTCGGCGATGTCCGCCACGTGACCGGCGGCGTTGATGCGCACGCCTGGCACTGCGGCGAGCGACGCGGTGCCGAGTGGCCGGTACGCCTGGCCCAGCGTACGATACGCTTCGGCGGACAGGCGTTCCACGGCGGCGAGGATCTGCTGGCGATCGCCTTGCGTCATCGGTCGTACGGCACCGTTGACCGCGATGCGGCTGCAGTAGCCGAGCAGTACGTCGGGGGCACCCTTGGCGAAGACGGTGAGACGCCCGGCATCGGCGTTGTCCTGCGCGACGACGGCCATGCGTTTGCGGTCGGAGGTGAATGGAATCTCGCCGACGCGCGTGTAGTTGGCGTATTTGCGATCGGCCTTCACCTTGCGTGCGGCGACGATAAGCGACACTTCGGTCGGGTCGCCGACGGCTTCCCACGTTATGTCGGAAGCAGCGGAACCATCGCCGGCACCTGTGTTTTCGCGCAATTCGCCGTCGTTGGCCAGCGAGCCCACGGCGAGCGTGGCGACGGCTTCGACCTGTGCGGCGGAAGCGGCGGAACCAGACAGAGCAGCGTCGGGAATCGCAATCATTCTGCCTTCTGGCGCATAGCCGGTGCCGGTCAGCTGCACCTCACCGCTCGGCGTGACCACGCGTTCCACCGTCATCTCGTTGCGGGTGAGCGTGCCGGTTTTGTCGGAGCAGATCACCGACGCGGAACCGAGCGTTTCCACGGAATGCAGTTTCTTGACGATCGCATGATGTTCGGCCATGCGGCGCACGCCGAGCGCGAGCACGACTGTCAGAATCGCGGCGAGCCCTTCCGGCACGGCCGCGACGGCCAGCGAAACGGATAGCAGCAGCGAATCGATTACGTCGTGGATGTCGTTGAAGCCTTCGGTCAGTGCAAGCGCCACCAGCACGACCGCCGCGATAATGCACACCGCGATGCCGAGAATCTTGGAAACGTAGTTCATTTCCTTCTGCAGCGGACTGTCATCATCATCCGTGGCCTGCAGAAGGTCCGCGATTTTACCGACCTGCGTGCGCATGCCGGTGCTGGTCACGATTGCGCGGCCGGTGCCTTGCGTCACGGACGTGCCGTTGAACACCATATTGGCGCGATCACCCAAGGCCTTGGCCTCGGCAAGTGTGTCGACGTTCTTGCCGACCGGTACGCTTTCGCCGGTCAGGCTCGCTTCCGCCACGCGCAGGCTGGCGGCGGCGAGCAGACGTCCGTCGGCGGGAATGGAGTCGCCTTCACCGAGCACGACCATGTCTCCCGGCACCACGTCGACGGTGTTGATGCGTGCGATTTTGCCGTCGCGCAGCACGTTGGTTTGCGGCGCGGTCATTTGGGAGAGCGCTTCGACGGCTTCTTCCGCTTTCGATTCCTGAATGTAGCCGAGTACCGCGTTGACGATAAGGATAAGCACAATGACGATGGCGTCGAACGGCAGCGCCTCGCCGCCTTCCGCACCAGGCGTGGCGTTGGCGCGCTCGATGAACCATGCGACAAGCGAGATGCCGGTGGCAGCGAGCAGCAGGTAGACGAGGGGGTCTTTGAACTGCGCCAGGAACTTCTTCCATTTTGGCACGGGTGGTGCGGATGCGAGCTCGTTCGGCCCGTATTGCGCGAGTCGGCGTTCAGCTTCGGCTTGGCTCAGACCGGTGTTCGGATCGACGCCGAGCGATGCGGCCACGGCTTGCGCGTCGGCAAGCGACGGGTCGATTTGTGGCGGCTGCTGGTTTTGCTGATCCTGCCGAATCTGCGTGCGATCGCCCGTAGCGGAATCGCCGTCAAAATTGGCATGGGACTGGATGGACTGATCTTTCTTGCGATCATCCATGGTGATCTCCTTGGGAGCGCCGCGGAGTAGTCAGCTCTCCCCCGTCTTACGTATGCCTCGAATCGCGGAAATCGAAAATCCGCGGAATCGCAAGCATTTTGCAAAGGCGAGGCAACGCTGCGCGGTTGTGGGCACCGGGCGGACGCCATCGGTGCATCCTGTTATTATCGCACATCCTCGGCGTGTGAAAAATGGACATGTGGCGGAACGATGCATGGCACGCGACGGATGCGCGATACCATGAAGTGTGATATATTATCGGTAGTTAGTAAAATTCATTACTAAACGGTCGTGCAACATCGCACGGCGCAACCGCAACGATGCAGTGACACCAAGTAATACAGGGGGATGCAAGATGGCAGATACAGCCGAACTCGCAATCGTACATGCAACCACGGCAAGTGCAAGCTGGCTCACCGATCCGACGGTGTTCGCAGCGAACCGCAAGCCGGCACATTCCAGCCACCGATATGTCATCGGCGAGACGAGCGAGCCGAAGCAGAGCCTCGACGGCGAATGGAAGGTTCGTATCGAACAAGCGCGCAACGTGGACGTGGAAAGCGCTCCGTTCGCGGCCGTCGATTTCGAAGATGGCGATTTCGGCGCGATCGAGGTGCCGGGCCACTTGCAGATGGCCGGCTATCTCAAGAACAAGTACGTCAACATCCAATATCCGTGGGACGGTCACGAGGATCCGCAGGCGCCAAATATTCCGGAAAACAACCATGTGGCGATCTACCGCCGTCGATTCGCGCTCGACGCGCAGCTTGCGCGCACGCTGGAAAACGACGGCACGGTCAGCCTCACCTTCCACGGTGCCGCCACCGCGATCTACGTATGGCTTGACGGCACGTTCGTGGGTTACGGCGAGGACGGATTCACGCCGAGCGAATTCGATGTGACGGAAGCGCTGCGAAACGGCAATGGCAACGCCGCCGATTCCCCCGAAGCCGAGCATACGCTCACCGTCGCCTGCTACGAATATTCGAGCGCCTCTTGGCTGGAAGACCAGGATTTCTGGCGACTGCACGGCCTGTTCCGCACCGTCGAGCTCGCCGCCCAGCCGCATACGCACGTCGAAACCGTGCAGCTTGAAGCCGACTACACCGCAGCCGACACCGCCGGTAAGGCCGACACCGCCGAACTCAACGCGGCACTCACCTTGCGCAACCCCGCCGACGCGATGACTATCGAAAGCACGCTGCGCGACGGCGACGGAAATGTCGTATGGGAATCAACGCAGGCCTGCAACGGCGAAATCGCCCTTAATTCCGGCAAAATGACGAACATCGCGCCGTGGAGCGCGGAATCGCCGACGCTGTACACGCTGACCGTACGCGTCGTCGGACATGACGGCGCCATCATCGAAACCGTGACGCAGAAGATCGGCTTCCGCACATTCCGCATCGAAAACGGCATTATGACGCTCAATGGCAAGCGCATCGTGTTCAAGGGCGCGGACCGCCACGAATTCGACGCGAAGCGCGGGCGTGCGATCACCCGCGAGGACATGCTTTCCGACGTGGTCTTCTGCAAGCGCCACAACATCAACGCCATCCGCACCTCCCACTACCCCAACCAGGAGTATTGGTACGACCTGTGCGACGAGTACGGTCTGTATCTGATCGACGAGACGAATATGGAGACGCACGGCACGTGGGTGGCAAACAATGTCGAGCGTCCTGAAGACGGCATCCCCGGCAGCCGCCCCGAATGGGAGGGCGCGTGCGTGGACCGCATCAACAGCATGATGCGCCGCGATTACAACCATCCGAGCGTGCTGATCTGGTCGCTTGGCAACGAGTCGAGCGCGGGCGAGGTGTTCCGTGCGATGTATCGCCACGCGCACACGATTGATCCGAATCGTCCGGTACATTACGAGGGTTCCGTGCACATGCGCGAATTCGAGGATGTGACGGACATCGAAAGCCGTATGTACGCGCATGCTGACGAAATCGAACGCTATCTGAACGACGGCAGCCCGGCACATACGGACGGTCCAAAGAAGCCGTACATTTCCTGCGAATACATGCACGCAATGGGCAATTCGTGCGGCAATATGGACGAATACACGGCGTTGGAACGCTACCCGATGTACCAGGGCGGTTTCATTTGGGATTTCATCGACCAGGCAATCGAGACCAAGCTGCCCGACGGCACGACACGCATGTGCTACGGCGGCGATTTCGGCGATCGTCCAAGCGATTACGAATTCTCCGGCGACGGCCTGCTGTTCGCCGACCGCACCCCCTCGCCGAAAGCGCAGGAAGTCAAGCAGCTGTATGCGAACGTGAAAATTGCGGTTTCGGTCGATGAAGCGCGTATTACGAACGACAATCTGTTCGTGTCTACGGGCGATTATCGCTTCGTGCTGCGGATTTTGGCCGACGGCAAGCCGGTATGGTCGACTACGCGCCGTTTCGACGTGGCCGCCGGCGAGAGCGCTTCATTCGAAGTCGATTGGCCGGTTGATGACTACCGCAGCAACGCCGAAGAGCTGGTTTTAGAGGTATCGCAGCAGCTTGGCAACGCTTGCGATTGGGCACCGGCCGGCTACGAGCTGGCGTTCGGCCAGTGCGTGGTGGCAGGTGCGAAGACCACCGCAGATGCCGTTGACGCGGCCGGAGCTCCGGCCGACGGCACCGTCACCCTTGGCCGCTGGAACGCCGGCGTGCGCGGACAGGGTCGTGAAGCACTGTTCTCCCGCACACAAGGGGGTATGGTTTCATATACGTTCGGCGAGCGCGAATTCGTGCTGCGCCGCCCGTCGATCACCACGTTCCGTCCGCTGACGGACAACGATCGCGGTGCTGGACACGCTTTCGAACGTGCCGCGTGGGCGGTCGCAGGAAAGTATGCGCGTTGCGTCGACTGCGCGATCGCAAATCGTGGAGAAAATGCCGTGGAAGCCACGTATACGTACGAATTGGCGATTCCGCAGCGCACGAAAGTGACGGTCCGTTACGTTGCCGACACGGCCGGCCTCGTTTCGCTCGACGTCGAGTATCCAGGCGAGAAGAGCGGCGATCTGCCAACGATTCCGGCGTTCGGTATCGAATGGGCGCTGCCGGTGGAATATGCGAACCTGCGATTCTACGGCGCCGGTCCGGAAGAGACGTACGCCGACCGCAGGCACGCGAAGCTGGGTGTATGGAGCACGACGGCTGGCGATGATTGCGCGCCGTACCTGCTGCCGCAGGAAACCGGCAATCATGAGGATGTGCGTTGGGCGGAGATCACGGACGATTCCGGCCACGGTGTGCGCGTGAAGCGCGGTGCCGGCGCAAAGCCGTTCGCGATGAGCCTACTGCCGTATTCGAGCACGATGCTGGAAGAGGCGCTGCATCAGGATGAGCTGCCGAAGCCGCGTCACATGTTCCTGCGTCTGCTGGCCGCGCAAATGGGCGTCGGCGGCGACGATTCGTGGATGTCGCCGGTGCATGAGCAGTACCAGCTGCCCGCCGACCAGCCGCTCAGCCTCAACGTGCGGTTCGAGCTGTTCTAGGTTCGCGCGGATGTTGTGGAAGCGTATTCGCACATCAGCAACATCCGCACTTACGCAACGTGGCGCGGCCTGCGAGACAATCGCCGGTCGCGCCACGTCCTTCTTCCCCGCTGCCTTACGTCGCGCAGTGCAGTGCGTCCTGCGCCTTGCCGTACAGTTTTCGGCGTTTTGTTGAAAGCTGAAATTGGACATGATGACTAAAATATGAGACACGACTTTAAAACAACAGTGGTTTTAAGGCGCATCTCAAAGAAAAAAGGGGGACATTATGAGCAACCCGAACATGAATCCGAACCCGCAAAGCGGCGGACAGGACGACGCGCAAACCCCGCGTTATTTCGATAATCCTTACGGCTATCCGTATGGCTATCCATACGGTCCCGGCCAACCCAATCCGAACGATTCCAACGGCGAATGGAAGCCCGTAAGCCCCTTCAAACTGATGGAATCGTGGCTGCCGCAGCGTGCGAAGAACGCGATTCGCGGCGCGTACGGCATCATCGGCGTGATCGCCATCGTACTCGGCTTGGCGCTGTTTATTTGGCCGGGTGCGACGCTTAAAATCGCAGCGATCGCGTTGGGCGCGTATTTCGTGGTTTCCGGCGTGGTTCGTATCGTCACGGCGATCGTGGAACTCGGTCTGCCGGGCGGCTGGCGTGTGCTGGATATTCTGGTCGGCCTGCTGTTGTCCGTCGGTGGCGTGGTCATGCTGAAGAATTCGGCGCTGTCCGGCGCGACGCTGGCAGTGGTCGTCACCATGGTGGTGGGCGTCGGCTGGATGATGGAAGGCGTGATGGCGCTGGTGGAATCGTGGCGTATGCCCAGTTCCGCATGGGCTGTGATTTACGCGCTGATTTCGATTATCGCTGGCTGCGTGATGCTGTTCTGCCCGGTGGCGTCCACCGGCTGGATGATCATCTTCGGCGGCTGCGCGCTGGTGGTGCTCGGCATTGTGGCGATCGTCCGCGCGTTCACGTTCGGCAAGGTGGGCAAGAAGGGCTGATTTCCCGCAATCGCAACGCCGGCCACACCACCGGTCGCATTGCCTTTTTCTGTCGCACGATTCGGCGTTTCGATACAGACGCCGAATCGTGCAACTTTTTCTTTATGCCGCCCCGCATCGCCGGCAAAATACGATACGAAACCAAAGACGCAACGGAAGATTGACAGCAATCGTAACGCTGCGTTATGCTAGGTGAAACGTTTCGACGAAACGATTCGACGCACAGACGCGCACAGTACGGAACAACCACAGAAAGCGAGCTGAATGACAGGCATCAAAGACGTCGCCCGCGAAGCCGGAGTATCCGCCAGCACCGTTTCCTACGTGCTGTCCGGCAAGCGTTCGATTTCCGCGAAAACCACCGAAAAAGTCATGGCTGCCGTAGACAAGCTCGGCTACACTCCGGACGCCAGCGCCCGCAAGATGCGCGGCATGCGCAACCAGCTCATCGCGCTGAGCTCCCCGATTCGCGGCGACATCAACAAAGCCCGCTACAACGCCTACTTTCTGCACACCGCATGGGCCGCAAGGAACGCTGGCTATGACGTGATGTTGCTGACCGGCCCGGACGCCACGAAAGACATTCGTCGCGTGACGCAAAGCAATCTCGTCGATGGCGTCGTCCTGCTTGACGTCGAACAGGACGACGAACGTGCGGCCGCGGCCATGACCTTCCCCAAGCCGTGCGTGGCGATTGGTTATCCGTCATCGCATGCCGGCTGCGCCTGCGTGGACATCGATTTCGCGCTGATGGGCCGCAAGGCCGTCGATTTTCTGTACGAAAAGGGGCATCGCACCGTCGCGTTCCTGCGCAACAACGAATCCGATTACGACCGCCGTTCCGGTTACGTCATCCTCTTCCGCGAAAGCCTGCTGGCGCACGCGAAGGAGCGTGGCATGACAATCATCGAATCCGAGCATTACGAGGAAGATAGTTTCGATGCGAAGCGGTTCGTCCGCACCATTTTCGCGCGGCCCGACCGCCCATCCGCCATCATCAACCAGGCGAATGCGGGCGTGCTCAGCCAAGTGTTGGTGGAGCTGCACGACAATGGAATGACGATTCCGCAGGACGTTTCGGTGCTGTCGTGCGGCACGTATTTCGAGGGCGAGCCTACGCGCTTCCCCATCACCGAAATGCCGGTCATGCCGGAGGAACTGTGCGCCGAAGCCGTGAATCTGCTGACTTCCGCCATCGAGGAACGCGCCGATATCAACGGTTCCGTCAAGCTCATCGAACCCGCGCTGAAGCGCCGCGGATCCGTTGCGGAAGCGGGGTCCGGCGGCACACAATAAATTTTCTTGCGATTGCCGGCACCGCAGTCGGACACCAATCGCAAGGCCAAGCAATATCGGCAGCATAATTTCATACGGATAATCGAAACGTTTCAACATCGGCCGGCCCCGTTTGGCCGATTGCCAAGATTTTCAGATTTCCAAGTAAGGAGAACAAATATGAATACTATGGCGACTTCCGGTTTCGGCAACGGTGCCCTCGATTCGCTAGCAATCGCGACGGACCACGGCCGTACACGTTGCGTCAACGCCGAAAACCCGACCGGCGGCAAGGGCACTGCAGCCACCGCCGCCAGCGCGCTCGGCCCGTCACGTAAGGGCAGCCCTTGCATCCAGACGATCAAGGCGGGCGATTCGGTCACGCTGATGGACGTCGATGGCCCGGGCGTGATTCGCCACATTTGGATGACGGTCACCGACCGCACTTCCCCGACCGGTCCGAACGTACTGCGCAATCTCATCCTCGAATTCTATTGGGATGGCGAGGAGACGCCGTCCGTGCAGTGCCCGATCGGCGATTTCTTCTGCTGCGGTCACGCACAGGCCTGCCGTATCAATTCCATCCCGATCATGGTGGTGCCAAATCGAGGTTTCAACTGCTATTTCGCCATGCCGTTCGAGCACGCGCGCATTGTGCTGCGCAACGATCACAACGAGGACGTGCCGGCCTTCTTCTACCAAATCGACTACACGGAATACGACGCGCTGCCAGCCGATGCGATGCGCTTCCATGCGCAGTGGCGCCGCGAACGCGTCACCGAAATTGCCCGTGACTACACGATTCTCGACAATGTGCACGGCCATGGCGCGTACATCGGCACCTACCTTGCGCTGACCGCGCTGGAAAGCCGCTGGTGGGGCGAAGGCGAAGTCAAAATGTACATCGACGGCGATGAACAGTACCCGACGTGGTGCAGCACCGGAGCGGAAGACTACTTCGGCGGCGCGTGGAGTTTCGCCGACTTCGACGAGCATGGCCGCATGCGCGAGAACACGTTCACCGGACCGTACCTAGGATTCCCGTTCTATTCGCAGCGTCTTGCCGCGCACCGCGAAAGCGACTACTGGGATGTGGCCACACCCGTCATGCGCGGCCTGTACCGCTGGCACATTCCGGATCCGATTTATTTCGATTCTGACCTGCGCGTCACCTGGCAGCAGATCGGCACCGAGGAAGCCGGCAATTTCGAGCGGCAGGATGACGTCGCGTCGGTGGCATACTGGTACCAGCTTGAACCGCACACGCCGTTCGATCCAATCGGTGACCGTCACTTCCGTCAGCCCCGCTGATTTACGATTATTCCGCTGATTTACGCCGATATCGCCGTATCGTGCGTTGACATGGGAATGGATATGTTCCGTCTCGTGTCAGCGTACGATACGGCGATTGTGTTGTTATGCGGGCACAGTAATCACATTTTCTTCAAGCTACCCCGATGATTTTAAAATAGAAATAACAATTGCGGCATGCCAGCGGCATACCGACCT
>ERZ1032549.427-NODE-427-length-12293-cov-8.438307_pt1 | contig 12293 bp, 7 predicted proteins | sample MGYA00516696_ERZ1032549 | MGnify/ENA primary metagenome ERZ1032549 (study PRJEB33719, sample SAMN04261356) | wastewater metagenome | biome: periurban shantytown; feature: human; material: feces | host: Homo sapiens | place: Peru: Lima | collected 2013-01-22 ... | reverse complement strand
GATCAAACGAAATGAACAATTTTCCCCGCGTCCCGTGCCGCCAATGATACGCCAGGCGGTCACGGGCAGGGGGCATGGAGGGTTCATCAGCCGTTTACGGCGTCGGATGCAATGAGGGCCTCGGCCTCTTCTTCCGTAAGGCCCAGCTTCTCCATAAACACCTCTTTGCTGTGCTGGCCCAGCAGCGGGGCCGGTGTGAAGGTGTCGATCTTGTGGTTGGTGAGCTTGATCTGGTTGCCGGTGAGCTTCATACGGCCGGCCTTGGGGTGGTCCACCTCCACGAACATTTCGCGGGCGCCGGCGATATGGGGATCCTTCACCACCCGGTCGATGGTGTTGATGGGCGCGGCAGGAATCCCCTTGTCCAGCATGGCCTGCACCGCGTCGTCGATGGTCCAATCCTTCAGCCAGTCCTCGATAATGGGCTTGAGGTCGGCATGGTGCAGCACGCGGTCGTTGTTGGAGGTGAAGCGGGGATCCGTCTTCAGCTCGGGCTTGCCCATCAGGTCGCACAGCAGACCATACAGCTTGTCGTTGCCTGCGCCGATGACCAGCATGCCGTCCTTGGCCTGGAAGGAGTCATAGGGATACAGGGCCTCATAGCGGTTGCCGATGCGCTGAGGGATCTTGCCGGTGGCCAGATAGATGATGTTGATGATCTCCAGAGAGGAAACCATGGAGTCCACCAGGGCCACGTCCACCTTCTCGCCCTCGCCGGTCTTCAGGCGGTTGATATAGGCCGCCAGGATGCCCACGCAGCAGCTGATGCCGCCCATGACATCGGCAATGGCGGTGCCGGTGCGGGTGGGGGCGCTGTCGGGCCAGCCGGTGGTGCTCATCAGGCCGCTGATGGCCTGACCCACAATGTCATAGCCTGCCCGCTCATGGTAGGGGCCGTAGTGGCCGAAGCCGGAGACGGAGGCATAGATGATGGCAGGGTTGATCTTGCGCAGCTCCTCATAGCCCAGGCCCAGGCGGTCCATAACGCCGGGACGGTAATTCTCCAGAACCACGTCGCTCTGGGCCACCAGCTTGCGGAACACCTCTTTACCGGCCTGGCTCTTGAGGTTCAGGACGATGCCGCGCTTGTTGCGGTTGAGGTTCATATAATAGGCGCTTTCGCCGTTGACAATGGGGAAGTTGCTGCGGGCGTCATCGCCCTTGCCTGGACGCTCGATCTTGATGACCTCGGCGCCCAGATCCGCCAGCATCATGCCGCAGTACGGGGCGGCAAGCACGCGGGACAGATCCAGCACCTTCATGCCGGACAGCAGACCTTTATGCTCCATAGTGTGTACTCCTTTTTTTGCGCAGGTGCGCCAGTCAGATTTGCTTGATTCAGATGCGGGCCACACCGGACTTGCGGGCAGCCTCGGCCACGGCCTTGGCCACGGCGGGACCCACCCGGGGGTCAAAGGCAGTGGGGATGATATAGTCCTCGGACAGCTCGTCGCCCACCAGGCCCGCCAGGGCCTCGGCGGCGGCCATCTTCATCTCCTCGTTGATGTCGCTGGCGCGGACGTCGAACGCACCCCGGAAGATGCCGGGGAAGGCCAGAACGTTGTTGATCTGGTTGGGATAGTCGCTGCGGCCGGTGGAAACCACCCTGGCCCCGCCCGCCTTGGCGTCGTCGGGGAAGATCTCCGGCGTAGGGTTGGCGCAGGCAAAGATGATGGCGTCCTTGTTCATGGTCCTGACCATTTCGGTGGTGACGGTGCCGGGAGCGGACACGCCGATGAACACGTCTGCGCCCACCAGCATATCGGCCAGGGAACCGTCCTTGCGGCCCAGGTTCGTGACCTGCGCCATCTCCTCCTTGATCCAGTTCAGGCCCTGGCGGCCGGCATAGATAGCGCCACTGCGGTCGCACATGGTGATATCCTTGAAGCCCGCGGACAGCAGCAGCTTGGTAATGGCAATGGCGGCAGCGCCGGCGCCGGAGGTAACGATCTTCACGTCCTCCTTCTTCTTGCCCACCACCTTCAGGGCGTTGGTCAGACCTGCCAGGGTGATGACGGCGGTGCCGTGCTGGTCATCGTGGAAAATGGGAATGTCGCACTTTTCCTTCAGCTTGCGCTCGATCTCGAAGCAGCGGGGAGCAGCAATGTCCTCCAGATTGATGCCGCCGAAGGAGCCGGAGATGTTGTACACAGTCTCCACAAACTCGTCCACGTTCTTGGTCTTGACGCAGAGAGGGAAGGCATCCACGCCGCCAAAGGACTTGAACAGCACGCACTTGCCCTCCATCACGGGCATACCGGCCTCGGGGCCGATGTCGCCCAGGCCCAGAACGGCACTGCCGTCGGTGATGACGGCGCACAGATTGTGGCGGCGGGTCAGCTCATAGCTCTTTTCGATGTCCTTCTGGATCTCCAGGCAGGGCTGGGCCACGCCGGGGGTATAGGCCAGGGACAGGTCGTCCTTGGTCTTGACGGGCACGGTGGCCACCACCTCGATCTTGCCCTTCCACTCGCCGTGGAGTCTCAGGGATTCCTTTGCGTAATCCATAGTGTAATTCCTTTCTTATTGTTCGTCCATGGCATGGGGCAGAGTGGACCCGCCGTAGGGCATTACCAGCACGGAGGCGTCGGGGCCCAGCTTTTGGAAGGCGTAGTCCAGAGCGCTCTGCACATCGGAATAGGGGGTGAGGAAAATGGACCGGACGAAATCGGGCTCCATTTCGCTGACCAGGCAGATCTCCGCATTCTGCAGGACCATGGCAATGGCGGCGGCCTTGTGGCCGCCCAGCTGAAAGTCCCGGCCGATGCGCTCCACCATGCTCTCGGGAGAGGGCATGGTGGTCATCCACTCCTGGAAGGTCGTGCCGCCCAGACCCTCCCGGCAGGAGCCCACCAGGATCACCACGCCGCCCTTGGCGACGGCATGCTTGGCGTTGTCCAAAGCCTTCTGGGTCTGGTAAAGGTTCAGGTCCTTGGGCGCGCCGCCCTGAGACACGATGACGATATCCGCACGGTGGTCGATGTCCTTGCGGTAGAGCCTGTCCAGATAGCGGCAGCCCTCCCGGTGGGCCAGGGTCACATCACCGGCCACGGCGCAGACGATATGCTTGTGCTCATCCAGCACCACGTTGAGGATATAATCCACCCCGCACATGGCGGCAGCCTCCTCAATGTCCCGGCGCAGGGGGTTGCCCTCCAGATTTCCGGCGCAGGCACTCTCCCGAACCATCATGGAGTGATTGGACTGGATCGCGCTGGGAGTGGAGACGCCGGGCATAATAGCCTTGGCGCCGCCGGAATATCCGGCAAAGTAGTGATATTCGATGTTGCCCAGGCAAATGCGCCGGTCCGCCTCGGCCACCACCCGGGTGATGTCCACCGGCGTACCGGCTGAGGTGACGCCCAGATGCACCACATCCGCGGGGTCGCTGTCCACGCAGCGGATCTGCGCCCAGGCCTGTTCACCGGCCAGATGGCGCATTTCCTCCGGGGTCTGGGCGCGGTGGCTGCCCAGTGCGAAAACCAGAGTGATATCCTCCGGCCTGGCCCCGCCGGCATACAGCTCGTCCAACAGGGCAGGCATGACGGTATAGGTGGGCATGGGCCGGGTGATATCGCTGGTAATAATGGCGATCTTCTCGCCGGGGTGGATGACCTCCCGCAGCAGAGGAGCGCCAATGGGGGAGGAGAGGGCCCTGCGGACCTCTCGCTCCCCGGTAAGCGCATGGGGGACTGGGTTGGGAGTCAGAACACCCTGAAGATTCCGTTCAGGGACGGTAAAGCGCTGTACGCCGTTACCGAAACCAACTTCAAGTTCCATCCAGAGCCTCTCCTGTTGTTCAGCCCCAGATCTCTTCGTCCGTGGGCATGGTGGAGCCGGGACGAACCTTGGCCACACGGCTGACATTGAACAGGTGGCGCCAGCTCAGGTTCTCGCTGATGGAGTTGTTGCCCCAGCTGCCGCAGCCCAGAGTGGTGGTGGCGGACAGGCTGTTGAAGAAGCTGCCGCCGTTGTTGGTGGAGCAGATCTGGTTGATCAGGAACCGGGATACCGGCAGGGTCTCGGCAGCGTAATCAATGTGGGCGTCGTTATAGGAGTGGATGCAGACGCTGTGGCCCTTGCCCTCCACGTTCAGGTTGGCGTTGGCGATGGCCACGGCCTCCTCCCAGGTGTTGTAGCGGTAGGCAGCGATGCAGGGGCACATCTTCTCCTTGGAGAAGGGCTCACCGGCGCCGGCCTTCTCCACCTTCACCAGCAGGACCACGGTGTCGGCGGGAACGGTCAGGCCGGCCATCTTGGCGATGTGCTGCGCGCTCTGGCCCACGGCGTCCTTGTTCATCTTGCCGCCGGGGAAGATCACGTTGCGGACGGCGTCGATCTCCTCGGGCTTCTCCACATAGTAAGCGCCGTTCTTCTGGAAGGTCTTGACCATGTCGTCATACATGGCGGCAGGGGTGATGGCGGTCTGCTCGCCGGAGCAGATGATGCCGTTATCGAACTTGCGTCCGGCAACGATCATGGGAACGACCTTCTCCAGGTCCACGTCGTCGTCGATGATGCACTGGACGTTGCCGCCGCCCACGCCGTAGGCGGGCTTGCCGGAGGCATACGCGGCCTTGACCATGCCGGCGCCGCCGGTGGAGATGCACACGTCGCACTGCTTCATGATCTCGCCGGAGATCTCGATGGTGGGCTCGGCCACGCACTGCAGCAGATCAGCGGGAGCACCCAGCTTCACGATGGCCTCCTGCATCAGCTCGCAGGCCCGGGTGGAGCACTTCTTGGACCGGGGGTGAGGCCCAACGATGATGGCATTGCGGCCCTTCAGGGCGAACATGGCGTTGCACATGGGGGTGACGATGGGGTTGGTGGTGGGGGTGATGGCGCCCACAACGCCCATGGGCTTGGCCACCTCGGTCAGGCCCAGCTCAGGCAGCTGGCGGATGATACCAACGCTCTTGCCGCCCTTCATGTCGCTCCAGATCACGCGGGCCTTGCCCTTGTTCTTGTTGACCTTGTCCTCATAAACGCCCATGCCGGTCTCGTCCACGGCCATGCGGGCCAGAGGCTCGGCGTTGTCAAAGATGGCCTTGGCCATGGCCTTGCACAGGGCATCCACCTGCTCCTGGGTGTAGTTCTCGATAACGGCCTGGGCAACGCGTGCCTTCTCAACCAGTTCGCTTACATACTTGGCAGCTTCCATTGTAATGTACCTCCATAAAAATTTTTATATAAGTGCAATGATAAACGGGTATCGCCTATTTTGCCGGGAAAAACCGGGTCCTTTACAGGCCCAGGCGCTCGATGCGCAGCTCCTCCTCGCGGGTGAAGTTGCTCTTGGGCGTGTAGCCGGGCAGAGGCATCAGCTTCTCATGGATGGCGTCGATGAACCAGTGCTCATTGGGGAAGAACTGCTCCTCCATTTCGGGGCAGGGAGTGATCCAGTTGCGGGCGCCCAGCACCACGGCGGGAGCGTCCAGATCGTCGAAGGCCAGCTCGTTAATATGGGTGGCCATGTCGTTGATGATGCTGCCGCGGACGCAGGCGTCGGAGGCCAGGATGATCCTGCCGGTCTTTTTCACGGAGGCCAGGACCTTCTCATAGTTGAAGGGCACCACGCTGCGGGCGTCGATGACCTCAACCTCCAGGCCGAACTGCTCCTTCAGAATGTCGGCAGCCTTCAGGGCCTTGTACAGGGTGGGGCCGATGGTCAGGATGGTGATATCCTTGCCCTGGCGCTTGATGTCGGGCTCGCCGAAGGGGATCTCATAGGACTCGGTGGGCACGCCCTCCAGGTGGAACTCCTCGCCCTTGTCGTACATGGGCTGGCTCTCCATGAAGATCACGGGGTCGGTGCCGTTCAGGGCGGTGGTCATCATGCCCTTGGCGTCATAGGGAGTGATGGGGTACACAACCTTCAGGCCGGGCACATGGGCGGGCAGAGCGGTCCAGTCCTGAGAATGCTGAGCGCCGTACTTGCGGCCCACGGAAACCCGCAGGACCATAGGCAGCTTCAGCTGGCCGGCGGACATAGCCTGCCACTTGGCCATCTGGTTGAAGATCTCGTCGCCGGCGCGGCCCATGAAGTCGCAGTACATCAGCTCGGTGACGCTGCGGCCGCCGCACATGCCGTAACCAACGGCGCTGGCCACGATGCAGGACTCGGAGATGGGGGAGTTGAACAGACGGTTGAAGGGGATGGAATCGCTGAGGCCCTGATACACGCCGAAGGCGCCGCCCCATTCGCGGACATCCTCACCGTAGGAGACCAGGGTGGGATCCTCGTAATACTTGTCGATAATGGCCTCGAAGATGGCGTCGCGGATGGTGTACTGCTTCAGCTTGGACACGGGCTTGCCGTCCACAACGGCGGCGCGCTCCTTCTTGGCGATCTTCTGGACCCGGGGGTTCTCGGACTTGGGCGTCAGCACGAAGGGAGTGCCCTGGGCCATGCTGACCTGGTGACCGTTGTTGAAGGTGAAGCGGGAGATGGCATCAGGATCCTTGATAAAGTCCAGACGGGGGGAGATCTCCAGATCCTTGGACAGCTTCATGACCTCGGTGATGCGGGTCTTGATGTCCTCGTTGATCTTGTCGATGTCGGCATCGGTGGCCACACCGGCCTCAATGAGCTGCTTGCGGAACAGCAGGATGCAGTCGTTCTGCTCCCAGGACTCGATCTCCTCCTTGGAGCGATAGGCGTTCTGGTCGGAGGTGGAGTGGCCGCCCAGACGATAGGTCAGCACGTCCAGCAGCACGGGGCCCTTGTTCTCCTTGATAAGCTGCAGCTTGCGGCGATAGGCGTCGATAACGGCCAGGGGGTTCACGCCGTCCACGCGCTCGGCATTCATCTGGTTCTCGGTGATGCCGGCGCCCACCCGGGCCAGCTGGCCATAGGCCATGGTTTCGCCGTTGGTGCGGCCGCCCATGCCGTAGCCGTTGTCCATGAAGTTGAAGATCACAGGCAGGCCGCCCTTGTACTCGTCGGGCCACAGGGTCTTCAGCTGATCCATGGCGGAGAAGTTCAGCGCCTCCCACACGGGGCCGCAGCCCAGGGAGCCGTCGCCGCCGTTGGCGATGACCACGCCGGGCGCCTTCATATTCTTCTTATACAGGGCAGCGCCGGCGGCGATGCAGGGGGAGCCGCCCACGATGGCGTTGTTGGGATAAATGCCGAAGGGCAGGAAGAACAGGTGCATGGAGTTGCCCAGGCCCCGGGCAAAGCCGTTCTCGCGGCCGAACAGCTCGCAGGTCAGGCCGTACAGGAAGAAGACGATGGCCTGCTCCTTGACGCTCTTTTCGGGCAGGTGCTTCTTCACCACCTCATAGGGCTTGCCGTTGAAGGTGGTCTCCATGATGTGGAGCAGATCCTCGTCGGACATCTTGGTGATGGCGGACAGGCCCTTGGCCAGCACCTCGCCGTGGCTGCGGTGGGTGCCGAAGATAAAGTCATTGCTGTCCAGCAGATAGCTCTGGCCCACGGCCGCGGACTCCTCGCCGGTGTACAGGTGGGCGGGGCCGGTGTAGGTATACTCCACGCCGTTGTAGGCCTTGGTCAGGCGGACGGACTTCAGCATGGACTCAAACTCGCGGATATACTCCATATCGCGATAGATACGCAGCATATCTTCCTTGGTGAAGCTGTCACCCTTCAGCTCGTCGGCCACGGTCTTCTGATACTTGCAGACGTCGATATCCTGGAAGTGGATCTCTCCGGGGGCACGCAGCTGTTTGGGATCATAGAATTGTGCTTTGGACATGGTGCAACACTCCTATATTTCTAAATAAAAGTATATCGGTTGGAACGGGTGAAATCAGAGCTTCACGGCGAAGGCCGCCTCGCGGATGATCTCGCTGACGGAGGGGTGGGGATACACGATCTCCCGGATGGCGTCCACGGTCATCTCCTTCTCGATCATCACGGCACAGGCCAGGATGAACTCGGAGGAATAATTGCTCATGACGTGCGCGCCCACCAGGGTGCGGTATTTCTTGTCGAACACGAACTTGGCGATGCCTACAGGGCCCTCGTTCTCGGCCACATAGCGGCCGGCATAGGCCATGGGCAGCTTCACGGTAACGGCGTCGATGCCGGCGGCCTTGGCCTGCTCCTCGGTCATGCCCACGCAGGCCACCTCGGGGTTGGTGTACAGCACGCTGGGGATGGCCTTGTAGCGCATCCGGTCCTTCTTGCCTAGGATGGTGTTCACAGCCACCTCACCCATGCGGTAGGCGGAATGGGCCAGCATGGAGGTGCCGTTGCAGTCACCCACGGCGTAGACGTTGACGGCGTTGGTGCGGCAGCACTCGTCCACCTTGATGGCGCCGCGCTCCACCACCAGGTTCAGGTTCTCCACGCCGCAGGTGTCCGCCACGGGCTTGCGGCCGATGGCCAGCAGCACCTTGTCGCACAGGACCTTCTCCTCCCTGCCGTCCTTCTCGTACACGACGCCGTCGGCGTCGATGCGGACCACCTTGGACTTCAGGCAGAACTTCATGCCGTCCTTCTCATAGCCCTTCTGCAGCAGGGCGGAGATCTCGTCGTCGATGGGCCCGGCGATCTTGGGCATCATCTCGATGACGGTGGTCTCGCAGCCCACCACGCCGTAGTAGGCGGCCAGCTCCAGGCCGATAACGCCGCCGCCGATGACGGCCAGGCGCCGGGGCAGCTCCTTCAGTGCCAGAGCCTCGCGGTTGGTCATCACGAAGCCGGAGGCCAGGCCCTCCTTCACCCCGGGGATGGGGGGGACGAAGGCCCGGGAGCCGGTGGCAATGATCAGGTTCTTGCCGGTGTAGACCTTACCGTCGGCCTCCACCTGGATGCCCTCGTCGCCGCGGCCGCGGATCATGCCGGAGGCATTGACCACCTCCACGTGGCTGGCCTTCATGGCCGCGCCCACGCCGGAGACCAGGGTGTGGATGACCTTTTCCTTGCGGGCCACCACGGCAGGCTGGTCCACATGGGACCCCTGGCACACCACGCCGAACTTGCGGCCGTACTCGGTGGTATAGTGATAGATCTTTGCGGAATTCAGCAGGACCTTGCTGGGGATGCAGCCCTCGTTGAGGCAGGTGCCGCCCAGGGCGCGCTGCTCGATCAGTAGGGTCTTCAGACCGGCCTGACCGGCGCGCTCTGCGGCCACATAGCCGCCGGGGCCGCCGCCCAGGACAATAACGTCATAGCTCATGGTGATATTTCCTCCAAATCAAATCTGGCAGCGTGTGCCGCGTCCTTATTTCGCCAGCAGCAGGTCGAAGTTGGCAATGTTGTTGGCCAGGGCCTGCAGGAAGCGGGAAGCGGGAGCGCCGTCCAAAGCGCGGTGGTCATAGGTCAGGGACAGGTTCATGGTGGGATAGAACTCAGGCTGACCATTCTTCATCCGGATACGGGTCTCGATGTTGCACACGCCCAGGATACCCGTCTGAGGAGGATTGATGATGGGGGTGAAGGTGGTCACGCCGAAGGCGCCCAGGTTGGACACGGTGAAGGAAGCACCGGTGAGCTTATCGGGAGAGATGGAGCCGCTGCGGCACTCGGCGGCCAGTTCCTTCATCTTCAGGCTGATCTCGGCCAGGCTCATCTCGTCAGCGTGCATGATGGTGGGCACCAGCAGGCCCCGGTCGGTATCCACGGCCACGCCGATATTGGCGTGCTTGAACAGCTTCATCTCATTGTCGCTGTAGTGGGCGTTCAGGGCGGGGAAATCCAGAATGGTCCGGGACACGGCGAAGATCACCATGTCGTTGAGGCTGATGCCGGGCAGACCGGCCTTTTCGCCTTCGGCCTTGATGCGGGCCCGCAGCTTCTGCATGGCGGTGACGTCCGCGAAGCTGTTGTGGGTCAGCTGGGCCATGTTGGACAGGGAGTCGTGCATGTTCCGGGCGATGAGCTTGCGCAGGTGGGTGTTCTTGACGGTCTCAAACTCCGCCTCGGCGGCAGGAGCGGCGGCAGCGGCAGGAGCCGCGGCAGTCTCCGCTGCGGGAGCGGCGGCCTTGGTGCCCAGATCGGCGGTGGTAACGGCGCCGCTGAGACCGGTACCGGCCTCGCTGCCGGTGGCATAGGGACGGGCGGCGTCGGTGATGAAGGGCCCGGTCAGCGCCATAGCGGCGATGTCCCGCTCGATGATGCGGCCATTGGGGCCGGTGCCCTTGGCGTAACGGATGTCGATGCCCTTTTCCTCGGCCATTCTGCGGGCCCGGGGAGAAATGCGGATGGCTTCGCCATGGTTGACCATGGTGGGAGCCGCGGCAGAGGCGGCCGCAGGAGCGGCAGCAGCCGCAGGGGCAGCCTCAGCAGCGGGAGCGGCCTTGCCGCCCAGGGAGAAGGGCTCGCCGGGCTTGCCCACCACGCAGACGATCTCCTTGACGGCGATCTCGTCGCCCTCCTCGCCGATGCACTTGAGGACGGTGCCGTCCTGCTCGCTCTCCACGTCGAAGGTGGCCTTGCCGGTCTCGATGGCAAACAGATAGTCGCCGGTCTTGACGGTGTCGCCTTCCTTGACATACCACTTGCTCAGGATGGCGCTGTCCTCGGACAGGCCCTTCTGGGGCATGCGGACGAACAGCACGTTGCCGGAGGGCGCAGTCTCGGCGGCAGGAGCCGCAGGAGCCGCAGGGGCGGCAGCAGGAGCGGGAGCTGCCGCAGGGGCGGCAGCGGCGGGGGCATCGTCCGTCTGGAAGCTCTCGCCGGGCTGACCCACCACGCACACCAGCGCCTTCACGGGGACCTCGTCCCCCTCCTCACCGATGCACTTGAGGACGGTGCCGTCCTCCTCGCTCTCCACGTCGAAGGTAGCCTTGCCAGTCTCGATGGCGAACACAAAGTCGCCCTTTTTCACGGTATCGCCTTCCTTGACATACCACTTGCTCAGGATGGCGCTGTCCTCGGACAGGCCCTTCTGAGGCATACGAATCAATGAAGCCATAGTAGCGCGTTCCTCCTTTTACGCCTTGAAATCGTCCTCGATCTCCTGATAGGCGGCGGTGAAGTTGTTGAAGAAGCCCACGAACGGGGGATAGGAGAACAGGTCCTCCCAGGTCAGCAGACCCTCCTCGGGATCGGAGTAAGCCTGGTTGAACACCTTGCTCTGCTTCAGGACCTCCATGTACTTCTCCTCGGTGGGCTGGTCAATGATGGAAGCCAGCGGAGTGGGGTTGGCATCGAATTCCTCTACCTTGCCGGTGACGGTGGTGATCAGGAAGGGCGCGCCGTCCACAGGAGCCATGGAGTTCTGGATGTGCCAGGGGCCGCGGACAGCGGCGGACATAATGGACAGGTTCTTATAGCCGCGCTGGGCCAGCATGCGATAGGACTTGCGCATAACGGCCTCGGAGCCGTGGCGGGCGATGACCTTGGCGTCTGCCACGCCCTTAGACTCCAGCTCGGCGGCGATCTTGTCGTCCAGCTGGCCGGCCATCAGCACCAGATACTCCTGGTCGCGGCCCTTGCTCAGCAGCTCGGCGAAGGCCATGTGCTGGGTGATGGAGAAGTTCAGGGTCATGCACAGGCGATAGCCCTCCTCCAGCAGCACCTTCACGGCGGGCAGGGATGCCTCAACGGCAGGCAGCTTGTACACCACGTTGGGCTTGTCCATGTTCAGCTCCTTGGCCATGGCCCGGTTCCAGAAGTGGACCTGGTCGATCATGGCCTGGGTGTTGCGGATCTCGCGGGGGTCGACCTGCAGGCACACAAAGCCGTACTGGCCGTTGGTGGCCTCATAAATGGGAGCCAGGGCCCGGGCGCTGATGGCGCAGACCTTGGTGAACATCTGGGATGCCATGTCGGCGGTGGAGGCGCCGGGATTCTCGCGCTTGATCTGCTCCACCAGGGAAGCGTACTTCTCGGGGAAGTCCTTCTTATAGCCCTGGATCTTGCAGGGGTTGCTGGTGCACCAGCGGGCGCCGCGGCGCAGGGAGTGATCCAGGCCAGAGGCGTAGTCATGGCCCCAGACGGTGTTCAGCTTGCCCTGGCGGTACAGGTCGCCCATCTTGCGCATGGAGCTGTTGGCGATGGACTCGATCTCCTGGCGGGCAGCCTTGACGGCCTCGCCGCAGCCAAAGCCCTCGGCAAAGGCCAGCAGGTCCTCGGAGGCGGCCACGCGGGTGTCGTCGTCCACCAGCTTTGTCAGGGTCCAATCGGCCAGGGCAGAGCGCAGATCAATGGCGATCTCCACGGCGGTCTGCACATAGGCGTCCTTATTCTGAAGATCATCGGCAACCAGGGCCTTCAGTTCTTCCTTCAGAGAGAAGATGCTGTCATGGAAGCTGCTGACAGAGTCAGGGAACAGGATCGGACGGCGCTTCAGGGTTGCATACTCACTCATGATGAATTC
>ERZ1032549.409-NODE-409-length-12538-cov-8.542338_pt1 | contig 12538 bp, 12 predicted proteins | sample MGYA00516696_ERZ1032549 | MGnify/ENA primary metagenome ERZ1032549 (study PRJEB33719, sample SAMN04261356) | wastewater metagenome | biome: periurban shantytown; feature: human; material: feces | host: Homo sapiens | place: Peru: Lima | collected 2013-01-22 ... | reverse complement strand
AAAGTCAATTAAAATAGAATTGACCAAATTGAATTTATCGCTGTAATGCAGGTAAAACGTGTTTCGGTTGATCTGGGCTCGCTGGGTAATATCCGTAACGGATACCTTGTCAAAATCGCTCTCCTCCAGCAGTTCAAAGAAGGCGTCCCGAATGGCGCGCTCGGTCTTCACATACCGCAGATCGGTCTCTTTCATTACTTATATCCCCCGTCTCTAATGATCGTATGATGATTATACACCACCATACCAATAAAAGTCAAGTTGGGCGATCTGCTGATTAACTGGCAAGAATGCGGTCTGTTATTTGACCCAGCCTTTCTTAAACATCAGGTGGGCAGACAGCAGCGATACCACCACGCCCACAGGGATCAGTACGCCTACCGCCAAGTCGCCCTTAAAGAGCAACATCAAGCAGACGACGGCAACAGGCACAACAGTCAGCTTAAAGTGCTTGGCAAAATAGCTCATACCCAACGCGCCGAACAGTGCGGGCACCACCTGCTTAAAAGCAGGGGCAAAAACAGAGTCGTCATTTGTCAAGTACGGCAGCACCGGACTGAACAGCAGCACCCCTGCGGCAATCACCAGGGTGGTCACAATAGAGGATGTGGCGCAGGCAATGGTGGAGAGCACCTCGCCCTCCTTGCTCTGGGCGCGCACCTGGGCAGAGTCCAGGGCAGAGAGCACACAGGGCAGCTTTAAGTTATTGATATTCCCGGTTACAAAAGCCAGGTAGGTTGCCCCGGTACCCAGGAGCGGCGTGTAGGTCATCACTTCAATCACCGCGGTGGGATAAAACAGCAGGGCAATAGGCGCCAACCCCTTAAACACCACCTGGGCGGAGGGAAAAGCATGCAGATGGGCGCTGATCGCAACCGGCAGCATTAAGAAAATAAACAGGGCGGAGATCACCCAAAAGCGACCGTACAGGTGGGTCTTTTCATTATAATCTTTCATATTAGCCCCTCCATTCCAGCCAAGCAATGTGGGTGGGCAGCACCTTGGCCAGCAGCATCACCGCACCCATACCGATAAACATCGCCAGCGGCATAGCCATACTTTGCAGCCAGGCAATCTTTTTCTTTTTCTCAATCTGCATAAACAGCAGCATAGACAGCATAGACACCGCCAAAGCGGTAATGCTCATGATCCCGGCGCCGTCGCCCAGCACCGCCTTGTCGCCCTGGCCCACAATAGCACGGCCCACAAAGGCACTGATCAGACCGATAAACGCCGCGGCGCTCATTACATCCGCCCAGGCAGTATTCTTGCTCACCGCCTTGCCGATACTGTTTTGAATTTTCTTCATGGCAAAGGGAATGATCACAAGAGGCATCACAGAGCCCAGAGTCATCACCCACGCAGCGGTAGAAAAGCCCAGGGGATCCGTGATCTCCGCGGACAGGCCGCCGGTATAACCCAGTGCCTCCATGGCAGACTCCGCTGCCGGCACCTCATAAGAAATGGCGCCGATCACTGTCAGCCGGATCCAGGGCAGCACAATGCCCAGCGCACCGGACAGGGTAAGAATGGTTGCCACAATCGAGATGGCAGGCGCCAGGCTGAACAGCGCTGACTGGGTTACCGTGCCTCGCATGATGGCGGTGGACAGCCCCAGCTTTTTGCCCTGCTTCCAGGCACGAATGAGAAAAAACAGCGACTGGGCCAGCACAAAGACCACAATAAAGCCGCCCAGAGCATACATAAATCCGCTTTCTTTAAAATTCATATCACTTTCCCCCTTTACTCTGCGGTCATCAACCGAATATAGCGCTTAAAGAAGGTGACGCCCTGGGTCATCTGACCTACGGGAATGCGCTCATTGGTGGAGTGGGTGGTGAGCAGCAGCGCCGTGTCCACCGTAAAGGGCGCAAAGCGATAAATATTGCTGCACACATTCTCGTAATTATAAGCGTCTGTGCCGCCCATCACCAAATAGGGCGCCACAATATTTTTTTCGTCCAGATTGACGGACAGCCGACGCAGGGTATCAAAAGCCCGGGTGTCCGTGGGTGATACAATGCTGGGCTCCTTGCCCTTGATAAATTCAATCTCCACATTGTCGCCGCCCATATATTTCTCAATATGCCGCTGCACATCCGCAATGGTCTGGCCCGGCATAATGCGGAAGTTTACCGTTACGCTGGCCTTTTGAGGCAGTACATTGGCGGCAGGCGAACCGCTGGCCATCGTCACACCGGTCGTGGTGCGGATCAAGGACGCAGCCGGCGGGATCTGCTTCATCACCAACTTCAGCACCGGGCGCAGCAGCCACAGGTTGCACAGTACCACCCGCCCCGGGTAGGTGGCGTGGCGGCCGATGTCCGTAAACATATTATAAACAAAGGGCAAAATGGTGCTCTTAAATTGGTGGTTCTCCAGTCGCTCCACCTTCTTTGCCAACTGGCCGATGGCGGTGTGTTTGGGTGGTTGAGAAGAATGGCCGCCTTTGGACTTTACAGTAATCTTAAAGTCCGCATAGCCTTTCTCTGCCACACCCACGCCGGTCAGGTTGGCGTCCAGCAGCCCCTTGACATGCGCCGGTAGCATAGCGCCGCCCTCGTCTACCACGCTGTCCAGGTGCACGCCCCGGCGTTCCAATTCCCGCGCCAATTCCCGGGCACCGTTATTGCCGCCGCTGACGATCTCCTCATTATGCCCCAGGCACAGGTACACCCCGCGCTTTGGGGTATAGCCCTCCTCCAGCAGCGTCTCCACGCTCTCCATCAGGCAAATCAGGTGGTTCTTCATGTCCAGCGCACCGCGACCCCAAATAAACTGGCCGTCATTTACGCCGTCAAAGGCCGGGTGTTCCCAGTCCCCCTCGGTGCCCTCGCTGATGGGCACCACATCCTGATGGGCCAAAAAGGCAATCGGATCCAGGTCGGGATCCGTCCCCTCCCAGTAAAACAACAGACTGGCAGTGGAAATATGATCCAGTTTCAGATTTTTGTGAATCAGCGGGTAGGACTGTTCCAAAAACGCACGGAAGCGGTCAAACGCATCCCAATCCGTTTGGCTCTCATCCTCGCAGGAGATGGTCTTGATCTGAATGGCCTGACTGAGCCGGTCGCACGCCCGCTGCCCGTTCACCTGCTCCGGCGGGAATTCCTCCCGCTGGGGCTTGGGCGCCGTAAAGAACGCTGCACGGATCAGCGTGATCACGATAAACGCAGCCAGCAAGCCTAAAATAATGTACAGAGCCGTCATTTTCTTTTCCCCTTTCCGTAAAAAACAGCCTTAATCTGCAAAGCGGCACCCAAACCCGGGTACCGCTTATAGATTTGTATTGGACTTACACGCTTATTTTACTGCGCCCAGCCCTTTCTCGTCAAAGTTCAGAATGGTACTGAGCACTACCTCGTAACCGGTCTTAAGAGCCTCCGGCACCAGGCGCTCCGCCGTATCCCGGCGATTATGGTAATAGTCGGCCGGTGTCGGGTCCATAGCAGCCAGGCAGGTGGCGTGAATCCCCGCCTGGGACAATGCCGCTGCGTCGGAAGAACCGAAAAACACGCTGGCGAACTTCAAATCCTTATGACCTGCCTCAATGGCACTGTCCATCACCAGCTGGCTGAAGGGCTTAGAGTTCTTCACCGTACCGGTCATATCCTTGCTATACACATTCAGGTATTCCAGATCCGTTAAGGTATCTACACACAGCACGGCGGTCTCAATCTCGTCGCACTCTTTTTTATGGTCCTTGGCCCACTGCTTGCAACCACGCAGACCGGCCTCCTCGCCGTCTGTGATCATGCAGCACACCTCGGTATTTTCAAATTCCACGCCGGCCATATCCAGCATACGCAGAGCACACACCGCCGCATAAGTACCGGTCAGGTTGTCATTGGCGCCGGGAGAAATGGTCTTAAAGTCCACAAAGCAGAACAGAGTGATCATAAACAGCGCGGTGACAAAGTGGAAATAGTAGCTGTAATTCAGCATAAAATCGCCGAAAGCGCCCATATCCGCAAAGTGAGCAATCAGGCAGATCACTGCGATAATAAAGGAGATGATCGCGCATACAATGGTACCGCCCATAAAAATTCCCATCAAGGGCAGCTTGCCCTTGGCATAGTACAGATGACGCCATTCATAGGCTGCGTCAATATGGCCGCTGATTACAATGCGGCGCTTAACCTCGCCGGTGGGCTTGCGGGTGGCACAAAAGTTGTGGCCCTCTACCTTCTTATAAAGCGGATCCATAAACTGCTTGTAAAACAGGAACTCCATTACGGTGATAAACAGCCCCACAAAAGTCACACCGCCAACAATACACTGGGCGATCCACCAAGGCAGCACACTGGTAAACACCAGCGCGGCACACACCACCACAGCCAGGATGATGGCTACACTGACGATTTTTGTAAAGTGCAAAAAGGCCTTAGGCGCCATTTTGTAGCTTTCAAAGTGGGTCTCGTCACAGAAGGGGTCCATCTCTTTTTTGATGTGCTTCTCGGCAGCCAGGCAGTTGCTGTTGCCGGACTCCCGGGGACCGTACTTCTTAATGATGTTGGTGATCTCCTTGACTGTGTAATCCACATTTTCGTCGATCACCTGCTGGGGAAATTGGCTAAATTTCATACTTATTTTTCTCCTTTTGCTTTGCGTTCTTCGTTGAGTTTCAACTCATAATGGGTGTCGCCGCAGTAGAACAAACGGCGGGGCTTTTGCCGCTGGAAGGTGCCCGGCTCCGCCACGCTGGTTACAGCATAACCGATCCCCAAGGCGTCCAGCGTAGGCTTAAAGGCCTCCAGTCGCTCTTTGAAGTCCGCGTATTTTTTTCTCTCTTCGGCCGACCAGGCAACCTCTGCCAGAGCCTGCATACGGGGGTACACATTCAGATCCAGTTTTGGACGCTTGTCAATCCACTCGGTCCATACCTCAGCCTCTACGCCCAGCACATGGTCATAGGAACGAGGCGGAATATGATAACGACCCGGGTCGAAATCGTATGTATAGCTCAACGGGTACTGCCCGTAGGTCATATCAAAGTAAAAACTGCGGTGATTGCTTAGGATCACATCGCCGCCGCGGGCAATATGCCGCTCCACATTCTTATCCCGCTTGGGGGTCCAGTATTGACCGATCACAGAGGGGTCCAGATTGCCGGCGGCCAAAATCTCATTCCAGCCGATCAGGCGCTTACCCTTCTGCTTTACATATTCCAGCACCCGGTTGTTGAACCAGCCTTGCAGCTCTTCCACATCGTTTAGGTGCATCTCTTTCATCTTCGCCTGGCAGTGGGGACACTTCTTCCATTCGTCCTTGGGCGCCTCATCGCCGCCAATATGGAAGTAAGGCGCGTCAAACAGTTCGCACACTTCATCAATCACATCAAAGATAAACTGGAAGGTACTCTCCTTGCCCAGGCAGGCAGAGCGGTTCCAGTCCCTTATGCCGTGCAATGTAGGCACACGACCGCCAAAGTAGCCGGGCACCTCGCGTTCCAGTTCCCGACAAGCCAACCAGGGATACGCTGCCTGCGCCGCAGCAAAATGGGCAGGCATATCAATTTCCGGCACAACCATAATGCCCCGGGCGTTGGCATAGGCCACGATCTCCCGAATATCCTCCTGGGTATAAAAGCCCTCATGAGGCTCGTTGACCATATGAGAAGTATGCCAGCCGTCCACTTGGGTGCAGGTGCGCTTAGAGCCGATCTCCGTTAAGCGCGGATATTTTTTGATCTCAATGCGCCAACCCTGATCGTCCGTCAGGTGCCAGTGGAACACATTGAGCTTCATCATAAAGAGCATATCCAGCAGTCGCTTGACTTCTTCTTTGCCAAAAAAGTGGCGGCTCTCGTCCAGGCTCATACCGCGCCAACCCCAACGGGGAGCATCGTGAATGCTGCAGCAGGGCACCGTACGCCCGCCGATATCATAATCCGCCAAAATACGCAGGGATTGCAGCGCATAGTAAGCACCGATAGGCGTAGCGGCAGTGATGTGCACCTTCTCCGGGGTCACATTCAAGGTATATGCTTCCTTTTGCAACGCCGGGTTGCGGGTGACAATAATCCGTGCCTCCCGGGTGGTGGTGCGTACCAAAGGAATACGCAGTTCGCTCTTCACCTTCTCGCCATCCTGCAAGGTGAAGGCGCCGTCCAACGCCTGATATGCGCGGGGATTGGGAATCAAATGCATACTCATTCTCCATTTCTGAAATTCCGACCGGGCACAGCGCGTCGGATCGGGTAAAGAGTGAAATAAAAATATGTGCGTTTTCACGCCGTCTATTTTACCATATTTTCACCATAATGTAAACGCTTTGAGCCGCGCAAATTGTGAATTTTGTATGTTCGACACATTACTGCATTCGCCGCATAAGAGACCCATGTTCAAAATCCGCGCCTTGACACCGCCGTTCATCGTGTTATAATTAAGTACGTTTAGATTACAGAAATGAGTTGACGACGATGGAACAAAGCAAAGATTTTTTAGCCACCCGGCCCATCGGACGACTGCTGCTCCAGCTGTCCCTGCCCACAGTAGCCGCCCAACTGATCAATATGCTTTACAATGTGGTAGACCGCATTTACATCGGCCACATTCCCGGCGAGGGCGCGCTGGCGCTTACCGGGGTGGGCGTGTGTATGCCGCTGATCCTAATCATCTCCGCCTTTGCGGCATTGGTGGGCAACGGCGGCGCACCTCGGGCCTCCATCGCCTTAGGCAAGAAGCAAACGGCAGAAGCTGAGCAGATTCTGGGCAACTGCTTTGTCACGCAGCTGCTGGTGTCTGCGGTGCTGACAGCGGTGGTACTCATCTGGAACCGGCCGCTGCTGCTGGCATTCGGCGCCAGCCCCAACACCATTGATTACAGTGCGGCCTATATGAATATTTACGCCTTGGGCACCGTATTCGTGCAGCTGACCCTTGGCATGAACGCCTTTATCACCGCCCAGGGCTTCGCTAAGGTAGGTATGCTCTCGGTGCTCATCGGCGCCGTTGCCAATACAGCACTGGATCCGCTGTTTATCTTCGGCTTCCACATGGGTGTGCAGGGCGCCGCGCTGGCTACCGTGCTGTCCCAGGGACTGTCCTGCCTGTGGGTGCTGTCTTTTTTACTTGGCAAAAAGACTTTTATCCGCATTCGCCGGTGCAATCTGCGTCTGCACGCCAAGGTCATTCTCCCCTGTCTGGCGCTGGGCAGTGCCCTGTTCGTCATGCAGGCCAGCGAGAGCGTGATCTCCGTATGCTTTAACACCTCACTGCTGAAATACGGCGGCGATCTGGCAGTGGGTGCCATGACCATTCTCACCAGTGTCATGCAGTTTGCCATGCTGCCGCTGCAAGGACTGGCACAAGGTGCCCAACCCATTATCAGCTACAATTACGGTGCCGGAAACAGCAACCGCGTACGCCGCGCGTACCGACTGCTGCTCACTTGCAGCGTTTGCTACGCCATGCTCTTTTGCCTGCTGATCCAGCTGTTCCCCGGCGTGTTTGCCGCCATCTTCACCTCTAACGCAGAATTGCTGGCCTTCACCAAGCCGATGTTGCGCATTTACACTCTGGCGCTGGGGCTGTTTGGTATTCAAATCGCCTGTCAAATGACATTTACCGCCCTGGGCAACGCCAAGGCGTCCATCATCGTGGCGGTGATGCGCAAGTTTATTCTGCTGCTGCCGCTGATCTACATGATGCCCCACCTGTACACTGCTGACCTAACCAAGGCTGTCTTTATGGCGGAGCCGGTGGCCGATGTGCTGGCCGTGGCCTTCACCGGCGTGCTGTTCTTCTTTGAATTCCGCAAGGCCCTGCGTGCCATGCCAAAAAGCGAGAAAAAAAGCTAAAAGTAAATGTCGGCTGTACCGGGCAGTGCCATTTCTCTGTCCTATAATTCTCCCTGTCATTTGCACCCGACGGCTTTTTGTGGTACAGTAAGAGCGAAAGGGAGGTTATCGTATGAAAAAACCAAAAGATACAAGCCGGCCGCCGGAGGACTGGGAACTGACCCTGACCCTGGAGCCGGAGGAAGAAGAACAGCCGGAACCCGGCAACGGCAGCGCCTTAACGGACGAGGACATTCTGCTGTTTGGCTACCTGGGCCGTCACTTGGGCGGTAAAAAATAAAAATTGTCCCCCTTTGGCGCTTTGTGCTATACTGAAAGTACCAAGGGGGATTTTTATGCGCGTATTTGATTTTGACAATACCATTTATGACGGTGAGAGCGTCATTGACTTTTACCTGTTCAGCCTGCGCCGCAATCCAAAGGTAGCACGCTATGTGCCGGTGGTGCTGTATCACCTGCTGCGCTATAAGTTGGGGCGCACCACCATGGCAGACTTGGAGCAGGCCGGACGCAAGCACGCCGCCCAATACCTCAGCAGCTTTGATGACCCAGAGGGGCTGGTCCGGGACTTTTGGGACGGGCATATACGCAAGATCAAAGCCTGGTATCGCCCGGAAAAGGACGATGTGATCGTCACCGCCTCGCTGAATTTGATTATGGACGAGGTGTGCCGCCGCCTAGGGGTGCAGCACTGTATCTGCTCCGTGGTGGACCGCCAAACCCTGACGGTGGAGTATATCAACTTCAGCGCCAATAAGGTGTCCGCTTTTCACAAATGCTTTGGAGCAGGCGCCGTGCCGGACGCATTCTATACCGACAACGCCGCCGACCTGCCCATGATCCATCTCTCCCGCACCGCCTACAAAGTCCGCCGCAACCGCATAACCCGAATGAAATAGCAAAAAATCCCGCCCGAGCAGGCAACACCTGTATCGAGTGGGATTTTTTTATATTTCTGCTTTACTCGTCGTCGGAGGAGAGTTTGAGCACTGCCAGGAAAGCCTCCTGGGGCACCTCCACCTGACCGAACTGACGCATACGCTTTTTGCCCTCTTTCTGCTTTTCCAGCAGCTTTTTCTTACGGGTCACATCGCCGCCGTAGCACTTGGCCAACACATCCTTGCGCAGGGCCTTTACCGTTTCGCGGGCAATGACCTTGCCACCGATAGCCACCTGCACCGGGATCTCAAACAAATGCCGCGGGATATGCTCCTTAAGTTTCTCCGCAATGCGGCGCCCCCGCTGGTAAGCCTTGTCCCGGTGGATAATAAAGCTCAGCGCGTCGATGGTATCACCGTTGAGCAGCACATCCACCTTCACCAAATCCGAGCGGCGGTACTCCTTGATTTCATAGTCAAAGGAAGCGTAGCCCCGGGTGCGGGACTTAAGCGCATCAAAGAAATCATAGATAATTTCATTTAACGGCAGCTCGTAATGAATATCTACCCGATCCGGGGTGATATAGCTCATATTCTTAAAGATACCCCGCCGATCCTGGCACATATCCATAATGGTGCCCACGAACTCGCTGGGTACATAAATATTGCAGTCCGCAAACGGCTCCTCGCAGTAGTCAATCAAGGACGGATCCGGGTAATTGGTGGGATTGTCGATCTCCACCATGGTGCCGTCGGTCAAGTGGATCTTGTAGATCACCGAGGGCACGGTGGTAATCAGATCCAGGTTGTACTCTCGCTCCAGGCGCTCCTCAATGATCTCCAAATGCAGGAGACCCAAAAAGCCGCAGCGAAAGCCAAAGCCCAGGGCGCCGGAAGTCTCCGGCTCATAGCTTAGGGACGCGTCGTTAAGCTGCAACTTCTCCAGCGCGTCTCGCAGGGCCTCATAATCCGCACCATCTGCCGGGTACACACCGCAGAACACCATTGGGTTTACCTTGCGATAACCGGGCAACGGCTCCGCTGCCGGCGCATTTGCCAAAGTGATGGTATCGCCCACCCGGGCGTCGGAAACGGTCTTGATGGACGCGGTAATATAGCCTACCTCGCCGGAGGAGAGCACGCCGGTATTCTCCATGGAAGTGGCCCGCATACGACCCACCTCCACCACGGTAAACTGGGCACCGGTGGCCATCATACGCATGGTATCGCCGGCCTTGATTTTGCCGTCCATGACGCGCACATACACGATCACGCCACGGTAGCTGTCATAAACCGAGTCAAAGATCAGCGCGCGCAGGGGTGCATTGTCGTTGGCAACCGGCGGGCGGATCTCCGTCACAATCCGCTCCAGCACCTCCTCCACATTCTGCCCGGTCTTGGCAGACACGCGGGGGGCGTCCATACAGGGAATGCCCACCACTTCTTCCACCTCCTGGGCCACCCGCTCCGGGTCCGCTGCCGGCAGGTCAATCTTGTTGATCACCGGCATAATGTCCAGGTCGTGATCCAAAGCCAGGTAGGTGTTGGCAAGGGTCTGCGCCTCTACGCCCTGAGAGGCGTCCACAATCAAGATAGCGCCCTCGCAAGCCGCCAGCGAGCGGCTGACCTCGTAGTTAAAGTCTACATGGCCGGGGGTGTCGATCAAGTTAAACTCGTAGTGCTCGCCGTTTTTGGCGTCATAGCCCAGCGTCACTGCATGAGCCTTAATGGTAATGCCCCGCTCCCGCTCCAGGTCCATATCATCAAGAATTTGCTCCTGCATATCCCGCTGCTGCACAGAGCTGGTCAGCTCCAACAGCCGGTCCGCCAAAGTGGACTTGCCGTGGTCAATGTGGGCAATAATGGAAAAATTGCGAATGTTCTCTTTCTTTACAGCCAATGGTCTTCCTCCGAAAGTCAATGAATCAGCGCCCGGGCCCCGAAGATGGCCAGCAGGCACAAGCCTACGCTCAGCAGCGCATACAAGATCGCCGGTGCCGTGCGCCCGCTGCTCAGCAGGTCATAGGTCTCCAACGAGAAGGTGGAAAATGTGGTAAACCCGCCGCAAAGCCCCACCTTCAAAAACAGCAGCAGCGGCTGGGAGTTGATTTTATGCCTTTCACACAACGCGGCCAGCAGCCCAATTCCAAAGGCGCCCAGCACGTTGATGCACAGGGTGATAAGGGGAAAAGGCGTTTGGCGCACCGGGATCAGTCCAAGCAGATAGCGCAGTATTGCACCCACAAAGCCGCCCAGACCTACAAAAAGTACGTTTATCACGGCCGATCCCCTTTGCTGTTCTTTAGCTGGCGAACCTCGCTGCGAATTTCTTTTTTTCGATGTCGCAGGCGGCTAAACAACCGCACAAGATAATAGAAAGGCAGCAAAACGGGGCATTTTTCCAGCACCGGGTAGGTGTTTTTCATAATGGATACTTTGGGAAACAGGCGAGAGAGAATATAGCGTCCTTTGCCGCCGTGCTCGTCCACTTTCTCCGCCATGGTCTTGCCCTTGCCGTAAACGGTACCGGAAAACATATCGTTCAACAGTTGCCGGCCGTCGTCAGTCAATTCGCCGCCGGCAAACACAGCCTCCGCCAAACCGATCACCGTTTGGTGAAAGGAGGAGATCCCCATCTTCGCCACCATAGGCTCCACATATTTCATATTCATCTGCGGCTGCTTGGCGCGCAGCAAATACATATCGCAAAGGAATCGAACGCCGCAGCCCTCCATAATATAGTGCTTGTACATATGGCCCAGAGTGAACAGATAATTATCCTCTGGGGACATACGATAGCAGCAGGGATGATCCGGGTCCGGCACCGCATGTTGCCACACCAGCGCTGCCGGAAAGGCAGTTTGCAAATCGGCGTGGTTAAACAACTCCCGATGGAACTCGATCAGGCAGTTGGGTTCTTTGTAGTAATCATCTGACTTGTCCGTAGCCACCGTTAAGGTAAACTGATGCTCGCGCATGATCTTGGCCAGATCGCCGCGCCGATCGGGGTCGAACAGAATATCATTATCGCTCATTTGGCGCATCATGGTCTGGGGATAAAGCGCCCGCAGAACCAAGCCCTTTAAGAACATATAACGAATGTTCTGCGCCTCCAAATCCGCACAAACGGCTTGTCGCTGGCTGTTCACATACAGGGTACGCTGCAGCTCCGTTAAGCGATAGTCGTTCCAACGCTGCAGCTGCTCCGGCGGCAGCACCGCCGCCTTTTCCAGCACCGGCAGCACGGTGTTGTATACCTGCTGGCGATTGGCCAACTGCAACAGCGCCTCCCAGTTCAAATCCGTAGGCAGCGCCGGTTTTTCCTCTTTTAAAGCACAATAGAGCAGGTGCAGCAGACTGTCCTGCAAAAGATCTCCGGTGATCGTCTGCATACTCAGTCCAGCACCCCGGCAGCCCGCAGGGTATCCAGCATTTCACGCACATCCGCCCGAGCGGTGTCTGCGTCTACATCGTATTTCTCCGTGAGCGCCGCCACCAGGCTGTCCTCCGTCTGCTCCGTCTGGAGCAGCTCAAACAGAAATGCTGCCGTGGGATTGTTGTGGATCACACCGTTAAAGTGCTTCATGGCCTTGCCGGTAGCAATGGCAAAATCCTCGCCATCCACATGCCCCAGCACCATACCGTCTTTCAGTTTCATTTACCTCGTCCTTTCCTGCTTTTCTATAAGTTCTTGCACTCTTTGCTTGCGCTCTTGTAGTTTTGCCCAATGAGCCGCATTGTGTTCCGGCACATTTTTCAGTCCTGCGTCAAGCACTGCCAATTCCTCTTCATACATTCCATATCGCCGTAACAAAATTGCCGTTTCTCGATATAACGCCGGCGTATTCAGTCTTTTACC
>ERZ1032549.356-NODE-356-length-13619-cov-8.261943_pt1 | contig 13619 bp, 9 predicted proteins | sample MGYA00516696_ERZ1032549 | MGnify/ENA primary metagenome ERZ1032549 (study PRJEB33719, sample SAMN04261356) | wastewater metagenome | biome: periurban shantytown; feature: human; material: feces | host: Homo sapiens | place: Peru: Lima | collected 2013-01-22 ... | reverse complement strand
TTCAGTATTCTTTACCCATCTAAAATATTTTAGAATGAGATAACCCGCAGCTGGATTAATAGAGTTAATTACCGTCATTATTTCATTCGGTAAACTATTAATCAGCTTATCATGAGCATTATCTTTTGCAATACGGGCCTCTTGTTCAGCTTCAATAGCATCTGGTAAGGTTTGATTAAGCTTTATTACACTATCGGCATCCATCAGACCAGCTTCTCGAGTAGTGGCTGGAGTTAGAGGGATTACCATCCCATCGGGTTTATCAATGTAATGCCCTTGACCATCCGTAGCAGAATAGTTACATAAGATAATAATATTACGCTTATTTTTGTTAGCTATTGAAACCTTACTAATTAAATTTTTAGGCATGCTAGATATCACATCCTCAAGATGCTTACCTCTACTACCTTCGAAAGCAGTACCTGCGATTTCCCCAATGATAAGAGACGAAGTATTACTGTCTACGAATTTAGTACCTGACCAACGGAATTGGTATGGAGGTTCACCATCGGCAACATTTATATAAATCTTACCAGATTCTCCAACTACGGGAGTTTGGTGACCTGCATCCGTATACAATTGAACATTAGTAAGACCTCCAGTGGGGCTTACATCATAGGTAGCATATACTTCAAGTACATCATCTACATATGAAGGCAAATGGTTAGCAGGTACTAACCCATTCCCATCCAATGGAGCAAAGCCATCAGCCTTACCCTTAGTTGCTACAAAGGCATCATGCTTAGCTTCTAGAGTGTTAATGTTATTCTGCAGTTTAGTATCAAGGGCAGTGTCTGCCGCAGTTCTATCAGCAATCTCTTTATCAATCCTTGCACCCAATGCAGTATCAGCAGAAGTACGAGCAGTTGCTTCATCGTTTACAGCTTTAGTAAACTTGGTATCTAAAGCAGTATCTGCAGCTTTTCTATCAGCTACTTCTTGAGCAAGAGCGGCTTCTGATTTACCGTCCAAAGCTTCGATAGCATCTTTACGGTCCTGAACCTCTTGAGCAATAGAATTGGGTAATGTCTCATCCAGATTAACTTTATCTTGGGCGGTCATTACACCAGCTTTCTCTGTAGTAGCTGCTGGGATATAAGTAGTCTTATAATCTTCAGGCTCATGAGTATAAATACCCTCTTCTTTTTTAGAAGAGAAATTATGAGTTAAAGTAACATGACTGCTTTGTTGACCTACCTCAACTGGTTTATCACCAGATAATATTATTATCTTATCTGGTATAGAATCAAACAGCTTCTTATCTGCTGCAGTTTGTACACCGGCCTTTTCTGCAGTAGAGGCAGGCAATGTAATAGGATTCTGTTCTACTGTACCATCTTCAACTACGGTCTTAGTTGCAGCTATACCTACTGTGGTTTCATTAGGTGTTACTGCACCAAGGGCAAAGTTAACAGTAGAGATTCTATCCAATTCTACCTTATCTTTCGCAGTCATAGTACCGGCCTTAGTAGCAGATACCTGAGGCAAATCGAAAGTTTCGGTAGTATCAGCATTCAAACCATTATCCTTAGTTACGGTTACTGTTACCTTATTAGCATCAGAAGCTGCAGAGATATCAGTTAAAGAATTTGGGTCTAGCCCATCTAACTTAACCTTATCAGCTGCAGACATAACTCCAGCAAGAGTTTGAGTTACTGGGAGTAAGTTCTTGGTAGCTTCTACTTCTTCACCATATTGGTTATTTGCCTTATCCTTGGTTGAAGTCTTTACTTTGAAAGAAAGCTGAGTACCTGTTCGGGTTACAGTACTAACATCGGTAACCATGGTATCAGGCAAAGCATCAGAAGTACCTTCTTCAGCTACCAGTCTTTCTTCATGGTCATCGGTAATGTTAGTGAATTTATTATCTAAGGCAGTATCAGCATCGGTTCTGTCCTGAATTTCTTTATCGATACGTTTACCCAAAGCTGTATCGGCAGCAATACGGGCAGCTTCTTCTGCATCGATGTTATCCTGGAGAACTTTATCTGCGGCCTTTCTTTCCTCTCTCTCTGTATTTAAGTCAGAAGTATTCTGGTCAATCTTTGCTTCTAATCGAATATCCTCAGCCTTACGAGCAGCGATTTCATTATTCAGCAAATCGGTAATGGCAGTATAGTTACCATTAATGTTATCCTGAATACCCTGAATCAACTCCAGATTACGTTGAATATTGGCAGCATTCTGAGTTACCAGAGCATTGGTAGCATTCAAGGAAGTTAACAGCTCCGTACGAGTTTCAGTTACGAAAGTTCTCAACTCATTTACCGTAGTAGTAAGAGTATTACTTAAGTTAGTGAAAGTCTGTTGAAGAGTATTATCTCCTTGTTCACGCAGATTCTTTTCAGCTTCAAGCTTATTCTCCAACTCAGTAAGCTTAGCAGTCATAGTTGCTGCAAAGTTGGGGTCATCACCGAGAGCCTTAGCAATCTCGGCCAAAGTATCAAGTACTTCTGGAGCAGAACCAATAATCTTTTGGATAGCTGCCTCTACTTGTTCAGAATTTTGGAAATCCGAATCATTCAACAATTCAGATACCTTTGTGATATAGTTAGCATGTTCCTCAATGCCATCCAACTTAGCAAAGAGTAAATCAGTAAAGTCATTTGAAGAAAGTACCTTACCGTCTACCTTATCTACCTTCTTAGAATCTAAGGCTTGGTCAGCAGCAATTCTATCTGCCTTCTCTTGAGCCAAAGCATTATTGATAAGGGTATCTTGGTTAGCACGTTCTGTAGCTTCCTTATCGATATTATTCTGCAACTCAGTATCACCAGCTAAGCGGTCATTCTTTTCGGTAAGTATATTTTGGTTGATACCCGCCATATCATCTTTATGGTTCTGAAGGTTGGTATCAATCTTTGCCTCAAGAGAAGTCTCTTTGGCAATTGCTCGGTCTTTCTCTGCATTAATAGCAGTAGTATTAGCATTTACCTTTGCTTTTAATTCATTCATAGCATCGGTATTACCTGCCTCTAGAGAATCAATACGAACTCCCAAAGCATTATCACCGGCAATACGATTTTCCTTTTCTTGTTCAAGCTTAGTATTAAGGCTAGCTACCTCAGATTCCAAAGCCTGCTTAGCATTATCCAATTTAGCCGTAAACTCAGTACTCAAGGCTTTATCGGCTGCAGTACGGTCTGCTACTTCTTTATCCAAATTTACCTGAAGAACTTGGTCTGCAGCTTTTCTTTCTACACTCTCAGTATTAAGGTCAATATTGAGAGTATCGATACGAGAACTCAAAGCACTGTCGGCATTCGTACGGTCAACGATTTCTTCGTTAATCATATCCTTAACTTCCTTGTAGTTATCACCTACAGTCTTAGTTAAGTTTGTGATTGCCTCTGAATTTCTTTCTATATTATGTTGATTAGTAGCGATTGCCGTAGTATTGGCATTTACCTGCTCAGTAAGCTCATTACGCAAAGTATTGATAGACTCTTGCATACTCAAAGCCAAGTCTGAGATACGCTGGTTAACGTTAGCCAGACTTTGAGTATATGCTTCATCAGCAGTCTTTCTTTCGGCAATCTCCTTATCCAAGTTAGCCTGAATTACTGCATCGGCATCTTTACGGTCTTGGATTTCCTTATTAAGGTTATCCCTTACAACTCCGAGTGCAGCATCTCCAGTAGCAGACTTATTGTCTACATATTCTTTCAGTTTAGTTTCAAGGGCAGTATCTGCATCCTTACGAGCTTGAACTTCAGCAGCTACTTCAGCACTGTTTGCCTCGTCTCCTGCAATTCGGTCTTCGATTTCTTGGTTAACCTGTTCTGTGATTGCAGCCAATTTCTTGGTAATGGTAGCAGCAAAGTTGGGGTCATTTCCAAGGGCATCAGCAATTTCCTTAAGAGTATCAAGTACTTCTGGAGCAGAACCAATAATCTTTTGGATAGCTGCATTTACCTCTTCCTCAGTTTGGAAACCAGAATCGTTGATAAGCTGAGAAAGATGCGTAATATAGTTTGCCTTTTCTTCTATACCATCCAATTTAGCTTTGAGTATATCGGTAAAGTCATTCTTGGTCAAAGAATAACCTTCACGTTTATCTACCTTCTTAGCATCAAGGTCTTTATCACCCTTTTCTCTAGCAGCAGCCTCGGCAGCAATAGCATTAAGCAATTGTTCTTTGTCTTCTACACCCTGCTCTTTTATACCCTCGATTTTGTGTTCGAGAACTAAATCCTGAGCAGCACGAGTAGTGGCCTCTGAATCTATATTGTTCTGTAATACCTGGTCTGCAGCAGTACGTGCTTGAGCTTCCTGGTCAATCTTACCTTGAAGAGCATTGTCTGCATTAATACGGTCTGTTACCTCTTTAGAGATTTCATTGTGAAGAACTTGGTCCTCAGAATGACGGTCTACCTTCTCTTGGTCAATCTTACCCTGGAGAGCTAAAGTATCAGCCTGGCGATTAGTGATTTCTTCATTAATCTTAGAATCCAGTACGGTATCTGCATTGGTACGATTTGCAGTTTCTTCTGCAATCTTTGACTCAAGGGATGCCTTATCATTGATATGGAGAGTTTTAAGGTCATTTACACTTTCCTTAATCTCATTATCGGCAGCAATACGTTCATCTTTTTCCTTTTGGATAAGGTCCTTGAGTTCCTTCTCAAGTTCACCATTACCTTGATTTACCTTATCTTCAAGGTCTTTGATGTCTTCGGCATTCTTATCTACCTTCTTCTCAACTCTGTCGATTTCAGCTTTTAAGTCTGCCTTAACGGTATCAATCTTCTTATTGATTTGGTCTAACCCATATTCTAGGTTATCCTGAACTGCAGCTACTGCAGCACCCAGAGCAGCTTCGGCTTCCTTAGCACGATTAACCTCTTCGGTTAAAGCAGTACGAAGGTCGGTTAATTTATTAGTGATAGTAGTTGCAAAGTTGGGGTCATTGCCCAATGCTTCTGCCAACTCTTTAAGAGTATCAAGGGCATCATCAGCACCATCAACCAAATCACTAATCATCTGTTTAACTTCTTCCTCGGTTTGATATTTCAAATCATTCTCAAGCTGAGAAACTTTAGTGATATAATTTGCATGTTCTTCGATGCCATCAAGTTTAGCCTTCAACTCATCGGTAAAATCATTTTTCGATAAGTCGTATCCTTCTTTCTTATCTACCTTATTCTTGATAGAAAGTACGAAGGCCCAGAACTCATTTATAGTTCCTCCAAAGCCAGCTTTAACAAAGTCATCATAGTAACCCTGTAATAACCGCTGGTCTATTTCTTCGCAGGTATAATACTTACTTACATACATATTTTATAAAATTTAAGGATTAATTACTGCACGTTGACGACCCAGTAAGAATTCAGAATCGATATCCCTGAATGGTTCTCCCTCTGAACCACAGAAGGCATTCATTGGTACATCCGGATTTTCGGGGTCTACATCTCCACCGTCCTCAATATCTCCCCGAATACAAGCATAATCGGGAAGCTTATTTACACGGAATTTCATTACCTGGCCTATACCAGGATGAGGTATTATTTTATCCCAGATATCACCGAAGTAATCTTGAAAGCAGGTGACAAATTTGTTTCCGGTCATTGATTGAAATGCCGTTACATCATTGCCATTACCTTTCATTTCAATATGAACTCCAGATGTACCATTAAGGATAACCAGATTACTATCAAACCAGATTCCACTGGAAGTAGTAATTGGGGTCCACCTCAGTACTAACATCTTTGCCATATACTTAATTTTTAATCTACAAATTCGATTTTGGTATCTCGGTCTCTCTTTAGGATAATCATGAAAACTAAAGCCTCATCCTTTGCCTGAGCAGTCTGAGTATCTCCAGAAGGCTTATACGTTATACCATTAATTACAAACCTATCTTGTTCCCAATTAAAATCCCAATAACCCTCCGGTGTAAGATAACCGATTTGTTCTATATAAGATTTAGAAATTAGTATTGATAAGTTTTCATCATCCAATTCTCCTGAGACTGTTGCCTTATTGATAGGCCAGTTTCTGAAAGCATTGTAGTAACACAATGCTTCGATTTGGATGTTATAATATTTAGGTATACTGTCTTCGGCATGACTGAGAAGCTGATTAACATGTTTGGCCCAAGTTATGGTTTGTCTACCAGCATCCCAATCTAAGAAGTCAGTGATAATTTTCTTGTATCTATCCCAAGAGCGGTTCTTTACCATTCTCCAGGGTTCTTTTGTCATAACTTAGTTAAGATTGATTTCTTACCACCTTTTACTGGAGCACTTGGGTTGGGTCCATCTAATACTCCAGGTTGCCTTCTGTTAACTACTTTGGGAACTATGGTTCTGAATACTTCATCACAGAACGGTAAGTAGATTTCCAATCGTGAAGCTAACATACAAAGGTTCTTTCTTAATTCATCTATTAATCCACCCGGTTGCATTGCTTGAGAAAGTGTTTTCCATAGGGAACTTGTAGCATCTGCCAAGGTATCATAATATTGCACTTCAGTGGGCCCAGTAGTGATTTGTTTTATCCTATCACCACGAGCAAGTTCAGGTTTAGAAGTACCATCACCAGTTTGTTCTTTGGTAGAGGTTAATTGACTTAAGTATTCGGAAGTACTCGTTAATAGATTAAGTATCTTCACATTGAGAAAATCCCATGCTGCCAATTCCATTATTAATTGGTTTTCTAGTGCTTCATACCATAATTCATCCGTATACTTATCGGGTGCAATTGTATGGTTTACTAGAGGTCCAATGTAATATTGCCACTTAGTGATGTAAATAGATTTCTCTTCCCTGGTCATCCCATCGGATATTTCTGAAGGGATATAATGGTCGATTAAGTTATATATTGTATCGGCTAATGCCGTATGCCCATAATCACAAACTACCAGAGTCTTATCTACGGTGATATCTAAACCGCTAGAGTTAGTTACATGTAATGTTACGGTATAGAAACCGGGAGTTTCATAAGAATAGGAAACATGTCTTCCACCATTGAAAACCTCTCCCTTATCATCGCCAAAGTCCCAGTCAAAAATGGATTTGGCCGGGACTTTGGATATGACTCTGAATGAAACTTCCAGACCTGACGTAACGTACAAAAAGTCCAGATTGTTATTCATATTAGTCTGTCTTATGTAATTTTCATATATTACCCTTTAGAAGAGGATTCGAATTCTTCCAGCAAAGCCTGAATAAGTGTTTCTACTGTATCATCTTTCTCGGCAACGATTTCATGAAGACCTGCTACCAGTTTCAGTTCTTCCAGGGAATAGCCCTTTGCAAGTTTTTCAAGAGTCATGCCTTTCTTGAACTGAGCATTCAGTCTCTTATCCAACTTTTCGATGTCGGCCTCTGAATACTTTTCGATTTCTGATTTATCAGCAATGATAATCAGATGGCCAGAGGCAATTGCCTTCTGAATCTTTGGTGCACGGAATTGACGACGAGAGAGTTCCTTGTCTTCTCCTCTACAAACGGTAATACCAGTTGATTGGTCATGAAAACTGTAAGCTCTTGGTCCCACAGTTACTGTATATTTATCTTTAGCCATATTTCCTAAGATTTAAAAATGATTAAAGAGAGGATAGGTCTTTTTAGTTACCTACCCTCTCAGGGAATTTATATAGATGAAACCGGACGGCCCTTATTATTCGAGGTTAACCATCAAATATGGGTCTACGTTCATGAACTCGGGGAAGCCGAATTCTGAGAACTTCTTGTCAGCAGCCAGCAACAGAGTTGCATCCTGGTACATCTTAGAGAAGCCAGTAGTCAAGCTTGCATAGATTGCCTGAGTCTGGTTAGAAACGATTCTTTCAGATTCAAGCATCAACTGACGAGCAGTAAGCTTAATCAAGGCAGCAGATGTATCAATCAACAGCAACTGTTGGTCGGGTGTACCCGGGTGAATGTAGAAGTCAGCATTCTTGGGAACAGGAGACTTAACATTCAGGGTAGCTTCTGTAGTACCAGAGTGACGATCCTTGAATTCCGGCAAGTTCAGCATTTCGATTGCCTGGTCTTCACCACCAATCATAGTTTGGAAGTTACGTCCCATACGAGCAGCACGTACCCAAATATGCAAAAGGTCTTTGTAAGTGATACCATTAGTTGTTTCGTATACACCGATTACCGGGGCAGACTCAGAGCCATCAGGGTTGTTACCATTGATAGCAACGTCCATAGCCAAAGTATCCAAAGCATAACCCAACTGAACGCCAAAATCACGAAGGTAGATTCCCAAGACATCGAGCGAAACATAGTTACGAACTTCATCAGTAAGTTTGAAACCTTTTCCGATTTTGAAGAGGCTAACTGATTTCTGTCCGAAGCTAACATCACCCAATGGGATAGTTTCTGCCTCATTAACCTTTGCAGGGGCAGCATCCGACATGTTAACCATCGGCATGATTGCTTGTAAACCATTGATTGGTTGGTCAGATGCAATGATATTTGGATAGAACGGAGCCTGGCGCATACCCAATGTGATAGCAGCACGGATGATTTCCGGAACAATCCAACGAATATTCTGTTGGGGCATTGTAAAGATGTTCTGCATCGTGTCCACTTTTGGATTGATGCCCATCTTTTCAAAAAGTTCATCTTCTGAAATACCCCATTTACCGGTAACCAATTCTCCAAAAGTTACCTCTACAGGCTTCTTGTCCTGTGAACCGGAACGAACAGCTTCCAAGCTTCTTACCATTTCCGGCAGCTCATTCATAAAATCCTGAGCCTTCAACTTTGTAATATCTATTTTATTTTCCATAACTTCTTTTCTCTTATTTGATGAGTACTTGAATTACCTCATTTGCCTCTTCTGCTGGATTAAGGGCAATGAACTGGGTTGAAGTTGCTTGGTTAGCTTTTACGAATCTATCGTTAAGCAATTCTCCATCGGGAGTTACATAGCCAGCTTCGATATTTTCGTTTGATACCCAGTTACAAATCATGTAACCTTCCATAGCTACTGTTACCTCTACCGGGAAATTTCTTTGAGGTTGATAAGCAGGGTTAACGTTATCCGTTACTGCTACACCCAAATAAACTTGAGTAGCTGTATCAGTGCAAGGGTAAATCAAACCTTCTTCATTCAAAGCCACTGGCATACCCTGTACGATTTTCTCTCCAGCTTTAACATTGAAAGCCTGGTGCAATTTGTGTGACTCACTTTTGTAAATCACCGCTCTCGGGGTTCTTTCCCCAAAGAGAGTAAGTTGCTGAGGGTCGTTTACGATTTTAGTTTTTTCCATAACGCGGATTATTTATATTAGTTATTTGATTTTGTTTCGATACAAGTTATCGATTACATTCTTAGTACTCGGAGATTCTGAATTCCGTTGGGTATCAGTACCCTGGGTTCCAGTTTTACCCTCGGTATCATCCTCAGCAATTGAGGAACCACGGTTGACGTCCTTAGAACCACATTTTGAGCAAGTGAGAGGGAACTTCTCTTCCAAGCGAGCTTGGTAATCCTTGGTCAAGGAAATAAGAGTAGTAATACCAGTAGTCTCGGCATTGAGCATCGTAACGATTGTCTCATCTACCTTATCACCCATCAACTTCTTGTAGGTTTCTACGGCATTTTCACGTAGAGAAGCAATGTGATTCTTTCCTACGGTTGCCATTTCCTTCAAGTTAGCTACTTCGGCATTCAAGTTGGTAATCTGTTCCGTAAGAGAAGTTTTCTCTGTAGTAAGATTATCTACCGAAGTTTGCAATTCGTTTCTGGATGATACCAAAGTCTGAATGCAGGCAATTACATTTTCCTGATTCATCTCTTTACCTTCTTCCAGGGTAAGCATGTTATCCCCAAAAAGGCTTTCAAGAAATTTTTGTAATTCGTTCATGTTATCTTTATTTGAATGATTATCATTGGCATCATTATCATTAAAAGAACCCTGAGTATCGTTCTTTTCTTGATATGATGTTAAATCTGATTTATAATCAGTAAAGAAGTATTGCTTCGATTTATCATCTCTGTATTCTTCATAAGATGCCCAAGTTCTTTTGGCAAAGGTTGGGTTAATGATTTTACCATCCGAACCAATTTTCTGGGCAAATGAATCAGCACCATGTGAAACTAGTGAGGTCTCAAGGTAACGAACAATTTCAGTAACAATTCTACGTACCATAACTCCCTTAGAGTCATAAGTACCCAGTTTCTGATAAAATTCGTTATCTTCCATTTGGGGATGGGATTTATCCCACTTAAATTGTACAGTAACTGAATTACTATGAATTGAAGGAGGTTCCATAAGGATGCCTCTAGCAATTCTTGGGTTTGCCTTACCATCGATTTTCAGAATACCGTTGATACCAGCGGGTATAGTAAAGCTACCGTCTTTATAGGATTCCTGCCACATTACTTGTGATACAGCACCAATAGCATTACCGATGTTGGTTTCATGGTCACAGTTTACTGTTTGACCAAGCAACATCTTCATAGAAGCCTTTAGTACTCCATTCTGACCAAAGTCTGTCGGGTTCCAATTCTTAGATACAATCGTTTCTGAAAGTAATCTGAACATTGGTTCGATAAACTCTTCGTCCTTAGGAGTTAGTTCCGATTTGTCTAGGTTGGGATAGTAAGTATTATAATCTATATCCCCTCCCCAAAACCCAAATTGAGCAATGGAATCCGGTGTAGGATTTTTCCATTTATAATAATTCTCTGAGAAAGCCTTGGCTCCCACTGTTTCTGGGATATACCCAGCCATAATGGTATGGCCTTGACCTATCACCATAGAATCAAGATGCTCTTTGTTTTTCTTTGTGAATTTACTCATCTTGCTTTAGTATTTTGGTCTCCTCGAGAAGGAGCCGGGTTATTCTTATCTCTTGACCTACGAGCAGATTGGTTTTTATCATCTTGCCTTTGTTTCTTCTTAGTTCCTTCTTGGGGGTCTGTATTACCTCCCTTAGCAAATTGGTCCTCAAGTGAAACCCTTGGTTCTTTCTCATCAGGAGAATCATAACCCATTGCCCAAGCATATTGCTCTTGACTAATGATACCAGCCTTATATAATAAGTCAAGGTTCTGTATCTTATACTGAAGACCTTGTTGGATTTTAACTTCATCAGAAACTGTAGAAGTTCCCCAATCAATCTTCATCCCCTTATTATTAAAGCCTGCCAGACGCAGTTCTAGAGAATAAAGTCGGTCTAATACATAAGCTACAAGCATTTGGATATTTTTTAACTGGCTAATCATCTTAGACAGCATTATACCAGTTGCACCTTCACCAGTAGTAGATGATACCCCAATGATAGAGCCATTAACTCCCAACCCATTTGCTACAGATTGTTGGTTCATATTCCAAGGCTTCTCGATATTACCGAGCTCCTTAGTAGTAGAATTTAGTTTGAATTCATGGTCATCTATGTAACCAGCAACTACTCCATCCTTCATACCCTCTTTAACATTACGTTTAAGGATATTAAGTTCATGGTATAATCGGGATTCATAAGCTTTTATACTCTCATTTGGCCTTTGGGGAGATTTCTGCATCTTAGCTTCTAAGAAACCAACCATACCACAAATCTCCATGATATGTTTGAAGTTAATCTTCATATCATTTTGTCCTTTGAGAGAATCCAATGCAGGCATAAATGGAGGAACTCCATAAGGTTCATCCGTATCATTGAACATACCAACATAGAAATAGGTTTCTGGGTTAAGCTTAATGTAATCTTGTTGCTTAACAAAGAAATTCATATTCTTTTGGTAAGGAGCATACACCCCATTTAATTCACGTTTAAACTTGATGTGTTCTGGCTTAAGGAATAATACCGTAGCCAATCCATCAAGTTTATCATTTGGTACTCCTTCTACGGATATTGCCCCACTTACAAGAAGTTGAACAATCATTTTATTAACTAAACCATCTATACCAGCAGTATATCTGGTCCATCCCTTGGTGGCTTTCTTAAGATGTTCTCTCATCTTTGAAGCCTCTTCATCGGTATTATTAGGGAAAGTTACTGTATGACTGGTGTTAGCTAACTTAAACATATCTTGCAATGCGATGCCCATATCAGGATTTACTTTATATAAATCCCGAATTAAAGGTATCACATCAACACGAAAAGAGGGTTCAACTAATTTAGTCAACCCTTGTAATGATGTAATTAAGTTATCGCTATCATCGTCAACTGAAACCCTACCAGGTGAAATCGATGTGGCAGGCTTCTCCTCTTTATTAGAGGATGTACCATTCTTGGGAGGGTCCTTCTTACGTCCCCAACCCCAACTAAAATTGAAGTACTTTTTCATCTTGGTTGTACGATTACGTTAGTTTTTCCTTTCCTTATGTGATTACATATTGCTTTTCCAAAGATATCATCATCGGCATATACATCTCCTTCAAGGTCTACATCTACAGCTGAATTGTTAGCCCTATGTTTACCCATTGCAACAGGTCTACCTAAACCATCATAAATGAAGGTATAAGCTTCTTGTACAAAGAATGGGTCCTTAATGATTACGTGATCTAATCGAATATCTTCTTCCAAGTTTTCTATTATCACTGAACGATTCTTTTGGGTGGTTAACCAACCAGGGGATTTATCCATTTCAGGTCTACTTTTACCTTTTTTCTTTAGCATCTTCTGGTAGTAGTAAAGGTTAGGGTAGCCTTCATCTTGAAGCTTAGAAGTTACTGATAAACCAACGTCATTGGATTCTGGAGCTATTACTGCCCAGTTAAACAACTTCCCAGTATCACCAAGTAACTTAGCATAAGCTCCCACTGCCATTCTTCCCTTATATACTACTTGTTCTTCTCCTAGCTTATCCATACAAGTAAATGAAGAGTAGTCAGAAGCTCTACCAGTTGAAACGTCTGCACCAATGAAATATTCTTTATCTGATTCGGGTTCACAGAATTGTCGGTATTGACCATTAAATCTCTTCTTAATAACTGGGTAATCACTAAGGCAGTCTTCGATAGCTTTAATATCGGCTAAGTCGAAGACTGTATTACCAGATGATAAGAAGTCACCATCAATTTCTTGTGCAGTTCGTTTTGCTCCCAAAGCAGAAGACATTTGGTTATACCAATTGATATCTCGTTCTGGGTGCATTTGCCAGTATAATCGAATTGGGTTAAAAGGATTACCTCCTGCAATGGCATCTACCCAAGTTGAGTGATAGAAATTACCAACTCCATAGGGAGTGGAATTGACGATGGCAGCTCCACCAGTAGAAAGAGTAGGGAATGCAGCAGCCCAAATTTGAGCAGCCCATCTTACTACTGCTGCCTCGTCAATTACCAGAAGAGAAAGGGATTCCGAACGACCGGCTTCGGATGATGTCGGAATAGATTCAATAAATGACCCATTATCAAATTCTATCATGGAAGCAGAGCCATATTCTCCAGCTCTACCATTGATTATGGGAGTTTGAAGGTACCATGGAAGATTCTTGTACATGAACTTAATCTTCTTAAGTACCTTCTTAGCTGTTGTGTCCTTGATAGATATAATGTTTATCTTTTTGTTGGGATGGTACATCGCCAACCAAAGACAGTACATAGAAATAAGTTCTGTAATTCCTGCCTGACGGAACTTGAGAATGATATTGAATCGTTGGGCAATGAAATTGTAGAGAACTGATTTCTGAAATGGGTATAAATCAAATCT
>ERZ1032549.355-NODE-355-length-13626-cov-4.931766_pt1 | contig 13626 bp, 10 predicted proteins | sample MGYA00516696_ERZ1032549 | MGnify/ENA primary metagenome ERZ1032549 (study PRJEB33719, sample SAMN04261356) | wastewater metagenome | biome: periurban shantytown; feature: human; material: feces | host: Homo sapiens | place: Peru: Lima | collected 2013-01-22 ... | reverse complement strand
GGCGCGGGGGAAGGAATCTGTGCAATGGAAAAAACGAGATTCAAACTGAATATCTGCGGCGTGGACGTCACCGTTTCCGGCGATGTGGACCGCGACGGTGCAGAAGCCATCGCAGAGCGTGTGCGCGTGCGCATGGAAGAGGTTTTAAACAACGCCTACGGCGCGACCATAGAGAAAGCGGCGGTCATTGCGGCCATGAACCTGAGCGAGGAGCTTTCCCGCACGGAGGCCGCTTTGAATCAGGCCCGCGAGGAAGCGGATGCCCTGCGCACAAAGACAAAGGAATTTGCCGGTGCGGACGGCCTGAAGGCCCGCCTTTCCGAAGCGGAAATGAAGCTCGGCGTTTTGCAGGAAAAGCTGCGCCTTGCCGAAAACCGCGCCGAAGCTGCGGAAAAGGAAGCGGAAGAAGCGAAAGCCGCTGCCCAAAACGCAGCGCACGCGGCAGCTGCAGAACCGCTCGACCTGCCGCCCATTGACCTGCGCAACCCTATGCTGCCCGATTACGGCGACGAAACGGGGCTTGTGAGCTTTTTCGAAAAGGCAGACGTAAAGGAGACCGCGCGTGAAGACGAAGAAGATTGAGGTGCTCGCGCCCGCCGGTAATCCCGCGGCCCTGAAAGCGGCGGTATTCGCCGGTGCGGATGCCGTGTACATGGGCGGCTCGCTGTTTTCCGCCAGAGCATCGGCGGTGAATTTTTCGCGTGAAGAAATGCGGGAAGCGGTGCTTTTTGCCCGCGAGCGCAATGTGCGCGTGTACGTCACGGTTAACACGCTTTTAAAAGATGACGAACTTCCCGAAGCGCTCGATTTCTGCAAGTTCCTGTGTTCTGTTCCCGTAGACGGCATTTTGATCCAGGACATGGGTCTGTTTAATATTCTGCGCGAAGCCTGCCCTGAGATGCCTTTGCACGCCTCTACCCAGATGAGCCTGCACACGCCCGGCGGCGCGGCCTTATTAAAGGAACTCGGTGCGTCCCGCGTCGTTTTGGCGCGTGAGATGTCTTTGAAAGAGATCGAAGAAGTCACAAAAAAGACCGATGTGGAGCTTGAAGCTTTCGTGCACGGCGCGCTGTGCATGTCGCTTTCCGGCCAGTGCTATTTCAGCGCCATGCTCGGCGGCCGCAGCGGCAACCGTGGGCGCTGTGCTCAAACCTGCCGTCTGCCGTTTGCCGCGCCCGGTGGCACGGGGCACGACCTCAGTTTAAAGGACATGTCGTTCATCGACCACATCGAAACGCTGCATAACGCCGGCGTATGTTCCGCAAAGATCGAGGGTCGCATGAAGCGGCCGGAATACGTGGCGGCGGCAGTCGCGGCGTGCCGAAAAGCGGCAGACGGCGAGCCTGTGCCGGAAAATCTGCTCGAACATTTAAACGCGGTGTTCTCGCGCTCCGGCTTTACGGACGGCTATCTGTCCGCCCACAGAGGACGCGTTATGTTCGGCACCCGCACAAAGGAAGACGTGGAGAGCGCAAATTCCGTCGTGTTCGCGCAGCTGCATACTTTATATAAAAACGAAGCGCAGCGTGTGCCGGTGACATTCACATTAAGCGCCTTTGCGGGCAAAAACCCGCGCGTCACAGTCTCGGACGGCGAAAACGAAGCGGTCGTAACGGCAGAAGACTGCGTATGCGAAATCGCGCAGAAGCTGCCTGTCAACACCGAACGCTGGGAGCAGCAGTTAAGAAAAACCGGCGGCACGCCGTATTTGTGCGCAGCGGTGCAAATCGACACCGATGAAAAAACCGCATTGCCCATTTCCGTTTTGAACGGCCTGCGCCGTGAAGCGCTGGAAAAGCTCGGCGAACAGCGCCGCGAAAAGCCCGCCGTATCGTTTAAAGATATTCCGCTCGATACGCGTACACATGGTGAAAGCGGCCGGCCTAAACTCCGCGCGTTCTTCAAAGACTGCACGCAGGTGCCGGAAAATATTTCCATGCTGGAAGCGGTCATTCTGCCGCTCGACGCCGACGAAGCGACGCGCACGCGCTGCAAAAACGCGGGTGTTGAGGTAATTCTTGCCCTGCCGCGCGCGCTGTGGGGCATCGAAAACGCGGTGCGCGCACGCATGGAAGCGTGCAAAGCCATGGGCGATACGCACTTTTACTGCGGCAATCTCGGTGCGCTCGCCCTGTGCAAAGAACTTGGTGTGTCCGCGCACGGCGGATTTTCGCTCAATGTATTCAATACGGAATGCCTGCGCTTTTTTGAAGAATTCGGCTTAGACGATACCGAGCTTTCCTTTGAACTGACCGGCGACGAAATTCGCGGCCTCGGCGGCGAGCTGCCGCGCGGCATTTTGCTCTACGGCCGTCAGCCCCTGATGCTCACGCGCAACTGCCCGCTTGCAAATTCGCCGAAGGGCTGCTTAAACTGCAAGCATGCGGGCAAAATCCGTGACCGCAAGGGCGTGGAATTTCCCGTGCACTGCACGCGTTTTGAGGGTAAAACCGTGTATTCCGAGGTCTTTAACAGCGTGCCGCTCGTGCTCTTTGACCGCCCCGTTTCAAATGTCGATTTCGGTGTTTTACGCTTCTCTGTGGAAAACGCCGTGGAAACGCATGCGATTTTAGACGCTGCCGTTCGTCATGAAAAGCCGCATTCCGACTGCACCCGAGGACTTTTCCTCCGCGGCGTGCTTTGATTGTGGAAAACTCGGTGGAAAGTGTTTAGAACTTTCTTTTTGAACAGACTGTGAACTCAAAAAAACCGCAGAAATAAGCCGTTTTTCATTTTCCACAGCGCTGTGGAAACAGTTATCCACAATGAGGGAAAACCGAGAAAAAGTGTGAAAAACGGGAATTTTTGGGATACTGTATATAGACAAGGAGCAAAAAATGGAACAAAATATGGTTTTGAAACTGATGCGTGTGCGCGAGGGTGCGATCATCCCGAAGCAGGCGACGGCGGGCAGCGCGGGCTATGACCTGTGCGCGTGTATGGACGCCCCGCAGACGATCGAGCCGGGCGAGCGCTGCGTATTTCCGAGCGGTCTTGCGGCGGAGATCCCCGCGGGCACGGCGGGCTTCGTTTTCACTCGCAGCGGTCTCGGCATCAAAAAGGGTATTCATGTCACGAACGGTGTCGGTGTCATCGACAGCGATTACCGCGGCGAAATCCAGATCGGCCTGCACAATCTCAGCGCGGAGCCGTACACGGTGCAGCCGGGCGAGCGCATTGCGCAAATGATTATTATGCCGTATTTCGCGCCGGTGATTGAGGAGGTCACATCTCTGACGGAGACTGACCGCGGTGCGGGTGGATTCGGAAGCACGGGGACAAAATAAATTTTCAAATTGCTGCGGTGTTCACGATTTTTCGGTTGAAGCTCCGCCGCTGTTTTGTTATACTGAATAAGTATGAGTACCGTGCGCCGCAAAGACGTGCGGCTTGCCAAAGTTTTACCCGTTTCGGGAGGTCTTATCCTATGGGTTCTCTGCAATCTACGATCATGGCGGGTCTTTCCTCGCTTTTTTCTCTTTTTTCAACATCTATCAAAGACATCGGCATCGACCTCGGCACGGCCAACACGCTCGTTTATGTGCGCGGTGAGGGCATCGTGCTGCGCGAGCCGTCCGTGGTGGCGGTGGACGCGAACTCTAACGAGGTTTTAGCCATCGGCAAAAAAGCCAAAGAAATGCTCGGCCGCACGCCGGAGTCCATCACGGCGGTGCGCCCGTTAAAAGACGGCGTCATTGCGGATTTTGAGGTGACGGCAGCCATGCTCAAATACTTTGTGCGCAAGGCCATCAAGGCCGGTTCGTTCACGCGCCCGCACATCGTCATCTGCATTCCCTCCGGCGTTACGGAGGTGGAGCGCCGCGCGGTGGAGGACGCCGCAAAGCAGGCGGGTGCAAGCCGCGTGGAGCTCATTTTGGAGCCGGTTGCGGCGGCCATAGGCGCAGGGCTGCCCACGGGCGAGCCGGTTGCGAGCATGGTTCTGGACATCGGCGGCGGCACAAGCGAAACGGCGGTCATCTCCTACGGCGACCCCATCGTGGCAGATTCCGTCCGCGTGGCAGGCGATAAATTTGACGCAGCTATCGTTTCGTACTTGCGCAAAAAGTACGGTGTACTCATCGGCGAACGCACTGCGGAGGACGTGAAATTGCAGATCGGCTCCGCTTACCCGCTTGAGGAACTCGGCAGTGTCTCCATGGAGGTGCGCGGCCGCAGCGCGGCGGACGGTCAGCCGAAAAATATTACCGTCACGGCAGAAGACGTGCGCGAGGCGCTTTTGGTGCCGCTGAAAGCTGTGTTCGAGTCCGTACACCGCGTTTTGGAGCGGACCCCGCCGGAACTTTCTGCAGATCTTTTGGATATGGGTCTTACGCTCACGGGCGGCGGTGCACTGCTGCGTGGCTTAGACCGCTTTTTGCATGAAGCGACGGGCCTGCCCGTGCAGGTCGCGGAGCGCCCGCTCGACTGCGTAGCCGAGGGTGCAGGCCGCACATTAGAGGGCAAAGCGCATATTCCCGCAAACGCGCGCGGCGCGGTAAAAGCCGCAGAAAAATAAATTGAATTTGACTTTAAATAAAAATCGAAAGGCAGGTGCGGCGCATGGAGAAATTCACCTCTAAAAATTTTAAAATTTTAATGATCGCGGTTGTCGTTCTGCTCGGCGTGCTCGTGTACGGCTTAAACGCCGGAACATCCGTGTTCTCAAACGTGTTCGGCACGGTATCCGCACCGCTGCTCACGGCGGGGACGAATACCACCGAGGGCGCAAAGGAGTTTTTAAATTTGGACGGCATGTCCAAAGAGGAGCTTAAAGCGCTGTACAACGACCTTTCGGAGGAAAACCGGAAGCTGCGCGAACAGCTTGTGGATTACTACACCTTAAAAGACGAGAATGCTTCGTATGAAAATATCCTCTCCGTCAAAAAAGCCATGCCCGACCTGCAATTAGCCGCGGGAAGCGTCGTAGGGCGCGACCCGAACGACGTGTTCGGTGATTTCACCATCAACTGCGGCAGCCTTGCGGGCGTATCCGTCGGCGATGCCGTCATCACGGAAACGGGCATCGTAGGTGTTGTGGAGGAGGTCTACGCCGCGTCAAGCCGCGTGCGGTCGATTTTATCCGAAAAGACGCAGATCGGCGCCACGGATAAATCATGCAAGGAAAGCGGCGTCGTCACAAGCGACATCCAGTTTGCAAACAGCGGCAAGGTGAAAATGCTGTACCTTACAAGAGATACCGAGGTGCAGCCGGGCTCCATCATTACCACGAGCGGCGCGGGCGGCGTGTTCCCGGGCGATTTGCTCATCGGGCGTGTGGACAGCGTGGAGCGCAGCAACGCGGATTCCTCGTACTATGCCATTTTGACCCCATACGTGGACGTAACAGAGGTGACGGATGTCTTCGTCGTGACGGATTTCGACGGCAAGGGCGACGTTACAACCGGCTTGCCGGAAACGAATAATAAAGATGAAGAAGACCCCGCGCAGACCGCAAGCAAGGGAAATGAATAAAAGGAGTGAACAGCTGTGCCGAACCGCAAAAAATGGATACGCTATGTCTTGTATGCGGTCGAGATCCTGCTGCTGTTCCTGTTACAGGATACACCGGGGCTGCTGCCGCAGATCATGGGCGCAAAACCGCTTCTGGTGCTTTCCGCCGCGCTCACCATTGCCATGGTGGAGGCGTGCACACCCGCTATGGCGTTCGGCATGTACGCCGGATTTCTTGCCGATATCGGCAGCGGAGCCGTATTCGGGTATCACGCGCTCACGTTCGGCGTACTGTGCTTTTTGCTGAGCGGCCTGTGCGGTACCAGAATTCAAATTCAGCTTTTCACATCGGTATTGATGGGTCTGTGGAGCTGCGCCGTCGCCGTTTTGCTCGATTGGCTCGCGCTGTACGTTGCAGCCGGGTATTCACTGACGCTGTACGCGCTCGTTACAAAGTACCTGCCCATCTATTTTTATACGCTTTTAACGATACCCGTATGCTACGGTTTGCAATCGTGGGTGCGAAAGCCCCGCGTGCGCAGCGCCATACGGCGGCGCAGGTCAAAGCTGCATAAGCTGCAAAAGATTTAAGTTTTCAACGAAGGGAGACGACAGCTGTGGAAAAAGGACGCGGCCGCTATATTTTCTGCGGCGTTATGCTTGCTGCCGTCTTTCTTTTGTATATCGGGCGGCTTGCCCAGTGGCAGCTTTTAGAGGGCAGCACGTTTGAAGAGGAGGCCGTACAGTCCTCCGCGACATACTTAAAACTCACCGGCACGCGCGGCGAAATTTTGGACTGTAACGGAAACGTGCTCGCAGGCAACCGCTCCGTGTATAATGCCATATACAGTCGTCTTTCCGGCAGCAATGAAACGCGCAATGCCGTCGTTTTGGAGGCTGTAAAGCTGCTCGAAACGCTGAACGTCCCGTGGACGGATCGCCTTCCCATCGAAATCAAATCGGGCAAATATCAATTCAAAACCAAAATGACTTCCGAGATCGAAACGCTGAAAAGCGAAGACATCTTAGACTTACCCTCGAGCGCCACGGCAGACGAGTGCATGGAATCGCTCATCGAGCGGTATGACCTCGAAGCCTATACAAACCCCGAAGACATCCGCCGTATCGCGTCCGTGCGCTACGGCATGGAGCGCGCGTATTTCAGCCGCACGAACCCGTTCGTGCTCGCAAAAGACATTTCCATCGAAACGGTGGAGATTTTAAGTGAGCGCAGCGCAGATTTGCCGGGCATTGAAACGCAGGTGGAGCAGACGCGCGAATACCCGGAGGGCGATTTGGCCCCGCATATCGTCGGCACGCTGGGTGCCATTTCGCAGGAGCAGTACGATGCCGCCGAGGAAGCGGGCAACACGTATTCCGCCTCAAACGTTTCCGGCTATTCCTATACGGATACCATTGGCCAAAGCGGCATTGAGAGCGTGTTCGAGTCCACCCTGCGCGGTAAAAACGGAAAAGAGAGCGTCACAACAGATGCTACCGGCAAAGTGACCTCTACCACCGTGACGGAGCCGCCGGAAGCGGGCGATTCCGTGTGGCTTACCATAGACAGCAATGTGCAGCGCGCGGCCGTAAACGCGCTCGCCGAGCAGATTGAAGCGAAGCCGACCGAAGATTGCGAGGCCGGTGCGGTTGTCGCCTTGGACGTGAACACCGGCGGCATCATTGCCAGCGCGACCTACCCGAATTTCGACCTTGAAAAGTACAATACGGACGATGCGTATTTAACGCAGCTTTATGCGGACGAAAGCCGGCCGCTTTTCAACCGCGCGCTAAACGGCATCTTTACGCCGGGCTCCGTTTTTAAGCCCCTTGTCGCCTTGGCGGCGCTGGAGGAAGGCGTCATCACGCCGACCTCTCACCCCGTGAACTGCGACGGCGCGTACCATTATTATGCGCCGGATTACGAACCCGGCTGCCTCGGCGTGCACGGCGAGGTGGACGTGTACGGCGCCATCCGCAACTCCTGCAACGCGTTTTTCTTTGACGTGGGCCGCATGCTGACCATTCACAAAATGCACACGTATGCAGAGCTGTTCGCTCTCGGAGAAAAGACCGGGTGCGAATTGAACGAGACCGCGGGCATCATGTCCGACCCCAAAACGTATACGGAGCGCCACGGCGCAAATTGGTATGACGGCCTCACCATTCAGGCGGCCATCGGCCAGTGCGACGATATGTTCACGCCGATCGAGCTTGCGGAATACTGCGCCATGATTGCAAACGGCGGCACACGCTACAAAACGCATTTCTTAAATAAAGTCACGGACTACGACCGCGCGGTGGAAAAAGAGACCGCAGAGCCGGAGATCGTGTTAAAAGCGGAGATCGAAGACGAATATTTCAAAGTTGTGCGCGAGGGCATGCGGCAGGTGTGCACAGAGGGCACGGCGGCTTCGACCTTTTCGGATTTCGGCATCGCCGTCGCGGGCAAGACCGGCACGGCGGAAAACGCCGACCATTCCGATAACCTGACGTTCATCGGCTTTGCACCGTACGAGAACCCGGAGATTGCCGTGGCGGTCGTCATCGAATACGGCGGCAAGGGTGATGCCGCAAAAGAGACGGCAAAAGCCGTTTTTGAAGCTTATTTTGCCGAAACGCTCCAAAAGGAGGAAAAAAACGCAGAAACCACGGTAACAGAGGGTACGGAATGACGCGTGCTTAGGGAGGATATTTGTCTGCTTCGACAAAAAAGCCGCCGTGTTTTTGTCTCGCTGTGATAAAATTGCGGTATAGCCATTTTTACTTTTGACTACCGTGCATTTTTGTGTTATTATGTTTAATGAGGTATTATCTATGGGTACTGCTATTGTTGTCACATCGGGAAAAGGCGGCGTGGGAAAATCTACCGTTTCGCTTGGGCTGGCTTCTCAGTTTGCGGCGGGCGGCGAACGCGTTCTGCTTTTGGATTGTGACGCGGGCCTGCGCAGTCTGGACCGTATGACCGGCACAGAGGAAGCGCTCGTGTTCGACAGTTCGGACGTTGTGGCAGGGCGCTGCGCGCCTGCGGATGCGATTTACCCGTGCGTGACCATGCCCGGCGTGTCTTTAATGCCTGCCCCGGCAAGCGGAGAAGATCTTGTGCCGGAACGCGTCATGCTTAGACTCGTTCCGCTTTTAAAGCGCTATTTTGACCGCGTGATCCTTGATTCTCCCGCGGGCGTGGGGCGTGGCTTCCGCGCGGCGGCAGCGGCGGCGGACTGCGCGCTTATTGTGTGCAACTCGGACCCCGTGTGTATCCGCGATGCGTCCATCGTGCGCAGGCTTTTAACAGAGCTTGAGGTACCGCAGCAGCGGCTCGTCATCAATCGCTTTAACGCCGAATATTTCGGCAGCCTTTCCGCCGGGCGGGAAGACGCCGGCGGCCTGCGCGACCTCGATGACGTCATCGACCAAAGCGGCGTGCGGCTCATCGGCATCGTACCCGAAGATAGACAAATGACGGCTGCTTTTCAGCGTGGCTGCGTGCCGGCGGATGACCTGCCCGGCATGACGGCGCTTTCCCGCATAGCGGCACGCATGAACGGTGTTTCGGTTCCCTTATCGTTGTGACATTTGGGATAGGGGCCGAATGATTATAAACAGGGAGGAATTTTCATGAATATCGCGCTTACGGCGCATGACGCAAAAAAAGAGCTTATGGTACAGTTCTGCATCGCTTACTGCGGCATCCTGAGCCGGCATAATCTCTGTGCGACCGGCACCACCGGTAAGCTTGTAGAGGAAGCAACCGGTCTTTCGGTCCACCGCTTTTTAAGCGGCCCACAGGGCGGCGATCAGCAGATTGCGGCGCGTATCTCCTGCAACGAGATCGACCTTTTGCTGTACTTCCGCGACCCCATGCAGAAGCAGGCACTGGAGCCGCACGATAAAAACCTGCTCCGTCTCTGCGACCTGAATAACATTCCCGTGGCGACGAACATCGCAACGGCAGAGGTGCTCATCCATGGTCTCGAGCGCGGCGACCTCGACTGGCGCGAGATTGTAAAGCTGTAAATTTAAAACCAAAGCGTATGCTTTGAAAATACACCGGCATTGACCGGGAAGAGTATCTGCTATGGGGCACAAAACAGAGAGCGCCGCAAATGCTGAGAGCGGCGCGTGCATCCGGCAGAGAAAGACACCCGTGAGCCGCACGAAAGTGCGTTTTCCGCGTTAAGGAAAGAAAGGGGAGGGGAAGCTTTCGCTTTTTCTCCCGAAAAAGGGTGGCACCACGAACCTGTTTCGTTCCTTATCCGTTTTGGGTAAGGGTTTTTTTATTTTTCATGAATGAGAGGGATATTTTATGGAATTGATCACAAAAGCGCCTAAGGGCACCGTGGATATCATTCCGGGTGAATCCGAAAAATGGTCGCTTGTGGAAGCCGTTATGACGGATGAAGCGGAACTGAACGGCTTTTCCGAGATCCGCACCCCGGTGTTTGAGCACACCGAGCTCTTCCTGCGTTCCGTCGGCGACACCACCGACGTGGTGGAAAAGCAGATGTACACGTTTGAAGATAAGGGCGGCCGCTCCATTACGCTGCGCCCGGAGGGCACGGCGGGCACCGTGCGCGCCATGCTGGAAAACGGCCTATATAACGGCGGTTACCCGGTAAAGCTCTACTATAAGACCTCTTGCTACCGCTACGAAAAGCCGCAGGCAGGCCGTCTGCGCGAGCTGCATCAGTTCGGCGTGGAGATGTTCGGCACCGCAGAACCGGCGGCGGACGCACAGGTCATCGCTATGGCCATGTCCATTTTCAATCGCCTCGGCCTTGCCGATGACATTGAGGTCTCCATCAACTCCATCGGCTGCTCCACCTGCCGCGCAGAGTACAGAAAGGCGCTGAGAACGTATTTCGAGGGCTATAAGAATCAGCTCTGCGAGACCTGCAATTCCCGCTTGGAGCGCAACCCCATGCGTATTCTGGACTGCAAAAGCCCCGTTTGCGGCGAGATTGCCAAGGGTGCGCCGAAGATCACGGATTATCTCTGCGACGACTGCCGTGCGCACTTTGAAAAGGTGCAGACGCTGCTGAAATCTATCAATATTCCGTTTTCCATCGATCCCGGCATCGTCCGCGGCCTCGATTACTATACCCGCACCGTGTTTGAGTTCCCCTCGAAGCGCTTCGGCTTTGCGCTCGGCGGCGGCGGACGCTACGACGGCCTCGTGGAGGAAGTCGGCGGCAAGCCCACACCGGCACTCGGCTTCGGTCTCGGTCTTGACCGCATCCTGATGGCGATGAACGAGATGGGCGCAGACTTCGGAAATGACGCAAAGTGCGAGGTTTACATCGCGTCTCTGGGCGAAGCGGCGCAGATGAAGGCGTTCCAGCTCACCGAAAAAATGCATAGCTGCGGCATCGCGGCAGACTGCGACCTGTGTGCACGCGGTCTGAAAGCCCAGATGAAATACGCCGACAAAATCGGCGCGCAGTACAGCATCGTCCTCGGCGACGATGAGATCGCAAACGGCAAAGCCGTGCTTAAAAACATGAAGACGGGCGAAAAGAAGGAGATCTCCCTCAACGATGACTTTGTTGATACGTACATCACGGCCGTCACCGAACAGGAAGACGCCATGCCCATCACATTCTAACCGGTCACACTAACGAAAGAGGAAATCAATCATGACACAATCGAGAACCCATACCTGCGGCGAACTCCGCCTTGCAAACGCAGGCGAGACCGTCACACTGGTCGGCTGGATGGAAAACATCCGCGAAGTCGGCAATAACTTTGCGTTTTTGGTGCTGCGCGATTTCTACGGCACCACGCAGGTCGTCATCGAAAACGAAGAGATGATGAACATTGTAAAGCCCCTCAATAAGGAATCCACGATTTCCGTTACGGGCATCGTGCGCGAGCGCACCAGCAAAAACCCGAAGCTCCCCACCGGCGACATCGAGATCGCGCCGACGGAAATCACCGTGCTCGGCCGCTGCCGTTATAACGAGCTGCCGTTCGAGATCAACCACTCCCGCGAAGCGGACGAGAGCCAGCGTTTAAAATACCGCTATCTCGACCTGCGCAATCCGGAAGTGAAAGCCAACATCATCCTGCGCTGCAACGTTGTTTCCGCTCTGCGCACCGCTATGACGGAGCACGGCTTTTTAGAGATCACCACGCCGATCCTCACGGCTTCTTCGCCGGAGGGCGCGCGCGATTACCTCGTCCCGGCGCGTAAGCACCCGGGTAAGTTCTACGCCCTGCCGCAGGCACCGCAGCAATTTAAGCAGCTCCTCATGACCGCGGGCTTTGACCGCTACTTCCAGATCGCGCCGTGCTTCCGCGACGAGGATGCGCGCGGCGACCGTTCTCCGGGCGAATTCTACCAGATGGATATGGAAATGGCGTTTGCCTCGCAGGAAGACGTTTTTGCCGTCATCGAAGATGTTCTTCCGCCGATTTTTGCAAAGTACGGCACGTATAACATCGCGTCCTCCGCACCGTTTGCCCGCATCCCGTACCGTCAGGCCATGGAGGAGTTCGGCTCCGATAAGCCGGACCTGCGCATCGACCTGCGCGTCAAGGACGTTACAGACATTCTGCAAAACTGCGGCTTCGGCCCGTTTGAAAACAACACCGTCAAGGCTGTCCCGGTCTCCAACTGCAAGCTTGCCCGCAAGGCGGTCGATAAACTCTGCGCAGACGTAGAGGTACAGGCCGGCCAGAAGCCGTACTGGTTCAAGGTCGATGAATCCGGCGCCATTGCCGGCGGCATCGCAAAGTTTATCAATGCGGATGAAAAGACCGTGGAAGCCGTCAAATCCGCGCTGTCTCTCGAGCCGAATACGCTCGTGTTCCTCTCCGCAGGCAAGCGTGAGGAGGCCCAGAAGACCGCAGGCGTCATGCGTCGTATGCTCGGCGCGGCGTGCGAGGGCCACATGGATAAAGAGCGCTACGAGTTCTGCTGGATCGTCGATTTCCCCATGTACGAGATCGGCGAGGAATCCGGCGAGCTGGAGTTCTGCCACAACCCGTTCTCCATGCCCTCCGGCGGTATGGAAACGCTGCTTAAGGCCGAGCGCGGCGAGATTGACCCGCTCGATATTCTGGCAGACCAGTACGACCTCGTTTGCAACGGCGTAGAGCTCTCCTCCGGCGCTGTGCGTAACCATGACCCGGAGATCATGGTCAAGGCGTTCGAGATGGTACGCCTCGGCGAAGACGACGTAAAGGCGAAGTTCCCGGCCATGTACAACGCATTCTGCTACGGAGCGCCGCCGCACGCCGGCATCGCCCCGGGCGTAGACCGCATGGTTATGCTGCTCTCCGGCGAAGAATCCATCCGCGAGGTCATCGCGTTCCCGATGAACAAGAGCGCACAGGACGTCATGATGGACGCACCGTCCAAAGTCACCGAGGCACAGCTCAAAGAGCTGCACATCGCCGTGACGGAAGAAGAGTAATGTTCTCTTTAGAACAGAACACGTATAAAAACGCGCGGCTCGGCGATACCGATTTCACGGACGCCGAGCTGCGCGGCTATACGTTTGAAAATTGCGACCTGCGCGGCGCGATGTTTTCCGGCGCTTTGCTTGAAAAATGCCGCTTTTCTGCGTGCGCGTTCGATTTTTCTCGCTTGAACGACGTTTTGGCGCGCGGCTGTTCGTTTGAAAACTGCACGTTTTCGGGCGCAAGCCTGTTTGTCACCGCGTTTGAGAATTGCCGTGTCTCGGGCTGCTCCTTTGCGGGCGCAGACCTCACCGGCTGGGCTGTGCGCGGCGGCACACTCGAATACTGTGTGCTCGATCATTGTCCGCTCAAAAAGCAGGACTTTTCCGGCATCAGTCTGCGCGGTACGAGCTTTGCGGAAGCGGACCTCGAAAAAGCCGATCTTTCCGGCTGCGACCTTACGGAGACCGTGTTCCGCAATGCGCAGCTGAAAGAATGCGACCTGCGCCGTGCCAAATTTTCACGCACCGATATCCGTTTTGCAAAAATGCAGAAAACAAAGATCGATTTGGAGGGCGCGGTGTATCTCGCAGGACTGCTCGGTGCCGTCGTCAACTAAAAAACCGGCAAAAAATCTCGTGAAAAAATGCGGTTTATTTTGTCAACCGCCGTATGGCGTGCATAGGGCTTATAAACGGGTATAGACGGTGTGAAACCGCGCCGGAATGTACCCCAAAAACCGCGAAAAAACGGCATGAAACCACAAGTTAT
>ERZ1032549.348-NODE-348-length-13771-cov-8.616360_pt1 | contig 13771 bp, 13 predicted proteins | sample MGYA00516696_ERZ1032549 | MGnify/ENA primary metagenome ERZ1032549 (study PRJEB33719, sample SAMN04261356) | wastewater metagenome | biome: periurban shantytown; feature: human; material: feces | host: Homo sapiens | place: Peru: Lima | collected 2013-01-22 ... | reverse complement strand
ATACTACCCCTCAATGATACCAAAAACTTTCTGCCAATGCAATAGATTTTGTTGATTTGGCGATGAAAAAACACTATAATGAAATCATAAAAATTCCGTGAGGTGAAAATAATGGACACATTGAGCGCAAGCGTACTAAGAGACAGAAGGCCGCAAATCGGTATTGTGCTGGGCAGCGGCCTGGGTGCCCTTGCAGACAGAATAGAAGGGGCAGAGGCTCTGCCTTACAGCGATATACCCGGTTTTCCGGTCTCTACGGCGCCGGGACACAAAGGACGATTTGTCTTTGGCACCATTGGCGACAAAGAAGTGGTGCTCATGGACGGCCGGGTGCACCTGTATGAGGGCTATACGCCCCAGCAGGTGGTGATGCCCATTCGCCTGATGCGCCAAATGGGCGTTCACACCGTCCTATTGACCAACGCCAGCGGCGGTATTCGCCGTGATCTGCATGCCGGGGACCTGATGCTGCTGACGGACCACATTTCCAGTTTGGTCCCCTCTCCCCTGCGAGGTGAGAACGACCCTGCGCTGGGTGTACGCTTTCCGGATATGCGCCATGTGTATGACGAGGATTTGCAGCGCCTGTTTCGCCAAACGGCAAAGTCACTGGATATTCCGCTGAAAAGCGGCGTCTATATTCAACAGCAAGGCCCGGCATTTGAAACCCCGGCGGAGATCAAAATGTGCGCCTCTCTGGGTGCGGACGCCGTGGGTATGAGTACCGCCATTGAGGCGCAGGCTGCCCGGCACTGCGGATTGCGCGTGGCCGGCGTCAGCTGCATTACCAACCTGGCAAGCGGTCTGCTGGACTGTCCCCTGACCTCCGAGGAGGTGGGCGAAACCGCCGCTAAGGTGGCTGAGAATTTCCAATCCCTGATCCTTGAAACTGTGAAACGGATGTGACAATATGGAAAACTTGAAATACCAAGACGGAAAGCTGGAGATTCTCGACCAGCGACTGCTGCCCAATGAAGCAAAGTGGCTGCCCATCGGCAGCAAAGAAGCGGCCTTTGAAGCCATACAAACGCTGGCAGTACGGGGCGCACCGGCCATCGGTATCTTCGCCGCATTCTCTATGGCGTTGTTTGGCAAGGACGACCCGGCGGCGTGCAAAGCCTACTTAGACAGCGCCCGCCCCACGGCTGTGAACCTGAGCTGGGCCACTGCACGGCTGGCAAAGGTGATAAAAAATGGCGGCGACCCGGTGGCAGAAGCCTTGGCGGTGCAGGCTGAGGACATAGAAATGTGCCGCAAAATCAGCGCTTACGGCTTGTCCCTGCTCCGGGATGGCGATGGTCTGCTGACCCATTGCAACGCCGGCGAGCTGGCTACAAGCCGCTACGGCACCGGACTGGGACCGATCCTGCTGGGCAAGGAAAAGGGCTACAACTTTAAGGTGTTCTCTGACGAAACCCGTCCCCTGCTGCAAGGGGCACGGCTCACCAGCTATGAATTGGAAAAAGCCGGCGTGGATGTGACCCTGATTTGTGACAACATGGCCAGCCAGGTAATGAAAAACGGCTGGATCCAAGCGGTGCTGGTAGGCTGCGACCGGGTGGCAATGAACGGTGACGCCGCCAACAAGATCGGCACTTCCGGGGTGGCCATTCTGGCAAAGCACTACGGTATTCCCTTTTATGTGCTTGGCCCTACCTCCACGGTGGATCCCCACTGTGCCACCGGCGCAGATATTCAGATCGAGGAGCGCCCCGGGGACGAGATCAAAGAGCTGTACTTTGAGCGCCCCACGGCGCTACCTCAAACGAAATGTTACAACCCTGCCTTTGATGTTACGGACCATGACCTGATCACCGCCATTATTACGGACAAAGGCATTTTGCGCCCGCCGTACACCGAGAGCCTGCGCGCCTTGTTTCAGGAGGAAGTATGATACGATTCTATAACGGTCCTGTGCTGACACTGCAACAGGACCAAATGAATATTACGCACCAAGAGGTATGGGTAGACGGCAACCGTATTGTGTGCCTGGGGGCGAACCCGGGGGCAAAAGCGGACCGGGAGATCGACCTGAACGGCGATCTGCTGATGCCGGCCTTTAAGAACGCCCACACCCACTCGGCCATGACATTTGGTCGCTCCTTTAGCGACGATCTCCCCCTACAAAGCTGGCTGTATGACAAAATCTTTCCCTTGGAAGCCAAGCTAACCGCGGAGGATATTTATCATCTGTCCCGACTGGCATTTCTGGAGTATTTGGAGAGCGGCATTTCCGCCTGCTTTGATATGTACTACTTTCCGGAAGCCATGGCAAAGGCGGCGGTGGACGCCGGGTTCCGCACGGTAATGTGCGGTGCGGTTAATAATTTTAAGGAAAGCCCGGCACTACTGGAAGAATACTACAACACCTACAACAACGATCACCCGCTGGTGTCCTACCAACTGGGGTTCCACGCAGAGTACACCACCAACCGCTCCATTATGGAGGCCATTGCGGCGCTGGCAGAGAAGTACAAGGCGCCGGTATATATGCACGCCAGTGAGACGGAGAGCGAGGTGCAGGACTGCATCGGCCGCTACGGCATGACCCCTACGGCGCTGTTTGAGCAGCTGGGGCTGTGGAATTACGGGGGCGGTGCATTTCACAGTGTGTGGGTCAGCAATGAGGACCTGAACATTTACAAAAAACACGGCGTTTACGCAGTGCTGAATGCCGGCTCCAACGCCAAGCTGGCCAGTGGCATTGCTCCGGTGGAAAAAATGTTGCAAATGGGCATTCCCCTGGCGGTGGGCACAGACGGTCCCTCCAGCAACAACGCGCTGGATATGTTCCGGGAAATGTACCTGATCTGCGTACTGCAAAAACTGCGGGAGAAGAACGCCGCAGCGGCAGACGCCAACGCCATATTAAAAGCAGCCACCGCAGGCTCCGCCCGTTGTATGGGACTGCCGGAGGCGGACTGCATCGCCCCCGGTAAGCTGGCAGACCTAACCGTGATCGACCTGCATCGACCCAATATGCAGCCCATCAACAACATCACCAAAAACCTGGTGTACAGCGGTGCCAAAACCAATGTGCGCCTAACTATGGTAGACGGACGAATTCTCTACGAAAACGGCCGGTTCTTGAACACAGATACAGATGAAATTTACAGGAACGCGCAAGCGGTCATTGACCAAATTCGATAAGGAGGCACAGCGATGAAAGTCTTATTGGTCAACGGATCTCCCCACCAACACGGCTGCACCTACACAGCCCTGGCGGAGATCGCCCATACACTGCAAGAAGAAGGCATTGACAGCGAGATCTTTTGGATCGGAAACAAACCCATCGGCGGCTGCATCGGCTGCCACGGCTGTGTAAAGCTGGGTAAATGTGCCTTTGACGACGACCCGGTGAACGCCTTTACAGCCAAGGCAAAGGCAGCGGACGGGTTCATCTTCGGCTCGCCGGTACACTACGCAGCGGCCACCGGCAATCTGACTGCCTTTATGGACAGGGTGTTCTATTCCGACGGTTGCGGCAAAGGCAGAGCCTTTTACTTAAAACCCGCAGCAGCAGTAGCCAGCGCCCGCCGGGCAGGCACCACCGCCACCCTGGACCAACTGAACAAGTACTTTACTATTGCTCAAATGCCGGTGATCTCCTCCCGGTACTGGAATATGGTTCACGGCTTTACCCCGGAGGATGTGATGAAAGACCTGGAAGGTCTGCAAGTGATGCGGGTACTGGCGCGGAATATGGCCTACTTCTTAAAGTGCAAGGCCGCCGGTGCCGCCGCTGGCGTGGAACCACCCAAAACGGAGCGAGCCATTCTCACCAACTTTATTGACTGATTTATAAGAACAGAAAAAGAGCCATCGGCAATGCCGGTGGCTCTCTTTGTATAGTCTATTCTTATTTTGCTGCGGTCTCGCAGTACAGGCAGCGGTAGGTGCCCTTGTCCGGGTCAACCAGGGTGAACACATCATCCACCTGCTCGTGGTTGCTGATACACGCCGGATTGGGGCAATGCACCATATTCACCAGCTTTTCCGGCAGATGCAGCGCCTGCTTTTCCGCCGCTTTTCCGCCGCAGATCACATTCACGGTGGTATGGGGGGCCAGGTACGCCACCGCGTCCAAGTTCAAGTCAAACTTGTCCGTGGCGATCTTAAGCACATCTTTTTTGCCCATTTTAGAGGACTTGGCGTTTTGGATCAGCGCCACCTGGGCGTCGGTCTTGTCCAGCCCCAACAGCTTATAAATACGCATACCCATACCCGCGGGGATATGGTCCAGTACATAGCCGTTTTGGATCGAATCAATGGTCATTCCAGTACACCTCCCCACTTCAGCAGCGTCATAATCAGCGCCATACGCATGTATTTGCCGTTCTTGGCCTGTTCAAAATACTTGGCTCGCGGATCGTCGTCCACATCCACGGTGATTTCATGGACCCGAGGCAGCGGGTGCATAATGGTCAGATCGCTTTTGGCGCTTTCCAGCTTTTCCGGGTCCAGTACAAAGGCGTCCTTATGACGCAGGTACTCGTCTTCCGAAAAGAAGCGCTCTCTTTGAATACGGGTCATATAAAGTACATCCAGCCGGGGCATCACATCTTCCATGTGCTCCACCTCTGTGTACTTCATACCGGAGGCGTCCAGCACATCCGTTTTGATATAATCCGGCACTGCCAACTCCTTGGGAGAAATCAGCACAAACTCCACATCCGTATAGCGGCACATAGCCTTAATGAGGGAATGCACCGTGCGGCCAAATTTCAAATCCCCGCAAAGGCCGATGGTCAGGTGGTCCAAACGACCCTTTTCCCGATAAATGGTGAGCAGATCCGTTAAGGTCTGCGTGGGGTGGCTGTGGCCGCCGTCCCCGGCGTTGATGATGGGCACATCGCTCTTAAAGCTGGCAACCCGGGGCGCACCCTCCAGCGGGTGACGCATAGCGATAATATCCGCATAGCAGGACACAATCTTCACCGTGTCCCCTACCGTCTCGCCCTTGGAGGCAGAGGAAGAATTGGCCGCTGCAAAGCCCAGCACATTGCCGCCCAGCTCCATCATCGCCGCTTCAAAAGACAGGCGGGTGCGGGTAGACGGCTCAAAAAACAGGGTTGCCAATTTTTTGCCGTCGCACACATGGGCGTATTTCTTAGGGTCGGCGATAATGTCCGTAGCCAAGTGGATCAAATCGTCAATCTCTTCTACCGTAAAGTCCGTTGTATCTAAACAATGACGCATAAAGACCACTCCTTTTGTTTACAGTTTCATCCAAGCCGGGTCCTGGGGGTTCTTTTGGAACGCGGTCAGCTTGGCAATATCCTTGTCTGCGATATAACCCTCGGCAGCAGCCACCTTGGACAGGGTGTCAAAGTCAGACAGGCTGTAATTCACCACATCGGCAGCAGCCAGGCGCTCCACGCCCTTTTGCAGACCGTAGGTGAAGATGGAGGCAATACCCAGCACCTGAGCACCGGCCTGGCGCAGCACATCTACCACTTCCAGCACAGAGCCGCCGGTGGAGATCAGATCCTCAATCACCACGACCTTCGTGCCCGGCTCCATTTTGCCCTCAATTTGGTTTTGGCGGCCGTGATCCTTATGACCGGAGCGCACATAACCCATGGGCAGGTCCAAAATGGTAGCGGTAATGGCTGCGTGGGCAATACCCGCCGTAGAGGTGCCCATCAGCATCTCCGCTTCCGGGAACTTCTCTTTTACAATCTCAGCCAGTCCGGCCTCCACATCTTTCCGTACCGCAGGAGCGGACAAAGTCAGCCGGTTGTCGCAGTAAATGGGGCTGTGGATACCGGAAGCCCAGGTAAAGGGATCGTCCGGCTTTAAGAACACAGCACGAATGGACAGCAAATCTTTTGCAATCTGTTCCTTAGTAATGGTCATAATAACACTCCTTAATCTATAAATTCACGGCAGCAGCGTCTGTACGCAGCCACCGGGTCATCGGCAGCGGTAATGGGGCGGCCCACCACAATGTAGTCGGAACCGATCTCCTTTGCCTTGGCAGGGGTGGTCACCCGCACCTGGTCGCCCAGGTCGCCGTCTGCAAAGCGTACGCCGGGGGTCACGGTCATAAAGGCCTGGCCGCAGGCGTCCTTCACCATGCCCGCCTCCTGCGGCGAGCACACCACGCCGTCCAGACCGGCGGTCTTGGCGTTCTTGGCGTACTGCACAATGGTGTCGTTGATAGTAGCGTTGATGAGCAGTTCTTTTTGCATGCGCTCCTCACTGGTGGAGGTCAGTTGGGTCACGGCGATCAGCAGCGGACGCGTGCCATCCGGCCGGGTCAGGCCCTCCAGCGCGGCCTCCATCATCTCTACTGTACCGGCAGCGTGCACATTGGTCATATCCACATCCAGTCGGCTCAGCACTGCCATGGACTTCTTTACCGTATTGGGAATATCGTGCAGCTTCAGATCCAAAAAGATCTTATGTCCACGCTTTTTCAGCTCCCGCACAATGGACGGACCCTCTGCGTAATACAGCTCCATACCGATCTTCACAAAGGGCTTTTCCTCTGTGAATTTGTCCAGGAACGCAAAGGTTGCCTCTGCGCTTGCAAAATCGCAAGCCACGATCACATCTTTACCCATTTTTTACCACTCCTATCACATCACTTAATTTATCAATCCCCAGGTCTGCGCACACAGTCGGCAGATCCTCAATGATTTTTTTGCAAGCGTAGGGGTCTACCAAATTGGCAGCGCCTACCTGTACAGCCGTGGCACCGGCCATCATCATCTCCACCACATCCCGGGCACTGGTAACGCCGCCGCAGCCCATCACGGGAATGTTGCAGGCACTGGCCACCTGGTACACCATACGCACCGCCACCGGAAACACCGCCGGGCCACTAAAACCGCCCATTGTGTTGGCAATCACCGGTCGACGCCGGTTCAGATCAATGCGCATACCCAGCAGGGTGTTGATCAGACAAATACCATCCGCACCGGCCTCTTCGCAAGCCTTGGCAATGGCTACAATATCCGTTACATTAGGCGACAGCTTAATGAACACCGGCTTGGTGGTCACTGCCTTTACCGCCCGGGTCACTTCTGCGGCACAGGCCGGATCGGTGCCAAAGCTCATACCGCCGCCGTGCACATTGGGGCAGGATACATTCACTTCCAAAATCCCAACCTGCTCCTCTTTGTCCAACAGCTGGCAGGTATAGGCATAGTCCTCCACGGAGAAGCCGCTCACGTTGGCGATCACCGGCTTGTGAAAGATTTTTTTCAGCTCCGGCAGTTCATGCTGGGTCACATGGTGCACCCCGGGATTTTGCAGACCAACGGCATTGATCATGCCGGCGGTGCATTCTGCAATGCGGGGGGTGGGATTGCCAAAACGCGCATCCCTTGTGGTGCCCTTAAAGGAGAAAGAGCCTAACATGTTAATATCATAAAATTCGCTGAATTCCTTGCCGAAGCCGAAGGTGCCGGAGGCAGGAACCACCGGATTGTCCAACTCCAGCCCGCACAAATTCACACGCAGGTCTACCATACAATCTCCTCCTTCACCAGCACCGGGCCGTCCTTGCAAATGCGCTTGTTGCCGTACTTGGTCTTGCAGGAGCAGCCCATACAAGCGCCAAAACCGCAGCCCATGCGCTCCTCAAAGGAGAACTGACCGGAGGTGGCAGAGCGGTCATATACCGCCCGCAGCATCGGCAGCGGACCGCAGGTATAAAAGTAGTCATACTCTACCGGAAAGGCATCCGTCACGAAGCCCTTGGTGCCTACACTGCCGTCCACGGTGGTGATCCGCACTTCCGCACCCAGTGCGGCGAATTCCTCGGCGTAGAACACTTCGTCCGCCGTGTTAAAGCCCAGAATCACCGTCACCTGCTGCCCGGCAGCCCGCAAGCACTTGCACAGATTGTAAAGGGGCGGCACACCTACACCACCGCCAATAAGCAGCGCGTGGTGCACAGGCTCCATCGTATAGCCGTTGCCCAGGCCGGTGAGCACATCCAGCGTCTCCCCCGGCTGCATCTTTGCCATTTGGGCCGTCCCCTGCCCCACAACTTTATAGATGATGGTCACCGTCCGGCTGTCATAGTCGCAGACGGAGATGGGGCGGCGCAGGAACTTGCCCTCCAGGGCAATGTTCACAAACTGGCCCGGCGCCGTAATGTACCGGGTGTCCCCTGCCAGCACCATACGGTACACGCTGGCGGTCAGAGGTCGATTATCTTCTATTGTAAAAATACCTTGTTTATACATACGCTTACTCCGCGTCAATGGTGGACACACCCAAAGTGATCTCCTCCAGCACATCCAGCAGCACCTTTACCGTGTCCAGCGAGGTGAACATGGTCACATTGTTTTCCACCGCAGCCCGGCGAATTTCCGAGCCGTCCGAGTGACTGTCGCCGTGGTTAATATCAATGGTATTAATCACATAGGCAATGTGCCCCTGGCGCAGTGCCATCAAGATTTCGTCGCTGTCATCCTCAGTGAGCTTTTGCCGCACCCGGGTGCGAATGCCGTGGTCTTTCAGGTACTTGGCGGTGCCCTCGGTGGCTTCGATATTAAAGCCCAGGTCGTAGAACCGACGGATCAACGGCAGCGCAGTAGGCTTGTCCTGATCCGCAATGGTCACCAGCACCGTGCCGTAGTTAGACACATGCAGCCCGCTGGATTGTAACGCTTTATACAGAGCGCGGGTCAGGCTCTTGTCGTAACCGATCGCCTCGCCGGTAGACTTCATCTCCGGGGACAGATAAGTGTCCATCCCTTTCAGCTTGCTAAAGGAAAACGCAGGCGCCTTTACATACCAGCGCTTTTTCTCCGTGGGATACACCTCCGTAATGCCCTGCTCTTTTAAGCTGTGGCCCAGGATCACCTGGGTGGCAATGTGCGCCATAGGCACGGAAGTGGCTTTGGACAGGAACGGCACCGTGCGGGAAGAACGGGGATTCACCTCGATCACATACACATCGTCGTTGCTGTCTGCAATAAACTGGATATTGTAAAGGCCCACGATGCCGATGGCCGTACCCAGTTTAACGGTATAATCAATAATCTTGTCCTTGACCGCCTGGCTGACGGAGAAGGTGGGGTAGATGCTGATAGAGTCGCCGGAATGTACGCCGGTGCGCTCCACATGCTCCATAATACCGGGAATGAACACATCTGTGCCGTCACAGATGGCGTCCACCTCCAGCTCTTTACCCATAATGTATTTATCCACCAACACCGGCTGATCGGTGTTGATCTCCACAGCCGTTTGCAGGTAGTGGCGCAGGCTCTCCTCATTGGCAACAATCTGCATGGCACGACCGCCCAATACAAAGGAGGGGCGCACCAGCACAGGATAACCGATGGAGGCGGCAACGCGCACGCCCTCTTCAATATCCGTAACAGCCAGACCCTTAGGCTGGGGAATGCCCTGCTTTTCCATTACCTTTTCAAAGCTGTCCCGGTTCTCTGCCCGGTCAATGGCAGCCACATCGGTGCCGATGATGGGCACACCCAACGCGTCCAGCGGAGGCGCCAAGTTAATGGCGGTCTGACCGCCAAGGGACACCACAATGCCCATGGGCTGCTCCAGCTCGATCACATTCATCACATCTTCCACCGTCAGCGGCTCAAAATACAGCTTGTCCGAGGTGGTGTAATCGGTAGACACGGTCTCCGGGTTGTTATTAATGATAATCGCCTCATACCCGGCGTCCCGAATGGACCAAATAGCGTGAACTGTGGAGTAGTCAAATTCCACGCCTTGACCGATGCGAATGGGGCCGGAGCCAAGCACTACGATCTTCTTTTTATCTGATACAACGGACTCATTCTCCTCCTCATAGGTGGAGTAGAAGTACGGCACATAGGAGTCAAACTCAGAGGCACAGGTGTCGATCATCTTATACACCGGGAACAGCTTGATCGACTTGCGCAGGTTAAAGACTTCCGCCTCCGTCATACCCCACAGCTGGCCGATATATTTGTCGGACACGCCCATTTTTTTGGCGTCCCGTAAGGTCTGTTCATCCCGGGGATTGGCTCGCAATACCGCCTCAAAGTCCACAATGTTCTTGAACTTTTCCAAAAACCACATATCAATCTTCGTGGCATTATAAATGCGGTTCAAATCGCAGCGCAGCCGGATCAACTGGGCAATGGCGTACAGCCGATCATCGGTGCCGGTGTGGATATAGTCCAGCAGCTCCTCTTGACTGTACGTGTCAAACTTCTTCATATACAGATGGCAAACGCCAATCTCCAGGGAGCGCACCGCCTTAAGCAGGCTCTCCTCCATGGTGCGACCTACGCTCATCACCTCGCCGGTGGCCTTCATCTGGGTGTTCAGCGTATTGTTGGCGTCAGCGAATTTGTCAAAGGGGAACCGGGCGATCTTGGTGACCACATAGTCCAGGGTAGGCTCAAAGGAAGCGGGGGTGTTGGCAATAGGGATCTCGTCCAGATGCATACCCACGGCAATCTTGGCGCTGACCCGAGCAATGGGATAGCCGCTGGCCTTGGAAGCCAAGGCAGAGGAACGGCTGACGCGGGGGTTCACCTCAATGAGGTAATACTGGAATGAGTGAGGGTCCAGCGCGAACTGCACATTGCACCCGCCCTCGATTTTCAGCTCCCGAATGATCTTCAAAGCTGAATCACGGAGCATCTGGTACTCTTTGTTGGTGAGGGTCTGAGAAGGAGCCACCACCACAGAGTCGCCGGTATGGATACCCACCGGGTCAATATTCTCCATATTACAAATGGTAATGGCGGTATCGTTGGCGTCCCGCATCACCTCATATTCTACTTCTTTATAGCCTTTAATGCTCTTTTCCACCAGCACCTGGTGCACCGGTGACAGGGCCAAGGCATTTTTCAGCATCACACGGCACTCTTCTTCATCATCCGCAAAGCCGCCGCCGGTGCCGCCAAGGGTAAAGGCCGGGCGCAGCACAACGGGATAACCGATCTCTGCAGCAGCACGCAGACCGTCCTCCAAGGTCTCTGCGATCTCTGAGGGCAGCACTGGCTCCCCCAGTCCCTGGCACAGTTCCTTAAACAGCTCTCGGTCCTCAGCCCGCTCAATGGACTCAAAGCTGGTGCCGAGAATTTCTACATCGCACTCTTGCAAAACGCCTTTTTTCGCCAGCTGTACCGCCAAGTTCAGACCGGTTTGGCCGCCCAGGGAAGGCAAGATAGCGTCCGGGCGCTCATGACGAATAATACGCGCCACATATTCCAAATTCAGCGGCTCCATATAGACTTTATCGGCAATATCCGTATCGGTCATAATGGTAGCCGGGTTGGAGTTGATGAGCACGACTTCATAGCCCTCTTCACGCAGGGCAAGGCAGGCCTGGGTGCCGGCATAGTCAAACTCCGCCGCCTGGCCAATGACGATGGGGCCGGAGCCGATCACCAATACTTTATGAATATCTGTACGCTTAGGCATGGTTTTGCGCCTCCTCCATCAAATCAATAAACCGGTCAAACAAATAGGCACTGTCCTGTGGACCGGGTGCGCTCTCCGGGTGGTACTGCACGGAGAACAGCCGGTTCTCCGGGGAGGCCACACCTTCAGCGGTGCGATCCAGCAGGTTCATGTGGGTCAGCTCCAACTCCGTGCCGGCCAAAGACGCCACATCCACCGCATAAGAATGGTTCTGCGAGGTGATCTCGATCTTGCCGTTCTCCAAATGCTTCACCGGGTGGTTACCACCCCGGTGGCCAAACTTCATCTTAAAGGTCTTCGCTCCCAGCGCCAGGCTGATCATCTGGTGCCCAAGACAAATGCCGAAGATGGGCAGCTTGCCCTTAAGCTGCCGCACCACTTCGATCACCGGGGTCACATCCTCCGGGTTACCGGGACCGTTAGACAGGAACAGTCCGTCCGGATGCATTCGCAGAATCTCCTCCGCGGTAGTATCGTAAGGCACGACCGTCACATTGCAGCCTTTTTCGTTCAGCTTGCGGATAATATTCAGCTTTATCCCGCAGTCAATGGCTACCACATCGTACTTATGGTTAGGAGTACGGGAATACCAGCGCTTTTTGCAGCTGACCCGAGACACCATATCTGTGGGAATGGTGTAATTCTTCACCTGCCACAGGGCACTGTCATAGGGCATATCCGCCGGGAAGATACCCACTTTTTGGCTGCCTTCGTCTCGAATGATACGGGTGAGCATACGGGTGTCAATCCCACTGATACCGGGAATTCCATATTCCTCCAGCACCTCAGACAGGGTCTTGGTATAGCGGAAATTGGAGGGCTGATCGTTGTATTCCCGCACGATCAGGCCGCCCATGGTGGGAATCTTGGTCTCATAATCCTCATCGGTCATACCGTAGTTGCCGATGAGCGGGTAAGTCATCACAACCATTTGATCTGTATAACTGGGGTCGGAAACGATCTCCTGATACCCCACCATAGAGGTGTTAAACACGATCTCGTTAATGGCACTCTTATCTGCGCCAAAGCCGTAGCCGAAGAACTGTTTGCCGTTCTCCAGCACCAACTGCTTATCGTAAGGCTTCATATACTACTTCTCCTCTCCATACCGTCAATCTGTTTTTGCCCTGCACCTGCCAACCGGCAAAAGGCGTTGCCCTGCCCATGGTCACAAACTTGTCCGGGTCTACCGTCCAGCTGCAGTCCGTGTCCAGCAGGCACAGATCCGCCGGTGCGCCGGGAACAATCTCGCCAACCGGCAGGTCAAATATTTCTCTTGGCCGCACGGCCATCATTTGAATCAGCTTTTCAAAGGTCATCACGCCGGTGCGCACCAGCTTGGTGTACAGCACCGGGAATGCCGTTTCCAGACCCACAATACCCATGGCGGAACCGGACAGACCCTTCTCTTTTTCCGCAGCACTATGAGGCGCATGGTCGGTGGCGATCACATCCACCGTGCCGTCTGCTACGCCCTCTAACAGGGCTTCCCTATCGCTGCGGCTGCGCAAGGGCGGGTTCATCTTAAACCGACCGTCCTCCTGTAAATCCTCATCACACAAAACAAGGTAGTGGGGGCCGGTCTCGCAGGTGACGGGCACGCCGCTTTTTTTCGCTTCTCGAATCACTTCCACGCTCTCCTTGGTGGAAATGTGGCACACATGGTAACGACAACCGGTATCCGACGCCAGGCGGCAGTCCCGCTCGATCATCTTCCACTCAGAGGCGGAAGAAATGCCCCGGTGACCGTGCGCCTTGCAGTAAGCGCCGTCGTGAATGTAGCCGCCATTCAGCAGATCGTTGACCTCGCAGTGGGCGGAAATCACCTTGTTCAGCGCCTTGCATCGCACCATCGCTTCTCGCATTAAGCCTTCGTCCTGCACACCGCAACCATCGTCGGAAAAGCCCACCACCTTTGGTGACAGCGCTTCAAAATCCACCAATTCGCCACTACCTTTGCGCCCCTTGGTAATAGAGGCAAAGGGCAAAACCTGGATTTTGGCGTCCCGGTCAATGATCGCCTGTTCCTCTGCCAAATGAGCCGGGGTGTCCGGCGCCGGGGTCAGATTGGGCATTGCGCAAACGGTGGTATAGCCCGCCGCAGCTGCCGCCCCGGACCCGGTGGCAATGGTCTCCTTATAAGAAAAACCGGGCTCACGGAGATGCACATGCACATCAACGAAACCCGGTATAAGGAAATACTGACCCCTTGCGTCAAAAAGGGCATTTACCCCATCAGAGGAAATGGAGGTGCCGAGGGACTTTATTTTGCCTCCCTGTAAGAGGACATCTGCCGTATGAAACCCACCGCCGTTCCAGCAGCGCGCGTTCTGAATAAGCAATGTCATATTCTGTACTCTCCATCAAAATTGCTGTTCGT
>ERZ1032549.344-NODE-344-length-13818-cov-6.941510_pt1 | contig 13818 bp, 7 predicted proteins | sample MGYA00516696_ERZ1032549 | MGnify/ENA primary metagenome ERZ1032549 (study PRJEB33719, sample SAMN04261356) | wastewater metagenome | biome: periurban shantytown; feature: human; material: feces | host: Homo sapiens | place: Peru: Lima | collected 2013-01-22 ... | reverse complement strand
GTTTCTGACGTAGGCGTACCGTATAGCCCCTTCCCTGCATATCCGGTCGCGGACGTAATCGTAGTCGAACAGCATGCGGAAGCCGTCCCGGTAGGCCGGCGCCACCAATTTGTCGCAATAGTCGAGCAGCATCTCGCGGAAGGAACCGCCATGTTTGTCAAGCATTTTTTGCACATAGCCGGGAACCACGACCGGCCGTTGCGTATCGGCACGCAGATTGACCACATAAGCGATCGAATACCGTATATTCAAATGCTGCAGCAACGATTCCATGTCTTTGTTGCGTACCAGGATGTCCTCAAGCTGCTTGTTCAACGTGCGCAACTGCCTTTTGCCGCTGCCGCTGGCGTAGTAGCGCTTCTTGTCCTTGCGCATCTCGTTTTCCGCCTGGTTGACCAGATCCGGAATATCCTCGCCGTCATCGGATTCGGCCATGCCCACGGACAGCTCGCAACCGTGATCAAGCAGCTCCTGACGCATATATCCCATCTGTCGGGCGCTCTGCGCCATCGAATGGGCGAAACTGATGATCACGAACTCGTCGCCGCCGATGCGGTAGATATTATCGTCGCCGAAATAGGCGCGCGCCGCGTCCGCAAGCTCGCACAGCACCACGTCGCCTCTGGCATGACCCAAATGATTATTGATCTCATGCAGGCCAATCAGATCTATGTACATCACCGTCAACGGCTTGTCATGGGTGGCTTGGATGAATTCCACAGCATCGTCGAAAGCGTTGCGGTTGAGCAGCCCCGTCAATGAATCCCGTCGGTACTCCTCGCCGTTCAACCGGACAAAGGACTCTATCGGCAGGTTCCGGCCAACCATCACCACGGCCCATGGATCGCTTTCGGAGCATTCACGTGAGGGAATCACCGCGAAGGAGATCATGCCGGTTCTGGCCAGCACCTCACTGCGGTACACTCCGAACGCGGATTTCTGCGAGAACAGCAGCGAACGGAGCGAAGCCAGATCCATATCAGCACGGAACCTGTCGGCATCGTCCGGATGCACCACGCGTTCGGCGATCAGCGTCTGCACGTAGGTTTCGAAATCATCGGTTTCCGGCGTCGGCAGTATGCCATCGCGTTTGACCGCGCGGTACTCGCCCGTCTTCACATTCAGTCGGGAGAGTTCCGCCACGCCATTGGCCAGAATCTCGAAGGTGCTGGCGGCGAGCGCGGACGTCTCAAGCATGGTACGGCCGTTGACGGGCACATAGCTGCCATGCATGAAATCGTTTGACATATCCCAGAAATGCCGGTCGTCGGGACGTTCGGCCAACAGCTTCTCCATCCGTCCCACCGGAAGCGGTTCGTGGAAGTAATACCCTTGGATGTACCGGCATCCCACGGACAGCAGCTGGTCGACCTGCTGTTTGGTCTGTGCGCCTTCGGCGATGACCAGCAGTCGCAGCTTTCTGGCCATGTTGACCACCGATTCGACGATTTTCAGCCCTTTGCTGGCATTGTCCTCATTGAGGTCGATGAATTTCATGTCAAGTTTGATCACATCGACGTTGATGTCCTTGAGCATGTTCAGCGACGAATACGCCGATCCGAAATCATCCATCAGCACCGCGATGTTGTCCGCATGCAGCTTGCGGATGGTGCTTTCCACTTTGGACAGGTTCCTGGCCACGGCGCTTTCGGTGATTTCCGCTTGGAGCAGCCGAGCGTCGACATCGTATTCGTTCAGCAGTCCGGTGAGCGTGTCCGCCACATCCATCTGGTCGATGTCCACCATGGAGACGTTCACGGAAATCGGCACCAGATTGCGGCCCTCACGTTCCCAACGTGCCAGCATCCGGACCACGGAACGCCATACGAACACGTCCAGTCGGGAGATTTGTCCGGCCTGTTCCAGCATGGGAACGAACCTGCCCGGAGATACCACACCATATTTGGGGTGGTTCCAACGCACCAGCGCCTCGGCACCGACGATGGCACCCGTAGCCGCATTGCATTTGGGCTGCAGGTAGAAGCAGAACTCGTTGTTGTCGAACGCACGGTCGATCTCGTCGAACGTCAGCTCCGGCACAAGCTCGTCGGTGGACGGCGTCCTGCCCATTTCCGGTGTGTCAGCCAAACAGATTCCTTCCTGTCACCACGTCCTATCCGTGATATTCACCGTTGTACTGTATCAGGGTGACGTCCTCAACACCCTCGATGGCACGAATCCGCTCGGCGAACGTCATGTCCTTGTCGTCGCAGAACACTTCCACGGCCATCTCCACATGGTCGCCACGCATGGTTTTGGATTTGACGAAGAACTTCGTGCGGCCGAACGCGCGCGTGATGTCGTCCCCGACCGCGTCGGAAGCGTAATGGATCACCGCGATGTACACGCGGCCCTTGTCCTGATGCGAATAGAACAGGGCGAGCATGCCGATCATCACCGCGCCGGCGACCACCACCAGCAGATACATGCCCGCGCCGGCCGCGATGCCGGACGTGATGGCCCAGAACAGGTACAACAGGTCCATCGGATCCTTCACGGCGGTACGGTAACGCACGATGGACAACGCGCCCACCATACCAAGCGAGATCACGATGTTCGTGCTGATGGCCAATGTGACCATGCAGGTGAGCACGCACATGCCCACCAGCGTCACCGCGAAGCTGCGCGAATACACGACGCCCGTGTAGAACCGCCGGTATACGCAGTAGATGACGATGCCCACCAGCAGCGCCACCAGCAGGGCCAGCGCCATTTTGGGCACGTTGTATTGGCTGAAGGAGTTCAGCACCGATTTCTTGATCATGTCGTTTACGCTCATGGTTTCGCTTTCTCTTTTGCGATTGTTCGGTTATTACGTTTTCTACGATTGCCGATGTTTTCGGCTGCGCGTTTTCGTCCGTCTGTTTTCGGTCTTCCGCGATACGTCCGACCGGTGCGCTCAAGTCACACGCTCGGCACGTTCCAGCCTTCCTGCCAGTAGTCGAAACCCCGCAGATACGAGGCTTTGTCATAGCACAGCACGTATTTCGAGGCGGCCGTTATCTCCTGCGCCTTGCCTGGCAGAATGTCACGCACGATCTGCGGCAGGAATTCGGTGAATTTGACCTCCATCACCAGCTTGCCCGGCTCAAGTACCGGCAGAGTGGGCAGACCACGGTCGAAAACGTCGAATCCATCCACCGCCGCGCGCACGTTCATATCGAAGGTGATGCGCACCGTGCCCGCGTCGAGGATCCACGGCTCACGCTCGTAATCGACGATCACCCGCGGCCGCAGCACATTGCTCATGTATTCCACATAGAATTCCCGGCACAACGGCTCTTCGCTGTGTTCCAAAAATCCGACATCGCCGGCCAATATCCGATCGAACTGCCCATGCGTGAGCGACGCGTCCTCTTTGTATATCCAGCTGTCGCGCTTGCGCTTGCGCTCCAACTTGATCACGCGGTCGCTGTAATCGTAAATACGGATACGGTATTTCTTGCGCATCAGCACGCCGTCCACCTTCTCCTGGTAGGCGGTGTTCCAATAATCGTCGAAATACAGGCTGCGAATCATATAGCAGCCGCCACGCGCATGGCTGTCCTGTTCAAGCAACGGAGCCAAACGCAAGTTCAGATCGGCTTTCTGCCCGTACGAAATCAGATACTTGAGCTCATGCCGGTAATGTTCCTCACAGCGGCGCGGAGGCATGGAAAGCTCCTCGCCGACACGACGGCGGACCCGTTCCAGCAGTTTCGACGCCCCGCCATCACCGCGCATTGACATCCTCCACTATCTTCCCGGATTTGATGTAGAAGCATCTCGTGCCGTACGTCTTGCCGGTGTCGGTCATGTAGTAGTCGAAGGCGTCCTGCGTCTTGCCGGAGGTGTTGCGTGCCCGCACTCGTATGAAATACTGTCCGTCGCCTGGCAGGTCCGTCACCGTCTCCGGCAATGCCAGATCGGTTTTGGAGAAGATGACGTCCTCACACAGATGGTCCTTGGCGACGGTGACGTCGTAGCTCAGATCCTCGTCACGGAAATCGTACGAGGCGTCCCAGCTGAATTTGAGTTTGCCGTCTGCGGCCTGTGGAGCGTCGATGAAAAACGGCATGGGCTTGTCGAAGCTTTCTTTGTAGATCCTGTAGTTCTGCGCGACCTCGTCGTGCAGCTGCCCCGCCACTTCGTCATACTGGGCGCGCGTCAGCGGCTCGTACATGGAATCGGGCGTCCTCCACAAATACTGCCTGGTGATGGACTCGTAGTGGTCCACCATCGTATTGATGCGTTTTGCGCTCATATAGCGGTATTCCCGCTTCACGGCCTTGTCGAGTTCGTCGCGGAACGATTTGGTCTGCAGGCAGCGTTTGAACAGCACGTTGCCCCAATAGTTGCTGACTCCCTGCTCCCAGCTGGAACCGGTGGAGATATTGCGGATCTGGTTCTCCTTGCGCATGAGCATGCCGTCATTGTCCCAGTCCAGCACATAGAAGGTGTTGGAATTCGTTGGGCTGTACAGGTACATGTTGCGGCTCTGCGTGTCGGTGTTGCCGGTCAGCAGCTGGAACGCCATCCAGTATGCGAGATTTTCCGTATCGAAATATTTGCCGAGGATGCTGCTCATCGGCACCGAATAATCGTTGAGCTGGTTGAGCATGGCGATGAGTTTGGTATGGTCGCTGTTGCCTTTGACCTCCAGCTTCTCCTCGAATTTCGACAGATTGTATTTGGGATCGTCGGCGAGTCTGATCACGTCCGCGTCGCGTTGGAATTCGAAGTAGTTGACCTTGTACAGCTGGCCGTTCTTGTCGAGGCCGTGCGCTTGGAGCGCGCTTTTGTTGAGCTGCTCCACCTGCGTGTACAGGCCATAGTCGTCGAAGGAGTTGGAACCGGAGGTTTCGTCCTTGACGTACAGGTGCACGAATTGCGTGCGCAGTCCCATCATCTGGTCGATGCCGCGGATCAGGTCGTATGCCATCTTGTTGCGGAATCGCAGCCCTTCGCCCATATGCTTGTTCAATGCGATGGTGCGCTGCCCGCGCCATTTGCCTTTGCCGCTTTTCAGCTCGATTTTGTAGTTCTTCTGCTTATTGAGACTGGACGACTGGCCGCGCACCTGCACGGTGGCGTTCGGCGCTTTTTCACCGTAGCCGAGTTCGCCGGATACAGGCCCCTGTTCGTCGCCGACCTGCAGCAGACCGTTGACTTGGTACCGGTTGGTGCGCATGGCCGCGTAATCATCCACGGAATACTGGTTGATTTCGCTCCAACTGTGGTCGGTGCCTTCCGACTTGTTGCCGCGCGAGACCGTCAGATACATGGTTTCCACACCGCTGTCGTCATACACCTTGTACAGCGAGTCGTTGTCACGCAGATGCGCGCCGTCAAGCCCCTGCGTGGCGCTTTTCTTGACTTTCTCATGCTTTCCTTGCGATTGCGCCGCCGATTTGTCTGCCGTGGAACCACTGTCCGCAGCGTTTCCGCAGGCGACGCAGGAGAACGTCGTCACGACCGTGGCGATGATCGCCACGCATTTGAATATGGCATTGCGGCCGCACGGCCGATTACCCATCGTCATTCGTCCGTTCCTTTCCATGCTTTCCACGCTTTCCCTCATGATTCCTTCCGTCCGAAAGTTCCATGCAGCCGTTCGCCGAATTCGTCCAACGCTTCGCCCAGTTTCGTAAACCATCCGCGCTTTTCGGTCGCCACAATCGGCTGCGCGCCGAGCACACGATACGGCAGATTGTCGGTGAACACCGCCAATCGCACGACCGCGGCCAGCAGGAACGCCGACGCGCCCAGCAGGAAGCCGAATCCCATCAGCGTGACCGGAACGAACTGCGAAATGACAGTCAAGACCGTGGCCGACCCGGCGAATATCGCGGCGCAGCACACCGCGCCGAAGTAATCAGTGAAATACAGCAGAATCATCAGCACGGTGTTGCCGACCGCGTACAGGGCGTATCCGACGCACAGCACACGGAAATAACCATGCATGCCATCGTTGAAACCGAGCGGCAGCACGCCCAACACCATCTTTTCCAACGAGATGACCGCCGCGGTGACGAACAGCTGCTTCAACGCGGTGTAGTACAGCTCACGGTTGAGCACGGCGAGCATCTCGCGTTCGGCCACCACGATGTCCTTCACGGTGCCGCCGTCGTTGAGCAGCGCGTAGTAGGCACGGTATTTCGGATAGAAATTGACTTCCACCGACACCACGAAATTCACGGTGGTGATCAGAATCGTCAGGAACGCCAGTAATGCGGGCACATCATAGTAGGGGGCACCGTAGAACAGTCCCTTCACATGCACGCCAAGCGGACCACACCAGGTGATCACCAAGTGGGAGAACAAGCCGAGGGTGGTCAGCAGTCCCGTCAGGGCGAGCGGCAGGAACCGGTCCAGCCATGCGAGGAACGTCCACGGGCTTTCCGAGCTTTGCGGGAAATACCGGTGCAGCAGCACCACGTCCCAGACCATCATCACGCCGTAGCCGAACGCCACTGCGGCCAGCAGGCTTTCCACCTGCGGCAGGCCCAGCGCCATCATCGCGCATGCGGACAGGAACGCCACGACCACCGCCGCGACGAACGACCACATGATGCCTTGGTAATCCTTGATGGCCGTCAGATAGCTCATCGCATTCCAATTGACGATCATTTCCAGGAACAGCCATAGGCAGAGTAACCCCTGCATGAGGGTCGCGCCGGAAAACAGCAGGAACACCGCGTACAGCACCGCACCCACCGCCAGCATGAGGGTCGTGGATCCCCAGAACGATGGAAGAATGGTCTCCTCATGATGTTCGAACAGCATGTCCGCAAGGAAACGCGTCACCGGCATGGACAGGAAGCTGGTCAACACCAATGAGGCGAGCAGCGTGTACGTGATCATGCAGACCAGCAGATTCTGGTCCGCGCGGGGCACGTGCCACCAACCGCTGACCGCCAGCACGCCGAACTGCAGCAGGATGCCCAGCAGCATCGGTCCGGTGCAGATCACACCGGCATAACCGTAGGCGCGCACCATGGCGACCAGGCCCTTGCGGTGGAACAGTTTCTTGAGTTCGAATCCGATTCCCGCCATATCAGTGCTCCAACCCGTAATGGTCGGCGGTATCGAGATACAGCGCACGGTATTCGTCAAGCATGCGCTCATGCCGATAGTAGGTTTTCACGCGTTCGCGTCCCACTTGGCCCATGGCTTCGCGCAGCTTGCGGCTCGCGCACATGCGTTCCATGGCGCGGGCAAGGCCCTCGCGGTACATCGGAGGCACGTAGAAGCCGGCCACGCCGAGGTCGTCGCCTTCCTCGCCTTCCAGCAGTTCACGGCAGCAGCCCACGTCGGTGGTCACGCAAGGGCGGGCCGCCGCGAACGATTCCAACACCGACAGAGGCTGGCCTTCGGAGATGCTGGTCAGCACCGTGAAATCCAGTTTGCGCATGTATTCGACCACATTCACGCGTCCGGTGAATTCAAGGTTCTTCACTTCAAGCTGTTTCACCAGCTCATAGCATTCGTCGGCATAGTCCTGGTCGTCCACACCACCGAGGATGTGCAGCCTGACATTGTCCACGCGGTTCGACAGTTCGCTGAACGCGTGGATGAGGGTTTTCACGTCCTTGATGGGAGCCAGACGTACCACGGCGCCGATATCCACCCAACCGTCCTCAGGCTTGAGCGGAATGTCGCAGAACCGTTCGTATTGGATGCCGTTGGGAATGACCAGGCATTTGCTTGCCGGAGCGCCCATGTCGATCTGGGTCTGGCGAGCGCGGCCGAACAGGCTGGTCACACGCCATGCCCTACGGTAGATCTCCTGTGACAGCATGGCGAAGAAACGGATCCACCGTTGCCGGAACGCGGGCGCAACCCATTCGGCGGAAAGAATCTCCTCCTCGCGTTCGCGCGTGTAGATGCCATGTTCGGTTAGTAATACGGGTGCGTGGTTGATACTGCCGCCCAAGCATGCCAGCAGGCCGCCGTAACCGGTGGAGATGGCATGGTAGATCTGCGCTTTCGGCACTTCTCCCGTCATCAGGTACAGCACCGGCAGCAGCATGGATCGCACGGTGTGGAACGCATCCGCGTAGGCGACGTACGGGTATTCCTCCATGCAGATCTTCGTAAACAGGTCGATGAATTCGTTGCTTTGCAGGAACGACAGCGGATGCACGCCTTTGTTGTGGAACAGGTTGAACAGTACGTCCCAGTCGGGATCGCTCAGATTCACCAGCTCACGCAGTGCCTTGACTTCCTCGTCGGTGAAGATCACTTTCGCATGTTCACCGCTCAGACGCAACGCGTCGTCGAGGAACACCTCATGCACTTCCACCACGTTGGATGGAAGGTCGTACACGAATTTGCCACGGTCCTTGGCTTTCGCACCGATCACCCACAGCACGAACTCGTGTTCCTTCATGGCGGTGATGTAGCTGTGCATCCATGTGGACACGCCTCCATGCACGTACGGGTAGCAACCTTCCAATACCAGGCAGACCCTCATGCCGCGCCTCCAGCCTTGCGTTCGACGTGCACTGTGGAGTCCGTGGCCTTGATGAGATACAGATTCCCCGTCATCCGGATCATGCTTCCGCCTTGGATTCTGCCGGGCGTGCCATGGTTCGCGCGGAGCAGCAGCCAAGCCTGGTCCTTGAAATTGCCCAAGTCGAATTCCCACTCATTGGCGGATTCCCTCATCTTGACAGTCAGTCCAGAAAAGCGTTGCACCGCGGACGCGCATTCCGTGCCTGTCTGCATGCGGATGGACGGTGCGGACGCTTCAAGCCAGTCGAGATAGTTCTCAAGGCCTTTTCTGTAGACCGCCCAGCCTTCTTTCGCGCCACGGTCAGGGTCGAGCATGTCGTCCGGATGCATGAAGTGGGTGCTGACGAAATGCATGTTCAGTTCGGATTCTGCGGCGAGCCGCATGTAATCTCCCACCATGCCGCCGGAGACGATGCGCGGCGCCTCGACGATGCCGTCATCGGCCACACCGAATTCCTGCACGTAAGGCAGTTTGCTGTCGCTTGGCAGGTAGGTGCTGGCGATGGTGCGGATTTCGGGCACGTCTCGTCCGATTGTCTGCCGTCCTTCCTTGGACAGGATGTTGGACGGCGGCACATATACCGACGCTGTGGCCGCCGGCAGCACGGACTTTTGGAATGCGATCAGCTCGCGCAGCGAGGCGACGACAGCTTTGCGATTCGGCCACTGATGGTACGCGTATTCGTCGCCATAATCGGTGTTCGGCAGTACGAGCGGCTGATGGTTGTAGCCATGGTAGCCGATTTCGCCGTTCTGTTTGAGCAGCAGTCCGCCGAAATAGCTGAAATGCGATTCGTCCTTCTGCCGTACGGGAGCGTCTTTCGTATCGTCCCCGTAATTCTCGATCATCACGCCGGTGAACCGAATACCGTAGCGTTCCGCAAGTTTGGTCAGGTCCGGCCACCAGACCTTCGAATAGAAGTCGGCGATGCTCATGCCGTAGTCGCGTTTGATGTAGGTGGCGTCTCCGCTGGGGACCGGGGATGGAAAATCGTCCAGATAGAACGCGGCGCTGTTGATGACCGGGTATGCCGTGGCGGAACCCAGCAGGCTGAACGCGGAGGCATAGAAGCCGCGCACCACTTTGCCATAGATGCCGATATTGCAGGTCACGGTTCGTCCGGAACGCACATCGGCACTCCAGATCAGTGGCGTATGGCCGTTGGCACTGACCGCTTCGACGGTGGCCTTCTCATTGAGGTTCAGACTCAACGACGATTTGAACGGGCCACTGAACATGTAGGTGTGCCCGCCACCCAGCATAAAGTCCCTGGCAGGCTTGATGCCTTTGGTCATCACGTAGTCGTATGCGGAGGATTCGATGCCGATTTGAGGCCCGATCGCGTCCAGATAGCCTGTTTTTTCAGGCGTCATGGCAAGCATCATGTTGCCGCCGCCTTCAACCCATCTCATGATGGACACCAGCTCATCCCCCAGCGAATCAAGTTCCGGCATGACGATCAGCACGGTGCGGTACCGATTCAATGAGGGGATGTCGTCGGGATCGGTTTTGGCCAGATCCACGGTGGCGGTCGGCACTTTCATGTCGAGCAGCACCTGTTTCATCATGGCTTCGGCCTCGTCCACACCATCCTGGGAACTATCCACGAGCATCAGGTTCGTGGCGCGCTGCCCCATGATGGCGTTCTGGGCCGGAATGGCCTCGTTACGAGCCATGTATTTCAAAGTGAATTTCGTCGCGCCGTAGTGGATGCCCAAGGTTTGCGCCAACAGCACCAAGGCGATGGCCATGAATACGGCCCACACGCGGACCAGGTTTTTCCAACGGAAGCGCTTCCATATGCGCCATGCGGAACGTATCATGCGCGCCCAGCCTCCTTGTCGCCGAGCCAGAATCGCAGGATGTCGTGGCCTCGGCCGCCAAGGTAGATGTGGTCGTCCTTGATGTGCCGGACGGTGCGTTGCACCGCCTCGCCATCGTGACGTGCGGCTTCCAATCGCAGTTTCATCAGCCAGACGTCACCTTGACGCGGCCATGCGGACAGCGCCGCTTCGATGGTGCGAGACGCGGCATCGAACGAACCGAGATCCATCTGCGTCTTCGCCAACGAGCATACGGTGCGGTAGTCGTTATGCCGTTTGAACCGTTCGGCGAGCAGGTCGGCGTATCGGCGCATCTGCAACGTTCTGGCATACCCCTGTTCCATGGAGGATTTCAAGTAGTGTTCGAGCGCCTCACGGTACCGGTCGAGCGCCTCGTCCGAATCGCGGTTCCGCTCGTATTCCTCCATGCGTTGCTGCAACGCGATGTCTTCCTTCGCGCTGATCTGCGCCATGGCCGTGGCCGCGTAATGCACGACTTCCACGTCCTCGTTCAGACGGGCTTGGGAGAGCAGATTGGCGTATTGGCCGGGATTCTCGTTAAGAATGGACAGCATCAGATTACGACGCTGCCGTGGATTGTCCACGATCAGCGCCTCTTCCAACGGCACGGTGTTGGCGTAATCCGTACGGTCGTCCACAAGAATGTTGCGTTGTTCCTGATCCTCGACCTTCAGTTCCTGCAGACCGGCGGGAATCCGTCGTCCCCCACGAAGCACGGCACGCGAATGCATGAGCGCCACGCTCAACGGCCCCCATAGGGGAATCAACGCCATGAACGGGAGCAGCAGTCCATCGACTTTCAGCACTCCGACGTGGTGCAGCAGACACAGCGTCATGCAGACCAACAGATGCACGGCGATGATGATCAACGCGGCGATAGTCGTCGACCCCATCAGCTTTCACCCCCATCGTCGGCTTGCGCGATATGCGATTGGGCTTCGGAAAGCAGGGCATCCTCTTGGGTCTGCGGAACGTAGGAGCAGTGCAAGCCGGAACGGGTCAGACGTTTGAGGATGATCGGCAGTTCCTTCTCCCCCGCCTGGTTCATCAGCAGATACACGCCGTCATCCGTCAGCATGCCGGCCTCATCGGTCTGGCGGATGCTTTGCATCAGCAGGGAGTCCGCGTCCTCAAGGTTTCCCTCGCATTCGACTTTGAGCAGCAGATGGTCGCCCATATGGTCGTGTTTGAGGTCGTTGGCAGCCAGCGCCTTCGGCAGGAACGCTTCTGGCTTCAGCAGGTTCGTTCCCGGCACCAGCATGGACCGGCGCGCCACGTCCTCGTATTCGAAGGCCCTGATCATGGCCGATTCGACCAGACCGCACATGATGCTGAACAGATTCTGGAAGTACAGGTTCATCTGGTCCGGTTTGGCCTCTCCCATGGTGATGATCACGGCCAGTTCGCCACGGTCACGCACGCCGACGGCGTACATCGGGAATTTGTCCTTTAACGTTCGGTTCACCCATATGCCGTTGTGTTCCAGCGCGGTGATGATTTCACCGTAATCCGAGACGCGTACGGAGCGGAAGCTGCCGACGTCGAACCGTGGGCTCGCCGCCACAAGACGGGCGAACTGTCCGCTGTTGTCCACTCGGAAGATGGCGAGGCTGTCGCTATCGAGGCTTTCCTGCATGATGCGGATCGCCGTATGGTACAGCTTCTGCGGTTGCACTTCGTCCAATTCTCGGGTCACGGCGTACAGTTTGCCGAAACTGTCGCGTCTGCCGATGATCTGGTCGCGCAACTGTCTGCGGTCGTCGAGCACATCCTGATACAGCCCGCGCAGGAAGTCCAGACGATTGCGCAACAACCCGTTCTCGTCGCGCACGAACCTCACGCTCTCCTGGTTGCGTGACTGCACATAGCCGCATACCGATCCGGCCACGAAATAAATGACGAAGGCAAGCCAGTTCGATGTGTCGTAGAACAACGGGGCGAAGGACGCGCCCTGCGACGCGTAGGACATGGCCACGCCGGCGCAGGCCAGTACGGCTGCGAACACGCCGGCATGCAGCCCGTAGATGGTGCCGACGATCACCACGAACAGCAATCGCAGGTCCACGGTTTCCAGCTGGCTGTTGCCTTGTGTAAAAGTGCGGAGCCATTCCGTCAGCAGGAACGCGCCGATGATTTCCAGCACGGTCCACCATTTGTTGTGGCTGCGTAGGAAATCCCATACCGGATACTTGTCGGTTTTGTTCTCGCGGAGCTTCAACCAGCCTTCGATGACGTGCGGAAAATCCTCGCGAAGCGAGTATCGTGGCGAAAAGCCGTACCGCAATCGCAATTCGTGGTCGTCGGCGGGGTATGCCTGCGGACGGTCCTCGCCGTATACGACCTTCGTTCCCGGAAAATATCCCGCGATCAGCGTTCCCAAATCGCCGTAAGTGAAGTCGAACACGTTCGGAACGTGGAACAGCTCGCTGTCGGCGGTCCAGTCGTCGAATATGCGGTAGATAAGTTCGGCCAGATCGTCGGCGCATAGGAAGCAGGTGCGTTGTTCGGCGCGTTCATGGAAGCGCAGTTCTCCCGCTTGTGCCTGTTCGAACAAGCCGTTGAAATATGCGGTGACGCCATTGCGTTGCGGCGCGTACAGATAGGGGCAGCGCACGATCTTCACTTCCAAATCGTAGGTGCGCGCATAGTACAGGCCGAGCTCTTCGCCGGCACGCGACATCAGGCTTTTGCTGGTCTCGTGCACGTCCGTTTCCTGCGGATAGGTGAATTCCGATTCCGGCCCGCTCACCATCAGCATCTGGACCTTGCGATTGCGGACGGTGTGCAGCAGTCGGCGCAGGTAGCCCAGGTCGCCGTCACGTTCGCTGCGGGGCGTCAGATCTTCGGAGAAGTAGACGATTCGATCGAATTCGTAGTTGGAGAACACTTCCGACACGGCGTCACGGTCGGGCATGTCGATGATTTTGAGATCCTCGCCGCTGGATTCGGTCCCTTTGCGGAGGGCCACCACCACCTTGTCTTGGGGGAACGTGTGCTCGATCCACTGCTCCGTCACGAAGTCGGTGTTGCCGATTAACAGTATCTCCACTCGCCTCACCCCAGGCATACACCCGTTTAGAGGTCAACATCATGGAACAGTACAGCCGTCAACCCCTTGTCTACCTGCACCATAGTTTAGCAACAGAGGGGACAGAACATCCCTCTTCGTTGGGGGTAATGGGCGTATGTCTTTCGCCGATATGGTTCGGATGGCGCTTGTGCTGGAAAACGAGCGGAAATCACGCAGGTAAATCGGAAAAGATATACGAGAAAAACAAAACCCCAGATTGCTCCGGGGTGTATCTGGTGGCTCCGAGCGGCATCGATCCGCTGACCTAACGATTTTCAGTCGTTCGCTCTACCAACTGAGCTACAGAGCCATGAACAACTTGCGCTGTTCCAGCGACCACGGCCGGACTTGAACCGGTGACCTCCGCCGTGACAGGGCGGCGCTCTAACCAACTGAGCTACGCGGCC